>Ga0182014_10000744_pt1 | contig 44187 bp, 44 predicted proteins | sample 612S2DmetaG_FD_120489 | JGI IMG/M metagenome (GOLD analysis project Ga0182014, IMG submission 120489) | Permafrost microbial communities from Stordalen Mire, Sweden - 612S2D metaG | ecosystem: Environmental > Terrestrial > Soil > Wetlands > Permafrost | place: Sweden: Stordalen | collected... | reverse complement strand
TGAACCGCCCGTGCCGGATTTATGCGCCGGTCGGCACGCATGAAACGCTGCTGGCCTATCTGGTGCGCCGCCTGCTGGAAAACGGCGCCAACACCTCCTTTGTCAACAAAATCGCCGACCCCAAGGTCAATATTGACGAGTTGATCGCCGACCCGGTAAGCGAGGCGCGTAAAATTACGCCACTTGGCGCGCCGCACGAAAAAATCGCGTTGCCACGTGCAATTTTCGGCACTGAGCGCGCCAACTCAGCTGGGCTCGACCTCTCCAACGAGCAGCGCCTGGGCTCCCTCGCCTCCGCCATGCTCGCTGGTCTGGCCACGCACTGGCAAGCAGGCCCGATCCTCGCCACCGGCGAAGTTGCCGGCGAGGCGCGGATGGTCCTCAACCCGGCGGACACGCGCGACAAGGTCGGCCAGGTGATAGAGGCGACACCCGAGCTCGTCAGCACGGCCTTCACCCTGGCGCAGGAGGCGGCGCCCATCTGGCAATCCACCCCTCCGCAGGACCGTGCCGCCACCTTGCAGCGTGCCGCGGACCTGCTGGAAGCCCGTTTGCCCTCACTGGTCGGCCTGATCGTCCGCGAGGCCGGCAAGACCATTCCCGCCGTCATCGGCGAAGTCCGCGAGGCGGTGGATTTCCTGCGCTATTATGCCCACCAGATTGCCCACGGTTTCGATAACGACACGCATCGTCCGCTGGGTCCGGTCGTGGCCATCAGCCCGTGGAATTTTCCCTTGGCTATATTCATCGGCCAGATCAGCGCCGCGCTGGCCGCGGGCAACGTGGTGCTGGCCAAACCGGCGGAGGAGACCCCGTTGATCGCCGCCGCCGCGGTGCATCTGTTGCTGGAGGCCGGCATCCCGCCCGGCGCGCTGCAAATGCTGCCAGGTGACGGCCGCGTCGGCGCGGCGTTGATTACCGACACGCGCGTCCGTGGCGTGCTGTTCACCGGCTCCACGGAAGTTGCGCGGCTAATCCAGGCACAGCTTGCCGACCGCCTGGATGCACGCGGCCTGCCAATCCCGCTCGTCGCGGAAACCGGCGGGCAGAACGCGATGGTGGTGGATTCCTCCGCGCTGCCCGAACAGGCGGTCGCCGACATCATCGCCTCCGCCTTCGACTCAGCCGGGCAGCGCTGCTCGGCCCTACGGATATTGCTGGTGCAGGAGGATATCGCGCCGCGACTGCTCGCCATGCTGCACGGGGCCATGGCGGAGCTTAGCCTGGGCCGTCCGGATCATCTTGCCACGGACATCGGTCCGGTCATCAGCGCCGAGGCGCGGCAAAACATCGCCGCGCATGTCGAGGCCATGCGCACGCGCGGCTATCCGGTGTTTGCCCCTGATCTGACAAAAGCCTGCGCACAGGGCTGGTTCATGGCACCCACGGTAATCGAAATTCCCTCAATCGACGTGTTGGGACGCGAAGTTTTCGGCCCCGTATTGCACGTACTTCGCTACAAGCGGACGGAACTCAACAATCTAATCAGTGCCGTGAATGGGCTCGGCTACGGCCTGACCTTTGGCATCCACAGCCGGATTGAGGAAAGCATCACACATGTGACGAACCGCATCCATGCTGGAAATATATACGTAAATCGCAACATCATCGGCGCGGTGGTGGGTGTGCAGCCGTTCGGCGGGCACGGGCTCTCTGGCACCGGGCCAAAGGCCGGTGGACCACTGTACCTGCGCCGCCTGTTGGCGGAGCGTCCCGCCGCGCACGGCCTGCCACTCGGCGACGCGCCCGAGGCCTTGCAGGTTTTCCTCGCGCATTTGCAGGCGCGCAAAGTGGAGACCACCGATTTTTCCCACTACGCGGCGCATGCGCCAGCCCGCGCGGACGTGACGTTACCTGGCCCGGTCGGTGAGCTGAACCAATACCGGCTGTTGCCCCGGGGCAAGGTTCTGTGCCGTGCGGCAACGCAAAGCGGCCTGCTGCGGCAGATCGCCGCATGCCTTGCCACCGGCAACACTGCAGCCGTGCAGAACCTGACGGATTATCCAGCATTACAGGACCTTCCTCCAGATTTGGCAAAGCACATCGTACCGGCGGACACCGCGCCCGATGCCGCGCTGTTCGATGGTGACGCCAATATGTTGTGCGCGCTCATGGCGGAACTGGCAGCACAGAGCCACGCAGTCGTCACCGTACACAGCCTGCCGCGCGATGGTGGGCGCACCGGGGATTATCCGCTGGAATTCCTGCTCGCCGAGCAATCCATCAGCACCAACACCGCCGCCGCCGGCGGCAATGCCAGCCTGATGACGATCGGTTGATTTCATAGAAAGACAAAGCCATGCTCTCCATTCAATCCCCGCGCAGCGTCGTCATGGTCCGCCCGCATCATTTCTCGCCAAATGCGGACACCGCCCAGGACAACAGCTTCCAGGCCAACTGGGCTAACAGACCCTACCCGGCTTTTTTGGTATTCCAGTCCGCAATTTGATAGCGACTACCAAGGCTATAGCGGCTGCCCGGATGCAGCAGGCGCGAACTAGTCGCCGGACCAGCTTGCGTCCAGGTGCGCCGTTCAACCAAAAGGCAAGCCTCGGCGGCCGGAATTTCCAGCAACACCCGCTCCCGCCCATCCGGCGCCACGGCATGCACGATATGCTCGACCTCCGTTGGCGCGCCAATGCTCTGCAAATAACGGTTGCTGGTCTGCTGTGTAAAATCCTGATCAAGATAATGCGGCGCAAACCGTGGTGAGACAAACCGCATCTCCAACTGCACAGGCAGATTGTTCTCGTAATGCACTATTTCCGAATGAAAAATCTTGGCGCCGCGCCTGACCGTGAACGCTGCCGCCAGCGTCTCGTCGGCGCGGATCGCCTCCAGCCGCACAATCCGCGACTTGTGCGCATGGCCCCGGCGCTGAATATCCTCTGAAATATCATAGATTTCCAGCAGAGCCGACCGCGGTGGCTGCGCGCGCACAAACGTGCCCAGCCCCTGCACGCGATACAGCAGCCCCTCGGCTGACAACTCCTTTACCGCCCGGTTTACGGTCATGCGCGAGGCATGCAGCACCTCCATAAGCTCATGTTCCGACGGGATTTTTCCCCCATCCGGCCACCGCCCCGCGGCAATGCCATCCAACAGATACTGCTTGATCTGCTCATAAAGTTTTTGCGGCTTGGCCGCTTCCATTTTGTTCATGCCAAAAGCTTCTTCACCACAGTGTCGAAACGCATCCGGCTGCGTTCCGCTAGTTCGTGCCGCCCATCGCGTACGCATTGTCTCCCACGCACCCATACGTCTTTTACCACAGGTGCGCGCGTAGCAAAGACGAATTGGGAAAGCGCAATATCCGGATTATCCCCAGCCAGTGTCACAATATTTGCCGGCGCCCCAACCACCAGACCGCCCATCATACCCAGCGCCTGCGCCCCCCCGGCAACCGCGTTTTGGAACATCGCCTTAGCCGTTGTCCGCACCGCCTCCGTGGCCATGACATTACGCTGTCGCAAGGCAAGCCGCTGCGAATACTCCAGCATCCGCAATTCCTCGGCCACCCCGATCAGCACATTGGAATCTGAACCAATTCCATATTTTCCCAAAAACTCCTGCGCCGGAAAAACTCCATCTCCCAGATTGGCTTCCGTAATCGGGCAAAGTCCCACCACGGCACCGCTGGCGGTAATGCCAGCGCACTCGGCGACCGTCACATGCGTCGCATGCACCAGGCACCAGTTCGCCGCCACTGGCGCATGGCGCAACAGCCAGTCGATGGGCCGCAACCCTGACCAGGCCACGCAGTCATCAACCTCGCCGGTTTGCTCGGCAATATGTATATGCAGCGGCGCCCCCCCTGCCAAAGCGGAGAGCACACTCAGTTCTTCCGGTGTCACGGCGCGCAGTGAATGCGGCGCAACGCCCGTGTTTGAGATTTGCCGGCACCGCTCATGAATTTTCGCATATGAGTCGAGACCGTTAATAAACCGCCGTTGCGCCGCAGCAGGTGGCGTGCCGCCGAAACCTGCATGGGCATAAAAAACCGGCAGAAGCGTCAAGTCGATCCCCGTGGCCGCCGCCGCCACACCAACGCGCGAAGCCATCTCGGCGATGTCGCCATAAGGTGTTCCGTCCGGCGCGTGGTGCAGATAATGGAACTCGGCCACGGCGGAAAAGCCACCCTCCAGCATTTCCACAAACGCCTGCGTTGCCACGGCTTCGACATCATCCGGGTCCATTTGCAACGCGAAGCGATACATCAGATCCCGCCAGGTCCAGAAGTTCTCTTCTCCCGCGCCCCGGTGCTCGGTCAGCCCCGCCAGGGCGCGCTGGAAGCTGTGGCTGTGCAGGTTTGGCATCCCAGGCAAAGCGATCGTCCCCACGTCGCCTTGAGCCGCCCCCTCCGTCTCGACGCCTGAGATCACGCCGCCGGTTATGATGAGCCGCACGTTCTCCGCCCAGCCCGTGGGCAGCAAAGCATGCCGGAAAAACAATTCATTTCCCACTGGACAACTCCCTGAAACGCACCTATTGTATATACAACTTAAACGGCCCGGCCAAGGGTTATTTCATGCAAGCAGACCATATTTTCACCAACGCCCGCCTCGCAACCATGGACCCGGCTATGCCCGGCATCGGCGTGGTGGAAAACGGCGTGGTGGCTGAGCTCGCGGGGCACATTGTGTACGCAGGCCCGGCACGGGACTTTGCTGCGGCGCGTCAGGTTACCGACTGCGGCGGCCGCTGGATTACTCCCGGCCTGATCGACTGCCATACGCACCTCGCCTTTGCCGGGAACCGCGCAGCGGAATTTGCGGCGCGGCTGAACGGCGCCTCCTATGAGGACATCGCCCGGGCGGGCGGGGGGATTGCCGCCACGGTGCAGGCCACGCGGGCCGCCAGCGAGGCGGATTTAGTCGCGGCAAGCCGCCCCCGGCTGAACGCACTGTTGGCTGAGGGTGTCACCACTGTCGAGATCAAATCCGGCTATGGCCTCTCCGAAGAGTCCGAGCTGAAGCTGCTGCACGTGATTGCCGCTCTGGGGTATGCCACCCAGGTGGACATTTCCCCGACATTTCTCGGCGCGCATGCGTTACCGCCCGAATTTTCCACCAACCGCGCGGGCTACATCGATCTACTCTGCTGCAGACTGATCCCACAGATCGCCACACAAAAACTGGCCGATGCCGTCGATGGATTTTGTGAAGGCATTGCATTCTCTCCCGATGAAATCGCGCGCGTTTTTACCGCCGCCACCGCACATGGGTTGCGGGTAAAACTCCATGCGGACCAGCTTTCCAACCTGCACGGCGCGGCACTCGCCGCAGGTTTCAACGCGCTCTCCGCGGATCATCTGGAGCACACCGATGATGCCGGCGCGGCCGCCATGGCCGCCGCGGGCACAGTTGCGGTGCTGCTCCCCGGCGCCTTTTACTCATTGCGGGAGACACAAGTGCCACCGGTCGCAGCACTGCGCACGCACGGCGTAAAAATCGCCGTCGCCACGGATCTAAATCCAGGCACCTCGCCGCTCAATTCCTTGCTGCTGGCCATGAACATGGCCGCGACACAGTTCCGCCTCACCGTGGAGGAATGTCTGCTCGGCGTCACGCGCAACGCCGCCGCCGCATTGGGCCGGCCCGGCGTCGGTACGCTAACCCCCGGCGCAAAATGCCATCTCGCAATCTGGGACATCGAAGACCCGGCCGAGCTTGTCTACCGCATCGGGTTCAACCCGCTTTACCGCCGCATCTGGAGCCGCTCATGAATCTTATTCCCGGCAACGTCAGCCTCGCGCAATGGCGTGACATCTATAAAGGCGGCCCCGTCCGTCTCGCGCCATCCGCCTTGCCCGCCGTGGAACGCGCCGCAGCCGCCGTGGCGGAAATCGTCGCCGCCGGCGCGCCGGTTTATGGGATCAACACCGGTTTCGGTAAACTCGCCAGCGTGCGCATTGCCGAGGCCGATCTTGAAACCTTGCAGCGTAACCTCGTACTTTCCCACGCCGCCGGCGTGGGCGAGCCGATGCCCATCGCCGTAGCCCGGCTGATGATGGCGCTCAAAATGGGCTCACTGGCACAGGGAGCCTCGGGCGTTCGCCCGCAAACGGTGATGATGCTGGAGAAAATGCTGGCAAAAAACCTCATCCCCGTTATTCCCGCGCAGGGGTCCGTCGGAGCCTCTGGCGACCTCGCCCCGCTGGCGCATATGACAACAGCGATGATCGGGCATGGTGAGGTTTTCTGGTCCGGCAAGCGTGTTTCCGCTGCTGCGGGTCTGGCTGCCGCGGGTCTGGAACCGCTCATCCTCGGCCCCAAAGAGGGCCTGGCGCTGCTCAACGGCACGCAATTTTCCACCGCTTACGCCCTTGCCGGGCTTTTCGAAGCAGAAGCCCTGTTCCGTGCGGCACTTGTTACCGGCGCACTCTCGACTGACGCCGCCAAAGGTTCCGACGCGCCATTCGACCCGCGTATTCATGCACTGCGCCGCCACAGAGGTCAGGCCGAAGTGGCGGATGCTTTGCGCGACCTGATGGCAGGGAGCGCGATCCGCGCCTCGCACACCACCGGCGATGCGCGCGTGCAAGACCCCTATTGCCTGCGCTGCCAACCGCAAGTGATGGGCGCTGTGCTGGACCTTCTCCGTCAGGCAGCAGCAACGCTGGGTACCGAGGCCAATGGCGTGACCGACAATCCGCTGATCTTCACCGATCCTGCCGAAGCATTATCCGGCGGCAATTTCCACGCCGAGCCGGTTGCCTTCGCAGCCGATATGATCGCGATGGCCGTGTGCGAAATCGGCTCGCTGGCTGAGCGCCGCCTGGCAATGCTGGTGGACCCCGCCCTTTCCGGCCTGCCGGCGTTTCTCGCGCCCAAGCCTGGGCTGAATTCTGGTTTCATGATTCCGCAGGTCACAGCAGCAGCTTTGGTGTCAGAGAACAAAGGCCGTGCATTTCCTGCCTCGGTGGACAACATCCCCACTTCGGCAAACCAGGAAGATCATGTTTCCATGGCAGCACACGGGGCGCGCCGGTTGATGGCGATGACCGAGAATCTGCGCGGCATTATCGCCATAGAACTTCTAGCCGCCGTCCAGGGGTGTGATTTCCATCCCATGGCGTCCAGCACCGTTCTGGAAACAGCCCGTGCGGTGCTCCGGGAAAAAGTGCCGCACCTCGATGACGACCGCTATTTCGCACCGGATATCGAAGCCGCGATCGAACTTCTCAAAAACGCGGCGCTACCGGTGCAAAACCTACCGGGTGTCGCATGAGCTTTATCAGCATCCGGCAAGGATCGGCGCCGCTGATTCTCAGTATCCCACATGCGGGGACTGAGCTTCCAGAAGCGTTGCAACCCGCTCTGGTTTCACCCTGGCTGGCCCGCAAGGATGCCGACTGGTGGTTGCCAGAGCTTTATGCCTTTGCGGAAGCGTTGGATGCAACGATCATCCGCACGAAAATTTCGCGTACCATTATCGACGTGAACCGCGACCCGTCCGGTGCATCGCTCTACCCAGGACAGGCAACCACTGGACTTTGCCCGACAGAAACCTTCGATGGCGAGCCGCTTTACCGCGCGAGGCAGGAGCCCGATGACACTGAAATCCTGCTGCGCCGGGTTACGTATTTCGATCCATATCACGAGGCCATTGCCGCCGAAATCAGCCGCCTGCGCCGCATGCACCACTCCATCGTGCTGTACGATTGCCATTCCATCCGCAGTGAAATCCCCAGGTTTTTTCCGGGCATTCTACCAAACTTCAACCTCGGCACCAACGATGACAATGCCTGCGACCCCACGATTACGGATCGCGTAGCAGCCATCTGCGGCGCCGACCCGCGTTTTACCTCTGTCGTGAACGGCCGGTTTAAAGGTGGTTACATCACCCGCCATTACGGTAACCCTATTGATGGCATCAACGCCATTCAAATGGAACTCGCCTGCCGCGGGTATATGGACGAACCGGGGTCCCCAACACCGGTAAACTGGCCCTCTCCCCTCAATACTCCCACGCCTATTCTTTCAATTTTAAACACCATTCTGGAAAGTTTGCTCCCATGAACCGTCTGGACAATGCCCGTATCATCCACGCGCCTCACGGCAATAAAATCTCAGCCAAGTCGTGGCAGACCGAAGCACCCTTGCGCATGCTTATGAACAATCTCGACCCAATGGTGGCCGAGCGCCCGGAAGAACTGGTCGTGTACGGCGGCATCGGCCGTGCCGCGCGCGACTGGAATTCCTACGACCGCATCGTCGAGACATTGCGCCGGCTGGAAGGTGACCAGACCCTGTTGATTCAGTCCGGCAAACCCGTCGGCGTATTCCGCACACATGAGAACGCACCCCGGGTTTTGCTGGCAAACTCAAACCTCGTGCCGCATTGGGCGACCTGGAAACACTTCCATGAGCTCGATCGCAAGGGGCTTATGATGTACGGGCAGATGACGGCCGGTTCCTGGATCTACATCGGCACACAAGGCATCGTGCAAGGCACATACGAGACCTTTGTGGAAATGGGGCGCCAGCATTACCAAGGCAACCTTGCGGGAAAATGGATTCTCACCGCCGGCCTCGGCGGCATGGGCGGCGCGCAAACGCTGGCCGCCACCATGGCGGGTGCCAGCTGCCTGGCGGTCGAATGCCAGGCCAGCCGCATCGAAATGCGGTTGAAAACGCGCTATGTGGACGTGCGCGCCGACACGCTGGACGAGGCGTTGGAGATCATCAACCGCTCGGTTCTTGAAAAGAAGCCTATTTCCGTTGGTCTCCTCGGCAACATCGCCGAGGTCTTACCCGAACTCCTGCGCCGGGGCGTGCGGCCGGATGCACTCACCGACCAAACTTCCGCGCACGACCCCATCAACGGCTACCTGCCCAAAGGCTGGACTGTCGCGGAATGGATCGAACGTCGCGAAACCAACCCGAAAGCCGTCGAGGCCGCCGCCCGCGCCTCCATGGCAGGGCATGTGCGCGACATGCTGACCTTCTCGAAAATGGGTGTCCCTACCTTTGACTATGGCAACAACATCCGGCAGATGGCAAAGGAAGAGGGCGTCGAGAATGCCTTTGATTTTCCCGGCTTCGTGCCCGCCTACATCCGCCCCTTATTCTGCCGTGGCGTCGGCCCCTTCCGCTGGGCCGCTCTTTCGGGCGACCCGGAAGATATCTACAAGACCGATGCCAAAGTGAGAGAACTGATGCCGCATGATAAGCATCTGCATCACTGGCTCGACATGGCGCGGGAAAGAATTGCATTCCAAGGCCTGCCCGCGCGCATCTGCTGGGTTGGGCTTGGCGACCGGCACCGGCTCGGCCTGGCTTTCAACGAGATGGTTGCCAATGGCGAACTCTCCGCCCCCGTGGTGATCGGCCGTGATCATCTGGATTCAGGCTCCGTCGCCTCACCCAACCGGGAAACAGAAGCCATGGCTGATGGGTCAGATGCCGTGTCTGACTGGCCCTTGCTGAATGCCTTGCTCAATTGCGCCTCTGGCGCGACCTGGGTTTCACTGCACCATGGTGGCGGTGTCGGCATGGGGTTCTCGCAACATTCCGGCATGGTGATCTGCGCCGACGGAACCCCGGAAGCCGCGAAACGCCTTGCGAATGTTTTATGGAACGACCCCGCAACGGGTGTGATGCGGCATGCCGATGCCGGCTATGACATTGCAAAAGATTGCGCGCGGCAGTTTGGCTTAGATCTACCTGGTATTTTAGGGTAAGCTCTCCATGGCTTCAGCATTATTGATTTCGTAAATGCGCAATACTCCATATTCTGGCTACCGCCAGATGACTTGGAAAAATGGTGGTGGCACAACAACGGAAATCGCAATTTTACCCTCAGAGACAGAGACTGGTGAATTCGACTGGCACGTCAGCATGGCGCAAGTGGCCTCTGACGGATGGTTTTCCGAATTCCCCGGGGTGGATCGAACTCTTGCCATTCTTGCCGGTAACGGCATTCATCTTTCAGTTTCGGCCGCAGCGCCGGTAAGGGCCGGACCAGCGTCGGATCCCTATAGTTTTCCTGCAGATGCACCCGCCTTTGCCAGATTGATTAGCGGACCGGTGGTCGATCTCAACATCATGACACGCCGCAATTGTTTTACGCACCGCCTGGTGCGGCTGCTAACATACGCCCCGGTGACCTGGAATCTGAACGCTAACATAACCATGTTTTTGTCCTACCCTACTCCTTCTGCCCATGTGGTTCCCAAGGACAGCGCTATCTTTGAAAATCAAACTGGACTTGAGCCGCTGGAATGGCTCGGACGTGTACTGGCTGCCGTGGTCTGAATGATGCAGCAGCGCGTCGGGTTTGCCGCGGCGCCAGATCGCCATCACCAGCGCATCGGTGACCAGCTGCGCGGTCATCATGGCGCTCATCGACCAGCCGACCACGCAGCGGGAGAAGAGATCGATCACCACCGCCACATACAACCAGCCCTCGGCAGTTCAGATATAGGTAAAATCAGCGATCCATTTGCGGTTTGGTGCTGCCGCCACAAACTGCCGGTCCAGAACATTTCAGGCAGGAACAGCACTTCGCTCACCTTTGTCGGCCGGCAAACCTCTGCGCCGAGGACGGGCGCGCAGAGCCTGGGCCCGCATCAACCGCTCAATTCGGTGCAGCCCACAAGCAATGCCCTCGGCCAGCACATCGTGCCACACGCGCCGGGCACCATAGGTGCGGTCGCTGCTCAGGAATCTGGTTTTGACCAGAGCCCCAACCCCTTCGTCGCTTCAAGCACGGGCACTAGGCGGGCGGCATGCCCAGGCATAAAACCCGCTGCGCGAGACATCGAGCGTCTCGCAAAGCAACCGCACCGGCCATATTCCTCGATGCTTTGCAACGAAGCCGAACTTCACATCGACTCCTTGGCAAAGTAGGCCGCGGCTTTTTTTAGAATGTCACGCTCCGCCTTCAGCTTGGCGACCTCGCGCCGGAGCCGTTCAAGCTCCAACTGCTCGGGCTTCATCTGCCCCAGGCCGGGAAAGGCCTGTTGAGGATCCCCCGAAACCTCCTTGGCCGAGCGGCGTAGCACGCCCTCGCCAACCTCCAGATCACGCGCCGCCTGAACAACCGAAATACCGCGTTCCTTGATCAGGCGAACCGCCTCAATTGTTGATTTCCACTGAGATCTGACCCGGGGGTGGCGGAAATTTTCACTGAGAACTGAACCATGTTTTGACCTCCCCCTGGCTTTGGTCGGAGGACCCAGGAGTGATCGACATGGCGTTATTGAGCGTAATTCGTCGCTGGCATTTGCGGCAGCATATCCCGATCCGTGAGATTGAGCGGCGGACCGGATTGTCGCGGAACACGATCCGCCAGTATCTGCGGGCGGACGCGGTGGAGCCGAAGTTCAAGCTTCCCGACCGGCCAACCTCGGCAGCCATAAAAGCCCTGCAGTACGCAAAGCCATCCGCGAGGCTGGCGCCAAACTCCTATTCCTGCCGCCCTACAGCCCGGACCTGAACCCCATCGAGCAGGTCTTCGCCAAGCTCAAAACACTGCTCCGCAAGGCCGCCGAGCGCACCGTCGAGGCAACCTGGAAACGCATCGGCACATTGCTCAATGAGTTCAAGTCAGAGGAACGCGCAAACTACCTCAGAAACTCAGGGTATGCGTCAAATTAGGTGAAAGAGACTCTAAGCTGGCTGACACCGCGGAAGATGAGCATATGCGTGCGGGCCAGCGGCTTGTCGAGGATTTCGATTTTCGAGAAGCGGGGCAGGAAGATTTTAAAGAAATGCGCCAGCTCGACCCGCGCGATGTAGTGGCCGATGCAATGATGCAGGCCGGGGCCAAAAGTCATCACATCCGAAAGGTTTGGCCGGAACAGGTCGAATTTTCCGGGATCGGGGAATTTGGCCGGATCGTGGTTGGCTGAGAGTATCCAGAGAAACACAACGTCGCCCTTTTTGATCTGCTTGCCGTGGAATTCGAAATCCGTGCCGGCTACTCGGGCCTGGGCGGTGGACATGCCGATGAAGCGGGAGAGCTCCTGCATTGCCACCAGCGGATCGACCTTGCCTTCAAGGAACTGCTGCACCTGTTCCGGGTGGCTGGCGAAGGCGTTGAGGCCGAGTACCATGGTGTTGACCGTGGTATCATGCCCGGCCGTGAGCAGGATGTGGCAGAAGCCCAGGATGTCATCCTCGGTGAGCATCTCGTTGGAGGATTCGTCCTTGAGGGTGACGAGCTGGGTCAGCAGATCCTCGCGCGGCTCTACCCTGCGTTTTGCGATCTCGGCGCGCACCATGTCGTTCATTTCCGCCATCGCCTGGTTGCAGGCAATGAGCAGTTCAGGCGGCGAGAAAGGCGCGACCAGTGCGGAGGTAATGGCGCGGGTCCAGTCGCGGACTTTTTCCAGATGGTCCATCGAGAGGCCGACCAGAGTGAGGATGATGCTGGCGGGCAGGTAGTAGGCGATTTCGTTGGCGAAGTCGCATTCGCCCAGTCGCGCCGCTTTTTCGGTCAGCTCGGCGGAAATGGCGTCAATTTGCGGAATCATGGAGTCCACGAGTTTTTTGCTCAGCGCGCGGGTGGCGATGCTGCGCAGGCGCTTGTGCGGCGCGCCATCCATATTGACGATCCAGTCCTTGACGCCGCGCTGCAACACCGGAATTTGGGCGTCACGCTCTTCTTCGGGGATCGAGCGGAAGGCAAACCCCGACAAGCGGACGTTGGAGAAGCGGACATCCTGGAACGCTTCATTGACGGCATCGTAGCCAGTGAGCTGCCAGCATTGGTTAAGCTCGCTCCAGTAGACGGGAGCCTGCTCGCGCAGCCCGGCCAGAGCGGGCAAGAGTTTCTCGTCCGTGACCATCGACGGATCGCCCATGCTGAAATCCAGGGCGTCGGGAGCGGTGTTGGTTTTTAACATTTTATTTCATCCTTGTGTGACAGCCGGTACCGCGGTCCAGCCGCACGACGGCGCGCGCGCGGATGGACCGGCAAGTTGAGGTGTGAAATATCATGAGTAATAGCTCGCATTATACTCGCCATTTATGTTTAGGTCTTGGTTGCATCCGCCGGCCGACGGGCGATGGCCATGAACAACGTCAGCATGAGCCGTCCTTGTGAGGTTTGCTTTTTCCCCGCGCGTCAACTGGGAGTGTAACCCGTAGAGTGCTTTCCAGTAAAACGGAAACATTCGTTTTTTCATTTTACGAGCAATTTCATTAGGTTAATCCAAACCAAACGGTCTAATTTAACGGGACGTTTCTCTAGGCCGTCGCGATCAGGCGTGAGCGCAGGTGTTTCCGCACCGTTGTGTCGAGACCCAGCCCCTCTTCGAAATACCGGGTCATGCTCCCAAAAGTGCTGGTGGCTTCTCTGAACGCGGCGTGCAGATATTCAGATTTGGCGGCAAACAGGTCTTGGGCGATCGCAGGATCGCCGCCCTGCGCGGTGAAGCGGGCGATGTAGGCCTGGTACTCGGGTAGGATGTAGTCGTTGGTACGCAGGTAGTCCTGATACACAATGTGCTCTGGCACCCCGAGCAGCGTTAGCAGCGCCGCGGCGCCCCAGCCGGTGCGGTCCTTGCCGGCGGTGCAATGGAAGAGTTGTGGCCCGGCGCCATTGCTCAAGGCCAGGAACAAGGTGCGGTAGGATTTACGTGCGCTCGGCAGCATTACGAATTGCTGGTAGGTTTGCACCCCGAAGACGGCCATTTTGCCGTTGCCCAACGCCACGTTGGCTTGCTTCGGCGTGGCGAGCAGTGTGGTGATGTTGGCGGGGATGCCGCCATTGGCGTCGGCGAGGACGTTGAGCCAGATATCCGCCGGGCCGGGGGGCAATTCGTCGGGCCGTTGTGCGCGTTCGGGCTGGGTGCGTAGGTCGAACACCTGGGTAAGGTCCAGCGCCGCCAGTTTTGGCATGTCCTGCGTGGTAACAGGGTGCAGTTTTTCCGAGCGGTAGACGAGACCGCGGCGCACCATTCCATGAGGCGTTGGGTAGCCTCCGAGGTCGCGCAAGTTGGGGACCGAGGCGAAACCAAGGCTGCTGCCCGGCGGGGCGGCAACCTCCGCCAAGGCCGTGGAATGCCGGCCAAGCGGGAACCCGGCGAGGCCAAGCGGCAAAGCGGCGGCGAGGAAGTTACGTCTTTTCATTTGGCGATCCTGAAGCGGTGGTCAGCAAACTGTGCAAATCGATTTTTACCAGGGAAGGCTGGAGGAATTTATGACGGTTCGATGACTTCAGGCGGGTGGGCCAAACGCGGCCATCTGTTCCTGCTGGATGGATTCGATCAGCCCCCGGAATTCGGGATGCGTGAAAATATAGAATTCGCCGGATTTAACCGCCCGCGCCACGCTCTCGCCGATGGCATCGGGCGAGGAGCCCTGCGCCAGCGCGGCGGCAAAGGCGGCGGTGTTGGTGGCATCGCGGCTGGAATCGGGCAGATGCTGCTGCGAGCAGCCGCGTGGAGACATAGCCGGGGCAGAGTACGCAAATGCCGGTACGGCTGCTTTCCAACTCCGAACGCAAGCTCTGCGCCAAGGCAAGGGCTGCGAATTTGGAGGCGCTATAGGCGGCGGTATGCGCGGTGGCGAGCAGCCCAGCCATGGAGACGGTGTTGACGATATGCGCCTCCTCGCCGCCGGCGCGCATTTCCGGCAGGAAGGTGCGCAGCACGTGCAGATGTGCGTCCAGATTGATGCCGAACAGCCAGCGCCAAGTCTGCGGGTCGATGTTTTCCACCGGGCCGCCGGCGGCGAACACGCCGGCGTTGTTGCAGAGAATGCGCACCGGGCCGAATGCCTGCTCCACCTGCTCCTTGGCGCGGGCCCAAGCGGCGGGGTCGGCGGCATCAATAATGGACATTTTGCACTCTCGAATTCCAGGCCCACGAACGGCACCGGGTAATTTTTTTACAGACGCTCAGTGGCAGTAAGGCAACAACCCGCTCACCGGCAGGCCAAACAGCAAAGCAAATTGCAGCATCAACCGCGCCGCATGCAGCGAGTATGCGATGTAGAGCGCCAACGGCATCATCACCGCACTTATCGCCAGTTGTGAGCGCAACGGCCGCTCCCACCCCACGGCAGTCTGCACCGGCGCGGCACCATTCAACCGCCACATCGCCGCATTCGGCCGCTCCACGGCAACTGGCGCAAACCCCAACGCACTGCGCACCGTCCGTGTAATACGCATCAACAGCCCAAAAATAATCGCCCCGAGAATACAGCAGCCCATGCTTATAATCCCCTCATCCGCCAGCGCCTCAGTTCAGCGCTGGCGAAATGGTCACTTCCGTGCGGCCCTCTATCAGCACTTCAATCGCCGCGCCCCCTTGCGCATCGGCGGTAAACATCTGCCCACCGGGTGCCAGCGTGTAGCTCTGCCCAGGGTGCAGCCGTTCCAACCGCAGCGTCTGCCGGCCATCCGCCCCGCCCGCAGACAGCACCAGTTCCAGTCTCTCGCCATCGCTGAACGCCTTCGCCACCAGCACATCGGGATAACTCACCTCCGCCAGCACCGGCCCGGTGAGCGCCCCCGGCGGCGGTCCCTCCAGGATCAGCTTGCGCATATCAAACCGCCGCAGCAGCCGCCCCATAATAATGGTCGCGTTGTTCACATTGGATGCCTTGGCGTAGGACACCACGCCATCGCGCTCTACCCGCCCAAAGTCCTTATCCAATTTGCGCAAAATCGCGTCGGCCACCTCCTGGTCGCCCTGTTCGCGCGAGAGCATTAAAAACTGCGCATACAGCCCGGCCTCGCTCTTCTTGTAATTACCGGTATCAATCCGGTCATAGGCTTCAGCCGCCAGCGTAATTTCACCATCGGCGCCAAAACTCACGCATTCCTCGCGTGATGCCGCCCAGGTTCGCTTGCTCAAATCCGGGAAAAACGGCGAGGCCATCCAGCCCCACATCGCCGCCACATGGTTGCAGGTGTAAACCGGAATCCGAATTCCCAGCGCCGTCATGCGCCCCGCATGTGGCGAACCGTCAATGCCCATCATTTCCGACATATGCAGCGGCTTCAAATCATGCAGCAGTTTCGGCGCGTAATTCGTCGCGAAAATCCGGTCCGCGGTCAGATGCGCCATCTGCCCCCACAAATTGCACGCGCTATAGGTCAGGCGGGGCTCGCACGGATACAGCGGCGCGTACACCGCCTCGCGCTGGTTTTGCCGCCCCGCCTCCAGCACCGTGCGCAAATCGTGTTTAAATACGGTCTTCTCATCCCAACGGAACGTCAGTGACCCCGGCTGCAAATACCGCTGGTCACCGGTCACCGCCGTGTACAGCGCGATATGGTTGCTGGAAAAACCGCCAAACATAATGTTGTCCTTGGCGATCGGATCGACACTAAGGCTAAAATTCCCCAGCAAATTTTCCCACCGCCACCATTTCCACACCATCGGCACGGTCAGCTTGTCAATCAGATTGCGTTGCGCCTGGTTCAAATACCCATGGAAATTCGGCGTGTAGTGGCATTGCGAGAGTTGCAGCGCCCACAGCAGATAGTCGATCTGGTAACGCACGGAAGACGTCTGGAACTGCTCGATCACATCGAACCCGGCAAACCCATCCACCGGCTGCAAGCCCCGCTCCAGTGCATAGCGCAAATTTGCCAGGTCCGCCGGGCTCATCTCCCGTTCACCCGGTGCGGGTGCGTCCACCGCCCGCGCGCCAACAGCCGCCATCGCCGCAGGCAGGTAAACCGCCCGCGCATCGCGCCGCGCGGCCTCCGCCGCCATGGTCCGGCGGCTCAAATACGTGCAACCGGAAAAAAACCCCACCGCCAGCACCAGCGCCGCCCAGGGCGACCACCCGGTAATCCGCTCACCCGCCAGCCCACCCGCCAGCGCCGCACTGCCAAACCATACCACCAGCGGCGCCACGGCATTGGCCATCAAAACCCAGGAGGCGAAAGCCACAAACATCAAGGCCACGGCCAGGGGAAACAGCAGCATCGCCCAGCCGCCATCGGCCAGAAACCCAGCGCCGGGGCAGATCACCCCCAGCCCGGCCGCCTGCCATCCCGCGGCGGAATGCAACACCAGCGGTGCCACCCCAAGCACCACCAGTAGGGCATAAACCACCTGCGCACGGCGCCGCAACGGCCCACTCGCCACCGCCGAACCAAACTCCGCCACTGGATAAACCGGGGGCAATTCCCCCGCGGCAACAGCCATCGACATTATCTTTTTCCCCTTGGCGCGCCGGCAATCAGGCCGTGTTTTTAGTTTTCTGCGGCCAGTTTACACGCTTCGGGCTAAATAGTGAACATCTATATATTGAACCAGCACACTAAAAGTCACCCGCGCCGATGAAACCGCACATCCATCTTCGGAATGGCGCGGAACACCCAAACCGGCGAGTAAACCAGCTTGCGCTCCAACACTTCCACCTGTTCAAAGCGCTTGTAAGTGCGCGAGAAAAACTCATTCAATTGCATCCGCGCCAGCACATGCCCAATGCAATGATGAATGCCCGGCGCAAACGTCATCGACTGGAACACATCCCGCGAAAAATCCAACACCTCGGGGTTCTCAAACACCCGCGGGTCGCGGTTCGCCCCCGCGATCATCAGATACACCGCATCGCCCTTCTTCAATTTCTTGCCGTGCCACTCAAAATCTTCCATCACCAGCCGGGTCTGCCCGCCGGACATCGCAAAGTAGCGCATCAACTCCAGCACCGCCTTGTCCACGCCTTCCGGGTTGGCCGCAATCTGTGCCCGGTGCTCCGGATGCCGCGACAGCGCCTCCACCCCCATCACCATCGAATTCAGCGTCGTGTCGTGCCCCGCCAGCAGCAACACCACCGATGACCCCACCATCTCCGCCATCGTCAGCCGGTCGCCGCCATCCACCGCCTGCACCAACCCGGTGAACACATCGTCTTGCGGATGCGTCCGGCGCTTCTCAATCTCCCGCTCAAACAGCTCGAAAATCTCAATCACCGAGCGCTCACCTGCCGCCAACTGCTCATCCGTCGCATTTACCACCGCCAGCGCGCCCAACATGCTCGCCGCCCAGTCTTTCAACTTCGGCAAATACTCCTGCGGCACGCCCAGCAGATGCAAAATCGTCTTGCCGGTAATCTGCCGTGCAATATCCTCATTGCATTCTGCCGTGCCGCGCGCCTCCATCTCGTCCAGCACCGCCTCGATATTGCCCTGCGCAAAATTCCGCACCGATTGCACGACCTTATGGCTAAAAGCCTTGTTCATCAGCGTGCGCATGCGCGTATGCGCCGGCGGATCGGAGTTGATAATCCAGTCGGGCAGGGACTTCATCAGCGTCGGCATCTTTGCCGCCCGTTCGGGAAACCCTTGCACCACCGTCTCCACCAGCCGCGCGGTGGAAAGCGGCATCCGTCCGCTGAACCCTTCCAGAACATCCGCATGCCGCGTCACAATCCAGCCGCGCTGGTGCTCGCTCCAGAACACCGGCTCCGCCTCGCGGATCGCGCTCAGCCGGTCCAGAAACCCATTGCCGATCTCCGGCAGCGTGTTGAAATCGAAGTCGAGCGCCCCGCCCGCATGGTCCAGCATATCTTGTTTTCCCCACGAAATTTCCCGGTCATTTGCCGGGTGTGCAATTTACCCCGCCAAGGAGGTTGGTAATTCGACACTAATGTCGAACATTGGATTGTCAAGAATTATGCTAAACCCGCACCATCACACGCAACCATCACACGCAAGGACCCCGCCCCATGTACATCGCCATGAACCGCTTCAAAATTCCCCTCGGCTCGGAAGCCGCCTTCGAACAGGTCTGGGCCAGCCGCGACTCCCACCTCAAGCAAGTTCCCGGCTTCGTCGAATTCCACCTGTTAAAAGGCCCGCAGCGCGAGGATCACACCCTCTACGCCAGCCACACCATCTGGGCCGACCACGCCGCCTTCGAAAACTGGACCAAGTCCGAAGCCTTCCGCGCCGCCCACGCCAACGCCGGCAACAACCGTCCCCTCTACCTTGGCCGCCCCGAGTTCGAGGGTTTCGAGGCCGTGCAGACGGTGAAATAACTACCTGCGCCGCAAGCCCATCCTGGTTGCCACCAACTGTCGAATAGCGGCAAACCGCCGTGCCACCCCGGCGCGGCTGCCGCGCATCAGGCGCAGCGCGAGTTCCCGGCCTGGCCGTATCCGCTCCAGCACCCAGGCGCGGCCACGCAAAACATGCCGGTGTAGCCACGCAAACCAGCGGACAGAGAGCAGCTTGCGCTCGCAACTCTGGTAGATCCACACCACCATCAGCGTGGCACTGCCTTTAATCACGACACCGACCAGCATGGCCGCCACCCATTGCCGTTGGATGAGCAGGTAGGACGCCCAGAACCCGCCGATATGACTGAAAATTTCAGGCACCAGGAACAGCGGCAGAACCGCCACCGCCGGCAATCTCTCCAGCTTCCGCTGCGCCGCCGTCACCACCCCGGTCCGCGCAATTTGCCGCAGCAGCGCCTTCGCACCGTTCCAGAAAACCTCTTCAACAATCACATAAAGCAGGGCAGGGGGCAGCAGCAGAACATCGCGCAGCAGCCGTCCCCATTTACGCCGGCCGTTCAAGTTGGAACTCATGGCCCGAGTGTAGACCATGTCCCGCCCATTCAGGCTAGCGCGAGCACCACCAGCAGAGGCCGGTGGTCCGATGCCCCTTGGTCGAGCACCTCCGCCGACACACACTTCAACGCCCGTAAAAAGCAGCGGTCCAGCCGCAGCGGCACCATCCCGCTCATCCGGTGCGTCGCTATCCGCGCGCCGACATCTTCAAACCCCGGCAGCAGCGGCGCGCCCAGCATGTTGCAATCGCCCAAAATGGCCGCCTTTTGCGGCAATACACGTCCAATGCGCCGCAACTGCCGCCGGTTCAGCACCTGCCCATGCGAGAGATGCACGTTCGCCACGCTGAAACTGCCCAGATCCAATATCTGGCACACCCGCTGCACAATCACGCCCCGCTGCAAGGCCAAACTCCCCGCCGGTGCATGAAACGGATGTTTGCTCCACGCCGCCAGCCCATGGTGCCGCCCAGGCAGCGCCACCCGCGCGTAATGCCCGCCCAGCCGCTCCGGTAGGCTGTCTATCCCCACCGTCGCCTCTTGCATCAAACACAAATCCGGCTTGTGGTGCTCGATCAGCGCCTGCACGTGCGCTGCCTCCGCCCCCACCGAGTGCAGCAGGTTCCAGCTGATAATCCTGAATTCAGCCTGCCTGTGCATCTTTACCGGCCCGCCAGAGTTTGAGCGCCCGCAAAACCAACCCAACTCCCGGCCACAGCGCTGCAATAGCAACCACCCAGGCGATCACGCGCGGCAGAAAAATCGCCAAAATCCCCAGCAAAATCAGCACCGCGCCACCGCCCAGCACCACCATCGATTCCGCCGGCTGCAACTGCCGCCGCCGGGTAAAACTCGCACTCAGCGTACTGCCAAGCCCGATAGCGCCAGAGAGCAACCGCTCGGCATTGGCGATGGAACGATCCGGCATGCCATCATCGGGAGCCACCGGCCGGGTAATCCCGCTCCGCCCGCGCGCCAGCACCACCTCGGTAGAATGGAGCATATCCGCCTCGAACATCGCCTCCATCCGCGCCGCGAGCGCATGGTCCTTTATGGTCACATCCAGTTCGCGGTTGATAATCCAGCTCGCCAAATTGGAATTGCTGGACCCGATGCGGCTCCAGCAGCCATCCGCCACCGCCGTCTTGGCGTGCAGCATCGGCCCGTTCCACTCAAAAACCCTAACCCCCGCCTGCAACAGCGGCAGATACGCGGCCTTCGAAAGTGCGCCTACCAGCGGCCAGTTGCTGGAACCAGGCACCAGCAGCCGCACATCCACCCCGCCCCGCGCCGCCCCGGCCAACGCCCGCACATACGCGGTGGTCGCAACAAAATACCCATCGGTCAGCCACAGCGAACGTTCCGCGATTTCCGCAACCAACTGCTCCAGCCGGTACAACCCCAGCCCATCCGGCCGCCCGGCAATCACCGATACTTCCACGCCGCCGCCCGGAGCCTCACCCACAGGCACAACCCCCTCGCCGGGTGGCGCCAGCCTGGCCGCCGCCGCCCAGCTATCGCCAAACGCGGCATCCACGTACGCCACCGCAGGCCCGCGAATTTCAACCGCCGTATCGCGCCAGGGTGGCATATTGCGCGCCGTATCCCCCGCCCAGTCATGGCCGATGCACAACCCCCCGGTGAAGGCCATATCTCCGTCAACGCACAACACCTTGCGATGATCCCGGGTGATCCACCGCAACGGATGCAGCGGATGCGGCGGATTATAACACCGCACCTCCACCCCGCCCGCGCGCAGCCGTGCCCAGAACCGTGCCGGCGTCCGCCGCCAGCAGCCCAGCCAGTCATACAGCACCCGGCAATTCACCCCGCGCCGTGCCGCCGCCACCAGTGCTTCGGCAAACGCCCCGCCGGTGGCATCATCCTCAATGATATAATTTTCCAGCCACACAAACCGCTTTGCCTGCCCAATCGCCTCCAGCCATGCGGCAAACGTCTCCGGCCCATCGCGCAGCAGGCGCACCTGGTTTCCCACCGTATGCCGCGCCTCGGCGACGCGGCAAAACGACTCGCTGGCCAGCGCGTCAAGCAAATCCATGCGTTCCGCTCAACCGGCCGTTTTCAAGCTGTCATCTCATGCACATGCACATCATGGGCACCCTGCAGCTGCAAAATCTCCAGCGCCTTAGCTTCCGCGGTGGCATCGCGCAGGCCTACCCACAACACCAGCCCGCCGCGTTCCACCTGCTCCTTCACCCGCGTGACGAAATGCTGGTGGATCAGCCCCCCAAGGGCAGCACCAACTAACAATCCACCGCCCGCCGCGATCACCACGGGCAATATCCCCCCGGCACCCACCAGCGTGAGCCCGCCAAGCGCCGCGAGGGCAGGGGCCGGCAAATACGTCGCTTCCAACCTGGAAACCCGCGAGAAAAACGTATCGCGCGGCACCGCCGCATCGTCCTCGACCTCCTTAACGTGCTGATATGGGTGCCCCAGCTTCGCTGCCACCGCCTCCTCGCTGGCCAGCAGCGAGAACGCAGCCCGGTCGAACCCATGCGTCTCCAGCGCAAACACAGCGGCGTCGAGCGCCTCGGCGGTATCAAATACGGCGACAGCTTCCCGGTAAGTGATTGGCATGGCGTTTTCCTCTTCGATGTTGTCGTGGTTGCCGTAACACTGCATCAGTTTTTCGCGTTAGGATACGCCGCCGGCAAAGCGGCGTCATCGCCTGTCAGGCCAGCAAGGTTGCGAACAGCCCGAGCGCACACATCGCCATCACGCCAAAGGTAACCCACACCAGCCAGCGCGACAAAATCCCGCCACGGTTCGGCCCCAGAATCTCCCGGCTGGCATTGATCCGGGCAATCATGAACAGCAGCGGTACCGCGGCGATGCCATTGAACACGGCGGTGAACACCAGCGCCTTGATCGGATTGATGCCGACGAAATTCAACAGCAACCCAACGCCCGTTGAGACAATAATCACCCCGTAAAACCCGCGCGCCTCCATGAACTTGCGCGACAATCCCTCCCGCCAGTCAAACGCCTCCGCCAACGCATAAGCCGCCGATCCCGCCAGCACCGGAATACCGAGCAGCCCCAGCCCGATCACCCCCACGGAAAACAAATCACGCGCCAGCTGGCCGGAATTGGGGAACGAGTGCACCAGCGGCTCCAGCGCCTTCGCCGCATCAGCCGCCGTGGCGATATTTTTAATTCCATGGCTGAACAACACCGACCCGGTGGTGATAATAATGAACCATTGCGCCAGCTCGGCGGCAACCATGCCGATCGACGTATCGATGCGCATTTCGCTGATAAAGTTCTTGGGCAACACGGGCTGGCCGTCAGCCCCATTTTTCAGGCCAAGGGAAATTTCCTCCTCAACCTCCTCGGAGGCCTGCCAGAAAAACATGTAGGGCGAAATCGAGGTGCCGAACACGCCGGTCACAATGAACAGAAACGCGAAGGAAAATTCCACGTGGGGAACAAAAGTGGCGTATAATATCCGTCCCCAAGGTTCCGCCACCATGAAGGTCGTCGCCGGGTATGCCAACAGGGCAAGCGCCAGCCATTTAAGTGCCTTGGCGTAGGACCGGTAGCTGACCAGCACCTCCAAAGTCACCACCAGCCCCGCGACGAATACTGTGTACATCCACAGCGGCGCATTCACCACCAGTTGCGACGCAGCGGCAACCGCACCGAGATCCGCCCCGATATTGATGGTATTGGCCACCACCACCAGCCCGACCATGGCCGTCAGAACCTTGCGGCTGTAGTGCTGCTTGATCACCCCGGCCAGCCCCTTGCCGGTCACCGAGCCAATGCGCGCGCAACACTCCTGCACCGCCAGCAGCAGCGGAATCTGATAAAACGCGGTCCACAACTGGCCAAAACCAAACTGCGCCCCGGTCTGGGAATAGGTCGCAATGCCGGAGGGATCATCATCCGCCGCGCCGGTAATCAGTCCCGGCCCCAGCAGCCGGAGCAGCCACATAATTCCGCGCCGTTGGGGGCGGTCATCGGCACTCACGTCAGGTTTCTTTGGAAATTGGCGCACAGGCTCCCACTATCGGCCTAAATGAACAGGCAGCCTCAAGCTTACCGGCAACTTCACCGGCAAAGCAATCCGTGTGGACCAAAGCCGCCAACCTCATTCCACACGTTCAACTCCACTTTATCAGGCACCATCTTATCCGGCGAGCAACCAATCCCGGGCGGGCAGGGGGCTAAACCGGAAATTTTCCATCCCGCACGTCGGTGGCATAATCGCTCAGCGCCGCCTGCATCAGCGCCGCCCCGTTCACATACTGGCGCGCAAATCCCGGTGCGCGGTCCATGTTCAATCCCAGCACATCATGCAGCACCAGCACTTGCCCATCTGTCCCCGGCCCCGCGCCAATGCCGATTGTCGGCACGCCCAACCGCTTGGTAATCTCGGTTGCCAGCTCGCTCGGAATCGCCTCCATCAGCACCATCCGCGCCCCTGCCTCTTCCAGCGCAATCGCCTCATCCAAAATCCGCGCCGCCGCCTCCTGCGTCTTGCCCTGGCGCTTGAACCCGCCGAGCTGGCGCACATGCTGCGGGGTCAGCCCAATATGCGCGCACACCGGAATCGCCCGCAGCGAGAGATACTTCACCGTCTCCACCATCGGCATGCCGCCCTCCAGCTTTACGATATCCGCCCCCGCCTTCAGCAGTTTCGCCGCCGCCGCAAACGCCTGCGCCGGTCCTTCCTCAAAACTGCCAAACGGCAAATCCGCCATCACCAGCGCCCGCGTCACACCTTTCGCGACAATCCGCGTGTGGTACACCATCTGCTCCAGCGAAACTTTAAGCGTATCGGCATCCCCGGCCACCATCATGCCCAGTGAATCCCCCACCAGCACCGCATCCACGCCCGCGGCATCCGCCAGCCGCGCAAACGGATAATCATAGGCCGTAATCATGCTCATCTTAAGGCCTTCGCGTTTGGCTTTTTCCCAAACAGCCAGGTTCTTGCTCATGCGTGTACTCCTTCCCGCAGCAGGTCCAGGGCGAATGCCACACTCGCCCGCCGCACATCGTCACGGCCGCCGCTGAAAACTTTATGATACGTGGTGACTCCGTCCGCTTTCGCCAAGCCGAACCACACCGTCCCCACCGGCTTTAGTGCCGTGCCGCCATCCGGCCCGGCAATCCCGGTCACCGCAACCGCCAGGTCTGCTCCGGCTTTCACCTGCGCCTCAATCGCCATGCACCCCGCCACCGCAGCGGAGACCGCGCCAACTTCCTCAATCAACCCCTCCGGCACGCCCAGCATCTGGGTTTTCGCCGCGTTGGAGTAGGTGACGAACCCATGTGTAAACACCGCCGAGGCCCCCGGCACGTCGGTAATCGCGGCGGCAATCATCCCGCCCGTGCAGCTCTCCGCGGTGGCAATCGTCAGCCCCCTGGCCTTGCAAACCGCCACCAGTTCCACGGCACTCATAACGGCACCACCAGCCGCAGCAGCAACACCACCCCCGCCGCCATCACCCCTGCAATCAGATCATCGCCCATCACGCCATACTCATCATGCCGCGCATCCGCCCAGCCCACCGGCCCCGGCTTGAAAATATCGAACAACCGGAACAGCGCGAAGCTGAACGCCAGCCCCCAGAACCCCACATGGCTCAGCACCAGCAACGGAATCATCTGCCCGGCAATCTCATCGATCACAATCCACCCAGGGTCTTCCGCCGCATTCCCCACGGCACGAATCGCCTCCACCCCCACCACCGAGAACACCACAATCCCCAGCAGCAACGGCAAATGCCCGTAGTGCAGCAGCGCCGCCCCCAGCGCCAACCCCACCAGCGAGCCAAACGTGCCGGGAGCCTTGGGCGCATACCCAGATCCAAACCCGGCAGCGAGAAACGTCCAAAAGTTCATGGCTGCATCCAAGGCGTCAGCGGAAAATCAGCCGAACCGGTAATTTGCGCGCGATAGATGGTAATGCTCTCGGAGACCCGCTCCACATAGTTGCGCGTCTCGTTGAAGGGAATTTCCTCCACCCAGTCGATCATATTCGCTCCGCCGGGGTTCTTTCCCAGTTCCGGATCGCCGTATTCGGCGAGCCAGTTGGCAACATTGGTCGGCCCAGCGTTATAGGCGGCAATGGCCATCGGCAGGCAGGTGCCAAAATCCTGCACCAGCCCCGAGAGGTACGTGGTCCCCAGCATCATGTTCTGGTCCGGATCAAACAAATTATTATAACTCAACCCGTTCTTCCTCGCCGTACGCTGCGCGGTGGCCGGCATCAACTGCATCAACCCCACCGCCCCGGCGCCGGAAACCACGGCCGGATCAAAACTGCTCTCCTGGCGCATAATACCATCGGAAATGGAGGCCTCCAGCACCCCGGTGGGAGGAGTAACCGGCATCGGCCAGCCCTCGCGCACCAGCATCTGCCCATCAGTCCCGGCGGTGCGGGAAATCGCCACCGCGCTCTGCGGCAGGCCCAACCCCAGCGCCAGCTTGGCGGCCATCTCACGCGTACGGTCATCAATCGCCACCTGTCCCAGCCGGTTCAGGAATATCGCCGCATCCTTCGGGTCATCCATCTGCACCAGCAAGGCGGCGGCGCGCGGCAACTCCATCATGGCAAAACCCAGCGCATCGCTGGCGCCGAATGTCGGCTCCCCCGCGCTCAATATCCGCACCGCCAGTTGCTGCGGCGTATCCCCCAGTGCAATTGCCGCCAACTGCCCGTAGTACGTGTCAGGATACTCCGCCGCGCGGTTATAATCGGCCGTGGCCTGCGCACCCGTCTGGCTCCGCCCCAGCCAGTACCAGGCCCGCGCTTGCGTAATCACCGAGGGCGACAGGCTGGCCAGGTTGGTGAACCAGATCGCCGCCTCATCCGGCTGCTGCAGGAACCGCAACAGCAAAAACCCGGCCAGAAAATCCCGCTCGCCCACCTGCTGCTGCGCAATGCTGCCATCCGCCGGCGGGTTCGCCGCCGTCACCACAATATAGGCATCCTTGGCATCCCCGGCCGCCAGCAACGCCCGCGCCAGCCGGTTCTGGTCCGGCCAGAACATCAACTGCTGGTCAAAATCCGCCGCCGCCGCGGCCGCCTTGCCCTGCGCCGCCCACATCGCCGCCGCCTGGGTATCCTGCCCGGCCGCGTGCAACGCCTCCACCTGGGTCAGAAAATCCGGCACCGTGTTAACCATGCTGGGAGACTGCGTGCCCGCCGCCTGCGCCTGCCGCAGCGCCAGCAATCCCTGTTCCGGCCAGTCCGGATTGGCATCAATAAACGCCTGAATCTCATCCGCCGTCCCGCCGCCCGGGTCCAGCAGCTTGAAGAAAATCACCAGTTTCACCATCAACGGGTCGCCGGTCGCCGCCGCCAGCGCCTGCGCATCGCGGAAATTCCCCATGTTCACGTCGGTCATAATCTGCGGCGAGGCCGGGGTTTGCGCGAAACCCACGGCCGGGAGCAGGGCGAAAAGCAGGGCAGCCAGACATCTCATGCACGGTGTTGTAGCAGCTAGCGGCTTGCAGGCTACCCCCGGTCAGATTACGTCATGGACCAACAGGAGTAGTTTATGTTTCATGGTTCACTAACCGCGCTGGTCACGCCGATGCACGCCGACGGCCGCATCGACGAAGCGGCTTACACGCGCCTGATCGACTGGCAGATCGAGCAGGGTACCCAAGGCATCGTCCCCGTCGGCACCACCGGCGAATCGCCGACCCTCACGCACGACGAACACAAGCGCGTCGTCGAACTCGCCATCGCCGGGGCGCGGGGCAGGGTGCCCGTCATCGCAGGTGCTGGCTCCAACTCCACCGCCGAGGCCATCGCGCTCGCCGCCCACGCCAAAAAAGCCGGCGCGGACGCGGTGCTGGTCGTCACCCCCTATTACAACAAGCCGACCCAGGAAGGCCTGTTTCGCCACTACATGGCGATCGCCGATGCAGTGGAAATCCCCCTGTTCATCTACAACATCCCCGGCCGCTCGGTCATCGACATGTCGGTGGAAACCATGGCCCGCCTCGCCGCGCATAAAAACATCGTCGGGGTGAAGGACGCCACCGCCAACCTCGCCCGCCCGCTGCACACGCTACGCGCCTGCGGGCCGGAGTTCATCCAGCTCTCCGGCGAGGACCATACCGCGCTCGCCTATCTCGCCGCTGGCGGGCGTGGCTGCATCTCCGTCACTGCCAACGTCGCCCCCAAACTCTGCGCGCAACTCCACGCCGCCTGGGCACGCGGCGACCTCAAAGCCGCCATGGCCATCCAAATGCGCCTGCTCCCGCTGCACGATGCCATGTTCATCGAGAGCAACCCCGGCCCGGTGAAATACGCCGCCTCCCTGCTCGGCTTCGGCACCAACACCGTCCGCCTGCCGCTGGCCGAGGTCAGCGCGGAATCCGCCGGACGCATCAAGGCGGCAATGCTGGAAGTGGGCCTGCTCGCTTGACCGCCAACGACAAGGAAAAGAGCAAATCCGGCTACATCTCGCACGGCATCGCCGCGCAGAACCGCAAGGCGCGCTTTGACTATAAAATCCTCTCGACCGTCGAGGCCGGCATCGTGCTCAAAGGCGTGGAGGTAAAATCGCTGCGCCTCGGCCGCGCCACGCTGACTGAAGCCTGGGCCGGCGAGCGCGACGGCGAGCTCTACCTTTTCAACGCCTACATCCCCGAATACCAGGGCGGCGTCCTCTCCCGCTTCGACGTCCGCGGCACCCGCAAACTCCTGGTCAAGAAAAAAGAGCGCATCCAACTCTTCGGCGCCATCAACCGCGAAGGCGCCACAATCGTCCCGCTCGACATCCATTTCAACCCACGCGGCCTGGCAAAGGTCACCCTGGGCATCGCCGAAGGCCGCCAGAAACACGACAAACGCCACGCCGTCGCGGCGCGCGATTGGCAGCGCGATAAGGCGAGGTTGCTCAGGAATAAGTAGGGTGGGTTAGCGCAGCGTAACCCACCATCCGGCCGCTACCCCCGCAAATACCCCCTAATATCTCCCACCACCTTCTCAAACATCGCTGCATTCAACCGTTTCGTACTCGTATTGTACCGCGACACATGATAACTATCCGCCAGCAACAACCCCGCGCGCGGCGTATGCATCGCCCCATGCCCAAAAACATACCCCGCCGGCTTCACCCCCAGCGCCTTCAGCGTCATCAGATGCGAAATCCCCCCCAGCGCCAAAATCACCCGCAACTTTGGCATCGCCGCGATCTCTGCCTGTAAAAACGGATTGCAATGCGCCTTGTCCGAGGTCTCCACCTTATGCTGCGGCGGCGCGCAACGCACCGCGTTGGTAATCCGGCAATTTACCAGCTCCAGCCCGTCGTCAGCCCGCTCCTGGTAAACCCCCTTGGCAAAGCCAAACTTCACCAGCGTCTCATACAGCAGCACCCCGGCATAATCCCCGGTAAACGGCCGCCCCGTCCGGTTCGCCCCGTTCACCCCCGGCGCCTGCCCAACCACCAGCAACTGCGCATCCAGCTCGCCAAAACTCGGCACCGGCGCATTGAACCAGCCCGGCTCACGCGCCCTATATTCCTCCCGGTACGCGACCAGCCGGGGACACAGGCCACAATCGCGGTCCGGCGTCATGCGAGGTCGTCATCCCGATTCGCCGTCCGCCCGCGCGGCTCGGAAGCCTTGCGCGTAAACTCCGGCGCAATCTCCGAAAGCTCAACAAACTGGTCCGCCTGCCTGCGCAACTCATCGGCAATCATCGGCGGATTGGTTTTTATCGTGGAAATCACCGTCACCCGCACACCCTTGCGTTGCACCGCCTCCACCAATCGCCGGAAATCCGAATCCCCCGAAAACAGCACGGCATGGTCAAGCTTCGGCGCCAGCTCCAGCATATCAATCGCCAGCTCGATATCCATATTCCCCTTAATCCGCCGCCGCCCCAGCGCATCGGTGAACTCCTTGGCCGGTTTGGTCACCAGGCTGTACCCATTATAAGCCAGCCAGTCGGTCAGCGGCTTCAGCGGTGAGTATTCCTCCGTATCCAGCAGCGCGGAGTAATAGTATGCCCGCACCAGATTGGATTTACCGCCGAAGTAATCGAGCAACCTGCGGTAGTCGATATCGAAGCCAAGACTACGGGTGGCCGCATAGAGATTAGCCCCGTCGATGAACAAGGCCGTGCGTTCCTGGGGAACAAAGCGCATGTCAAATCTTTCCTGCCATGAAATAATAGTGAAAATGGATGTACAATTATTCAAGAAATGTTAGATAATAGATACTCTTACCCAAATTCGTCCTTTTCTGGAAGGGAAGCCGTGAAGAGCTTTCGTTTATGATACTCATAGCAATCGGTGCCAATCTTACCGCGGCCAACGGGTCCACTCCGCACGAGACCTGCTGTGCCGCAGTGCCTTTGTTGTGTGAGATTCCCGGCCTTTCCTTCGTCGCGTTGTCCAACTGGTACCGCACGGTGCCGCAGCCGCGCGCCGACCAGCCCGACTACTGCAACGGCGCCATCCGCTTCTTCGGTGACATCGACCCCGAGGAACTGCTGCATCGTCTGCAGGCGATCGAGGCCCATTTCGGCCGCGAACGCGCCGAGGTGAACGCCGCGCGCACCCTCGACCTCGACATCATCGACATCAACGGCATCATCCGCGCCACTCCGCCACCCATCCTGCCGCACCCGCGGGCCCATCTGCGTTCCTTCGTGCTCCGCCCGATCCTGGACGTCGCCCCAGGCTGGCGCCACCCCACGCTGCGCCAGAACGTGTCCACCCTGCTGGCCGAACTCCCCCCGCAAGGCATCCAGCCCTGGCAAGAGGAACTGGCTTAACCCCCGTTTCACGACCCAGCCATCCCCCCTCAAGGGTTGCATCGCACAAGCGCGCGGGCTAAGGCGAGCGTTCAATTTTCTCCCTGGAGCGTTTCGGATGGCCCGCGTCACCGTTGAAGACTGCGTTTTAAAAGTTCCGAACCGGTTTGAACTGGTTCTCCTGGCGGCCCAGCGCGCCCGCAATATCAGCCGCGGCGAGCAACTCACCATCGACCGGGACAACGACAAAAACCCGGTCGTCGCCTTGCGTGAAATCGCGGAGGAAACCCTTGTCCTGCCCGATCTGGAGCAGGACCTGGTCAAATCCCTCTCCCGCGTGCCCGAGCCCGAGCCGGTGGACGAGGAAGTGCTCGACCTGATCCCGACCGACCAGAACATTTTCGGCCTGCAGGACGTCTCCGCCGAGGAAGAAGCCGCCGCCATGGCCGCCGAAGCCGAGGAAATGTCCCCGGAAGACATCCAGGCCGCCATCGAGGCCGAACTCGGCGGCAAAACCCGCCGCTAATTTCCCCGCCGGTTCCCGCCGCAAGCCGCCACGGTTTGCACTCCGGTTTGCACTCCCTGGGGCGCCAAGCATCCTTTGATATCTAAATAGAGTCTGACCCCCGGTCAGACTCTATTTATTTTTATACACAATGCTCTTCCCCCCGCATTGAGTGCTTTGCACCGCAGCATGGCTGCCGTAAGCTCACTCCATTATGGTAGCAGCTTGCAGGGGACCCGTTATTTGTTACGCGCCCGAGGGCGTGGCCGCTGCCGGGGTACACCCGGAACTCGGCGGCCTGCTCTCGCGCATCTCCGCCTACGACAGCAAAGCCGAGCCCGCCCTTATTAACGAAGCCTACGGCGTGGCCCTCAAAGCCCATGAAAACCAGAAGCGCGGCAATGGCGAACCCTACATTACCCACCCGCTGGCCGTGGCGAACATCCTCGCCGGCTACCGGCTCGACTCCGCCTCCATCATCACCGCCCTGCTGCACGACGTGGTGGAGGACACCTCCGTCACCCTGGCAATGGTGCAGAAAACCTTCGGCCCCGAAGTCGCCGGGCTGGTCGACGGCGTCACCAAACTAACCCGTCTGGAACTACAATCGGACCGCACCAAACAGGCCGAAAATTTCCGTAAGCTCGTCCTCGCCATGAGCAAGGACATCCGCGTCCTCATCGTCAAACTCGCCGACCGCCTGCACAACATGCGCACCATCGGCGCCATCGGCGCTGCCCCAAAGCGCCAGCGCATCGCGCGCGAGACCATGGAAATCTACGCCCCCCTGGCCGAGCGCATCGGCATGGAATCGGTCAAAACCGAGCTGCAAACGCGTTCGTTTGCCGAAATGGACCCCGAGGCATTCGACACCATCCAGGCCCGCCTCAACTTCCTGCGCGGCCAGGGTGCCGATGTCATCGAGGAAGTCCGGCAGGAACTCATGCGCGTCTGCGACGAGGCAGGCGTCGATGTCGTGGAAATCGCGGGTCGCGAAAAATCCCCTTACTCCATCTGGGAGAAAATGCAGCGCCGCAACGTGGCGTTCGAACAGCTCTCGGACATCATGGCTTTCCGCATCATCGTCCCCACGCGCGAGGCCTGTTACGTCGCCCTTGGCGCCATCCATGCCGCCTACCCGGTCATCGCCGGCCGCTTCAAGGACTATATCTCAACCCCCAAAGCCAACCGCTACCAATCACTGCACACCGGCGTCACGCTGCGCCACCCGCGCAACCAAAAAATCGAAATCCAGATCCGCACCCCCGACATGCAGATCGTCGCTGAAAACGGCGTCGCGGCGCACTGGCTCTACAAACAGGCCGACGCCTCGCAGGGGGACATCAAACAATTCCGCTGGGTGCAAGACCTTCTCGAAATTCTGGAAAACTCCGCGGCGCCGGACGATTTTCTGGAAAACACCAAACTCGAACTCTATCAGGATCAGGTTTTCTGTTTCACCCCCAAGGGCCAGCTCATCCAGCTTCCCCGTGGCGCCACCTCGGTGGATTTCGCCTACGCCGTGCACAGCCAAATTGGTGACGCTTGTGTAGGCGCCCGCATCAACGGCCGCCTCATGCCGCTGCGCTACGAACTGCAAAACGGTGACCAGGTCGAAATCCTCACCGCGCGCGGCGGCACGCCATCCCCGGCCTGGGAACGTTTCGTCATCACCGGCAAAGCCCGCGCCCGCATCCGCCGCTTCCTCACGCAACAACTGCGCGAACAGCACCGTGACGCAGGAAAATCCACTCTCGCGAAAGCCTTCCGCCAGGAAGGCGTCGACGGCTCGGAAAAAGTGCTGGAAGCCACAGCCAAAACCCTCAAGCAAGCCTCGCTCGACGACCTCTTCGTCGCCGTCGCCACCGGCACGCTCGGCCCCAAGGAGGTCGTCTACGCCGCCTACCCGGAACTGAAGGAAGCCCGCGCCCCGCGCATGCTCCCCGCCTTCATGGGCCAGTCGCTTACCGCCCGCTCACCGCGCAACGCCGCCCACAAACCCGAGCCCGGCATGGCTCTCACCGGCCTCGTCGCGGGCATGGACGTTCACTACGCCGGCTGCTGCCACCCGCTCCCCGGCGACAAAATCGTCGGCATCGTCGCCACCGGCAAAGGTGTGACCGTCCACACCAAGGACTGCGCCACGCTCGATACTTTCGCCGCCACCCCGGAACGCTTCATCGATGTTGATTGGGACACCGCCCATCTCGCTGCCGCCGCCCCAAAATCCAGCCGCTTCCTTGGCCGCATCAGCGTCATCGCCACCAACGCCCCCGGCGCCCTGGCGGCCCTCACCAACGCCGTCGCCAAACAGGACGGCGCCATCGCCAATCTCAAAATCACCCACCGCCAGCAGGACTTTTTCGAAGCCCTCGTCGATGTCGAAGTCCGCGATGTCCGCCACCTCGGCCAGGTCATCGCCGGCCTGCGCGGCGCCACCGGCATCGCCCAGGTCGAACGCGCCAAGTCATGATCCTCGGCCTCGGTTCGGACCTGTGTGACATCCGCCGCATCGAGGCTAGCCTGACGCGGTTTGGCGAGCGGTTCACGCACCGTGTATTCTCGGAACTGGAGCGGGCGCGGGCGGAAAAGCGGCCACATTCGCTGGCATCGAGCTACGCGAAGCGGTTTGCGGCGAAGGAGGCTTGCGCGAAGGCTTTGGGCACCGGGTTTCGCGATGGCGTATTTCTGTCGGATTTACGCGTGGTGAATTTACCCTCCGGCCAGCCGACGATGCAGTTGCACGGCGCCGCGTTGGCGCGGTTGCAGTCCATGGTTCCGCCGGGGCATGAGGCGCGGATCGCGTTGTCCTTGACCGATGAATACCCCTACGCCTTCGCCCAGGTGATAATTTCCGCCGAGCCGTTAGCCCCCGGTTAACTCCCTCCCTGCTAGCATGTGAAAGAAACCGGATATTAACCAATCCGGCCTGGTTCTTTCCAGGGTCAGGCTCTTTCCAAGGTGGGACAAAATGATAGCCAATGCATTTGGAGCGATAGCGTATATTGCGATGGCAGTTGCGGTGAACGAAATGTTCGCCGCGACGGAGTCCTCCGTGCTGGGGCAACGGCGCCGGGTTTTGCTGGCGGCGCTTGCGGCCGGGGCGCTGGTGCAACTGCTGCTGGGGCTGGCGGCATATTTCAATTTTCCGTCCGTGGTGCCCGGCTTGCAGATGGCGGCGGCAGTCTGCCTGGTCTCGATCCCGCTGAATTTCTGGCCGGTGGTGGCACGGATCAAGGCTCGCCGCCTGCGTGTCCTCAACACCCGGCTATCGGCCCGCGCGCAACGTGCCGAGGCCTCCGTCACGGCATTGCACGCGTGGCTCGCCCTCGCCGAGCAAAGCGGTCATGTCGGCCACTGGCAGCTCACCGTGGCGGAAAACCAGCTCCTCTGGTCGGACGAGATCTACCGCATCCACGGCCTGTGGCGGGAGCACTACAAACCCCGGATTGAAACCGCGCTGGCCGCGTTTCACCCCGTCGACGGCAAGCGGGTAGGGGTCCTTATGCGCGAGGCCCTCGCCACCCAGGGACATTTCGAGGTCGCGGCGCGCCTGCGCCGTCCCGACGGTGAAATCCGCCACGTCATCATGCGCGGCGCCGCGGCACTGGATAGCGGCGGCCACGTGGAGTCACTGAACGGCGTGATGGTGGACGTCACCGAACCCAAGCGGGCGGAAGCCAGAGCCCTGCCGCACTCGCCGGCCCGCGATCAGCCGTTGGAAGACGATCTCACCGGCCTGGCCGACCGCCGCCAATTCGACCTCAGCCTTGGATACGAGTTCAAACGCGCCGTGCGCAGCCGCAAGCCGCTGGGCATGGTGCTGCTGGAGATCGACCATTTCCGCGCCTTCACCGCCTATTACGGCTTGCTGGACGCCGACGCCTGCTTGCGCATGGTGGCCCAGGCAGTACAGGCCGTCCCCCGGCGCACCGGCGATGTGGTGGCCCGCTACGGCGACACCGAAATCGCCGTATTGCTGCCCCTGGCGGACGCCGCCGGCGCGCAGCGCGTCGCCATGCAAATTCTCGAAGCTGTCCGCGCCCTCGGCCTGCCCAACGCCGGCCACGAATCCGGCGCGCTCACCGTCTCCTGCGGCGCCGCCGCCTTCGTCGGCATGGACGACCTCTACAACCCGCTGGAACTAACCCGCCGCGCCGCCCGCGCCCTGGCCGACGCCAAGGATTCCGGCGGCAACCGTATCTGTGGATACCGTGAGGTAGAATTACTTGAAGTTTGATCGTCCAGTAGTGGAATCTCGGGCGATTAGCAAAATGTTAAACCGTTGTAATCTAAGCTCGGGCGAGCCTGAACGTTCGGAACCACCGCACGGGATTCCGGCTTGGTAAACATGGCAGCGCGGGCGCGAGCCTGTCCTGGCCCGGCTGGAGGTTAATGGCGATGGTGATCTGGCAAGCCGAACTCTCCGCGTTGATGAGCGCCCTTGCCTATGCCGCGGTCGCCCTGGCCCTGGTTCGGCTGTTCCGGGAGCGCGACGCCGCCACGCTGGGCAGCCGGCGCTGGCTTATCGCCGGCGTCCTGGCCGCCGAGGCCATGTTGCAGGCGATACTGCTACTGGGCCTCCTCCAGGGCTGGCAGGGGGCGGCAGCCGCTTTGCCCCTGGCCGCCGCAGCTGGGCAACTGGTCATCGGCATCAGCCTGTGGCCCTTGCTGGCGGGGATAAAAACCCGTTTCGCGCGCGCCATGGGCCGGCGTATCCGCCAGCAGGTGGAACGCGCGAATACCGAGGCCACAACCGCCAACACCTGGCTGGAACTTGCCGAGGAGGCAGCGCAGTTCGGCCACTGGCAGGTGGATCTGGCCAGCCAGGAGTTTATCTGGTCGGCGGCAATGTACCGCCTGCACGGCGTCACCCCTGATGAATTCATCCCGACACTCGAATCGGTCCTGGCGCTGTTCCACCCTCATGACCGTAAAACCTTCTCCGGCAATCTCGCCCTGGCCATGGCTGGCGGCGGGGATTTCGAGGTCAAACTACGCCTGCGCCGGCCGGACACCGAACTGCGCCACGTCGTCATGCGTGGCCGCGCCCTTGGCAAAACCATGTTCGCCGGCGTGCTGGTCGACGTCACCACGCAGCATCAGGCCGAAGCCCGCCTGCGCGAGGCCAACGCCGTCGCCCTGCAAGCCAACGCGGCCCTGCGGGAAATGACCTTTGAAGACGACCTGACGGGCATCTCCAACCGCCGCCAGTTCGACCTCAGCCTGGTGCATGAGTTCAAACGCGCGGTGCGCAGCAGCCTCCCGCTCGGTCTGGTGCTCATCGATCTTGACCATTTCCAGGCCTATAACGAGACCTACGGCCAGGCGGCGGGCGATGCCTGCCTGCGCCGCGTCGCCCAGGCGATCAAATCCGTACCCCGCCGCACGGGGGACGTGGTCGCCCGCCATGGCGGCGGCCAAATCGCCGTGCTGTTGCCGCTGGCGGACGGCAAAGGTGCCGCACGCGTGGCCAGCGTCATCCTCGCAGCCGTGCAGGCCTTGCGCATTCCCCATGCGGGTACCGAGACCGGCATCCTAACCATCAGCTGCGGTGCCGCCGCCTTCACCGGGGTTGCCGACCTCAACAACCCGCAGGAACTCGTCCGCCGTGCCGACCAGGCGTTATACAAAGCCAAGACCGACGGCCGTGACCGGGTCATGAAGTTCGACAAAACCATGAACGGCGACCTGCGCGAATTCTACAACCCGCCAATGGCGCAGGACATGGAGCGGTTCATCAAAAGCCGGGTGAGTTGATCCCGGACGTTTTGCGGACATATCCTGCCTAGAGCAATATGTGATTAGGTTGAACCGGCAGGTTCGACATAATCACATGAAATTGCTCGCTAAAATAAAGGTTAGAGCATTCATCTAAAAGATGAATGCTCTAGGAGGCTGGATATGAGCACAAAACATTTCTACGAACCGGCATCAGGTCATGGCCTGGCGCACGATCCATTCAACGCCATCGTGGGGCCAAGACCCATCGGCTGGGTTTCCACCCAAGGCGCCGATGGTTCGGTCAATCTGGCGCCGTACAGTTTCTTCAACGCCTTCAACTACAAGCCGCCGATCATCGGCTTTTCCAGCATCGGCGCCAAGGATTCGCTGCGTAATGTGCGTGAGACCGGCGAGTTTGTCTGGAACCTCACCACCCGCCCCCTGGCCGAGGCGATGAACGCCAGCAGTGCCGCCGTCCCCTACGGCGTGGATGAATTTACCCTGGCCGGGCTCACCAAAGCTCCCTCGCGCCTGGTCGCCCCGCCGCGCGTGGCTGAAAGCCCGGTGAATTTCGAGTGCAAACTGGCCGACATCGTACAACTGAAAACCGCGTCCGGCACCCTGGTACCAAGCTGGCTAGTGCTGGGCGAGGTCATAGGCGTGCACATCGACACAGCCTTGCTGAAAAACGGCGTGTTTGACACCTTTGGCGCCCAAATCCTGCTCCGCGCCGGCGGTGCGACAGCCTACGCCGAGATTCAACCGCAAACCCGGCTGGACATCACCCGGCCGGAATAAACCGCGTACCCCTCCGGTTCTGGCGCGCAGCCGGCGCGCCAGTCTACATTTATACCCCGGCTTCGAGCGGGAAATCGCGTACCGGATCAACCCCGGCCGCTTCCAGGAATTTACGCATTTCCACGACTTCTTCCTTGGAAAGTGTGTGCCGGCTGTCATGAAACCCGTGCGTATGACCGTTCAGCTTGACCTTAACGTGGCCATTGCCGCCATGGGCAATCTCGCCGCCCAGTTCCTCAATCACCGCATGCACCAGGCGCGGGTCAATATTGCTGCTGACCGGATGCGCGAACAGAGCGTGCAAAGTGTTGCGATGCTTATGGTTCATTTAAACTCAAACTCCTTATAACCAGTATTTCCCAGATGAAGCGGTCATTGCGCTTCAATCGCGCAATGATAGTCCCCAGAAACCCGATTTGAAAGCCTCAGCGGCGGCCAGCCTTACCCCGATGCGTTAACGGAGCGGACAAATAAACCGGGCGGCCACAACATGGCCGCCCGGTTTATTCGCTTAGTTAGGGAGGTTTTTCAGCCGTCCCGGCACCCCGCGCCGGCGTGTCTCAGTTCAGCGGCAGGCCAAGCTGCCATTGGCCACCCACCGGTAACATGCCGGGGGATTTCTGGTCTTCCTTACCGGCTGTCGCGGGCAGCGGCTGCTCCAGCGAGCTCATCAGTCCCGCGCAAAACGCCGCTTCGCTGATCCGGTACCGGTGGCAGACTTCATGCATTGTCGAGCCAGCTTCCACTTCCCGGGCAATGCTGAAGAGGCGTTCTTCCGTAATATTTTTGCTCGGCATAGCTATATTCCTCAATTCAGGCAAAACATGCACAACTCATGGCGCATGACGCATTTATCCTTTATTCTCAGTAGATTAGCTGCTGAGGTTCGGCTTTTTTAAATCCTGAGTTCAATTCATATTAAAATTGCTCGCCACGCAAGGGAAAAACCATGCCTGCCAGTTCACATGTCAGTTATCACCTCTCATGGGCTAAATCAAAAATCCCTTCTCACAGACTTGTGATTTCTTAATTTGATGAATCCGCCCCGCCAACAATCGCGCATATTCCAAAAAATGGAACATAGCCTGTGAGGCCGGTCAATATCTAGATATAACGATCTGATTTTTAACCATTTTTAGGGGCATCTCAACCCAGCTACGTTTCGTGGGGGGAAGCGATACTGGTACGGTGCGCGGCGTCTCGCCCCCGCCGCCATAACTGTTTGACGTACCGGCACACGGCCGCCACCGCCCTACCGCCGGGGTTCGTCACTTCACTTATCTGGCGCCGGGTACGGGGGCCGCAGCCCCCGGGCGCTTACCCCTCAGCCGCTTCCTTGAAGTAGGCTTCCACCTTGCCCTTCAATTTCATCGTCAGCGGCTTACCGTGGCGGTCCACGGTCTTGCCCACGGCAACGCGGACCCACCCCTCGGAGGCGCAATATTCCTCCACATTGTGCTTCTCCACGCCGTTAAAGCGGATGCCGATGCCCCGCTCCAGCGCCGGCTCGTCAAAAAACGCGGATTTCGGGTCGTTGCTCAGGTGGTCGGGGGGTGTATCGCTCATAGGAAATGGCTCAGTTTGCGTTTGAGTTTGGTGACAAAGCTGGCGGGCGCTGAGTCCGCCAGGGCGACCGCCGGGGTGGTGGCAAGGGTCTTGCCGTCCAGCGTATAGGTAATGGTGCCCAAGGTCTCACCCTTGGTGGCCCCAGATGTCAAATCGGCGGTGTAGGCAATGGCGTGGGTCACCCGCGCCGCCGCATCGGCAGGCAGTGTCAGAGTAATATCCTTCCCAGCGCCCACCGCCACGCTGCCCGAATCCAGTGCCTCGCTCGCCAGCGTGTCCACCTGCTGCCCAGCGGTGGCAACCTTCGCGTCGGTGAAAAACTTCTGCCCATAATCCAGCAGCGCCTCAATGGCGGCGGTGCTGGAGGTCCAGGTCGGGCCGCCCATCACCACGGCGATCATCCGCATATTGCCGCGCAGCGCCGTCGCGTCGATGCAATGCCCCGAGGCATCGGTCAGCCCGGTCTTCATCCCGTCCACCGTCGCGTCATGTGCGAGCACCGGGTTCCAGCTCGCCTGCGTTATGTTGTTATAGGTGTAGCTCTGCTGCTTGGATATCTGCAGGAACTCCGGCTCACTGGCGATAATGTTGCGCGAGAGAATGGCCACATCCATCGCGGTGGTATGCTCAGCCGGGTCGGGCAGCCCGTCCACATTGGTGTATACCGTATTGGTCATCCCCATCGCGGCGGCGTCTTTGTTCATAATCTGCACAAACGCGTCCGTGCTGCCGGCAACCTGCTCGGCCAGTGCCACCGCGGCGTCATTGCCGGAGACAATAATCAGCCCGTGCAGCAGTTGGTCCACCGTCACCGTGCTGGTGGTATCGATAAACATCGTCGAACCGACGGAATGCCACGCATCCACGCTAATCGGCACCACCTGGTCAGACTTCAGCGCCCCGCCATGCAGCGCCTGAAATACAATATGCGCGGTCATCAACTTGGTCAGGCTGGCCGGCGCCACCTGCAAATCAGGCGCCGCCTCCGCCAGAATCGCGCCGGTCGTGGCGTCCATCAGCGTATAGGCGGTGGCCTGCGGCAGAGTCGGCGGGGCAGGGGTGTTCTTATCCGCCGCGGGGCTATCGGGCACCGGCGCCGGTCCCGTGGGTCCTGCCGTGGCGGTATCCTTGTTCTTGGCGCTCGGTGCGGCGCCATGCGCCGCGTGGTGGTGTGTCTTGGCCTGCGCCACCGGCGCGGCGGCGGCCAGGGCAGCGGCCAGAACCAGGAGTGAGATGCCGGTGGGTTTCATCATGAACAGCTCTTTCTTCATGCGGGGCAGGCGGGAAGGGGCTTTCTGCACCGATTTCTTGACAAGCCGCAAGCACCGGGCTTCATGCGGCAACTCCACGGATAAGGTTGAACATGTCACGGCACGAACGCAAATCCGGCACGGCTGCCGAATTTTTCAAGACGATCTTCTGGGCCGGGCTTATCGCGGTGGGCATCCATACCTTCCTGTATGAACCATTTTTCATCCCCTCCGGCAGCATGGTGCCCTCCCTGCTGGTCGGTGACTACCTGTTCGTGAACAAATTCGCCTACGGCTACTCGCATTACTCCTTCCCTTTCTCTCCGGATTTCTTCTCCGGCCGCATCATGGGCAGGCTCCCGCCGCGCGGCACCGTGGTCGTATTCCGCCCGCCGGGACAGCCGGATGAAGACTTCATCAAGCGCGTCATCGGCCTGCCGGGAGACACCATCCAGGTCACCGCCGGCCAGCTCTACATCAACGGCCAGCTCGTACCCCGCACCCCCGTGGGCACCTACACGGACAACAGTTCCGGCGGCCCCGTGGTCGCGCAGGACTTCACCGAGACCCTCCCCAACGGCAAAACCCACGCGGTCCTCAAGGAGACCGACGAAGGCTTCGCCAACAACACCCCCCTCTACACCGTCCCCGCCGGCGACCTCTTCATGATGGGCGACAACCGCGACGACTCCGAGGACTCGCGTTTCATGGACGGCCCCGTCGGCTACGTCCCCCTGGAAAACGTCATCGGCCCGGCCGACCGCATTTTCTTCTCCATCGACCTGCAATACCCCTTCGCCGAGTTCTGGGAGTGGCCTTTTGAAATCCGGTGGGACCGGATGTTCCAAAGAATCTCTTGAGCAGACTCGAACACGCACAGACCCTGCTGGGTCATCGCTTCACCCGGCCTGAACTCCTGGCCGAGGCCCTGACTCACCGTTCCGCCGCCGGCGCCAAAGGTGTCGGCTCGAACGAGCGCCTGGAATTCATCGGCGACCGTGTGCTCGGCCTCATCGTCGCCGAATGGCTGATCGAACGCTTCCCCAACGAGCAGGAGGGCAAACTCGGCCCCCGCCTGGCCGCCCTGGTCTCCAAACCCGCTCTGGCGGACATCGCCCAAACCCACGGCCTCGCCCCCCTCCTCAACGTCGCGGCCGGCGAGTCCAAACGCGGCGTGCGTAACCAGGCCACCGTCCTGGCCGACGCCCTGGAAGCCATCATCGGCGCCCTGTACCTCGACGCCGGGCTGGACGCATCGCGCAATTTCCTCCGCCGCGTCATGGCCGACGTGGTGGACAAACAGTTCACCCCGCCCAAAGATCCCAAAACCGCCCTGCAGGAATGGGTACTCAAACGCGCCCTCCCTCTGCCCGACTACGAGGTGGTCGAAATGTCCGGCCCCTCGCACGCGCCGCATTTCGTCATCAAAGTCTCGGTGGGCGACGCCTCCGGGCGCGGCGAAGCCGGTTCCAAGCGCGCGGCGGAACAGGCGGCGGCACAAGCCTTACTGGAGTTATTGCCATCATGACCAAATGCGGCTTCATCGCGCTCATCGGCGCACCAAACGCGGGCAAATCCACCCTGCTCAACCGGCTGACGGGTGCCAAGCTCTCCATCGTCACCCCCAAAGCCCAGACCACCCGCGCCCGCGTCCTAGGCATCCTGCCCCGCGGCGACGCACAGATCCTCTTTGTCGACACCCCTGGCATCTTCGCCCCCAAGCGTCGGCTGGACCGCGCCATGGTCGCCGCCGCCTGGGACGGCGCCACCGAGGCCGACTACGTCCTCCTCCTGGTCGACGCCAAACAGGGCCTCACTGACTCCGTGCGCGAAATCGTCCGCCAGATCGCCGCCACCGGCCGCAAGCTCGCCCTCGTCCTCAACAAGGTCGACCTCATCGAGCGCCACAAACTCCTCCCCCTCACGCAGGACCTCGCCGCCCTCGCCGATTTTGAACAAGTCTTCATGATCTCGGCGGCCACCGGCGACGGCCTGGACGTGCTGCTCGACTTCTGCGTCGCCAAACTCCCCGAAGGCCCGCACCTCTACCCCGACGATGAACTCACCGACCTTCCGGACCGCCTGCTCGCCGCCGAAATCGTACGCGAACAAATCTTCCTGCAAACCCGCGACGAAGTCCCCTACGGCGCCACCGTGGAAACCGAGAGCTTCAAGGTCCAAAAGGGCGGCATCCGTATAGACGCCATAATCTACGTCACCAAAGCCAACCACAAAGCCATCCTCATCGGCGCGAAAGGTACTCGCATCAAGGAAATCGGCACGCGCGCCCGCAAGGAACTGGAAAAAGTCCTGGAAACCAAAGTCGACCTCTTCCTGCGCGTCAACGAACGCCCCGGCTGGGACGAAGAAGCCGCCCGCATCCGCGCCACCGGGTTGAATGACCCAAAAGTCTGAATCATTATCGCGCTGGCACCTCGGCGCGCTAGCACTTTATGCGGCGCTCGCGGTGCTGTTCATTAATCATGGCGTGAACCTGAGCCGGTTTATCGCGGGGCAGGGTACAGACCCCTACCTCTTCGTCTGGTTCCTCGCCTGGTGGCCGCATGCGCTGCTGCATCATCTCAACCTGTTATATACGCCACTCGTGTGGCAACCGCTGGGCGCGCCGGTGCTGTGGCTCACCTCAATACCGCTGCTGGGAATTTTGCTGGCACCGCTTACGTACATCGCCGGGCCGGTTGTGGTATATAACCTCATCATTCTTGCCGCCCCTGTGCTCTCAGCCACTTCAGCCTATTTTCTCTGCCTGCGGGTCAGCCGCAACCCGCTTGCCGCAATTTTTGGCGGTTACCTCTTTGGCTTTTCCTCCTACGAAATGGCGCAGGGCAGCGCCACGCTCAACCAAAGCCTCACATTTTTGCTGCCCTGCTTGGTCATTGTCGCCTTGCGGCGCCTTTCGGGGGAGGCAGGCCGCTGTCAAACCGTGATCCTCGCCAGCGTCACCATGCTCGCGGAGTTCTTTATCTCGCAGGAAGTCTTTACCATGATCGCGGTGTTCGCCGGCGCCGCTTGGCTGCTGGCCTACTGGCTGCTGGCCTCTGCACGGGTTGGCTTGCGCGGCCTGCTGGGTGATGCCGTGATCGCTGGTAGCCTCACTGCAATCATTATGGCGCCGTTGTTAGTGGAAATGTTCCGCCACGCGCACTACCTTAACCTGCCGGCAATCTGGCCATATTATTTTGTCGCCGATCTTGCGAACTTCATCTTTCCAACCGGGCTGACCTGGCTCGGCGGCCACTGGGATGGCCTTGTCACGAAGCACATGCCGGGCATTTTGCAGGAACAAGGTGCTTATATTGGCCTGCCGGTGGTATTTATTCTGCTCTCCTACATGCGAGAAATGCGGCATGTGCCGGCGGCAAAATATCTGCTCACGCTCTGGCTGAGCTTGGCCGTGGCCAGCCTTGGGCCGCAGCTCTGGGTCGCGGGCATTTTCACTGGCGTATTTCTACCCTGGGCCATCGTTATGCATCTGCCGCTTCTTGGCATGGCCTTGCCGGCGCGGTTCATCTTGTTCGTATCGCTGGTCACGGCGATCATTGGCGCCTTCTGGCTAGCCCAAACGGAAATGCAACCATTGAGATGGCGCCGCCGTGCCCTTAGCGCGCTTGCCTGCTTGGCCTTACTGCCGGGCCTGCACCCTTGGACCCAGATTCCAGCTGCGAAATTTTTTGCGCCCGGTGAGGTGCAAGCGCAGCTCGGCGCAAACCCCCGTCTGCTGATCCTACCTTTCTGGCGCCAGGGCCCCTCATCCTACTGGCAGGTGGAAAACAATTTCGGTTTCACGCAAACTGGCGGCTATCTCGGCTTTCCCCCCAAGGCGATGCAGCATTTCAACGCGATCTGGGAAATGGCCGGCAACATCCAGGTACCGGACTTCCCCGCGAATTTCACCAGTTTCTGCGAACAGACCAACACCCAATACGTCGTGGCCGGTCCCGGAACATCGGCGGAGATGCTGGCATTCCTGGCAGACCTGCACTGGCCGTCCCGGCAGGTCGATGATGTAACCGTATTCACCGTACCGAGGACAGTGCATGGTTAAGTGGCGCTGGCATCTGGGCGCACTGGCGCTCTATAC
>Ga0182014_10000739_pt1 | contig 44318 bp, 38 predicted proteins | sample 612S2DmetaG_FD_120489 | JGI IMG/M metagenome (GOLD analysis project Ga0182014, IMG submission 120489) | Permafrost microbial communities from Stordalen Mire, Sweden - 612S2D metaG | ecosystem: Environmental > Terrestrial > Soil > Wetlands > Permafrost | place: Sweden: Stordalen | collected... | reverse complement strand
TCGTACCTTTTCCTTCATGACCGGTTCCTCTCCGCTTGTGGCTCTGAGTTGCGACTCTTTCCTGAATCACAGCCTAACCCACGGTCAGCGCATTGGACCGGTCACTCCATGATCACTAAATTGGCAACCACTCGAAGGGGAACAGCTTACCTGCCGCCTCCGCGTCCAGCTTGCCGCCGGCCAGTTCCACGGCGTGCGCCAGCACCGGATCGCGCCCCGCCGCCAGGTCGGCCGCAGTCGGCAGCAACAGTTCGTCAGGCGTCACTCCGGTCTTTTCCAGGCTCTTGCCGTCGCTCATGATCAGGTTGGCCGAAGTCACCTGGACTCCAAAGAATATCTTGGTTTCAGCGCCCATGGATTCTGAATAGTAGCGCGCTTCCATGACAGCGCCGGCGGATATGTCTCCAATTACCGTTCCCCGGTGCTCAATCTGGACTAGACGCGCCAGCAGCTCCGAGCAGGAGGCCGACTCCGAGTCCACCAGTACGATCAACTTGCCGTCAAACTGCTGCCCGTGGCGCAGAGACTTCAGCGGTTTTGAGTCCTTTTCCTTTCTGCCTACCCGGTCGCCGATCTTTATTTCGCGATCGAACAGCGAGCCCACCATCAAGCGCAGCATTTCTTCGTCGCCGCCAGGGTTGCCGCGCAGGTCGAGAATGAGCGCCTTGTGCTTGCGTGCGATCCCGATGGCCTTTTCAATCTGTTCGATAGCAAGCTGGCTGCCATCCGGGTAAAACTGCTGTAGCTTCCAGATGGCGACGTCTCCCTGAACAACGATCTTGGAGCGAGTGGCGTGATCTTCATTTTGTTCCTGCCGGATCAAGTCGTAGTAGTCCTGACCCTCGGTCAAATCGATGACTTTTCTGGTCGGCTTGGCGGTGGCCGCCACGACGACCTGGCGCGGCTCGCCGGTGGGCGATCGCAGATCAAACTTCATCGACATTTGCGGAGAAAGAGTGTTGAAGTAGTACTGAACGTCTTGATAATCTCTTCGGTCGACGATAAAACCATTCATCCCCAGAATCTTGTCTCCGATGTGCAGCTTGGCAGCGGCGTCTGTATTGGGACGAACCAGGGTAATGAAGACATCGTTGCCCACCAGCGCATACCGGTAACCGGAATCGTAGCGGACGGCGCGGCTCGGAGGAACGAAAAAGGTGTGCGAATCCTTTAGCCCGCTGAGAAAAGCCGCGACGTCCCTGAATCCTTCGCCCAGATTGGGCGCGTTCGCTATCCTTCCCGCGAATTGCCGATAACGCGCATCCCAATCGATCCCTTGCAATTTCGGATCGTAGTAATGCTTGTTGACCTCCTCGTAGGCGCAGTGCAGCATATCGGAGATTTCGCCTCAGGTTCCGTTGTCCATCGCCGCCTGCTGCTGCGCCTGGCCGGCAGGTGTGGCAAATGCGGCGCACACGAGCACGGCAACAAGAATCTGGGTTGCTGATTGGAGTTTCATTGGCACGCGAGGTCCTCCTTGCGGATTTGCGTTGGCATCTGCGGCTGAAGACTTGAAGGAATCCAGCATACGCGCAGATGCCCGCGCACTCAAGCCCGCTCGCTCTTTTCCAGCTGCAGTTTTGAATTGGTGGGCGCGAGCTCGAACGCGCGGAAGTTCCGTGCATAACAGAAGCTCGATAGCAAAACTACTGCGATTCCAATTCTCTTCATCAAACTATCCGCATCGGGAAACCTGTCCCCGGGCGGTCGACCGCCGGGAGATGGCCCGGACACCAGGATCACTCGGACCGAATGCGTCGCGGGAATCGTTTACCGGCCAAGCCCGTTCATGTCATGCCGCGAGTATCGGTCAAAATCTGAGATTCGGGGTGATACCCTGAACGAACTTCAAGGCGGAGGATTGAATGAGACATGTAATTGAAACCACCCTATTGGCCTGCGCCCTCCTTGCGGCGTCCCCTGCGATGAGTCAAGTGAAGATAACGCACGACCAAATGCTCTTCTACACCTCGGATTGGAAGGGTGATCGATTTGCCGATGGACGCCCGAAGTTGCCGGACACACTGCTCAAACGAGCAGTGGACATGTCCATCGAGGACATCTGGGACTTTCTGCGTGCGCAGGGCTATCAGAACCAATTTGAAGCAGGCTGGCAGGCTCTGCACATTGAAAAGCCATTTGCCGGCCGCGCGCTCACGGCGCAATACATGCCGATCCGGCCGGACATGGCTAAGGCCATCGCAACCGAGGGCAAATCTGAAGGGCGGGTGGGCGGAACCAATTTGTGGCCCATCAATGAACTACAAATCGGAGATGTCTACGTTGCGGATGGCTTTGGAAAAATCATTGAAGGGACTTTGATCGGTTCCAATCTCGGCAACGGGATCGCCGCGCACACGCATACGGGATTCGTGTTTGACGCCGGGATACGCGATCAGGAAGAAAACCGGGAGATTCCCGGTTTCAATGGATTCTATCGCGGCTACGATCCCTCGGCATGGGCGCAGATGGAGTTGACCTCGATCAATGCGCCGATTCGCATTGGGCGGGCCGTGGTGTTGCCGGGGGACCTTGTTCTGGCCAAGCCCGAAGGGGTTCTGTTCATTCCCGCCATCCTGGCCGAAGAGGCCGTCGGGACAGCGGAATTCACCGGCCTGAAGGACGACTATAACTTCGAGTTAAACCGCGAGGGCAAGAACGGCGCTGAATTCGAGGGCGGATGGACTGCAAAGAAGTATGACGGCTTTGCCAAGTGGATCGACGCTCATCCGGACAAGCTGAAAATGCCGCGCAGTGAATTTGACGCGATGCTGGTCAAGGCGAAGGCGCACGCGGAGCAATGAGCTCTGCCTGCTGGATGAAGTCCTCTTTTCTGAGGGCAATCGGCGAAGAGCCAGGGTTCACCCAGCCTTTTCAATGATCAGAGCGGCCTGAAGCATGGCTTTCGCATAGGCGATGTCGTAGACGTCGCCGGCATAACCGCCGCCGCCCGGATAGCCGGGGATAGGGCCGCGCGCGCGGTCATAATCGAGGGCGCGCGGATGTTCCGGATAGAGCTCTCGCGAGTACCTCAGCTTTACCAGCTCCCGCATCACCGCCAGCATGTTCACGTCGCCTTCGTCGATGAAGCCCTCGTCGTATTTCAGGTAGGGCTTGGTGATGTGCGGGTTGCGGTAATGCATGTGGTTGATGCGGTCCCTGGAGCCAAAGTATCGGCAGACCGCGACCGGATCTTCTCCCAGTTCCTGCGCGACGCCGCAGTCGAATGTGATGCCATTTGCCGGGCTGTCTACGATTTCGATCAGGTGCTTCCATCCATCCAGCGTGGCCATGATCTGCTGTGAACCGCGGCTTGACGGGAAGGGCGGATCGTTGGGATGCAGTGCAAGGCGAACGTTGGCCTTCTCCGCAACCGGAATCACAGCTTTCAGGAAATAGGCGATGTTTGCCCACATCTCGTTAAGACTATGCGCGCCTTCCTCGGGCATCGGCGGAAGGTCCTTCACACGGTCGTAATCCACGCCTGTCAATCCGGCGCCGCCCCTGCCAATCTGTTCGTAGTAGCCTTCCATGGCCCGGTGCGCATAGAAGTTGTATTCGACAACCGGGATTCCTGCCTGACCCGCGGCCTGAATCGATTCCCTGACTTTCTCGATCTCCTCGTCCCGCCCCGGCCGGCCGTAGATGGTGTTGGGAAAGCCCCCGATCATCAGGTTGCCCAAGGTCACGCCGTTCGCCTTGAGCTTATCGACCAGCGGCTGAAGTTCGCTCACTTTCCACGGGATCGCCGGGCCGCCGCTCAGCACATGGTGGACGCCCAACTGCACCACACCGCGAATAGCCGCCTCGGTGACGCCGGCGCCGAGGTCGATAGCAGAGGCAATTTTAGGTGTACCTGCGCTTTCCTGCGGCATGCCATCGCCGAGCCACCATGGCGTCTCCTGAGACTGCGCGAAGGCCGCGACCCGCGGCAGAGCGGGCGCCAGGGCTGTCGTTGCCAGGCCTCTGATCAGACTTCTTCGTGAGATATCGAACTTCATCCTCGGATGCTCCCATGAATCGAGATGTTTTGCGGCCTAGGATTCTTCCACATCGCTATCTCGTTCGTCCACAGGGTTCAATGCTGAATTGGAGACCATGCCCGGCAGGCGGGCATTTTCATTGAAGCTCCGCCTGCCCTTGAGCGACTCGATCCGCGCAGCGATTGACACATGCAGGTGCTGGACTAGGATGGGACAGCAAGAGATTCACCCGGAAAGGAAGGGGTCAACATGTCCGATGGCGGCAGGCCCAGCTTCAATCGTCGCAGCGTTCTAAAGTCCTCATTGGCCGCACTGGCCGGCGGAGTTGTTGGCCGCGCAATCGAGGCCCAGGAGCCGGCGATCAGGAACGTGAACCTCGCTTCCAGCCCGTCCGACCTGAAGATTACCGACATGCGCTATGCGGTGGTGGTCAAGCCGGGCCCGAGCCCCTGCGTCCTGATCCGCATTGACACCAACCAGGGAGTCTACGGCCTGGGGGAAGTGCGCGATATTGCAGGTCCGCAGTACGCCATGGTGCTCAAGAGCCGCATCCTCGGCGAGAATCCTCTCAAGATCGACTATCTCTTCCAGAAGATAGCCCAGTTTGGCGGCGGCGCGCGGCAGGCCGGCGGTGTTTGTGCGGTCGAGATGGCGCTTTGGGACATCGCGGGCAAGGTCTACAAGATCCCTGTCTACCAGATGCTGGGCGGCAGGTGGCGCGACTCCATCCGCATCTACGGGGACACGACGGAGTCGCTGGACCCGGCGGAGTACGGGCGGCGAGCAAAAGAACGCAAGGCGACGGGACTTACCTGGATGAAGATGGACCTGGGCATTGAGGTGTTGAAGGGAATACCGGACACGGTGATGCAGCCTGCCGGCCAGGAGAGGTGGGAACAGCGCGACCAGCCTCATCCTTTTGTCGCCACCGAGATCACCGACAAAGGTATCGGCCGGCTTTGCGAGTATGTTGCCGCGGTGCGCGACAACATCGGTTATGAAATGCCGTTATCGATGGACCACCTGGGCCATATCGGGGTCAAGTCGGTCATTCGCCTGGGCAAGGCGTTTGAGAAGTTCAACCTGGAGTGGATGGAGGACGTCATCCCCTGGTACTACACCGATCTCTTGAAGGAGATCACCGAAGCCAGTCCCACGCCCACCTTGACCGGCGAGGATATTTACCATTTCGCCGACTTCGAGACGCTCTGCAAGAACCACGCTGTCGACAAGATTCATCCCGACCTTGCGACTTCCGGCGGCATTCTGCAAACACACCGTATCGGCGACATGGCGTATGGCTACGGGGTTCCCATGGCGATGCACTTTGCGGGCACGCCGGTGGGATGCATGGCATGCGTCCACTGCGCCGCGGCAACGCGCAACTTTCTCGCGCTGGAGAATCACTCGCTCGACGTGCCTTTCTGGCAGGACCTGGTTACGGGAGTTGAAAAGCCCATGATCGACAAGGGCTACATCAAAGTTCCGGACACTCCCGGCCTGGGAATTACGCTGAACGACGACGAGGTAAAGCGGCATCTGAAGCCTGGAACGGGATACTTCGAACCCACCCCCATGTGGGACGAACCTCAGTCGTGGGACGACGCGCTCTTCAGCTAGTGCTCTCTAAGCATCTCTGAAAATGCCGCGTGCGCGGAGCGCCTGATCTGGGCGAAGGAGGCTGCGGCGGCTAGATTTCGATCAGCGACCGCGGCAGGCGAGTACGAGCGCGATCGAGAAACAACCTCATGCGCAGCGCCTCGGCGCGCTGCAAGGCCACAAGGCGCATTTGCCGGCGAATATGGTCGCCGTCGATCAATTGCGCTACCATTGCCTCGTCGGATTCGGCGTCCCGCTCCAGCTTCGCGATCCGCTCCTCGACGGTGTGTTGAAACCGGGGGCTGATCTCATAGCTTTCGTTGGCGGCGTAGTTGGAAATCACGGCAGGCTCCTCGCAACGGAATTCTGGGGCCGAAAATTATTTTCGGAATGGCCTCAAGTTCTTCCTACTGCTGCCGATATTAACGAAGACCCATGAAAGGCGCCAGATTACCGAATTGCTGACCAAGGTAACAGCGTGTCTGAAAACGAGACACCGGCGGTGATGCCCTTTGCGTCCTGGGCCAAATGCGCTGTCGAAGCTACGCCGGTGCTTTGCTCTTAAGAACCCGATGGCTAATTCTGCGGGGCCAAAGCGTAGTATCCTTTGCGCACCTGCACCTTAAGGTCATTGCCGGTACATTGCACCGCGACCCGGCGGAAGGTCCCGTCCAGCTTGGTGTTGTTGGGCGTATAGCTGGCCACGTACTGGGTGCGCAGTTCGTCTTCGATCTGTTGGAAGGCGGCTTCAAGCTTCTTGCCGTTGTTGCCTACGTCGATCAGGCGGCCGCCAGTCTCCTCCGCAATCCTCCTTGCGGCCGAATAGCCGGAATAGCCCATGTTGAACCCGCCATAGAATCCCCGGTCGGCGATCAGGATTACATAGACGATTACGTTGGACTTCTCGGCGGCTGCGATCGCTTCGCCGATCTTGGTACGGCTGCCTTGATCTTCGCCGTCGGTGAGAATGATCATTGCCTTGCGGCCGCTCTCCTGGCTCAGCTTCTCGTTGGCGGCAAGGTTGATGGCATCGTAGAGCAGCGTCCCCTTGGGGTCGCCTACGGTGGGGATGGTTCCTCCTCCGGCTCCCGGAATGCCCGCCCCTCCGTTGCCGCCCGCGGTGTTGATCTCTGCCTTGTTCATGGCGTGGGCCAGCTGGTGCGGACTATTGGTGAAATCCTGCAGCAGATCCACGTCCACATCGAACGAGACCAGAAAGGCCTCATCCTTCGACCTCAACACGCGTTGCAGAAACTGGCTTCCCACTTCCTGCTCCAGCGGCAACACATTCTGTTGGCTGCCTGAGGTGTCGAGCAGAATCCCCAGGGTCAGGGGCTGGTCCGTTTCGGCCACAAAGCTCTTCAGCGTCTGCGGCGTCTTGTCTTCCAGCACCGTGCAGTCGTTCCTGGTCAGATGCGGAACCAGCAGTCCGTTCTTGTCCTTGACGGTGAAGAACAGGTCCACCAGGTTGACATTCACCTTGAGGGTGGCGACAACCGTTTCATCGGAGGGGGCGGCCGGGGCTGTGCTGACCGGGGGTGCATCCGGCGAGGGAGCAAGCTGAGCCCACCCGGCCGCCGGCGATCCCGGTATGCCGAGAAACAAGACTGCCAGTCCGAAACTGAGGCGCACGCGGGGACGAATGCTCATGCTGGTCATATAGACGGAAATGTAACTCCTAAGAGAGCATACCGTAACTCTTTTATCTGGCGGCAGCACAACCTGCGCGGCTGTGGCGCGTCTGATACTCTGACAGGTGCAGCCCCGTTTGCTTTGCGGGCCAGCGCGGATTACATCCGCGGGCCGTTGAACGGCAGAACGTAGCGGTCTTGGAGGATGAAATACCTGTGAAGCTCGGTTCTACAGCAATAGCGATGACGGCGCTCCTCGGTTCAAGCCTTTGTCTGACTTCGATGGTTCTGGGCCCTGTGGCTTTGGCCCAAACGCAGCAGACTACGACGCCGGCCGCAGTGCCGGATGCCCCGGCGCCCCAGGCCACTCCGCCTTTGTCAGACGTGGATGGCCCCATTACTCCCGGAAGGGGATCTGAGACTACACCTTCAACTCCCCCTGAGCCAACATTCCGACCCGGATCGGCTTCACCAACTCCAGCGCAGCAACAGACACCGCCCCCTGCGCAGCTGCCGGCGAGCCAGGCCAAGGACGACGTACAGACTGTTCCTGCTGAAGAAGGCGCCGGCTCGCTTACTAAGATCATTGTGAACGTAAACTTCGTCGAGGTCCCGGTCACGGTGAAGGATTCGAAGGGGAACCTCGTTGCCGGACTCACTCAACGCGATTTCAAGGTATTCGAGAACAACGTGCGCTATCCGCTCCGGTTGTTCAGCGTGGATCCACGCGCGCTGTCTATCGCCTTTGTCATCGACCAGAGCCTGACCGCGGACGTGATGGCCAAGGTGAACGACTCTCTTGGCGCCTTGCAGGGCGCGCTGACTTCCTATGACGAAGTGGCGGTGTTTAAATACAGTAACGGAGCCCAGGAGTTGACCGGCTTTACCGGTGCCGCGGGCAACCGTCTTCCCGCGGTTCTGGCCCTGGCCAAGGCAACCGGAACCGATGAGCAGGTGCCATCCCTTGACGGTCCTCTTGCTAACTGCAGCATTACCAAGAATGGTAGCTGCGCCGACCCCAATCTCCAGCAAGGACGATCGGCAGGCGGTTCATTCATGGTGCTGCCCAAGGAGATTCATACTCTGAACGACGCCATACTCAACGCGGCCAAGGAGCTTTCGACGCGCCCCAAGGAGCGCCGGCGCATTATCTACGTGGTGTCCGATGGAAAGGAATACGGCAGCAAGGCCACTCTGCGTGAGGTCATCCGCTACCTTCAGACCAACAAGATCACGTTGTATGCAACCGGCGTGGGCGCCTCCGCGGTCTGGGGCGAGGGCTACGTCAGCCGCCTCCACCTGCCGTTTACCATGTACGACAACATTCTGTTCAAGTACACCCTGGCGACCGGCGGTGACTTTGACTCCGAGCGCAGCATGAACGGAATCGAGAAAAGCTACGCAAAGATCGCCAGCGAGGCGCGCACCCAGTACACGCTGGGCTACCTGACCCACGAGTCCATCTACGATAGCAAATATCGCTCCATAGACGTGAAAGTTGAGCGCCCCGGCCTGGAGGTCATCGCCAAGAGAGGCTATTACCCCTCCGGACAGGACAACCGATAGCGTGAACGGGCCCCGTGTGACCAGTCCCCAGGTGACCAGATTCCGATGAATACGTCGGGTGCCTCGGCCGGTCTCGGATTGGTTTCGGCTGCCACCTGGGGCGGTTCGGATTTCGTGGGCGGAGTCGGCGCACGTCGCGCTCCCGCCCTGCTGGTCGTGGCATCGGGCCACATCGTCTCCTTCCTGGTGCTGCTGGCTTATTGCCTTGGCGTCCGGCTGGCCTTGCCGGATACGCATTCCCTTCTCTTTGCCTTGATTGCCGGCTTTGAAGGCTCTTTGGCGCTGGCAGTCTTCTATCGGGCGCTGGCCATGGGAGCGATGGGGCTGACCGCCGCCCTCACCGGCTTGCTCACGGCGCTGATTCCAGTGGTCTTCTCTCTCTTCCAGGATGGACTTCCTAGCCTGCTGACTGGTCTCGGATTGGCTGCTGGGCTGGGCGCCATCTGGCTCATTACCCATACGCCGGCCAAAGATGGCCCCACGACGCCACCGGCGGCGCTGCTGCTGGGCGCCCTGGCCGGGACCGGATTCGGCATCCAGTTGGTCCTGTTCAAGATAGCGGGTGGAGGCGGCCCGCTGTGGGTAATGACCTCAGCCCGCGCCGCAGGCTGCGTGGCGTTGATCCTGGTCATTCTGGTCAGTCCGCCAAAGGGACCATGGAGGGGCTTCTGGCAGACCGGCATTCTGGCCGGGATGCTGGACACGGCCGGCAATCTGTTCTATCTCCGGGCGGCCGCGTTGGGGCGGCTGGATGTGGCCGCGGTGGTCTGCTCGCTGTATCCCGCCGGCACCATTTTGCTGGCCGCGCTGGTGCTGCACGAGCGGCCTACACGTCGCCAGGTGGCGGGAATGGCGCTGGCGCTGGGCGCGGTGATGTTGCTGAGCGTGTGAACTGGTTTCGTGTTGAATGTGGCCTCAAAATGGCCATTCTAGAGCAGACTCGGAAATTGTGTAAACCGTGGGCTTCTCCCTCAGGGGCTAAAGGCCATTGATTTCATTGGCGTTGTGCGGCACGGCTAAAGTCGTGCCCTTTCAAGGCCGGTCCACCGTAAATGCGATAATGCCCTAGTCGCCCAAACGCCTGTTTCTTTCCCCTGAGAACTGCCCCTCTCGATAAGAACCGGGCGCCAAAGGCCTTTCCACCGAGAACACGCGGCCGCACCGATTTCTGAGCGCCGTCTTAGAGCCTGTCGTGCAGCGGACCTGCAGTCCAGCGGCAACTCCTGCGCTCCAAGCGCGGAATCCGTAGAATGGATACGGATGGCATTTACCGAACAATACGATGTGGTTGTGGTGGGCGCGGGGCACGCGGGGTGCGAGGCGGCGATGGCCGCGGCCCGCATGGGGCTGAAGACCGCGCTGATCACCATGAACCTGGACCTGATTGCGCAGATGAGCTGCAATCCGGCCGTCGGCGGCGTGGCCAAGGGACACCTGGTGCGCGAGGTGGATGCACTGGGCGGCATCATGGGCGAGGTAGCCGATGCGGTGGGCATCCAGTTCCGGCTCCTGAATACTTCGCGGGGACCGGCGGTGTGGAGTCCGCGCGCCCAATGCGACAAGCAACTCTACCGCGTGAAGATGCGCGAGGTGCTGGAGTCGCAGCCGGGATTGCATATTCGCCAGGCCGAAGTTGTCGATCTGGTGATTGACGAGGGAACAGGGAACAGGGAACAGAGGACAGAGATTGTTGAGCCTGATGAACTGACGGAGTTGCCTAGGCCGGTTCGTTCGCGGCGGCGGGTGCTGGGGCTGAAGCTCCGCGATGGGCGCAACCTGCTGGCCGGTGCCACTATCATTACCACCGGCACATTTCTGAACGGCCTGATTCATTGCGGCGAAGAGCGTTATCCTGCAGGCCGTAGCGGCGAGCCGGCCTCCGTTCTGCTGGGCGAGGCGCTGCGCGCGCTGGGCCTCAGGACCTGCCGGCTCAAGACCGGTACGCCGCCGCGGCTGGATGGTCGGACGATCAAGTGGGAGACCTTCGAAGAGCAACCGGGGGATGCGGACCCGACTCCGTTCAGCTTCAGGACAAAGAAGATTGCGCAGCCGCAGGTGAGCTGCCACATCGCCTTCACCACTCCGGAGACGCTGAGGATCATTCGCGAGAACGTGCACCGGTCGGCGATGTATTCGGGGCGGATCGAGGGAATCGGGCCGCGCTATTGCCCGTCGATCGAAGACAAGATCGTCAAGTTTCCCGACAAGACGCAGCACCAGTTTTTCCTGGAACCGGAGGGGCTGAACACCCACGAAGTCTACGTGAACGGCATGTCCACCTCGCTTCCGATGGAAGTGCAGTGGCAGATCGTTCACTCGATTCCGGGGCTCGACGAGGCGGAGATGCTGCGGCCCGGCTATGCCATTGAATATGACAGCGTGGATGCGACCGAGCTGGACCGGACCTTGCGCGTGAAGGCATTCACTGGCCTCTATCTTGCGGGACAGATCAATGGAACCAGCGGCTACGAAGAGGCAGCCTGCCAGGGCATCATGGCCGGGATCAATGCCGCGCTGTGGCTGAAGGGCGAGGCGCCGTTCACCATGGATCGCAGTGAAGGCTACACCGGTATTTTGATCGACGATCTGATTTCGAAGGGAACGAACGAACCTTACCGCATGTTCACGTCGCGAGCCGAGTTCCGGCTGCACCTGCGCATCGACAACGCCGACCGGCGGCTGACTCCCTATGGCCGGCGGCTGGGGCTGATTGGCGACGAGGCCTGGGCGGAGTACGAACGGAAGCAGGAGCGCATGGCGGCGCTGGAGCGTCTGCTGACCAATGGCAAAGTGGAGCCGGCGCGGCTGGAAGCGGCGGGATTCGCGGGGTTGACAGCGATCGCCGGACTGACCTGGGCGCAACTTCTCAAGCGCCCGGAAGTCACGATCGAGCCATTGCTAAAGGCGATGCGGGAGACGATGGCGAAAGATCCGCTGTTGAGGGAGATGGCCGCCGCGCTCCAAGAAAGCGCCGGCGAGGACCGTCAGGTTGGAAGGGCGGTGTTGCGCAACGAGGTGCGTGCCGTCGAGACCGAAATTAAATTCGCAGGCTATCTGGAGCAGCAGAAGAAGTCGATTGCGAAGCTGAAGGCCGCCGAGGCGTTGGCGATTCCGGATTGGATCGAATACGGCGCCATCAGCGGGCTCTCGCGCGAGATGCGGGAGACGCTGGAGCGGGTTCGGCCGATCACCATCGGTCAGGCGAGCAGGATTCCCGGTGTGACGCCGGCGGCGCTGAGTCTGGTGCACGTCTCGATAAGGATGCAGGGGGCGCGGCGGCTGGCGAGCTGAGCAGCTCTTTCCAAAATGAGCTCGTGGGCGCCGGCTTACGGGTTGGTCTTGTCGTTCTTGTCGCTGTGCGAGAAGATCGGAATGTGGAAGGGCATCTCGGCGGTGGAAGACTTTTTAGGCTTCGCATTCGAGTCTTCGCGGAGAGCGGTGCGCTGGGAGTTGACGCAGACCCAGCCGCCGCGAAGGCGCTCGAAGACGTGGGTAAAGACGCCTTTTTCGTCGACCTGTGCGGTGTTGACCTTGTGGTGCATGGTGTAAGTGCCGTTGGCTACCGCGATGTCGCCCAGCATGCGAACCGTGATCACCTTCTGGGTCAAATAGAGAGTCTTGTCCTCTCCGGTCATCACCTGGACCAACTGCTGGTTGCGAGTGGTGATGTCTCCGCTTGCCGCGACATCCACAAACAGGGGAGATAGCACCAGTTCCAGGCCATATTGGTCGTGCCGGTTGACGGCGTCGGCCCAGGAGTCCTCGATCTTCTGGAATTGCGTCACTTCAGGACTTTGAGCGGAAGTAACAGCGGACTGAGCCTGGGCCGAGGCCGGCGCGGGAGCCGGAGATTGAGCGATCGCAACGAAGGAGAGAAGAAGGAATACAGAAAGACAAACAGAAAAACGGCTCATGTGCGGAATTTACTCCCACTTAATATGATAACGCCCGGGCTCAGGCTTGTTTGACTCCAAGAGGCGGCTGGGGCGAGCAAAGAGTGGACTGGCCAAGGTGAGTGAGGAGGCCTTAAAGCAGCGCCTGCAGCCGGTCGGGGTGATGGAGAGTAACCAGTGAATCTTCGATCGAGATCCATCCGTCCTTGCGGAACTGGCCCAGGGTGCGGGTGACTGTCTCGCGGGTGGTGCAGGTCATGGAAGCCATCTCCTCGTGCGTGAGCAGGAGCGGGAAGCGAAACTCGCCCGCGTCGAGGTGTTCGCCAATCTGATTGGCCAGCTCAAGGAGCAGCCGTCCCAGGCGGGCGGCTACGGTTTCAGAGAGGGCGATGCGGCAAGCGTCCTGCAGGGCAAAGCGGTACTCCTGGCAGATGCACTGGACGGCGCGCATCTGCGCTTCCTTGTGGCAGCGCAGGAAGTTCAGAAACCGCTCCCGTTCCACGGGGCGCAACTGGGCGGTGGTTAGCGACTCCGCCGATACCTCGTATAGCCCATGCGAGAGAACAGCATACAGGCCCAGCATGGAGCCCGGACCGGCGACCCGAACGATCATCTGCTTGTCGTCCATGCGTCCAGTGGTGAGCTTGAGATAGCCACTGCAGATGAGATAGAGGCAGCGGGCATCTTCTCCCTGGGTGAAAAGTGAAGCCTGAGCGGGCAGAGAGATGGTGCTGGTGGCCAGTTCAAGATCGGCCAGAACGGCGCTTCCGAGCGAACAGAACCAGCCTGGGCGCCGGTTGGAACAAGCCGCGCAACCTGCGGGAACCTGCCGGGTCACATGCCTCTGCCGAGTATGTGGTTCTATAGAAATCTGAGCGTCCGCCATGGTCTTGCCCCATTCGATTCCGAAACAACCCTCGCTCCCGTCACCTCCTGGACCCCGCACAAAGCCGCAAGGGCGACAGATACGGTGAAAAGTAATTCGGGCCTACGGAAATGAGGCTATTGCTTTATAGAGAGTCTGCAGGAGCAGTCGCAAATCGTGATGTGATGGGGCTCACGCCTATTCAGGCCTAGCGCCCGCAGGCTGCCGCGGGTCCACTTCAGAGAATGTGCCCTATCTCACATCGCAAATAGGGCGGCAGGCTCCGTTACGGGCCGCGAAACGTATTCCAAAAGACCGCAGAGCCGGGCGCGCGTGAGGGGAGTGTTCCTTTTTGTACAGTAGGAGAATCTGGATTGCGCTATTCTGCTGAGACAGTTTTTTCCACAATTCCCGGCAATGGACGCTCCAAAGATGCCGGTCGCCAGCACTAATGGAAGATTCGGTTGCTTCCGATAGTCCGTTAGATGCGAAGGTTTGCTTGGGCAAGGATCACTCCGTCACACGAAAACCCGTCGGAATATCTCCGGCGAATACTGTGTGACGAACATCACCGCTCACGCTCATCAGGAAAAAGTAATCTTCACGGAATGTGGTGATGCTCCGCACAAGCGCAGCTTCCGCATGATATGGTCCAGCAATTTTGATGCCGTACAAGGCCCCCGAACGGAAACGTCAAATGGGAATGCGGAAACGTTGGAACAACAATTCAGGGACGACGCGATGAGAGCACCAAAGGCGGTATTTTTCATGCATAAGGATAGGCCTGTAGCGCGATTGCAATTGAGTGCGGTTCCGGGGAAAACACCGGGACTGCGAGCTTGTTCGATGTTGATGCTGGGCGCCGGCATCCTGTGCGCGACAGCGCTCGCTGCTCCGCCCGCCAAGGCGAATCCGGCCGACACCCAGAGCAAAGCCGCCGTCTCGGCGGACTTTGTGGGCGCCGAAACCTGCGTCACATGTCATGAGGAAGTGGGCAAGAAGTTCGCCGACAACCCCCACACCAAGATGGCCGAGATGCACGGCAGCACAGGTGTCACCTGTGAGAACTGCCATGGGGCGGGCAAGGCCCACGTGGACGGCGGCGGCGACACCACCAAGATCTTCAACCCCGCCAAGGCGTCGATGAAGGAAGTGGACGAGAAGTGCCTGAGCTGTCACGCAGGAGCACATCCCAACTTCGAGCGCTCTCCGCACGCCAAGGCCAACGTCGGTTGCATCAGTTGCCACAGTATCCACGCCGGCAAGGAAGAGAAGCTATTGAAAGCCTCCCAGCCGGCGCTCTGCTACCAGTGCCACGCCGATCAGAAGGCGCAGTTCAACATGCCTATTCACCACAAGGTGAATGAAGGCCTGGTCAAGTGCACCGACTGCCACGACGTGCACGGGACGTTCCTGGCCAACAATCAGAGGTCCACTGAAGACCAGAACGCGGTCTGCACCAAGTGCCACACCGATGTGCGCGGGCCGTTCGTGTTTGAACATGCTCCGGTCAGGGCCGAGGGCTGCACCACCTGCCATACGCCGCACGGAACGCAGAATCCGCGGCTGCTGAACATGCCGTCCATCGCTTTGCTATGCAACCAGTGCCACAGCCCGCTCTCGGCAGGCGGTGTCCACGGTCTGGATGCGGGTTCAACGACGGTAACCCCCTGCGTCACCTGCCACACGTTCATCCACGGCTCGAACGCAAGTCAGGCATTCGTCCGGTAGCGGAGCTCTGCCGCGTCTCCGCAGGTGGCGCGGCAGGAATTCTTAGAACGCACGAACGTTGAGGATTTCTAGGTTAGCGAGTTCTTTCAAGTGAGGCTTCATATGAAGAATAACGGTCGATTCTCAGGGCATCTCAATCAACAGCCCTCTTCCGCAAGAGTTCGCCGCACTGCAGGCGCCATGTCGGTAGTCATGCTTCTTGCCACGGCAGGAATCGCGGTCGCGCAAAATGCAAGTCCTGTCGTCCCTGCTCCGGAGACCAAGTTCTCCACGCCCAATGGTTATACGAGCCATCACACCATCGACGTGGGCGGCCGCGCGACCAGCCGTTCCGGTAGCGGAGCCATGTACGACACGCTCGTCAATCTACAGAGCGGTCCGCGCGTGCAGGGCGAGACGTTCGAGTTGCACGCGCTTCCCGGCAACAAGCACAGCCTGGTCGACGATCTATCCGCATTCGGCACCGGGTTCGGCGGCGATCCAAACATCATGGCCAAGGTGGATGCCAGTAAGAGCAAAATCTACGAGTTTTCGGGCATGTTCCGGCGCGGCCGCCTCTACTCGAATTACGATCTGCTGGCGAACCCGAACCTTCCCAGCGGACTGTCCATTCCCATTGGGCCGTCCAATGCACCGACCGGAACACTGGCCTGGCCGCAGGTGAACAAGTCGCCGGTCATGTTCAACATCGTGCGCCGGATGACGGACACCAACCTCACGCTCAGACCGTTCGATGTATTCACATTCCGGCTCGGGTACTCTCACAGCACCATGGAGGGCCCGTCGCTCAGCCCCTCCTACACCATCATGAAGTACAACGCGCTGCTCGAGCAGTACGAGCGCAACGGCAGCGACGATTTCCTCGGCGCGATCGACTGGAAGCCTTCTCCTTCAACCAAGATCAGCGCTGAGATGCAGGGGAATCACTACAAATCGGACACGTTTTTCACGCTGGATCCAAGCGGTTTCCTGGTCCAGGAGGCGAACGGAACGCCGGCTTACCTGGGCAACTTTACCAGCTTTACGCCGTATGGCATCGCGGCCTGCAACACGACCAGCATGGGCACCGCGTACAGCGCCGGGCCGCCAGTCGTCTACACCATCCTCTCCCCCGCGAATAAGCCCGGCGGCATGCCGATCATCAATCCGGCATGCGATGTGGTGACCAGCTACTCGCGCTACCAGCCGACCCGGATCTGGACTCCGACCGGCACGGTTCGTATGCAGAGCACGGCGATCAAGAACATCAGCATGAACGGAAACATCCACTACACGCGCGGCACCTCGGACATGCCGAACTACAACGAAAGCGCGCAGGGCCTGAACGGCGCGGTTCGCTCGGTTGTCTGGTCGGGTGGCCACGCGACGGCGCAGCGGTCGGTCCTTGGAGCAGACTACGGCATCGTGTGGCGCGTGGCGCCGACATTGAGCCTTGCCGATCAAGCGACCTACTCCACCGTTCACGAGCCAAGCAACTCGATCATTCCTCCGCAGGTTACGCTACTGACGGCCGCCGCGCCGAATCAGACCATCAACTACTCAGGCCCGCTGTCGACCGGTGTCGGCTCTCTGCCGCACGGCATTAATGGAACTCTGACGTATAACTACTACGGCCAGGAGTACGTGATCAACAATGCCACAGTGAGCTGGGATCCTGCGGCGCGCGCAAGATTCGCTCTCACCTACCGCTACAGCAACCGCAACATCGGTCAGGGCGTTCCACATCAGGGCCCGATCCCGATCGTGACAAGCGACCCGGTGAGCGGAACGATCGCCATTACCGAAAATGCAGGAGTCTTCAATGCCGCGCTCCATCTGGCCAAGGAATGGGACCTGAACGGCACGGTTGAAATGGGGTATGCCGACAACGCGTTCACCGCGGTGGGCCAGCGCCAGTTCAGGCAGTACCGGGTGCACACGCTTTACAGGCCGAAGACCTGGGCCACCATCTCCGCATCCTACAGTGATCGCGAGCGGCACAACAACACCAACAACAACCAGGCTGTCGTGGGTGCGGGCGATGCAAATTACAATGGCCCGATCAACCACGTAGACTACAGCCGCGTGGGCAGCTTGGGCGTGGCGCTGACGCCGAGCGAGATGTGGGGAGAGAACCTGAACTACTCCTACAGCGACGTATACGCGGCAACCAACACCTGCTACAGCAGCGGCGCGGCAGCCGCTACGGCCACCACCCCCGCCTTCGCCGGCGCCGCGACTGTGACTGGTTCTGGAGCACCCAACCTCTGCGTTGGTAACGCGACCTGGTTTGCCAGGGACTTCCAGGATGCGCCGACTCAGTTCGGATCCATCTCGCTCTCCTATAACCCGATCGACAAGGTCCACGCGAATCTGGGCTACACGGCCAGCGGCGTGAATGGCAGCCGCTTCTTCAACGACGCGCGCGACGTGAACGGCTCGATGGTTTCGACCTACCAGTCCCCATTTGTGAACGTGTCGTACACCATGCATCCGGGGCTGATCTGGAAGGCTCAGTTCAACTATTACGGATATGGAGAGGGCGGACCTTCCGGCTCACCATTGTGCAGCACTGCAACGTCTCCACAGGCTGTTATCACTCCCTGCGCGTCAATCGGGGTTCCGACCGGTTTGACCGAAGGGACGGCGGGCGCGACAGCGCCGCGCGACTTCCACGCCAACAACATCACGCTTGGAGTACACTACGAATTCTGATCCCAGGGCCACTGGGTCGGGCACCTGACAAAACGAACCTTTAGAGCGAGGATTTTGAACATGAAAATCGGGACTGGAATTTCGCTTTTGGCCATCATGGTCGCTACAACAATGTCAACCGCCTTTGCGCAAAGCCCAGGCGCGGATGTTTACAAGGCAAAGTGCCAAAGTTGTCATGGCGTTGCCGGCGTTCCAAGCCCGGCACTTGCCAAGGCGATGAGCGTAAAGCCGCCGACCGATGCTGCGGTAAAGAGCTTGACCGAGGCGCAAATGATTGCGGACACGACCAATGGCATAGGCAAGATGCTACCTTTCAAGGGCAAGCTCACCGACGCCCAAATCAAGGCAGCGGTGGACTACTTCCGCACCTTCATCAAGTAAGAAAGAACCGGCGCAATCTGAATATGCAAGCGGATTGCGCCTTTTCGCGTAAGATGGTTTTCGTCGCAATTCCGAAAGCCGTTCGGCGGTGCGAAAGCAGTGTGCAATTCAAAGAACACACCCGGCAGGTGCGGCGTCGTGCGCACAGGCCCCAAAAAACTCAAGGAGTCTCTCAATGACAAAGTCGATTCGTTCCCTTTTGGTGCTGACCGCTGCGATTTCCCTGGCCGGCGCTCTTGCCTTTGCCGATACCGGCGAAGCGACCTACAAAGCAAAGTGCTCCACCTGCCATGGTTCCGCCGGAACACCCAGCCCCGGCATCGCCAAGATGATGGGCGTCAAGCCTGTCTCCGACCCCGCGGTCAAGGCGCTCAGCGTGGCCGACATGACTGCCGCAGTCAAGAACGGCAAGAACAAGATGAAGCCGATCGCCGGCCTTACCGATGAGCAGGTCAAGGACGTCGTTAGCTACTTCCGTTCCCTCAAATAAGCAGTACAATCTGAATCGAGATCCACGAATAGGCCCGCCCCGGAGGCGAAAGCACGATAGACCTGCCTGGAGAGCCACTCCCCCGGTGTTGATTTTCTGAAGGAATCAACACCCGGAGCGTGGAAATCGATGGCGCGGAGATCGTGATCTCGCTCTCATCGGCGGGTTGTCTATTTGCACGCGGAGGAAAAAGGTGGCTTTGCTTCAAAATTTCCGTGAACACTGGGTGCGGCCGGCGTTGTTCTTCGGCAACAATCCCGTCAGTCTTGCCGGCGGCGCCATCACCACTGCCTCCGGCATCACCATGATCGGCTATTGGTTGGTGGAACTGTTCGGCCGCTTCAACGACAATCCCTACCTCGGCATTATCTTCTTCCTGCTTCTGCCGGGATTGTTTGTGGCGGGATTGTTGTTGATTCCGGTGGGCGTGTTTGTGCGGCGCAGAAAGCTGCAGCAAGCCGGGCAGATCCCAGCCGAGTTTCCGAAGATCGATCTCAACGACCGGATGTTCCGGCATGGCATAGACATCGTGCTGGTGGCGACGATCGTCAACTTGCTGGTGGTTGCAATGGCCAGCTACCGGGGCGCGGCCTACATGGATTCGCCGCAGTTCTGCGGCCAGTCTTGCCACGTGATGCATCCCGAGTACACCGCCTACAAGATCTCCGCACACTCCCATGTCGCCTGCGTCGAGTGCCACATCGGATCCGGCGCCCAGGCCTATTTCAGCGCCAAGGTGAACGGCACCAAGCAGCTTCTTGAGGTCTCATTCGATCGCTATCCCACTCCGATTCCGTCGCCGGTCACGAATCTGCGTCCGGCGCGCGTCATCTGCGAGGGGTGCCATACGCCGGCCAAGTTCGTCGGCGAAAAGCTGCTGGTCAAGTCCAGCTTCGCCGACGATGAGCAGAATACCGAATCCCAGACGGTCCTGGTTCTGCACCTGGGCGGAGAAGATTCGCTCTCCCGCCTCTCCGGCATTCACGGCGTTCACCTGAATCGGATGGAGTACGTTGCCGCGGATTCGACGCGAAGCTCTATCCCATGGGTTCAGCGGCAAAACTCCGACGGCTCGGAGACAGTGTTTACAGCTTCCGCCCTGAACGGCGCCATGCCTCAAGGCGAGCGGCGGACCATGGACTGTATCGATTGCCACAACCGCGCCTCGCACACTTTCTCTACGCCGGAGGAGGCCATCAACCGAGCCATGGCCGACGGCGCTATCAGCGCGGAGCTGCCCTTCGTGCACAAGGAGGGCCTGGAGCTGTTGAAGGCTACTTACGCCAGCCAGGATGAGGCGCGCGCCAAGATTCCCGCCGGGCTTGAGGCCTTCTATAAATCCTCGAAGCCCGAAGTCCTCACCGCCAAAGCCGCGCTGGTGCAGGCGGCAGGTACGGAACTGGCTACACTCTACTGCCAGAACGTCTTTCCGGATATGAAGGTGACGTGGGGAACGCACCCCAACAATATCGGGCACATGAGCTATCCGGGCTGTTTCCGCTGTCACGATGGCGACCATGTGTCCAAGGGCGGAAAGACCATTACCCAGGACTGCGCCAATTGTCACAATCTGCTGGCCGTGGAAGAGGCCAAACCCAAGGTGCTTTCCGATCTAGGAATCTCGCAATAGTCATTCAGCCAGCCCGGTCTCCCGGCCGCTCCGCCGCGCCGGGAGATCGAGCTCATTCACCGGAGCGCCCCCAAAAGGCTCCTCGATGGTGCAACTCTGTCAGCCCTGAAGTGATAGGCTGGCATGTCGCACACAAGGAGCCTTTTTCTTTATGTCCACCAGCCATCCGTATCACTTTAATCTTATTGCCGCGGCCCACGCCTCCATGATCGAGCACGGCTTTCAGCCGGATTTCCCGGCCGGAGCCGCTGCCGAACTGACGGCAATTCAGGCTCATCCAGCCACGCCCGCCGCGCCCGGCGCGCAGGATCTCCGCAGCCTGCTCTGGTCGTCGATCGATAACGACACTTCCAAGGACCTGGACCAGATCGAGTGGGCCGAGCAGTTGCCGGATGGCCGCATTCGCGTACTTGTGGGCGTGGCCGACGTGGATGCGCGGGTGAACAAGGGAACCGTCCTCGACAGCCATGCGCAAAGCGAGACGACCTCTGTCTACACGGGCGTCAAGGTCTTCCCCATGCTGCCCGCCGAGCTGTCTGAAGGCATCACCTCGCTGAATGAAAACGAGGACCGCATAGCCGTGGTCATCGAGTACGCGGTGGACGCCTCTGGCACTGTGTCCGATGGCAAGGCCTACCGTGCGCTGGTAAAGAACCGCGCGCAACTGGCCTATAACAGCGTGGGTGCATGGCTTGAGGGACGCGGCCCGGCTCCGGCCAAGGTGGCCGCCAGCGCAGACCTGGCCGCGCAGCTCAAGCTCCAGGACGCAGCGGCCCAGCGCATGGTAAGCGGGCGCTTCCAGCACGGAGCGCTCGATCTGGAAACCATTGAAACCCGCCCCGTAATGCTGAAGGACGATGCAGTCGAGATCGCCAAGCTCGAAAAGAATCGCGCCACGTCGCTCATCGAGGAGTTCATGGTGGCGGCCAACGGCGTCATCGCGCGTACCTTCGAGCAGGCCGCCGTAGCCAGCATCCGGCGCATCGTGCGCACTCCCAAGCGCTGGGACCGTATTGTCGAGGTGGCTGCGGGCCTGGGCACAACGCTACCCGCGGTGCCTGATTCGAAGGCACTGAACGACTTCCTCCTGGCGCAGAAGCAGAAGGATCCCGACCACTTTCCCGATCTCTCGCTGACGGTGGTGAAGCTGATGGGACCCGGCGAGTACGTGCTGGTCAAGCCCAACGAGGTCTCGCCGGGCCATTTCGGCCTGGCCGTCCAGGACTACACCCACTCGACAGCTCCCAACCGCCGCTTTCCCGACGTAGTAACGCAACGTCTGCTAAAGGCCTGGCTCGCCAAAGGACAGCAGCCTTACTCCACCGACGATTTAGGTTCAATCGCGGCGCGGTGCACGCTGATGGAAGACAATGCGCGCAAGGTCGAGCGCGATATGCAGAAGCGCATAGCCGCGGTGGTGCTGCATCCGCGCATCGGCCAAAGCTTCCAGGCAATCGTCACCGGCGTCAACAACTACGGGACGTTCGTACGCACTCTCGATCCGCACGTCGATGGAATGCTGGTGCAAGGCGGCAAGGGCCTCGATGTCGGCGACAAGGTGACAGTGAAGCTGATCTCCACCAACCCGGAGAAGGGGTTCATCGATTTTGCGGCGTGAAGGGATCGGTCCACCCAACCATCCTTTCTCTCGCCACTCCAAGGGACCAACTATGGATGAAGTTGAATTTCGACGCTTGCTAACCCTTGGTCTTGGCCGAGCAATTCTGTTTGGCCGCGAACATGACGTTAGCGCCTTCAGAGATTTGATCCTTGATGCGTGCATCAACTGCTATGCAATAGATCCTCAGTGTGAAGGCACACGTGCTGATTTCATGTTGGATTTGGTGAATGAACTGCCGGACAGCGAGTATTTTCTACAAGGAGTCTTGAGCTCCTTGTCGAACTGCGGCGATGATTGGCACGCTAAACAACGGTTTCGATTTGCTGCTCGCTTGGCGAAAGATGGGAATGAAAAAGTAAAACGCACAATGTATGAAAGCTTTGTTCCCGGTCCAAACATGGGCGAAGCAATCGCAATCGATTTCATGAACCTAGATGGCATGGGAGGATTTCTATTTGCTGTCGAAAGGCTCGGAAAACTTCTATCAGGCAATCCAAAACACGTTGATCTGGGTTGGCTCATGAGCGCGGCGGCCGAACATTTTGGCGAGCAAGGTGCATGGGGCGGTCTGCGGAGAGAGGCGTCGCGGAATCCACTCGTGCAGACCTATCTGTCGGCTGTCGAGGATCTTAATGCGAAAACTGAACACTCTTCCGTTACAAATTCAATCAAGGGCTCATCCTACGATCAGCTCAAAACAAGACTCCCTATAAAATCGCCAAGCCGCCTAGGATTCTGGGGTCAACATGCGTCGGATGATGATCTGTTGCAAGCTGCGCACGGTTTGAGAACGGCCACTGATGTAGAAATGCAACGATCACACCTGGCAATCTTCAGAAGACGACGTTTTCCTCTTGATCACAGCATCCTGTTTCAGTTTGCCCATTCTTCCAACGAGCAAATCCAATGGGCTGCGCTGAGCGCTCTCGCACAGATCACAGATCCAGCCGTGAGAGATCTTGCGATTTGTCTGGTTCAAACGAAAGCAAGATGGCGAGAACTTGCAATTAATCTCTTAAGGCTGAACTTTCGACCGGGCGACCATGAAATCGTCCTTGAATGGTTCGGGACCGAAGGCGAAATGGAAACGCTTCATACGGAGAGCCGAGGCCTCGTTGCCTTCTGGAGTGCAAATCCTTCGGAAGAACTTCACAATAGGATGCTTCTCAGCTTGTATGAGAAGTGTCCGTGTTCATTCTGCCGCGAGGATGCCGTTTCTTCGCTCATTGAACGAAACGCATTGCCTAAGCACATTCGGGCAGAATGTGTATGGGACGCAAATGAAGATATTCGCGAACTCGTCAAACCCGTTGAAGGAAAAGTTGAAGGCGCTCAAGGAAAGTCATGACGCCGGGTGCCCCCAGTTCTCGCCCTTGAGACTTTGGATCAATGTCGATTCAACTCACCCCAACTCCGCAACGACCCTTGCCGCTTCCGCCACTGTAATCATGAGAATCTGAGGATTGGCAGGCGAAGCGACAAAGCCAGATCTCTCATAAAACCTCTTAGCGTTCGCTGAGATTGCGCTCACCAAAATGGCCCGTATTCCAGCGATGTCCGCCGCCTGCAGGGTTCGCAAGACGGCATCGCGGAGAAGGTCCGCCCCAATGCCGCGGCCCTGAAGGCGAGAGTCAATGGCAAGCCGTCCAATCAGGATGACAGGCACGGGGTCGGGCATGTTGCGCTTTGCCCGCGAAGTCGTTTCCGCGTGGGCCACTGCGCCCGCCGCGAGCGCGTAGTAACCTACGACGCAACCCTCCGAGCACACGACGTAAGTTCGGGAAGCACCGGTCATCTCATTCTGGTCATTCTGAAGCGCCCGATTCCTTAGCCAATCGTCGAGGGAGGGTTCACCGCAACTGAACTGAGTCAGATCGTGATTGGGACTTAGCTTTTCCGGCGGGCTAATGCGGCCGCCTAAGCCCCTTATTGCTCCCACGACGGCTTCCTGTTGAGCAACCGCGCCAGCTTGGGATTGGTCGCGGGAGGATTGTCCAGCATGGCATTGAAGCGCTGGAACTCATCTTCACCGAGGTTGAAATAGCAACGGTCGAGCAATACCGATTCGGCTTCGCGGCACACTACGTCCAACATGAAATCGGAACGGTTCCTGCCCAGCGCGCCGGCGGCGCTGTCAATCAGCGTCTTTTGGCGGCGGCTGACGCGCAGGTTAATGTTCTCGGCCCTCAACTTGCCGGACTCGGCAGCGGTAACTCTCATATTTCACTCCGATGTGCGCACAATCAGTATACAAGAATGTGCGTACAATGTGACTGATTCTTGGAAGAGGATCGGCAAACGTGGGGTTGTTCCAGCAAAAAGTACAGCAAGAATGGGATGTCTCTGGCTCCGAGGCAGATCTTCCTGATGCGGGTACACATTCATTTCATCTTCGCAGCGCAGAATCTCGTCTAACTCAAAGGATCAAGTCAGCTCAACTTCACACAAGTCCCTGGAGCATCCCGAGAACTAAGAAGCTCCTGCAACGGTGAAATACCTCAACAGAAGGCCCGGTCCGGTTTGTCTTTCCCGGCGCAACCGGAGTGGATGCCTACTCCAGAACTGGTGAACGAATGCTCGCAGCTTTTCGGCTCGCCGCAGTCACGCTCCTGTCAGGCATAACCCTAATGGGACAGGCCTTATGCCTCTCTGCCCAGGAGCGGGCCGAGGGCTCGGTCATAGTCTCCCAGACGGAGCTACCGGACACGCCCATACCCCAGGTTGAAATTGCCGCAGCCGATTCTCCGGCCCTGCAAGTCCCTCCACAGCAAGACCAAACTGCGCAGCCGCCGGTCCCGGTTTCTGGGCCGGTTCCCGCCACTGCCGCTCCGGACAGTGCGAACTCGCAGTCCGGCACGCAGCCCGCCGGCGAAGAGGATAAGCGCAAGAAGGCCGAAGAGCAGATCAAGCAGCAAGAGCATCAGCGCATGCTCGGCATTATTCCCAGCTTCAATACGTCCTACGTCAGCGACGCCGTCTCCCTGACCCCAAAACAGAAGATCAGCCTCGCATTTCACTCGGTAACCGACCCCTACGCGTTCGCCTTGGCCTTCGTTGTTGCCGGCCTGGGAGAGGCACAAGGGAACGATCAACGATTCGGCTGGGGGCCCACGGGATATTTCAAGCGCTCCGGGGCCGCCTATCTCGATGCATTCGACGGCAACATGATCGGCAACGCATTCCTGCCCATCGTTCTCCACCAGGATCCGCGCTACTTCCGGCTCGGCCACGGCAGCGCAGGTCACCGCCTTCTTTATGCCGTGAGTACCAGCTTTATCTGCAAACACGACAACAGCGGCAAGTGGGAGCCCAACTACTCGAATGTAGGCGGGAACATCATTTCGGGGGCAATCTCGAATGTCTATTACCCGGACGCCAAGAACGGCATCGCGCAGACCTTCGAAGCCGGAATCACTGTGACCCTCGAAGGCACATTCGGCGCAACCCTTCAGGAGTTTTGGCCGGACATCGCGCGGAAGCTCTTCCACAAGGATCCGACGCACGGCCTTGACGCACAGAATCGCGCAGCCGACGAGGCGAAAAAGCAAGCCGCAATCGGCAAGCAGTAGTGCCGGTGCCGTCAAGAGAGTAAGCCGATGAAGATAGGATTCGGCTGTCTGCTGTTCGGTGCTCCGCGTCCTTGCGCCTCCGCGAGTCTTTGGTTTATGTTGATTCATCGTTTGTGCCGGCAAATTCGCGCAGCCGGCATGTTCCTGACACTTTTCGCGAGGTAGAAACATGGCGCAATCGAAAGAGCTCTACGACGCGATTTTGAATGGCGAGGCCAAGAAGGCGCACGCGGCGACGAAGGCGGCGCTGGAAGCCGGCGCCGATCCAATGCAACTGATTGCCGAGTCGATGGTGCCCGCAATGGATGCGGTCGGGGAGTTGTTCGAGTGCGAAGAGTACTTCGTCCCCGAACTTCTGCTGGCCGGGCGCGCCATGAAGAGCGCGATGGAGCTGATCAAACCGCTGCTGGCCGCCTCGGGGCAGAAGATGGCAGTTCGCGTGATCATTGGGACCGTGAAGGGCGACCTGCACGATATCGGCAAGAACATTGTCGCGTCTATGCTGGAGGGCAGCGGCTTCGAGGTGATCGATCTTGGCTCGGACGTTTCGCCAGAGGGTTTTGTGGCCGCGGTGAGAGAGCGCAAGCCCCACGTGGTTTGCCTGTCGGCGCTGCTGACCGTAACCATGCCGGCCATGAAGACGACCATCGACGCCCTGAATACCGCAGGCGTCCGCACCAACGTGAAGGTGCTCATTGGCGGCGCTCCCGTGACCAGCCAGTACGCGAAGGAAATTGGGGCCGACGGATACAGTGAAAACGCCAGCGGCGCCGTGACCCTGGTCAAAAATCTTCTCGCAACGGCCTAGACCTGGGTCATGCCGACGCTTTTTCCAACACTGTCTTGAGAACTGCTTCCCAACCAGCTATGCACCTCAAAGCCATCGTCTGCCAGGTGCTCACGCGTGAGATCGAAGAGGTCGTTTCGCGTTCACCCCACTCCGTCGAGGTGGAAAATGTGCCCATGGGCCTGCACGATCTCGGCATCGGGATGCGGCCTCGACTTCAGGATCGCATCGATGCGGCGGACGGCGGTGGCTACGACGCAATCCTGCTGGGCTACGCGCTTTGCGGCCGCGGAACCGAAGGCCTTCGCGCGGGCAAGACGCAGTTGGTTCTTCCCCGCGCACACGACTGCATCGGCTTGCTGATGGGCGGCAACAGTGCCTACCAGTCCTATTTCGAAAGCCATCCCGGCGTCTACTTTCGCTCGCCGGGCTGGATCGAGTTTCAGACTGAGGGGATGGGACTGGAACCTGCATTCGCCTCGCAAAAACACTCGCTCGGAGAGCGCCGCACTCTTGAAGAACTCGTCGCGCAATACGGCGAGGAGAATGGCAAGTATTTGTATGAACAGTTCAATGCCTTTCGCCGCCACTACTCCGGACTGACCTACATCTCCACCGGCGTAGCCTCCGATGAAGCCAGCTGCGCCAAGGCTCGCGCCGAGGCAGAGAGAGAGGGCTGGGCTTTCGACGAAGTTAAGGGCTCACTCGCGCTGCTCGAACGCCTCGTCAACGGCGATTGGGACGCGGCAAGCTTTCTGGTTGTGCCGCCGGGCGCAACGATCCGTGCAACTCTCGGTAATGGCATTTTGGAAGCCGCGGAATGAGCGCCGAAGCAGTGCGAATTCGGCTCGAGCCGCTTGCGGTGGAGGTCGAGGTTCCGCGCGGCGCATTGCTTATGTCATCCCTCTCCGGGCTGGGCGTTGAGTTTCCGTGTGGTGGAACAGGTGACTGCGGCGGTTGTGGCGTTCGCGTGCTGGCCGGGTCGTTGCCGGTGACGGAAGCCGATCGCGCAGCCTTCCCGCCAGGACAACTCAACTCCGGATGGCGGCTCGCTTGTCAGGCGCGCGCCGAAACGCCGCTGGTCCTCGAATGCGGCCAGTGGCGCATGGATGTACTCACCGACAATACAGCGCTGACCGGCGCGGGCAAGGCGGGCCTGGGCATTGCCATCGACCTCGGCACCACCACCATCGCGGCGCAGATCGTCGAACTCGCCTCCGGCGCCGTTCTCGGAGTCGAGACTGTGCTCAACCCGCAGGCCCGGTTCGGGTCGGACGTAATGAATCGAATCCGCGCAGCCCTTCAATTCCGCACAAACCCCGAGGGCGAAGACCTGACAGCGGTGGTGCGCATTGCTTTGGGGCAGATGATTACTCGTCTCGCCAAGGGGCGCGAAGAGAAAATTGCCGAGGTCATTCTCGTCGGCAACACCGTGATGCATCACCTGTTCTCCGGTTGCGATGTGGACCCGCTCTCCCATGCGCCGTTCGCTTCTCCTCACCTGGGCGCGCAGAGCTTTCGTCCCCAGGATCTGGGCTGGCCTCTTCCCACGGCCTGTTCGATTCGCTTCGCGCATTGTCTTGGCGGCTTCGTCGGCGCGGACATGCTGGCCGGCATCGTCGCCACCGGCATGGCAAGCAGCGAAAAGCTCACCGCGCTGGTCGACCTGGGCACGAACGGCGAAATCGCCATCGGCAACCGCAACGGCATCGTCTGCGCTTCGACCGCCGCGGGTCCGGCCTTTGAAGCCGGCTCCATTCGCAGGGGCATGCGCGCGGTTACAGGCGCCATCTCTCATGTGTCGCTTGCCGGCGCCGAGTTGAACGTTACCGTGATAGGCAACGTGGAGCCCCGCGGTATCTGCGGCGGCGGCTTGGTGGATGCGGTTGCAGCGGGGCTCGGCAGCGGAGCGATTCTCCCCTCCGGCCGCATTGCCAACGGCACCCGGCTCTTTCCGGTTGCGGGACCGGTGGTGCTCTACCAGGCCGATATTCGCGAGCTGCAGTTGGCCAAAGCCGCCATCGCTGCGGGATTCAAGCTGCTGCTCAAGCGGCTTGGCGCTCATGCCGGCGATCTCAAGAGCATTCATCTGGCAGGAGCGTTTGGCAACTACGTGCAAATCGAGAGCGCCATCCGCATCGGCTTGATCGACGCTCCGCGCGAATTGATTCACGCCGCCGGAAACACCGCATTGCGCGGAGCCAAGATGCTATTGCTGTCGGCCGGAAAGCCGGAGTTGCCCGCGATCGAGCATGTGAGCCTTGCCGCGGACCCCTGCTTTGAGAATGAGTTTGCGAGCTGCATGGCGTTTCCAGCTATGCGCGATTCATAACGGCGATGCCTGCCCAGCCCATTTCTGCCCCGATTATTTACACTCAATGAGCAGGGAGAACGGGAACCCAATCATGCCTCATCCTCAAATCAAGTTTGGTACCGACGGCTGGCGCGCTGTGATCGCCGACGACTTCACTTTCTCCAATGTCCGCATCGCCGCCGAGGCCATTGCCGCATACATCCACGCTAAAGAAGATCCCGCCAAAGGGCTCTGCATCGGCTACGACACGCGCTTCGGCTCGAAGGCTTTCGCGCACACATGCGCGGAGGTCGTTGCGGCCACAGGCATTCCAGTGCAGCTTGCCAACGCAATTACGCCTACTCCCGCTCTGAGTTTCGGCGTGCGCGAGCGTGGCGCGGCCGGCGGCATCATGATTACCTCGTCGCACAATCCGGCGCAGTGGAACGGCGTGAAGTACAAGGGCTGGTACGGCGGCTCCGGAAAACCCTCCATGATCGCGGAGATCGAATCCTACCTGGGCCAACCCGTTGTCCGCCCCGCCACGCCGGCAATGATCGAAGAGGTGGATTTTCTCCCCACCTACTTCAAGGCCATCGAGGACTTCGCGGACCTCGACCTCATCGCGAAATCGAACATGAAGTTCTGCATCGACTCCATGTACGGCGCAGGCAGCACGATCCTCTCCAGCATCTTCACCCGCATTGGCGTGGCCCACGTGCAGATTCGCTCCAATCCCGACCCGCTCTTTCCCGGCATCAACCCCGAGCCCATCGAGCCGCATATCCGCGCCCTCGGCGAGGCGGTAGTCGCCAACGGCTGCCAGGCCGGCCTCTGCACGGACGGCGACGCGGACCGCATCGGCGCGACCGACGAGCACGGCGAATTTGTCGATCCGCACAAAATCTACTCCGTTCTGTTGAGCTGGGTGCTCAAGTACAAAGGCTGGCCCGGCGCCGTTACCCGCGCCTTCAATACCACCAGGATGCTCGACCGCATCTGCGCGAAACATGGCCGCGAACTGATCGAGCACGGCATCGGCTTCAAATATGTCTGCGACCTCATGCTCGAGCGCGAAATCCTCATGGGCGGCGAGGAGTCTGGCGGCATCGGTTTCCAGCGCCACCTCCCCGAGCGCGACGGTCTGCTCAACTCCCTGCTGCTGGCCAACGTGATGGCCCAGGAGGGCAAGACCCTCGGCCAACTCGTCGCAGATCTCCAGGCCGAGTACGGCGAACACCAGTACGGCCGCATCGACCTCACCATCCCCGACGACGTAAAGAACGCCGCCATCGCCCGCGCCCGCGCGCTGAAAACCGGCGATCCCTCCTTCGCCGGAATGCCCATCTTTCGCCAGGAAAACCTCGACGGCGTAAAGTTCTACCTCGACAACCCAGAAGCGAAGACCAAGCCCAACGCCGCCGAAACCTGGTTACTGCTCCGCGCTAGCGGCACCGAGCCTTTGCTCCGCATCTACACCGAGTCCTGCTCGAAGGAGTCGGTCGCCAAGCTGCTCGAATCTGCGCGAAAGTTTGCCCTGGGCAGTTGAGCAGGACCTCAGAACCTAATGCAGTTCAGCAACGCTTGCGGTCCGGACGTCTACTAGGGCGTGGAGGGGACCGAGGCTTACGAGGCCCCCGTGCAACTCCTGGAATCGGAGAAAATCCGGGGGCTTTGTGAATGAGGCATCTATAGTCCATCGGAGGTCCGACGCCCGAAATAGGAGTTTGATGGGTTGCTTCCTCGCCGCATCTTGAGCAACGAGGCCCTCTCTTTGCAGGAATTTCTGCATCACCGTACATTGCCATTACCCTTCTTTCCAGAGGCAGTTCCGCTGCCCCGAGATAGCCATGCTGGCTTCTACGATGATAGGACGCACAATCCTAAAGGAGAAGGAGGTAACCAAAACTAGCCATAACACCAAGGGGAGTGCCGGCTGCGAGCGCCTGGTGCCCCACCCTCGCCACGTTTTTGTTTTTGTGGCTAGGGTGGGGTTCCGCGCGACGAACTCCCTACGGCGTTGTCTGCAATCCCGTCGGGCCGTCACACGCCACCCGCTCGAACCACGCCGCGCGCAACGCTCCCGGATACACCTCGAAGCAAACCGTGTCGCCCGGCTCAGCCGCCTGATACACGCTGTTCGGCACGCTCACCGTGTTCGCGCCCTTGAATGGGCCCCACGCGCCAAAATCGAGATAGTAGGTCGTAGACCTTCCGCTTGACGTATGCTTAGCCACCACCTGCGCCGTATACGGTGCAGGCTTCGCATGATCCAGCAGCGTATCGCAAGCCGCAATCAGGCCCATGCCGAAAAAAAAGGCGCACATGAGCACGACTCCGTGGAACCCGCGAGTCAGCGGCCCCTTGCGGCCCAGCATGTAAAAACCGCCGATGAATGCCAGCGCCGCTACGGCCATCGCAGGCAGCATCGGAATTTTGGAAACAAACTGCGTTTGAACGATTACAAGAAACAGCCCGAACACCGCTATAAAAAGCGCAATGCTCAGATCGGTCCGCGGATCGCGCCGCGTTTTGCCCAACGCAAAAAGCAGCGGTTCCCGGTTCAATTGATAGAGCACCGCTAACGGAGTCAGCGCCAGAACCCCCGCCGCCGGCAACTGCCACTGCGCCGCTCCGGCAAACGCGACCACGGCCGCAATCACCGCGATTGCCGACAACCCAAGATTCCACGTCTTGGCGCGCTTCAGCGCCGCCAATCGGTCTTCCGGTGTCGCTCCCAGCTCCGGGTTCTGCTCAATCTCGGTGAGCACCTCCGTGCTGTCCTGCTCGTCCAAGTCGATTACCGGCTGGAACCATGCGTTCAGCTCATCGCTGCCGAACCACTGCATGATGTTGATATGCCCGCGGCCCTGCTTCAGTTCCAGCCGCCAATACGTTCCATTGCGGGTATTGATGGTGCGGAAGCCCTCCACCTCGCTCCGGTCCGCCGACTTTTCGCGGAACACGCCGCGCATCTCTATGCGCGTTCCCTCGATCGTCAGCCGCGAGCGTAGCGCCATCACCAGCAAATACATCCCGACGGCCGCCGGCCCGATTCCCACAAGCCCGGCCGCGCCCGCATTTGGCAGTTGTGAGAACTTCCACGCGGCGAAGATCCCCATGCCGCACATCACAAGGCCGATCAGCAGATAGAAAACTCTCAGCCCGCTCTTCATCCGGTACTCATGCCGGTTTCCGTTCAACTCGTCCAATGGAGTCCCCCTCCCTTTCGCTTGCGCGCTCCCATCATAAGCCTGCCGGTCATTGCCACGGCGATCTGTTTTTGAAGAATCGGCCCCAAACGCCACACCGGCGTCTTGCGGGGCCGGTTATCCTAACCAGGCATCCATGCCCGTAAGGAGACCCCAATGTTTATTCACATCTTCGGATTCCGCTGGAAGCCTGAAGCAACGCCGGCCGACAAGGTCCGTACCGAAAAGGAAATCCTCGCCTTCCGTGGCGTGATTCCGGGACTCATCGAGGCGCATGTAGGCGCCAATCTCTCCCCGCGCAGCCAAGGTTTCGCCTTCGCCGGAATGATGAAATTCTCGAGCAAGGCCGCCTGCGACGCCTACTCGACCCACCCTGCGCACCTCGCCCTGCTCGAGTGGCTCGTGCCGCTTATAGATCCGGTCGAGCTGGATTTCGAAGCCTAGCCGCGTGCCGGCTTGAAGCCGGTTCCAATCCGCGCTGCCGGCCTATCGAAACATTCGCGCATCGAAATGAAATGGCAGGGGCTCCTCGACCTCGATCTCCGCAATCGCCGGGTGCAGCGGATTCACCAGCACGTTCCATTCCGCACGCAGGGCCGCAGACGGAGCCAAAAGAGCAAGCGAGCTCTTTTCCCGAATCCATCCGTCTCCGATTGCCCGCAGCGGCTCGAAATCGTCCGTCCACCAGTCCGAAGGCAGTTCGTCCAGCCGCAACCGCCGCGCCGGTTCTCCCTCGGGCAGCGTGGCCGCGATTGAAACCAAGTCGTCCGGCTGCAGGTTCGGCTCCAGATGAACAAAGAGTTCAATCGCCGCCAGCGCCAGCGACGACGACGCATAGACCATCGGCACCCCAGGCGAGTTCCACCGGCCGCCAAACCGCCGCGCGCCCAGCCCGCTGAACGCCTCGTCTGCAAACCGCGCCTTGCAGATGCGCCAGATCTGCATCAGCTATAAACGCCGTAGGCGATGCGGCCCAGCACGTCCTCGACTTCGCGGACACCGGGATAGGTATCCAACTGGTCGAGAGGCCGCCCGCCACGCAGCGCGCGGTTCGGCGTCTTGAGCCAGGCCGCCGCCTTGTCTCCGTCGCCGAGCGTATTGGCTGCATTCGAGTAGACCTGCGCCAGCCGAACCGCGCGATCCGACTCGGCAGCCGTCAGCCGCGAGTGCTGCGACAGACGCCGCGTCAGCGTGCGCTTCGGAATGCCAATCTTTTCGGAGATCTCGGCCTGGCGAATGTCGAGCCGCTCTGCCAAAAGCAGGAGCGACTTCACGGGAAGCCCCTCACGCACCAGTTCCGCCAGCGCGCCGCCTTTGTTGACCGGTCTGCCGAGAATGATCTCACCGCCAAGCACATTGGGTACGGAATGCGTTGCCATGGTTCGCCTCGAATTTAAGTATACGCCATTTGGCCTGTCAGAAAAAGCCATAGTAACAAAATAGCCGCCAGCAAGAATCGTGCTCGTTTCTATATTGACAAAACTGTTGCGTATACATAACATTATGTAGTGCAGGAAAACGACACAAAGTCTCCGGCTCCGGGCGAAAGCGGCCTCTTCAACCGCATCGGGGTCCTGCGCGCCGAGCGATGCATCAGCCGCCAGGCCCTGGCCGATGCCGTCGGCGTGAACTACCAGACCATCGGATTCCTGGAGCGCGGCGACTACGGGCCCAGCCTCAAGCTGGCCTTCCAGATTGCCGAATACTTTGGCCTTCCGGTGGAGGCGATCTTTTCCATGCAGCCGTTCAAGCCGCTTAGCCAACAGGTGTATGGAATGCAGGCCAAAAAAATCACAGGATCGATCGAGCCTCAGAAGAAGGAATCCGCATGAATTCCGAACTAGTTCTTATCGGCAAGCGCATCAGCTTAGCATCTCGTTCTCGACGTCGATGGCTAGTGGTCTTCACCTACGTCGGACTTGCAATTATCGCGAGCCTCTCCTTTCGAGCCTCTCCGTTCGAATCTTTTGCGGTGTTGTTCGGTACCACTCTGTTTGTCAACGGTTTCTTCCTGGGTGGGGACTACCTTGGCGGCCTCGTGAAACCCTTTAGCGGTAAGCCCCGCGAGTCTGTCGTTGTCATGTCGACCCCTGGGCACCTCTTGAAGTGGGGCTTTCATCGCGCGAGCGAGCCCGGCAAGAGCGACGTCCGCAACGACGAGCGAGAACTGGTCCAGCGCGATCGTGCGCACTACAAGGCTTATAGAATTCTCTATGTTGCAATTGCTCTGCCGATCCTTGTGATTCTCGACAGAAGGGATGGATTGCATATGTTTCCCGCAACCACGATTCCTCTTGAGGTTCTCCTCTACGATTTTCTGCTCGCTGCCTGGGTCCTCTACTCTACTCTCCCCCAAGCCATTCTTATCTGGGGTGAACCCGACATGGAGGAATCTAAATGAAAGCCGACCTGGTGCTGATGGGCAAGCGAATCGATATGGCGCCGCGTGCGCATCGCCGCACTCTGGTGGCAATCCTCTACGTAAGCCTGGCGCTGGCGATGGCGGCCTGCTGGTTTGCCGACCGCTGGCACACCTCGGCGGCTTACCTGATCCTGCTCACCATTCCGTTAAACCGGCTCTTTCTGGGGGGATTCTACTTCGGCGGGCTCATCAAGCCATTCAGCGGAAGGCCTCCCCGCCGGAACACCGCCCCGCCGCCTTATCTGCTGCTCGCTTTGCGTGTTTATAAGCCCGAGCCGGAAGAGAACGAGTATCGCAACGACGAGCGCGAACTGGCCCTGCGCAACCGCGCCTTCTACTCGGCCTACACGCCCATTACCGTCTTCATCGCGTTGCTGTGGTTGCTGATGAACTTCCGCGACCACATTCCGCGGCTCCTGGAACGGTTCTCCGTTCCGATCGACGGCCTGTTGTATGGGCTTGCGACTGCTGCTGCGATTGCCGCGGTCACGCTCCCGCAGGCAATTCTGTTGTGGACCGAGCCGGATATAGAGGAGGAAGCCTAGCCGATCACCGCAACCTTTGCCCGTTTTCCCAGCCGGACTACGATCCTCGCAGGCAGCGCGGCAAATGAAATCAGCGCGCTCTCCGCTGCCTCGCCATCCAGCTTCACGGCCTTCTCGCCGATCTTGCGGTTGGCTTCCGCGCCAGAGGCGGCAAGGCCCAACTGCACCAGCAGCTTCGGCAGACGCACCTGACGGCTTCCTTCGGGGCCGGCCACGTCGGCATAGGCAACGGCCACTTCTTCCAGATCCTCCGCGGTCTCCTTCTGCTGAAACATCCGCGCCCAGTTCTCATCGGCGTTCACCGCCGCGGCCTCGCCGTGGAACCCGGCGGTAATCGTCCACGCCAGCCGCTTCTTCACTTCCATCGGATGCAGGTTTCCGGCAGTTGTCTCGGCCCTGAGGGCATCCACTTCGCTTTGGCGGAGGTCGGTCAAGAACACCCAGTACTTCCACATCAGCTCATCGGAGATCGACATCAACTTGCCGTACATCTCCGCAGGCGGCTCGTTGATCCCAATCGCGTTCCCCAGCGACTTCGACATCTTCTGCACGCCGTCCAACCCCTCGAGAATCGGCGTCATCAGCACAATCTGCGGCTTCTGGCCGTAGTCGCGCTGCAGTTCCCGGCCCATCAGGAGATTGAATTTCTGGTCTGTGCCGCCGAGTTCGACATCGCTGTTCAAGGCGACGGAATCGTAGCCCTGCGCGAGTGGATACAGAAGTTCGTGGAGACTAATGTCCTGCTCGGCACGGAAGCGGGTGAGAAACTCCTTGCGGTCGAGCATCTGCGAGAGAGTAACCTTTGCGGAGAGGCCGATCAGGCCAGCGTACCCAAGCTTGTCCAGCCACTCGCTGTTATACCGCACCTCGGTCGCCTTATCGTCCAGAATGCGGAACACCTGTTGCTTGTAAGTCTCGGCGTTCTTGTCGATCTCCTCCCGCGTCAGCGGTTTGCGCGTCACGTTCCGCCCCGTCGGGTCGCCGATCAGCGCGGTCGAGTCGCCGATGAGAAAAATCACCTGGTGCCCCAGTCGCTGAAAGTGGCGCAGCTTGCGCATCAGGACTGTGTGGCCCAGGTGCAGGTCGGGCGCTGTGGGGTCGAAGCCGGCCTTCACGCGCAACGGCCGCCCGGTCTTGCGGCTGTCTTCAAGGCGCTCGCGCAGGTCGCTCACGCGGATAATCTCCGCCGCGCCCTTCTCAAGCAGGTCCATCTGTTCGTCTACTGGCAAAAACGTCGTCATCTCGTCTTTCAGTATAAGGTCGCACCTGGATGCGGCTTGCGGCCTACGGCCGTGCGTGTGCGTGCTAACCTGAGTTTCAGTACGCGGTTCGTCGAAATCGCTGGCCGAACGCAGCCCTGAAAGCCGATCGATTGCGGGCTGGATCGAAGGCCGGTTTCCGAAGGGATGGAGATGAAGCACCGCTGGCCCCTCTTCGCGCTGGCTGCCATGGCAACCCTGGTCAGCATTGCGCCGCCGAACAGCGCGGGCGCGCAGGCTGCCGGGCAGAACGACCCCTCCCTGGACTTCCGCGTCTCCGACCGCTGCTTCACCTGCCACAACAACCTCAAGACCGCGAAGGGCGAAGACGTCTCCATTGGGATCGAGTGGCGCGCCGGCATCATGGCCAACTCCGCGCGCGACCCCTACTGGCAGGGCAGCGTGCGCCGCGAGGTTCTCGACCATCCCGAATCGAGCGCCGCCATCCAGACCGACTGCGCCAGTTGCCACATGCCGTTGCAGAATCTCCAGGACAAGTCTCAAGGCCGTAAGACCGAAGTATTCAGCCGGCTGCCCCTCGGCGCGGATCACGCGGGAAGCGCCGTCGCGGCCGACGGGGTCTCGTGCGCGGTCTGCCATCAGATTCAGGCCAGCGGCCTCGGCACGCCCGCAACGTACAACGGCAACATCGCCGTAGCCGCGCCCGGAGTGCATCCGCGGCCCGCTTTCGGCCCTTACGCCGCCGATCCCGACCGCGTCACCAGGGCCCACGTCCTGGCCTCCGGCTATGCGCCCGTCCAGGCCGCCCACATCCGCGATGCCGGTCTATGCGGAAGTTGCCACACCCTCTACACCGCGACGCTCGGCCCCGACGGCAAACAGGCCGGTCAGTTCCCCGAGCAGATGACCTATCTTGAGTGGCAGCACAGCGACTATCGCGACAAACAGACCTGCCAGCAGTGCCACATGGCTGCCGTGGAGGGTCCGGTGGCTGTCGCATCCCTCATGGGCCAGCCGCGCGAAGGAGTTCGCCGCCACACCTTCGCCGGCGCCAATTTCCTCATGGAAGCCATGCTTGGTGCGCATCGCGACGAGCTCGCCGTCACCGCGCAGCCGGCTGAGCTGGCCGCTGCTGCCGCGCGCACCACCACTTTCCTTCAGTCGCAGTCCGCGCGCGTCACTCTCGGCCCGGCGTCGCTCGCGGGAAGCGAGCTTTCTTTCCCCGTGCGCGTTGAAAACCTGACCGGCCACAAGCTGCCTACGGCCTTCCCCTCGCGCCGCGCATGGCTCCATGTGGTGGTCACCGCCGCGGACGGCCGGATCGTCTTCGAGTCCGGCAAGCTTAACCCCGACGGCTCCATCGCCGGCAACGCCAACGACGCCGATCCCGCCCGCTATTCGCCGCACTTCACCCGCATCGCAACGGCCGATCAGGTCCAGATCTTCGAGCCCATTCTCGGCGATAGCCAAGGCCACGTCACTACCGGCCTGCTCTCGGCTACGCAATACCTCAAGGACAACCGCATCCTCCCGGCCGGCTTCGACAAATCGACGGCGTCGCACGACATCGCCGTCCAGGGCGAAGCCGCCGCCGATTCCGATTTCGCCGCGGGCTCCAGCACCACGCATTACGCGGTCTCCACCAACGGCGCCGCCGGTCCCTTCAAAGTTGCTGCCGAGCTCATCTTTCAGCCCGTGGGCTTTCGATGGGCGCACAATCTCGCGTCCTTCCAAGCCTCCGAGCCGCAGCGTTTCGTGCAGTACTTCCAGCAGGCCGCAGCGCACTCCGCGCTGGTTCTCGACCACGCCGACATCACTGTCAACGCGGGCCCATGACTGATTTATCTTCCTCAACTCGATCAGTGAAAGGCCCGTACATTGTTACTAGTGCGGGAAAGCACGAAGCCGATGCCTGGCGTTCCTGCTCATCTACGGGCGGCTGGCCACGCTGGCTGGCGCTTCTTCCGTCTCTGCCGCCAGAGCCGCATCCATAGCCTCGGACATTCTCTGCGTCATCACCTGGAAGTGATAGCCCATCACCGCCAGCGTCATGGCCGCGCCAAAGCAGTGCCGATAGCGTGTCGCCACGGTCAGCAGAAACTTCCAGTAACTCCACCGCTGCCGCCCGAAGACTCCCTGGCGCAGAATCGAAGTCACGAAAGCCCGCGCATTGGCCCGCGTCAGCCACTGCTGCTTTGACAGCCGCTCACCCGCCGGCTGCCTTCCGGCCTTCGCCTGGGTGCGGCTCAGGTAGAGCTTCACGCGCTCGTAGTAGGCCGCGCTCGAGTAAATCTGCTTGAGCACAGAACGATAGCCGGCCACCAGCTTAGCCGCATCCATCTGCGGAAGAAAATTCAACCTGTCGCCGGTGTTGTCGCCTCCACCCGCATCCACAATCCGCCCCTCGCCACGCAGCCGCCGGAACAGTTGCGTCCCTGGCATCGCCTGCAGCAGCCCCACCATCGCAATCGGAATCCCGCTCTTCTGTATAAACTCCACCATGCGGTCGAAGATATCTTCGCGGTCCGTATCGAACCCCAGAATGAAGCCGCCCATCACCTGCATCCCATAGCTTTGGATGGTAGCCACGCTGTCCAGCAGGCTCCGCCGCGTATTCTGCAGCTTGTTGCTGGCAATCAGCCCTGTCTCATCCGGTGTCTCGATGCCCAGGAAAACCGAGTTGAAGCCGGCGTCCTTCATCAGTTGCATCAGCTCCGGGTCGTCGGCCAGGTTCAGCGATGCTTCGGTATTGAAGTCGAAGCTGGTCTTGTATTGCCTGCGCCACTCCGCCAGCGCCTTGCATAGTTCCTTGGCGCGCGCTTTGTTGCCGATAAAGTTATCATCGACAATAAAAACCGCCTCCCGCCAGCCCGCCGCGCGCAACTGGTCCAGCTCAGCCAGCACCTGCGCCACCGCCTTGGTCCGCGGCTTCCGCCCATAAATTTCAATAATGTCGCAGAACTCGCAGTTGAAAGGGCAGCCGCGCGAATACTGCACGGCCATGGTCGAGTAGCGCTTCATCTTGATCAGGCTCAGATCCGGCAACGGGCTGGTCGCCAGCTCCGGCCGTTCGGCGGCCTGATACACGGGCTTGCCCGTTCCCTTTTCGAGGTCCACCGCCAGTTCGGCAATCAGGCTCTCCGCCTCGCCGATCACTACGTGGTCAGCCTTCAGTTCCACAGCGGACAGGCTGCTCGCAATCGGGCCGCCGACTATGGTGCGCAAACCCATGGCGCGGCACCGCTCCACTATGGCCAGCAACGAATCGCTCTGGATGTGCATGCCGCTCAGCAGAACCACGTCGGCCCAGGCCAGGTCGCGGTCGCGCAGCCGCTCCACGTTGCTGTCCACCAGCCGCTTCTTCCAGGAGCAGGGCAGCAAGGCCGCCACCGTCATCAGACCTAGCGGAGGCTGCGCCGCCCGCTTGCCCAGGAACTTGAGCGCATGTTTGAAGCTCCAGAATGTGTCGGGGAATTCGGGGTAGACGAGCAGGGCGTTCATGGGCAACTCCGCAAAGACGGGCGGCTACTGCGCGAGCAAGTTCGGGAGGTTCAGGCCGCGTTTCCCAAATGCAAACGTCTGCTGGAAACGACTGCGGCCCCGCTCGGTGCGGCAAACTGGTCTCGGACCTATTCTCCTACCGGCCTCCTGGATGAAATGTTCAAAAGAGAACAATGCCTTGTCGCCTCCGGTTCATTCCCCGTATTCGCTGGGTGCCCCATCTCCCGATTTTGGGACATGGAGCCCATGGGCCCCGGCCCTCTACGCCCCACATACTGGCTATAATCGAACCATGCATCAGCCCGCCGGCCAACGCGTCCTTTTCACCCTCCGCCTTATCGGCGTCCGCGCGGCCCGTGCAGCGGCTCTGGCCGCCTAGACGCTCTTCACCTCATCCCCTTCAATCTTGGAGCCCGATTCCGGCGATCGCTGCTCCGCGCTTGCTGACCCCTGATCTCTGATCTCTGACCCCTGCTTTACACTGGAGCTATCATGGAAGAGTTTTCCCGCATTCAGCGCCTGCCCGCCTACGTCTTTAACATCACCGGCGACATGAAGATGGCCGCCCGCCGCCGCGGAGAAGATATCATCGACTTCGGCATGGGCAACCCAGACGGGCCCACGCCCAAGCACATCGTCGACAAGCTAGTCGAGTCGGTCCTCAAGCCCCCCACGCATCGCTACTCGGTCTCCCGCGGCATCCCGCGCCTGCGCAGGGCCATCTGCAACTGGTACAAGACCCGCTACGACGTCGATCTCAACCCCGACACCGAAGCCATTGTCACCATCGGTTCCAAAGAGGGAATCGCCCACCTCTGCCTTGCCATTCTGGATTCGCGCGACACCGTGCTGGTGCCCAACCCCAGCTACCCCATTCACATCTACGGGCCGGTCATCGCCGGCGCACACATCGTCAGTGTGCCGGTCCACGACCAGGAGCAGTTTCTCGCCCAGCTTGAAGATCTCATCCCGCGCATGACCCCGCGTCCCAAGGCTCTCATCGTCAACTTCCCGTCGAACCCCACCACGGAGTGCGTCGACCTGCCCTTCCTGGCGAGGCTGGTAGAGCTGGCCCGCGAATACGGCTTCCATCTCATCCACGACCTCGCCTACGCCGATATCGCTTTCGACGGCTATAAGCCCCCCAGCGTGCTCCAGGTTCCCGGCGCCAAGGAGGTAGCGGTCGAGTTTTTCACCTTGTCGAAGAGCTACAACATGCCCGGCTGGCGTGTCGGCTTCATGGTCGGCAACCCGGTGCTGGTCTCCGCACTGGCCCGCCTGAAGAGCTACTTCGACTACGGCACCTTTACCCCCATCCAGGTCGCCTCCATCGCCGCTCTTGAGGGCCCCCAGGAGTGCGTCCACGAAATCTGTGAGACCTACCGCAAGCGCCGCGACGTCTTAGTCGAAGGCCTCAACAAACTAGGCTGGCCTGTAGCAATGCCCAAAGCCACCATGTTTGTCTGGGCGCAGATCCCCGAGCAGTACCGCAAGCTCGGCTCGCTCGAGTTTTCAAAGCTGCTGCTTACGGAAGCCAAAACCGCCGTCTCGCCCGGCATAGGTTTCGGCGACTACGGCGACGGGCATGTGCGGTTCTCGTTGATCGAGAACGAAGAACGCACGCGGCAGGCACTGCGGGGAATTAAGCAGATGCTGGCGAAGGGCGTGTTGGTGGGCTAATAATCCTGGACTTCAGGATAGCCTGGTAAGGAATTATGAATCAGATCGTCTTCTACTCTTGGCAATCAGATTTTCCGAATGCGACAAAGAGGGAACGGGTGCCCCAGGGCCGAGACCTTCGTAAAGATTCCATTGTCTGAGTCTTAGCTTGGTTTTCCGAAGATGGTGCGCCCGGAGAGATTCGAACTCCCGACCTAACGCTCCGGAGGCGTTCGCTCTATCCAGCTGAGCTACGGGCGCGCTCTTTAAGCATACCGCACTTTGAACTCTTGGGAGCAGGTCGCATACCGCGTCAGGCGGCCTACTCCCTATTCCCTGTTACCTGTTCCCTGCCTTTTCGCAACTCCTCCATCACCGACTGGATCAGCTCCTTGGCTCCATCCATGCCGCCCAGCACGGCCTGTAAATCAAGCGCCGGCTTGGCGGGATTGCGCGTGGAGGCGCAATACACCCCATGCTGCCCCACCAGAATCAATGCGTCGGTCAGCAGGTCCAGAGCCACCGCTAGCCGGCCCCGTTCCACACCCATCATGAACTCGTGCCGTTCCAGCTCCACCCGCTTCTCGTCGAAGACACTCATATTTCCAGCCTACCCGAACCGCTCAAAGGGGTGAGCCGGCGGGATGAAGATTTCCCGAATCCAGCTTCATTTCCAGCGCGATTTCTTCGTGGACCCGGCTGCCTCAAAGGCAAGGCGCAGCGGAGTGGGTAGGCTCGAAACCAGGGCCACAGCCGCCTTGTACTTCCATCCCGGCACAACCACCAGTTTCCCTTTGCGAAAAGCCTTCAGCGACTCGTCCACCACAAACTCCGGTTTCAGCCAGAGTGAGGGCGGCGCTATGCTCCTCCGCTCCATACCCAGCGTTTGGTGGAATTCCGTATAGGTAAACCCGGGACAGAGCGCCTGCACCTTGACTGCGGATCCAATCTCTTTCAACTCCAGGTAGAGTCCTTCGGTAAATGTAACCATCCAGCACTTCGTGGCTCCGTAGCTCACGCTCCCCGCTCGTTGCAGGAAAGCGGCCACGGAAGCCACATTGACAATCCCGCCTGCGTTCTTCGCGACCAGGTTTCGCAGTGCTGCATGGCTCAACCGGACGGTTGCCATCACGTGCAGGCGATGCATCTGTTCCTGCACTTCAAGATCCGACTCCCAGAAGAGGCCCCTGGCTCCGAAACCTGCGTTATTTACCAGCAGCCCAAGGTTCTGCTCAGCGGCGATGCGATCGGCAACCACCGCCAGGTCCTTTTCATCGGTCAGGTCGGCGGGGAGCACCGCAACTCCACATCCGTATTGAGCGGTCAGTTCAGCCGCCAGCTCTTCAAGCCGCTCTTTCCGGCGCGCAACCAGCAGCAGGTCGTATTCCGCGGCAAGCTTTCGAGCGAAGACAACGCCAAGCCCGCTCGATGCTCCGGTGACCACAGCCAGAGGTTTTCCCATGACGCACGCTCCTCTCTGACATCGATCCTAATCCCCTCTGAGACACTGCAAAGTGGCGCCGGCACTCCGAGCCCGAGCCCACTCCCGCCCAATCATGGGAGAATGGACATTAACCCGCTATGACTGAAGAAAACATCGCCGAATCTCTACCCTCCCAGGAAATCGTGCCAGAGCCGGCTCCAGAGCCGATCGTCGAGCTGGCCATCGAGCCCATCGCCGAGGCCGTTCTCGCTCCCGAGCCCGTGGCCACCGCCGAGCCGGAACCGGCCCCCGAGCCCGTTCCGCAACCCGTTCTCCAACCCGTCGAGCCCGAGCCCGAAGACGAACCAACCGAATCCTTCGCCGACTTGCTCCGCGACTTCGAGCGCAGCCACTCGCACAAGTCCGAGCCCGGAGCAAAGCAATTGCAGGGCACCGTCATCTCCCTCTCCGCCGATCAGGTCTTCCTCGATATCGGTTACAAGACCGAGGGCGTTCTGCCCCGCTCCGCCTTTGAGAACAACGCCGAAGGGGTGAAGCCCGGCGACACCGTCCCCGTCTCCGTCACTGGCCGCAACGAGGAACACTACTACGAGCTCTCGCGCTTCAAGGTGGCGCAGCCTCGCGACTGGACAGCCCTCGAAGCCGCTTTCGCCGAGAAGCTCGCCGTCGTTGGCACGGTCACTGAAGTCATCAAGGGCGGCCTCAGCGTCGATATTGGTGTGCGCGCCTTCATGCCCGCCAGTCGCAGCGGCGCCAAAGACGCAGCGGAGCTGGATAAGCTGGTCGGCACCGAGATCAACTGCCGCATCACCAAGCTCGAAGTCACCGACGAAAACGTCGTCGTCGATCGGCGCGTCGTCATCGAAGAGCAGGCCCGCGCCGAAAGCGCTACCCGCCACGCCGCCATGAAGGAGGGCGACACGCTCCCCGGCACCGTCCGTACTCTCATGCCCTACGGCGCCTTCGTCGATCTCGGCGGAGTCGACGGCCTTCTCCACATCAGCGACATCGCCCACAGCCGCGTCAACAAGCCCGAAGATGTCCTTACCCTCGGCCAGCAGCTTCAGGTCCGCATTCTCAAAATCGACCCGGAAACCAGAAAGATCTCGCTCGGCCTCAAGCAGCTTCAGGCAGAGCCCTGGGAGACCGCGCCCGAGCGCCTCAAGGCAGGCCAGCGCGTTTCCGGCACCGTCACACGGCTCATGGACTTCGGCGCCTTTGTCGAGATCGAACCCGGACTCGAAGGCCTGATCCATATCTCCGAGATGTCTTGGGGCAAGAAGATTCGCCACCCCGGCGACGTTCTCAAGCAAGGCGACCGCGTCGACGCCGTCATCCTCTCCGTCAAGCCGGAGGAGCGGCGCATTGCGCTCGGCCTCAAGCAGACTCTCGCCGACCCCTGGCTCGACGTACAGCGCAACTTCCCGGTCGGCTCGGAGGTCCAGGGCCCGGTCACCAAGCTGATGAACTTCGGCGCCTTCGTTCAGATTGCCGACGGCATCGAGGGCCTGATCCACGTGAGCGAGATCAGCGCCGACAAGCGCATCAACCACCCGCAAGACGTGCTGCGTGCCGGCCAGGT
>Ga0182014_10000738_pt1 | contig 44333 bp, 46 predicted proteins | sample 612S2DmetaG_FD_120489 | JGI IMG/M metagenome (GOLD analysis project Ga0182014, IMG submission 120489) | Permafrost microbial communities from Stordalen Mire, Sweden - 612S2D metaG | ecosystem: Environmental > Terrestrial > Soil > Wetlands > Permafrost | place: Sweden: Stordalen | collected... | reverse complement strand
GAGAGCCGAGGTTGACCCGTAGGCACGACCTCCCGGTCATGGCCAGAGCCCGGGCCGCGCTGGGGGTGTGTCAACAGGATTGGCACGTGGTGCCCTGAGCTGTACCTCCCCACGAAAGTGGTGCCCGCAGCAGGAATCGAACCTGCAACCTTGGGATTAAGAGTCCCCTGCTCTAGCCAATTGAGCCATGCGGGCTTGGTACCCACTCGGGAGTGTACCGTCTGGCCGGACCAGAGGATGTCAACCTCTGATCCGGCTTGGAGGGCCACGTCCCACACCGGCCCCCAACCCTGACCGGCACCGAACCTGGCCAGCTCAGCGGGACGTCTCTCCCAAGTGGGGACCTCCAGCCTCGTCCTCGCTTCCTACGGCCTCTCGACCGAGAAGGAAGCTGAGTCTGAAGACGCTGCCAACGCCAGGGTGGCTTTCCAGCGAGAGCCGTCCCCCGTGGGCCTCGGCGACGCGCCTGGCCACCGCCAGGCCGAGCCCGCTCCCTGGGGTCTGCCCTGCTCGAGCCCCTGGGAGTCTGACGAACTCAGTGAAGATCTTGGCCTGGTCCTCAGGGTCGATCCCAGGCCCGCTGTCCTCCACCTCGACCACGGCGAGGGCGCCTCTGCGCCTCAGCCCGAGCCGCACCGGACGGGCGGATGAACCGTACTTGAGGGCATTGTCCACCAGGTTGGCGATGGCCCTGCCCAGTAATGCCGGCTCCCCTTCGATGCGGGGCACCGCCAGATCGACTTGGAGGTCCAACTGCTGGCCGTTGGCGGCGGCCAGCTCTTGGTACGAGGCCCCGATCTCCTCGACCAGCCGGCCGAGGTCTACCCGGGTCCTCGGTTGGCGGGTCCGGACCATCTCTCGGGCCGAGCTGAGGTCGCCGAGGCCCTGGACCAGGGCGCTGAGCCGCGCCACGGAGCGAGCCTGGCGGGTGACCGCCGCGCGAAGCTCGGTGGGGCCCGACTCCGCGATCTGGATCAGCGCCTCCAGCGACTCGTTGGCCAGCAGCAGCGAGCCCTTGAGTTCATGCACGAGGATGCTCAGCGTGAGCTGGTCGGCGCTTTGATCTTGGCCCAGGCCCCGCGGACGGACCACCAGCGCCGTCCACTCGGGCGCGGCCCTCAGGGGGATCAGCTCGACGTCCAGCGGTTGCCCACCCGAGCTGGTGACGGCAGCCCGGGGTCTGGCGGCGCTCCCGCGCTGGACGACTGCGCGGCGGACCTGCTCCAAGGAACCATCGGCAAGATACCCGGCGGGGTCGACCAGAGCCAGAAGCAGTGAGGACTGCTGAAAGGCATCGTTGGAGTAGGCAAGACGGCCCGAGGAGTCGAAGACCGCGACTCCCGCCAGCGAGCCCCCCACGATCTCGCTGGCCACATCGGATGCCGGCACCGCCGCGGCAGCCTCAGTCGGCCACCAAGGCGGTCTCATTCCCCCACCTCGAACTTGTACCCGACGCCACGCACAGTGTGCACAAAGCGCGGGTGGGCGCTGCTGTCTCCGAGCAAACGGCGCAGTTCCACCACCGCGTTGTCGACGGCACGATTGTAGATATCGGAGTTGACGCCCCAGACCTGGCGGACCAGCTGCTCCTTGCGCAGGACCCGACCCTGCTGGCTGGCCAGGACGTGAAGGAGCGTGAACAGACGGGGCGGCAGGCTGACCGGCTCGCCGTCCACTGTGCAGGACCAGGTCGAGACGTCGATCGTCAACCCCCCGGCGTCGATCCTCGTCGCGTCGCGCCCTCGACGCTGCAACAAGCGGCGCACCGCCGCTCGCAACACTCCGGGATCCTCGTCCTTGCCGACATACACATCGGCTCCGCTCGAGTATCCGGCCACCTTGTCGTAGGAATCGAGCTTGGCGCTCAGCATCACCACCGGAACCTGGTCGCCGGAGTCGCGCAGCATTCGCAGGACCTCGAGCCCGCTCACCTCGGGCATGGCGTAGTCCAGCACCACGCAGTCGGGGCGCTCCTTGGCGATCCGGCGCAGCGCCTCGCGTCCACCGGTGGTGCAGACGACTCGGTAGCCGTCAGCGCTCAAGAGGTCAGCGATGGCGCGAAGGCTTTCAGGATCGTCGTCGACCACCAATATCTCCGACCTGTCCCCAGCTGACAAGCCTGTCCCTCCACGGCTCGCTGCACAGATTAGGGGCTGGCGAGGGCCCTGGTCCAAAGGGTGCGATTTCCGTGCACATTCCGGGAGGAGTGGCTCTGCGGGCCGGGACAGAACCGGGTCTGCCGGGGTCGAGACTGCCGGCCTGGGTCCGGGGGCGGACCCGGTGAGGAGGGGTCTCAAGTGGGGGATACGGAATTCGCGACCTGGATCAACCCGCTCCGCGAGGGCCAGCCCGAGGCGGTGGCATGGATGTTCCTCACGTTCCGGGGAGACGTGGAGCGCTGCTTTGGACGCAGGCCACCGGAGGATCGGGCCGACCTGGTACAAGACGTGTTCGCGACGGCCATCACCCGGATCCACACGTTCCAGGGGGACCGCGAGGCCAGCCTTCGCGCCTGGCTCCGCAGTATTGCCTTTCACCGTTGGCACCACCGCTGGGAGTCGGACCAGGTCCGCGCCCGCTACTCCGGGCCTTCGCTGGAGGCGCTGCTGGAGGCGAATCCCGGACACGAAGCCCTGGGAGACTCCGGGTCTGACCCCTCGGGCATCGTGTGCCAGGCCGACACCGTTCAGGAGATCCTCTCTCGGCTGACTCCCAGACAGGCCCGGGTGGTCCGTGCCCACCTCATCGAGGGTCGCACCACGCGTGAGATAGCGGCCAACTGGGGGGTACCCCGGGAGAGGGTACGCGGTCTCTACAAGCGCGCCATCTCCAAGCTCCGCAGCGATGCCTGCGCTCCGTCTCTCAGGGAGGCTGCCTAATCGAGATGTTTGGCATTCGGAGGGGATCGCGTCAAGCCATATGTTACTCTTTCGTAACTACGCGGCTCGCCCTATCGCCCGGGCGGATCCGTGCACGATCCCGGGGACCTGCCATGGATGGCCGGGTTCACCCCGGATGGCTAGGGGGCGCGAGTGGGGGGGGTTGCCGGTGAGGCGGCGGGCAGCGGTGATACTGGGCTTTGTCACCTTCTGCGGGGCCTTGGCCGGCTTCCTCGTGCTCGGGAGCGCGGCCCAGAACGGTGAAATCCGGGTCCTGGTCTCCAGCCACACCATCGTGGCGGGAGAGGTGCTCCAGGCCAGTACTGGCGATCTCGGCTCGGGGGGGATGCTGGTGCATCTGAGCGCGGCCGCCGAGCAGGACGCGATCCCCGAGGCCAGCTTCCGAGAGGTCCAAGGCGCGGTGGCACTGGTGACGATTCCCACGGGGGCGCTGATCCTCCGTCATGATCTGGCCTTCGGCTCGGGCTCCTCGCTCCGCAGGCTGACCCTCGATCTCTCCTTCATGCCGCCCGGGGTTGCCAGCGGGGACAAGGTCGACCTCTTCGCAGTCTCGGGGCCGGAGGCAGGCAGCGTGGCTCCCGGGGCCAACCTGTGCGGCAGCGTCACCTCGGTCGGGTGCGTGGTGCCGCTGGCGCAGTCGGTCTCTGTTGTAGGGGTTGACGGCCCCTCCCACACGATCAGCATTGCGGTGAGGCCGCAGCAGGTCGCCCCATGGCTGCTGTTGGACGCCACCGAACCGATCTGGGCGGTGCCAGCGGGAGCCGTCGCCTGCGAGGGCACGGAACAGTCGATCTCGGACCCCTACCAGGCACTCCGGGCGATCCAGCGGGGAACCGCGGCCCCGACTTGCTCGAAACCGATACCGGCATCGGGCACGGGTTGATGCCGTGGTGAACCTTCTGAGGTCTCGAAAGGCCATCTCGAGCCATCCGGTTGACACTCACGGGGCGCCCGCAGGGCGCCACCCGCGCCCGGGCCGGGTGATCGGCGTGACTGGGGCAACCGGGGCTCCGGGCCGGACCTTCCTCAGTGTCAACCTGGCGGTTGGGCTGGCCGCCGAGGGGATGACGGTGGTCCTCATCGATGCCGACCCCCACCTTGGAGCGGTCGCGGTCCAACTCGACCTCGCCGAGGACCGTTCGCTCAACTTCCTAGCCCACGAGACCACCCTGCGGCCGGTCAGTGATGATCTGATAACCCGGCACCTGCAGACCGCCGTCGGCCTCAACGTCTTGGCCGGGCGCTCGATCGTGGCTGTCGGGGAGACCGGTCCGGAGACGCTCCTTCCTGAGGTCGTGGCCCATCTCCGACGCCGCTTCGACCTCGTGGTCATCGATGTTGGTGCGCTGGACTGCCGGCCTGCCCAGGTGTCCGCGCTCGCCTGCCAGTTGCTGGTCTGGGTGGCTGTGCCCACCAAGCTGGGGACCGACCTTCTGGACCGCACCCTCTCCGGATCCCTGGCCGGCCAAGTGCGGATCAAGCCGAGCCTGGTGGTGCTGAACCGGCTTGGCCCCGCTGGGCTCCGTGACGCCGACCGGTCGCTGCGACGGAGGTACGGCATGGCCGTTGCTGCGGCGATCCCCGAGCACCGTCGCGCATGTCTGGAAGCGGAGGACCGCGCGGTCCCGGCGGCGCTCAGGGGAGCCCTGGCGAGCTCGCTCCGGCGCTGCGCTCGCGCGGTGGAGGCGGCGCTGCCCGGCTCGGCCGCGGAATCCAGGGAACCCACCGCCGGCCTGCGCGCCGAGGTCGCCGGCGGGTTCCTGCCGGAGAGCCTGCCGTGAGCGTTCGCAGTGTGGGCCGACCCGAGGCCATCGAGTCGGAGGAGCAGCAGGTGGAGGCCACGGTGCTGCGGGAGGTGCAGGCGGGGATTACCAATGAGCTGTCCCAGAGAGCTGAGACCAGGGTTCGATTCGAGGACCGCACCTGGATCGAGGCGCTGGTCCGGCGCGGGATCGAGCACTACCACGCGGTCGCCCCCCACAACGGTCTGCCGGTCCTAGGCCGGGACAGCTACTCCGCGGTAGGGCGGCGGGTGCTCTTCCGCGTCACTCCGCTGGGGCCTCTGACCGAGCTGCTGGCAGACCCGCTGGTCGAGGAGGTGATCGTCAACGGACCGGGAGAAGTGCTCGTCCTCCGCGACGGCGTGCAGTCGCCCGCCGGGGTCGAGTTCGCAAACGAGGAAGAGCTGCTGCAGACGGTCCGGCAGATGCTCGGCAACGGCTCCTCCCGTCTCGACCGGGCCAGCCCCATGGTCACTGCCACCCTCGAGGACGGCTCCAGGATCAACGCCGTCCTGCCCCCGGTCGCCATGCCCATGGCGGTGACCATCCGCCGTCACCAACTGGCGCGTTTTGGTCAACTGGCCGACTTGGCCCACGTCGGCACCTTGCCTTGGGAGCTGATCCCGGTGCTCCAAGCCGCGGTTCTGGCACGGCTGAACCTGCTGGTCTCAGGTGGTACTGGTAGTGGCAAGACCACCATGCTGAGGTTGCTCATCCGGGAGGTCCCCAGCTTCGAGCGGATCATCACCGTGGAGGACCAGCGGGAGCTGCACGTCCGGACGGCCTCAGGTGGCCGTGACAACACCATCTCCCTGGAGGCCCGCGAGGCCAACACCGAAGGGAGCGGTGAGATCACCATCCAGCAACTGGTCCGCAACGCCCTGCGACAGCGCCCGGATCGGATCTTCGTGGGTGAGTCACGAGGTCCGGAGGCACTGGACGTCATCGACGCCATGGGCACCGGCCACGACGGGAGCGGAACCACCCTGCATGCCAACAGTGTCCGCGACGCGCTGGCCAGGCTGGCGGCCCTGGTCCGGCGCCATCCGGCTCAGATTCGGGCCGACCCCAGCGCGGTGGCCCGAGAGATCGCGACCAAGGTCGACATGGTGATCCATCTGGGGCGGTTCCGTGGCACGGACGGACGCGACCGCCGGGTGGTGAGCGCGCTGGGTTTGGTGACCGGCCAGATCGAGGGGGAGACGCCGGTGGTGGAGGAGATCTGCCGTTACGATCGCGCCCGCGGTGGCTGGCGCTGGTCGGTGAGGCGGCTGGACGACCTACCGACCAAGATTGCCGACAAGTTCGAGTCGGCCGGGTTGGACCTGAACCAGGTGGTGGCCTCTCTCGGAAGTGCGCCGTCCCGGGCGCTCTAGGATATGGGCTCGCTCACCATTGGCCTGGCCGCGCTGGCCGCGCTGGCCGCCGGCTGGCTGGCTGCCCTGCTCTTCCTCTCGCCCCTCGGTGTGGGTCGGGAGCGGCCGCGCGACCTGCCGAGAACTGGCCCTGGAAGATCCTTCAGGCGAAGGCTGTACCGGGCGCTGCCGCTGGTTCTGGGCGCGGTCGTGATGGGGCTTACTGCCTACCTCATCCTCGGATTGATCGCACCTGCTGTGGTCCTCGCCGCGCTCGGCTGGGGTGCTGCGGCAGCCCACGCCAGGTGGCGCCAGGCTCGGGCGGCAGCGCGGCTCGGTGCCGCCCTGCTTGGCGCCGTGGACCTATTGGCCCAGCTGTTGCCGGCTGGGCACAGCACCCGCCAAGCACTGGTTGTGCTCGCTGAGAGCGGCCCAGCCGAGCTGCGACCCGAGGTGACACGGATTCTCACGCAGCTCGACGACATGCCGATGGAAGAAGCTCTTCTGCAGGCGCAGTGGCGGCTCCGGCAACCGCTCTTCACCCTGATCGCCTCGACCCTGACCGTGGGCAACCGCTCCGGAGGTCGGCTGGCACCACTCCTGCAGGAGCTCAGCCGAGCCGCCCACCAGATCGACGCGGTCCAGGGCCAGCTGCGGGCCGAGCAGGCCCAGGGCCGACTCGGTGCCTTGGTGATCGCCGCCATGCCACTGGCGCTGTTGGCGCTCGTGCACGAGGTCAACCCCGAGTACCTGGCGCCCTATTCAACGGTAGGGGGTCAGTTTCTCCTTGGCGGTCTGATCGCTCTGGTGGTGCTCGGCTACGCCTGGATGTTGCGCATCCTGCGGCTGCCGGAGCCTGACCTGCTCCCCCTGGCCCCGCAGACCCGTCGGCCCCGATCAGGCGTGATCGCCCAGGGCTTGCTCGCCCTCAGCCCAGTGGCTGCGGCGGGAGCTGGGCCTGCCGGGGCCGGCCGGCGAGACACCCCGGCGTCAGAGCGGATGGCCTGATGCCCGCGTACCCTTGGCCCGCGGTTGCCGGACTGTGCGCCGCGCTGCTGGCTGCCGCCGTTGGCCTGCTGGTCGCCAGCTGGCCTCGCCGGCCGACCGTGGACGACTGGCTCCGGCGCCGGGGCCAGCGTCGAATCGGCTCTGCGCACAGCAATCGCGGTGAGCCCGGGAATCGTTGGAGGTGGGCAATCTCCCGGCTGGCCGCCGGGGTCAATCGACGCCTCCCGACCTCTCTCCAGGCCGCGCTGTCCGGCCTGCTGGCGCGGGCCGGTGTTGGCACCACGCCGGCCATGCTGGTGACCCGCGGCCTGCTCGCCATGGTCGCCGTGGGGTGCGCTGGGTTCGTCCTGGCTGCAGAGGGCATCCTGCCACTGAGCGTAGTGATCCTCGGTGTCCTGGCGGTGCCAGCTGCGGTCGGTGCCCAAGTCGTCCAGATGGCCGGTCGCCGCCGCCGGGCCATAGTCGACCAGCTTCCGATCCTGGTCGACCTGATGGCGTTGGAGCAGGGCGGTGGCGGGGTCGGGCCACGAGTTGCCATGGAGTTCGTCGTCGATCGGCTGGAAGGCGAGGCGGCCCAACTTCTGCGCACTTGCCTCACGGCCTCGGCGACGGCCGGGACGCCGCAACTCGACCGGCAACTGGAGATGGCAGGCGTTCAGCTCGACATCCCGGCGCTGTCCGCGCTCGCCGCGGTTGTGCGCATCCAGCGGGAGGAGGGCGTCTCGACCAGCTCGCCGCTGGGACAGTTGGCGCGGGGGCTTAGGGATCGCCAACGGGACGAGCTCCTCGCCCGCGGCCGGAAGGCACTGATCACGATGCTGTTCCCGGTCGCGCTCTGCATCCTGCTGCCCTTCATCCTGATCATCCTGTACCCGGCCCTGTCCCGGCTTACGACGGCCTTCTCATGAGCCGGAACGCCCAACTCGGCCAGGCCATGATCGAGATCGCGATCGGGGTGGCCGTCTTCCTGGCGGCCTCCCTGGGAGCGGTCCAACTGGGGGGCTCGGCACTCTCCTCCGAGGGTGCCCAGAGCGCGGCGTTGGTCGGGGCTCGGACCGCCTCGGAAGCGCCCATCCCGGGCGGCCCCCTCATAAGGCTAGAGGAGGGCCAAGCTGCCGCCGCGGCCTCGCTCGGCAACGAACTTCTCGGTACCGCGCGGCTGGGAAGCTGCTTCAGCGGTGATCCCCAGGGTGGGCTCTGCGGATTACCTCAGGATTGCCTCCAGTACGTCGGTGCCCGGCCGGTCGCCGGGACCGGCCGGCCCTGCCCCGGCGACATCTCCGGGGGGGCCGGGGCGACCACGCTGGGCCCCTCGCCGGCGGACCTGGATGGGGCCCAGAACCCCGCCTGTGGCAACTCCGGCTGCTTTGGCATCGCGCAATCCATGGTCCCCTGCAGTCACCGTGTGGCCCCCGGGCAGATCGCCATCTGCCTCGCCTACACGGCCTGGCCCGCCAGCTCGGTTGACATCTGGATCAGAGGGACCCTGCGGTCGTTGGTCCCCGTGATCGACGCCGCCGGGCTGGACGTCGTCCCGGTCAGCGTCCAGCTGCGTCTCCAGGTGGAGACCCTCGCGTCGTGAGGTGGCACCGACGCCGGAGTGCTTCGGCCGGCCAGGCCCTCGTCGAGCTGGCGATCGTTCTCCCCCTGCTGCTGCTCTTGGGCGGTGGCGCGGTCGCCGTGGTGGAGATGGCGCGCAGTCAGATGGCGCTGGAGACCGCAGCTTCTGCGGCGGCGCTGGTGGCGGCCCGCGGGGTTGACGCTTCCCAGGCCTGCCTCGAAGCCCACCAGGAGCTCGCGGCTGTCCTAGCCGACAGCGATGGGTTGGTCGCCACGGGCCTGGTCGATCAACTGCGCGGGGGCTGTGTCGGGCCCATGCGGCACGCCGCTGACATGCCGGCGGCGAACGGGGGCGGCTCATTCGCCCTCTGGTTTGGCTATGGCGCCCAGAACGACACCTTCTGCCGCGTGGGGTCGAGACCCCAATCAGGTGCGGCGACGGACGGCGACGTGGTGGCGACCGTGGTGTACCGCCCCGATCTGAACTGGATTCCGCTGGTCGGGGCGTGGCTGTCACCCCGGCTCAGCAGCACCAGCACCCAGAAGATCGACCCCTTCCGAAGCCGTGACCCACTGCGTGACCCCACCGGGGATAACTGCTGAGGTGCCAGCTCGGGATTCCGGGAGCAGGCAATGCCAGCGGGGGCAGATCCTCCCGATCTTCTGCATCATGCTCACCCTGCTGTTGCTGCCGGTGGCCGGCCTGGCGGTCGACGGTGGTCTCCTGCTCTCCAGTCACGCCACCTTGGTCGGAGCAGTCCAAGCCGCCGCTGAGGCCGGCTCTCAGGCGGTAGACGTGACCGCCCTGGAGCAGCACGCCACGTTCCAGCTCTGCGAGACGCCGGACGGCGGCCCCGATTGCGGGAACGGAGTCGGCGCCGTCGCCCAGGTGGTCTCCGCTGGCATCCGTGCCGCCTACCCCAGCTCGCTTTCCCCCTGCGTCAACGGCGGCTCTGTGCCGCTGGCCCAGGCCGCCCGGGCGCGATCTGGCTGCGCCTTTCAGGTGCTCTCCGACTGTGCCTCTGCTGGCACCCGGGAGGGGGCAGCGAACGAGCCGCCGGAAGGAGTCACGGTCATCGCCTGGCGGAGCGTCGAGCTGCCGTTGCCGGTCTTCCCGGGCTGGACGACGGTGCTGATCCGGGCGACCGCCACAGCCTGGCTGGAGCACGGGTTCGGCGCTGAGACGGCGCAGATCGGGGAGGAGGGGACGACATGTTAGGGGTCTCCGGCAGTTCAGCAGGGCAAAGTCCCTCGCAGCGGGGACGGGAGACATGGGGCGAAGACACGGCGCCGCCGCCCCCCGAATACTGGCGCGGCGTCGGGCCTAAGACCCTGGTGTGGCGACCAGCCGGCGCTGCGACGCGGCGCCGGGAGCCGGCCAGGCACCCTCTGCTGTGCGTTGCCGCCCACTCGCCCGTGGCAGCCTCCGAACCCGCCGTCGAGAGGAGAGGCTCAGCTCGGCTACTCGTCCGTTTCCGCCGAGCCAGGAGCACGCATCGGGCTCAGGCCGTCAGCAGTCCATCGAGTTCGCCAGCAAACCTGGTTCCGAGGCGGGGCGGGAGGCCGCTGGTGATCGTGGTGCTGGCCGGCCGGGGTGGCAGTGGCCGGACCACCCTCGCGGTGGAAGTTGGGGCGGCACTGGCGAGGCCGGCCGGGGAGGCCAACTGGCGGGTGCTCCTGGTCGACTCTGACCCGGTCGCCCCCGACCTGGACCTCGTGGTCGGGGCGGCGGACCCGGGCGTCGACCGATCTCCGAATGCGAGGCTTGACCAGCTGCTTCTGCGGCTTCCGGAGCTGGCGGAGAAGCGTGTTCACCTTGACGAGTTGCTCTGGGCCGACCCCGGTTCCACGGTCAGGGCGTTGCTCGCCCCTGAGCGTGCCGGGGAGATTGGCCGTGAGCAGCTTGACTACTTGTACACGTACATGCTGGCTCCCGAATTCGACGCGATCATCGTCGACGGCGGCCCACTCCAGGATCCTCTGGCAGGCCCAGCCGGGTTCTGGCTCGGCCTGGCTGACGCGATCCTCATTCCCCTCCGGGTTTCGACGTCGCACGCGCGATCCGCGGTCCGCACCGTTGGCCTTCTCGAAGAGCTGGGGATTGCGGGGGACCGTTGCTGCCTGGTGATGGGGGTGGATCGGTCTGAGGCATCTCGGGCCGCTCAGCTCCAGAGGAGCCTTGATAGGTTCCTGCTGGCTCGGTGGCCGTGGTCCGCGGAGGCGGCGACCCGCGCCACCGAGACGCACCGGCCGCGCGTGGAGACGGAGCCGGCCTTGGCCCAGGCCTTGAGGGCGCTCATCTGGAGCGTGACGGCGCCTCGGGCTGGCGAGACCTGAGATGCGCATCCGAGGTCGATGGCCGCTAGCCCGGGGCGGCCGGCCGAAGGACCAGGGCGTCCTGGAGACTACCGAGCGGGTCCGCCAGCTGGTGGACGGGATAGAGTCCGCCATCGCGGCTGCCAGCGACCTGGAGCTGTCTGCCTATCTGGCCCCGCCGGCACTTGGGCTGTTGCTGGCGGCGTCCGCCGCGATGAGGGCAGAAGGCAGGACGTGGCTGCCGGCTCGTTCGGGACTGCGCTGGAGCCGCAGCGGCCGCCTCGCGGAGAGTCCAGGGAGGTTTTGGTTGCGGCTCAGGTTCGAGGACCGCACCTCGGTGCGCGATGGATCGGGAAGTGCGGCCGCGCCGCCGACATCCCACGAGGTGGAGGTGGAGCTGGACGCGACCGCAGTGCCTTGGCGGCTCTGCCGCGTGGAGGAGGTTCTCGCCGTGTGAGTGGGTTTGGGCCCCACCCCCGCGGGTCGGACCGAGCAGATTCAGCTGGGGCTTGCCCGGGTCCTGCCCACTCGCCCCAACACCGGCCGATATCGGCTGGTGGCGTCGCACCGGGGCAGTGCCCCCTGGAAGGTGAAGCCAGGTCTGCCATACTCGCTCGGGTGCGCTCGAACTCGTTTTGGTGGAGGATTCCAGAGGCTCCGTGTCGCCCATGAGGCTCTTCCAAGGGGAATTGGTCCGGCTGGCCGCTCCCCGTCCCGACGATGCCGAACGCTTCTCCCGTTGGAGTGAGGACGGGGAATACCGCCGGCTGGCTGACACCGAGGCGCCGAGGCCCCGCTCCGAGGAGTACTTTCGTGATCGGGACCGGGAAGCCGAGGCGGCCGCGGAGATCATCGAGTTCCGTATTCGCACCGTAGCCGATGACCGGCTGGTGGGGTTCGTGGCCATCTCCGGGATCGAGTGGCACAACCACCATGGATGGATTGCCGTCGGGATTGGAGACCCGGAGGACCGGGGCCACGGCTTCGGCAAGGAGGCGGTGGCCCTCGCGCTCCGGTACGCCTTCCACGAGTTGGGACTTGACCGCCTCAGCCTGGATGTGATCGCGGACAACCAGGCCGCGGTAGGGCTGTACCGGGGGCTGGGCTTCACCGAGGAGGGCCGGGTGCGTGAGCGGGTGCACCGGGACGGGGTACCCGGAGATCTCCTCCTCATGGGGCTGCTGCGGCGGGAATGGGAGGCCGGCAAGCACGGCAGTCGCGGCGGAGGAGGCTGAACTCGAGATGTCGTCCCCACCTCCGGGCCGCCCACCAACCCCTGGTGCCTTTCTGCGCTGGTCGCACTATCGGGAGATCCGGGCTTCCGACGCCGACCGGGACCGGACGGTCGCCGAACTCACTGAGCACCACGTCCAGGGCCGCCTCGACTCGGACGAGCTCCGCCAGCGCACCCAGCTCGCCTACTCCGCGAAGACCAGTGGTGAGCTGACCCGGCTGCTCTCAGATCTCCCCGGACCGGGCCCGGTCTCGGTGTGGGACACCGTGCGGGGGCTCCGACCCCGCGGCCCCTTCCCGGGACTGGGCTATGCCGGCTTTTGGCCTAGGGGCGGCGCACTCTTGGCCGACATCCTGTTCCTCGGCGGCGCTGGCTACGGGCTCCAGCTGGCGGTACCCAACGTTCTGGGCACGGCGCTGGCGGGGATCCTTCCCGTCGCCTACTTCGTCGCCCTCTGGGGGACAACCGGCCAGACCGTGGGCATGTGGCTGGTCGGGGTCAGGGTCGTCCGCCAGGAGGACGGGCGCCGGCTAGGCTTTGCCCGGAGCCTGATCCGGCTGGTGGGGTACCTGGCCAACACGGCCACCTGCTTCGCCGGATTCGCCTGGGCCGCGGTCGACCGCCGCAAGCAGGGCTGGCACGACAAGATGGCGGGTAGCTACGTCGTTCGTCGCCTCCGCTGACTCCGTCCCTGCGGCCGGGATCACTGGCAGCCACCTGGTCTGGAACCGCCGCGCCAGTCGGCGCAACCCCGCCAGCACCGGCAGGCCGAAGGCGGCAACCATGAGGAGGTTGCCAGCCGCCCGGAAGGCGTCGTACCCCAGCGAGGTGACCAGGTAGTACTTGGCGAAGTGGATAACGGCGGTGAGAGGAGGCAGGGCCGCCGACCAACCCAGCTGTGGCACCGCGGGATAGAAGGTCCAGTTCCAGACGTCCATCACCGCCCCGAATCCGAACCCGGAGAGTGCCCCCAGCGCACCTAGAAGCCCGACGTCGACCCAGGTGGGGCGGTGTCCGGCCCGGAGCAGGCCCACCATGCCCGCGGCCATGCCCACCCAGCCCACGGCGAAGAGCTGGTATGGAACCCAGGGCCCCATCCCGCCGGTGATGAGTGCCGAGACCAATAGCGAGGACGCACCCAAGAGGAACCCGAAGGTGGGTCCGAGCGCGTAGCCGCCGCAAAGCACGAGCAGGAAGATCGGACTGAAGCCCCCGATGCCGGTGACTAGAGCCGCCCGCAGTGCGGCGTCGGCGGCACTGAGGGCGGCCAGAAGAGCCAGCTGTCGCGAGTCCATGCGGCGGGTCCCCAGCTCCAGGCACAGCAGCCCCGAGACGGCTCCTAGCCCGATCGCCAGTGCCGGGGTCGCGGCCGGCAGCCCCACGCCCAGGAAGGGCCAGAGAAAGAGCGCCAATCCGAGTGCCGAAACCAGCAGCAGGATCACGCCGCCACCTCGGCGAGCTGACGAAGGCGACCATCGACCAGTTCGTGGACGGTGTCACCCACTTGCCGGGCGAACTCCGCGTCGCTGGTGGCCACCAGCACCGCCGCTCCCGCCGCCGCCAGCCGGTCGATCGCCTCCACGAGCCTGCGGCGCGACTCCGAGTCCGCCCCCCTAGTGGGTTCGTCGAGGAAGACCATCTCGGGCTCCCCGACCAGAACAGCGGCCAGGGCGGCCCGCTGGCGCTGCCCGGTGCTGAGGTCGTGGGGGTCGCTCTCGGCCAGGTCTACGAGTCCGAACTGCTCCAGGATCGGTCGGGGGCTGCATCCCAGCCGCAGCCAGCGGATCGTCTGGCCCACCTCTTCCCGCAGCGTCGGCATGTGCAGTACCGCCCCCGGCTCCTGAGGCAGGTAGGCACTCCGCCCCGGGCCCCGGCTCACGGAGCCGGCCAGTGGTCGGAGCAGCCCCGCGGTGGTGCGGAGCAATGAGGTCTTGCCGCTGCCGTTGGGGCCGGTCAGGCAGAGCACCTGCCCCTTGGCGCAGCTGAGGTCGACGCCCTCCAGGACCGGCTGGTCGTGGCCGACCGCGGCCCCTGCCAGCTCCCAGGCCTCTGACCCCGCCGGCCTCGGCCTCCGCCGGGCAGGTTGAGTCGGTGCCGTCCCAGTTTCTTCGATCGACACAAGGGAGCCGTCACAGAGCTCCAGCCAGCGCGCGCCGGCGGATGCCACCCGCCAGGGGCGGTGCTCGGCCACCACCACCGACACGCCCCCCCTGGCGAGCCGCTCGCACTCGCTTCGCAGCGCCTCCGCGCCGTCCGCGTCGAGCTGAGAGGTCGGCTCGTCCAGCACCAGCAGCTGCGGCGCCATCGACAGGGCGGCAGCCAGGGCGACCCGCTGACGCTGGCCCCCGGAGAGGGTCGAGATCCGTCTGCCGGCCAGCTCCGAGATCCCCATGGCCTCCAGGGCGGCGTCGACACGGTCCCGGATCTCCGGCGCCGGCAGTCCCAGGTTCTCCGGTCCGAAGGCGACCTCGCGCCGCACCGTTGCCAGCACGAATTGGGCCTCGGGCTCCTGGAAGACCAGCGCCACCTGGCGGGCGAGCTGCCTGGGGGTGGTGGTCCGGAGATCGCGGCCGAGCACCGTCGCGTTCCCGCTCGCGGTGCCGCCGTGGAAGTGGGGGACCAGCCCGTTCAAGGTCCGGAGCAGGGTGGTCTTGCCACTCCCCGACCGCCCCGTGACCAGGTTCAGCCCGTCATCCAGGTGGAGGCTGAGGTGTCTCAGCGCCCCACCTCCGCCACCGGGGTAGTCGTAGCTGAAGTCCGCGTACCGGGCGAGCTCGCTCATCTCCGGAACGCCGGGACGAAGAGGAGAAGGCAGCACCCCAGCGGCAACCCGGAGAGTGCCGGGACCGTCAGGTCGGGGTAGGGCTGCCAGGCCGGCACCAGGCCCATCACCACTGCCGCCATGAAGCCGCCCGCCCCCAGCACCGAGGCCAAAACCGTCACCAGGTCGGCGCCGCTCCAGCTGGTGGTTGTCAGGTTGGACCGCCGGCCGGATCCGAAGGCCCTCGCCTCCATCGCCTCGGCGAGCAGCACCGAGCCCTCGATCGCGGTCAGGACCGATGGCACCACCACCGCGCTCCAGGAGCGGACCCCCCTAGCCCGCCAGCCGCGCAACTGCTGAGCCTCCCTGACGGCCAGGAAGCTGTGCCCTAGCCGGGGCACCAGGGTCAAGGCCGCGCCCAGCGCGGCCGCGGTCCGGGAGAGCAGGCCCGGCAGGGAGTCCACCAGCTGGTACGGCTCGGCGACCAGGGAGAGGCTGGTCCCGGCCACGAAGCAGGCGGCCATCCCCAGGGCCAGGTTCCCCCCGTAGGCTCCGGCCTCCAGAGTCAAGCGGCCCCCGATCGCAGGCAGCCACGAGGGCAGCACCAGCAGGGCGGTGGCGCCGGTGTGGTTAACGAGGAAGGTCAGCCCGATCGCCAGCAGGCACGCACCGCCGACCGCCAGCAAGGCGGGCATGACCCGCACCTCCGGCCGGCGGTGAAGGAGCACCATCGCAAGCGCGGCGGCCAGGGTGAGGGCCCGGAAGGCGGGGTTCCCACTGGCCAGGCTCACCAGCAGCACCGCTCCCACCCAGACCGCCAGCGCCCGCGGGTTCACGGGGTCACGTCTTGGGGGGCCTGGGCGGGGGCGGCGCGGAACCCTGTGCCGGCACGTACCGCCACCCCAGGGCGTCGCCGGACCTCAACTTCACCTCGCTGATCCCGGTCGCGGCCGGCTTCCAGGGACCCTTGCCAGACCAGAGGGACAGTGCCCAGTACGGCTGACCAGTACCGAAGCACTCGGTGTAGGACTTGGGCTCGTTGTCGATCTGGCAGACGGCATCGCCGAAGCTGAAGTGCTGGGTGGCGAACTCGATCCCACTGCGGTGGAGGACGGTCTCGCCCGCCAGCTCGGCGCCCTTGAAGCCGACGCAGCGGGCGAGGACGTGGTGGTCGCCCAGCTCCACCACCACCTCGACCCGGGAGTGGGCGCCGGTGCAGCTGCTCCCCCCTCCGGAGCCGCCCCCCGGAGCTCCGCCGCAGGCCGACAACAGCATCGCCAAGAGAGTTACGGCCAGTAGTGCGCTGGCCGCGCGAGACGACCTCATCGTCCCAGCCTCCCGGCGGCGGTTTGGCCCGCCACGCCGGAGGTGGACCTGCCGCCGGAGGCCGACCTCCCCGTTGCGCGCGGGGGTGCATCGCTCCCTGGGGCCGGTCTCCTGGCTCACGGATCGATGCCCTCAGCCGCCTTCCCAGGACCTTCCCAGTGGCTTGTTGGCCTAGGCTCCCCGCTCACAGTTGCGCGACAGCTCCGGAATTGGGGCCGCGCCCCGCACCGGATTCCCATTCGCCCCATGGGCTATTCGGTTGTGGGGGGAATGATAGGGGTCTGGAGGGCCCGGTTGAGGCCTTGGGACGCGCCTGGCTCAGTCCGCCAGGGGGCTGCGGTTGACCGTCCTGGGCAGGCGGCGCCCGAGCCGTTCCGCCCAGACCACCAGGATCAGGGCGACGGCGGCCCAGAGCAGCCACATGCCTGCCCTTGCCACCGAGCCCACCACCAGGCCCCCGATCGTCGGGCCCAGCAGCATGCCGACGCTCCAGGAGAGGTTGAAGGCGGCCATGTACCGCCCTCTCACCGCGGGCGGCGCGAGGTCGGCCACCAAAGGGCCGATGGCGGAGCTGAAAAGGCACTCACCCAGCCCGAACAGCACGGCGAATAGCCCCAGAAGCCAGATGGCGGCCAGCCCGTGGGCCAGGCTGGCCACCTCGCCTACCAGCCAGGTCACCAGCCAGGCGGAGGCGGACAGGGCCAGGGTCCGGGAGCGGTCCAGGTGGCGCACTGCCCGGGTGATCGGCAGCTGGGCCACGACGATGAAGGCGGTGTTGGCGGCCAGGATCGCCCCCAGGGCCACCGTGGGCACGCCCAGGAAGAGATGCGCATACAGCGGCACCGAGGTGTCCAGCTGGGCATAGGTGGAGAGCACCAGCAGCGAGTTGAAGGCGATCAGCGCCAGGAGGATCCGATCCCGGAGCACCACTCGGTAGCTTGCCTCCTCATGGTCCGCCGCCCGGTGCCGTCCCGAGGGCACCCGGCTCAGCACCAGCACTCCGAACAGGACGAAGCCGGCGGCGTCGAGGAGGTAGACGGTGGTGAAGCTTCCCGGCCGTGAGGTCGACACCAGCAGGCCGCCGATCACCGCCCCGAGACCGAGGCCGAGATTGGTGGCTGCGTACTGGAGCGAAGCCGCCGAACTTCGCTGCTGGCGGGTGGTCGCCGCCGCCAGCAGGGCGGCGAAAGCGGGGTAGTAGGTCCCCATCCCCGCCCCGATCAGGAGCATCGAACCGGCCGCCTCCGGCGCCGATACCACGAAGCCCAGGCCACCGTAGCCGAGCGTCTGCAGCACCAGTCCGGCCAGCATCATCGTCCTCGGCCCCACCCGGTCCACCAAGCTGCCCCCCACCGCCCCCGCCAGCAGCGAGGTGAGAGCCGAGCAGGAGAGCACCAGCCCGACGACCGCAATCGGCAGGCCCCTGACTTCGTGGAGGTAGATTGAGCCGAACGGCAGCACGAAGCCGCTGCCCACCGATGAGATCGTGACCCCCACCAGTACCGTCCACACGCTCGCTGGCAGCTGGGGACGAAGCGCGCGCAGGTAGCCGACCGGCCCACCCCTCGCCGGCGGCAGGGCGGGGGGACCCGTCAAGGCACACTCCTTCTGAACGGGGCGGGATGCTGGGGCGTTGGACCTGGGGAGGGGAGGGGGCTCTGGGAGCCAGGCCAGGTTACCAATCGGGCCGTCCCCGCTCGCCAGTCCCGGCGGCACCGTCCCCTGGCTGAACTCCGGCGGGCGGGCGCGGCCGAACCGTTGCCGGCCCGGGAGCTCCACCGAACGCGACTATCCTGAGTTGCGGATGCCTGTGCGCGACGACCTCCGCAACGTGGCGATCGTCGCGCACGTGGACCATGGCAAGACCACCTTGGTCAACGCCATGCTCCAGCAGACCGGTGCCTTCCGGGCCGACAAGGAGGTCACCGACCGGGTACTGGACTCCGGGGATCTGGAGCGGGAGAAGGGCATCACGATCCTGGCCAAGCACACCGCGGTCCAGTACGGACCGACCAAGATCACCATCGTCGATACTCCCGGGCACGCCGACTTCGGAGGGGAGGTCGAGAGGGGGCTTGCCATGGTGGATGGCGTCCTGCTCCTGGTGGATGCCTCCGAGGGCCCGCTGCCGCAGACCCGCTTTGTTCTCCGCAAGGCCCTCGAGGCCAGGCTGGCGGTGGTGGTGGTGGTCAACAAGATTGATCGCGCTGACGCCCGGATCGAAGCTGTCGTCCGCGAGATCGAAGACCTCTTCCTCGATCTGGGGGCCGACGAGGAGCAGATCGTCTTTCCGGTGCTGTACGCCAACGCCCGGGCAGGCCGAGCCACCACGGAGCCAGGGGCTCGGGGCAAGGATCTGGTGCCGCTCTTCGACGCGATCGTGAAGAGCATCCCCGCGCCGCACTACGAGATCGGGCATCCCCTCCAGGCGCTGGTGACCAATCTCGACGCGTCTCCATACGTCGGCCGGCTGGCGATCTGCCGGATTCACAATGGAATCCTGCGCCGCGGTGAGACCGTCGCCTGGTGCCGGGTGGATGGCTCGGTCGTCCGAGCCAAGATCACCGAGCTCTACGCCTCCCGGGCGCTGGACCGAGTCGACATCGAGGAGGCCGGCCCGGGGGAGATCGTGGTCGTCGCCGGATTCCCCGACATCTCCATCGGGGACACCCTGGCTGACCCAGAAGACCCTCGTCCGCTTCCGGCCATCCTGGTCGATGAGCCCAGCCTGGCGACCACCATCGGGATCAACACCTCTCCGCTCTCGGGCAATGATGGCACCAGGCTGACCGCCCGGCTGGTCAAGAGTCGGCTCGACGCCGAGCTGGTGGGCAACGTCTCGCTGAGGGTGCTGCCCACCCAGAGACCCGACGCCTGGGAGGTACAGGGCAGGGGTGAGCTCCAACTGGCGGTGCTGGTTGAGACCATGCGCCGGGAGGGGTTCGAGCTCACCGTGGGCAAGCCCCAGGTGGTGACCCGGATTATCGACGGCAAGCTCCACGAGCCGGTGGAGAGAGTGGCGATAGATGTGCCCGAGGAGTACCTGGGGATGGTGACGCAGCTGCTGGCGCTCCGCCAGGGCCGGCTGGAGGAGATCGTCAACCACGGCACCGGTTGGGTGCGGCTGGACTACCGGGTTCCCTCCCGCGGGCTGGTGGGTTTCCGAACCGAGTTTCTAGTCGAGACCCGCGGCACCGGTCTCCTCCATAACGTTTTTGACGGCTGGGAGCCCTGGCACGGCGCCCTCAGATTCAAGCGCAACGGTTCGATGGTGTCGGACCGGCGTGGCTTCTCCACCACCGAAGCGCTGATGTCACTGCAGGAGCGGGGGACGATGCTGATCGGACCCGGCACGGAGGTCTACGAGGGCATGATCGTGGGCGAGAACGCCCGTCTCGACGAGATGGACGTCAATCCCACCAAGGAGAAGCAGAAGACCAACATCCGCTCCTCCACCCAGGAGGAGACCGAGCGGCTCACCCCTCATCTCCAGTTCTCTCTGGAGCAGGCGCTGGAGTTCGTCGGAGAGGACGAGTGCGTCGAGGTCACCCCAAAGTCGGTGCGGCTGCGCAAGGCGATCCTCGGCCAGAGCATGCGCGCCCGACAGCGCCGGGTCGCGCGGCGAGACTCCGGCGAGTGACCGGCCGGTGGGGCGCCTCGCGATGACGGAAGTGAGCGGCCCCGGGCCGTCTGCGACTTGAGCGCACCACCTGCCTCGTCGTTCATCTCGCCCAAGTGCGCCAAAGGTGGGCCGAGCGTGATCCATGACCTCGGTCTGCACGCCGTCGAGGCGATATGCCACGGTGAGGTGGTGGCGGTCAAGGGGGGGCGCATCCTCGACCGGGCCGAGCTTGCCGAATCCGCCCATGTGGTAGGGGATTCGGACGTCCAGATCACCGACGACCTGTACCTGGCGGCGGCGGATGCGGCTGACTACGAGGCGGTGATGCTCTACCTCAACCACTCCTGCGATCCCAACGCCGGGGTCGCCGGAAACGTCGTCTTTGTGGCCATGCGGGATATCGCCGCGGGTGAGGAACTGACCATCGACTACGCCATGATCGATGACCACCCGGGCGTCCTGGCATGCCGCTGCGGCGCCGCCAACTGCCGCCGCGTCGTCTTCGGCCAGGACTGGAGGCGACCCGACCTGCAGGCACGCTACGGGCGGTATCTTTCATGGTACCTGCAGGTGAAGGCTGGGTTGGTGTCCTGACCCAGCCCAATCGGGGATCACCCTCCAATGGCCCGGTCCTGCGACCCTGGGCCGTTTGGACGGCGCCCGGCGGGGGGCGGGCGTGGCGGGTGTGACCGAGCTGGCCACCGACCGGCTGCTGCTGCGGGACTGGTTGCCGCGGGACCGCGAGCCCTTCGCTGCACTCAATGCCGATCCCCTCGTCATGGAGTACTTTCCCGCGATCTTGTCGGGGACCCAGAGCAACTTGCTGGCGGACCACATCCAGGTGCAGCTGCGCCTGCGTGGATGGGGGCTGTGGGCGGTGGAAGTGAAGGCGAGCGGCCTCTTTGCCGGGTTCGCGGGCCTCAACCCCGTAACCTTCAGAGCGCCCTTCACGCCGGCGGTGGAGGTGGGCTGGCGGCTGTCCCGGGACAACTGGGGCCACGGCCACGCCACCGAGGCGGCCAGAGCCGCCGCGGCCTACGGGTTCGACGAGCTCAGGCTGCCGGAGATCGTCTCCTTCACCAGCGCGACCAACCGCCGGTCCCAGCGGGTGATGCAACGGCTGGGGATGCAGCGAGACCCGGCCGAGGACTTCGATCACCCTGATCTCCCCCCCGGCCAACCGCTGTGTCGACACGTCCTTTACCGCCTCGCCCGCCTGCCGCGGGGGGCCTCGTCAGCCCCAACGGGGGCAGCCAGGGCTCAGGGATGAGGGCTGGGGCCGAGATCAGATCGAGTTCAGCGAGCAGGCCTGCCCCGGGGCAGGGCGGGTGCCCCTGCGCCTTGGGGGATCAGCGAGCCTTCGATGCCAGATCCGCAGTGGAGGAGGCACCTGGAGAGTCGCAGAGGCGGGGCCCTGAGGAAGGGTCGGTCGGGGGCTCCGCCGAACCTGGCTGCCCGCCATTCTGCCCCGTGGCCCCGAGGTCGACTCAGGGCATGTTGGGGTTGTAAGCTGGCGCCGTGGAAGTTGGTGACGAGGCGGTCGTCGACCGTGCCGGCCTCGATGCCCTGATCAAGGAGCTCCGGTCCAGAGGCCATCGGACCGTGGGCCCGGTTGTCCGAGACGGGGCGATCGTCCACAGTGAGGTGACCGGCGTTGACGACCTTCCGGAAGGTTGGCACGATCACCAGGAGCCCGGCTGCTACCGGGTGGAGCAAGGCGAGGGGCCTGCGCTGTTCGGTTGGGCTGTGGGTCCCACCTCGATGAAGTCGCAGTTCTTCGTGTCCGAGGAAATCGTGTGGCGTGCCTCGGTCGCCGATGGCCAGGTGACCCTGTCCGAGCCCCCCGCCCCCACCGAGCCCGTCGCCGTCATCGGGGCCCGCCCCTGCGAGCTGGCCGCGCTCGGCGTCCTCGACCGGGTTCTCCGGGACGGTGCCGTCGCCGACGACCGCTACGCGGCCCGCCGCGGGGGCGCGTTCGTGGTCGCGGCCGAGTGCGGGACACCCGCCGGTACCTGCTTCTGCACCTCGATGGGCACGGGCCCCGCGGCCGGCAACGGCTACGACTTGGCCGTGACCGAGCTGGTCGACGGTGGGCATCGGTTCTACGTACGGGTCGGGTCGCGGGCAGGGGCCGACGTGCTGGCCAAGATCCCCCACCGCCCGGCCGAGGACAGCGAGCGGGCGGAGCGCCAGAAGGTGCTCTCGCACGCCGAGGACACCATGGGGCGTTCCCTTGACACCGAAGGGCTCCCCGCCCTCCTGGCCCGCAACATTGAACACCCTCGCTGGGAGGAGGTCGCCGAGCGCTGCCTCTCCTGCGGGAACTGCACCCTTGTCTGCCCGACCTGCTTCTGCAGCGACGTCAAGGATGTGAGTGACGTCTCCGGCGCGCTGGAGCGGCAGCACCGCTGGGCATCCTGCTTCGACCTCAACCACTCCTACATCCACGGCGGGGCGGTTCGGCCGACCACGATGTCGCGCTATCGCCAGTGGCTCACCCACAAGCTCTCGACGTGGTGGGACCAATTCGACGAGTCGGGCTGCGTGGGCTGTGGAAGGTGCATCGCCTGGTGCCCAGTTGGAATTGATATCACCGAGGAAGCTGCGGCCATCCGGGCCACCGACGGCGCAGTGGCCGCTGGGGAGCACCGGGCGCCGTGAGCGAGTCCTTGGAAGACGCGCTCAGCCAGCATCCGTTCCTGTCGGGTCTCCCCGAGGGCACTTTGGAGTTGGTGGCAAGTTGCGCCCAGCTGGTGACCTTCGAGACCGGGAGTCTCCTCTTGACCGAGGGTGGGGTGGCCACCACGCTCTACCTGGTCTACCGAGGGCGGGTGGCGATCGAGATCCACACACCCACCCAGGACCGCCTCCGCATCGAGACCGTCGAGCCGGGCCAGGTGGTGGGGCTGTCTTGGGCCGCACCCCCATTCCGGTGGCAGTTCGACGCGCGCGCGCTCGAACCGGTGGCCGCCGTAGCCATCGACAGCGCCCGACTTCGGGACCGGCTGGGTGAGAACCCCGCGGTTGGTTACGCCCTCCTCGGGCGTCTGTTGTCGGTGGTCCTCAAGCGGCTCCAGGCAACCCGCGCCAGCCTCATCGATCTCCATCAGCAATACCGGGGCGGGGGCCATGCGGGCGAACGACGGCGCAGTCGCAGCTGGGGAGCGCCTGAGCCTGTGGCCGAGGACTTGGAAGATGTGCTCAGTCGGCACCGGTTCCTGTCGGGTCTTCCCGAGGGGACCGTGGAGCTGCTGGTGAGCTGCGCCAAGCTGGCGACGTTCGAGGCCGGAAGCCTCCTCTTGAGCGAGGGCGGTGTGGCCGACACGCTCTACCTCTTGTACCGCGGGCGAGCGGCGATCGAGATTCACGGGCCGGCGCAGGATCGCCTCATCATTGAGACGGTCGAGCCCGGTGAAGTGACTGGTCTTTCGTGGGCCGCCCCGCCGTTCCGCTGGCAGTTCGATACACGTGCCCTCGAACCCGTGGCGACCGTTGCCATCGACAGCGAGCGCCTGCGGGCGCGGCTGGGCGAGAACCCGGTGGTAGGGTATGCGCTCCTCGGGCATCTGTCGTCGGTGGTCCTCAAGCGCCTGCAGGCGACCCGCTTCCGCCTGATCGACCTCTACGGCGGCGGCAGCGAACAGTCTGATTTCGTGACTGGGGCGGCCCCGCGGAGCCGCACCCTCACTCCTTCGCTCTACCACGTGGTGGGGCGGACGGAGGTCGCGGACGTCGTCACTTTGGCTCTGGAGCCCTATCAAGGTCGGTCGATCGACTTCCTTCATGGCCAGTTCAACATGCTCACCGCCTTCGGGATCGGCGAGGTCGCCATCTCGATCTCCAGCACGCCGGGAGCCCCGGGCCCGATCGAGCACTCGGTGCGCGACGTCGGTGCGGTGAGTCACGCTCTCTGCTCGGCCCCGGTTGGGACCGTGGTCGGCGTGCGAGGGCCGTTCGGGACCCCGTGGGGCGTCGACGATATCGAGGAGGACTCCGACGTGGTGGTCGTTGCCGGCGGGATCGGGCTCGCCCCGCTGCGCGGCGCCATCGATGATCTGGTCCGACGCCGCCGGGCTGGGGGGGGGAGAGTCTTCCTGCTGTTCGGAGCCCGCTCGCCCGACCAGATCCTCTTCGCCGAGGACCTTGAGGCTTGGCGCCGGTCCGGGGCCCACGTTGATGTGACCGTCGATGTGGGCGCGCCGGGATGGGACGGCCCCGTCGGTCTGGTCACCGCGCTCCTGCCCAACGCACCGTTCGCCCCGGCCCACTCGGTGGCCCTGCTCTGCGGGCCTGAGATCATGATCCGCTTCGCGGCCCGTGACCTAGTCGATCTCGGAGTTGACCCGCGGCGCATACGGGTCTCACTGGAGCGGAACATGCAGTGCGGGGTCGGGCTGTGCGGTCACTGTCAGTTGGGACCCCTGCTGGTGTGCCGCGATGGTCCCGTCGTACCGTGGGGGGGCGTGGCTGACGAGTTGTTCATGCAGAGACAGCGATGACGGTTGACCTGAGGCCGACCCTGGCGGTCTGGAAGTTCGCCTCCTGTGACGGCTGCCAGCTCAGCATCCTCGACTGTGAGGACGAGTTGCTGGCCCTGGCCGGCGCGGTGCACATCGCTTCCTTCACGGAGATGTCGCGGGCCCGGGTGGAGGGCCCCTACGACCTGTCCCTGGTGGAAGGTTCGATTACCACTGCCGAAGACGCCCAGCGGATCCGGGAGGTACGCGAGTCCTCGCGCCGCCTCATCACGATCGGCGCCTGCGCCACCGCAGGGGGCATACAGGCGCTGCGCAACTTTGCCCAGGGTGGTGAATACGCCCGTGCCATCTACGCTCACCCTGAGTACATCTCATCGCTGAGCACGTCCACGCCCATCTCCGCCCACGTGCAGGTTGATCTCGAGCTCAATGGCTGTCCCATCGACCGTCGCCAGCTGCTCGAGGTGATCGTGGCCGAGCTGGTCGGCCGCAGGCCGGTCATTCCCGGCCACACCGTGTGCCAGCAATGCAAGGTGCGGGGCACCGTGTGCCTCCTGGTCGCGAAGGGGATCCCCTGCCTCGGCCCGGTGACGCGCGCTGGATGCGGAGCGCTCTGTCCAGCGATCGATCGGGGCTGCTTCGGATGCTTCGGGCCTTCCGAAGGCGCCAACCCCCGTGCCCTCGCCCAGCAGCTGCTCGACGGCGGCATGACGCCGGCAGACGCGTCCCGGTTGTTCGCCACGTTCTACTCCGGCAATCCGGTCTTCGGTGACCAGGCGCAAACTCTGGCCCGGTCGGGGAAGGCGGGCGGGTCTGGTGATGCGTCCGAGGTGGCCGGGGCGGAGGAGCCGACATGACCCATGGATCGGGCGCGCGCCGCACCGTGTCGGTGGAAGGCATTTCCCGGGTCGAGGGCGAAGGCTCTCTGCTGGTCGAGGTGCGTGACGGAGTGGTGGAGGAGGTGGCCCTCACCATCTTCGAGCCCCCCCGGTACTTCGAGGCGATGCTGCGGGGAAGGCGGGCCAGTGAGGCACCGGACATCACGGCGCGGATCTGCGGGATCTGCCCGGTCGCCTACCAGATGAGTGCCTGCGGAGCCGTGGAGGACGCTTGCGGTGTGACGGTCGATCGGAGGATCGGTGAGCTACGTCGCCTCCTCTACTGCGGCGAGTGGATTCAGAGCCACGCCCTTCACGTGTACCTGCTGCACGCACCGGACTTCCTCGGCTGCCAAGACGCGGTCGAGCTGGCGACCTTGGACCGGGCTGCGGTCGAGCGCGGGCTGGCGATAAAGAAGACCGGCAACCGCATCATGGAGGTGGTCGGCGGGAGGGCGATCCATCCCGTCAACGTCCGGGTCGGTGGGTTCTACCGCGCCCCCTCCCGGGATGAGGTGGCTGCGCTCGCCGAACCGCTGCGCCGCGCTCTGGATTCGGCCCTCGCCACCGTGGAGTGGGTGGCAGGGTTCGAATTTCCTGACGTGGAGGGTGAGTACCGCTTCGTCTCTCTGCGTAGCCCCGGTCGTTACCCGATCGAGTCCGGGCGGGTGGTCTCGTCCGACGGGATCGACACCACCGCATCGGGCTTCGCCGACCTCTCGGTGGAAGAGCATGTGGCGCGGTCGACCGCGCTCCACGCCCGGATAGAGGGCCGGCTCGACTACCTGACTGGACCGCTGGCCCGTTACGCGCTCAACGCCAACGAGCTTCCGGAGGTGGCCCGGCAGGCCGCCGCCGCCGCCAGGCTCGGGCCGGTCTGCTTGAACCCGTTCAAGAGCATCATCGTGCGTGCCGTCGAGCTGGTGTTCGCCTGCCACGAGGCGCTCCGGCTGGTCGAGGCCTACGAACCTCCCGACCTGCCTGCCGTCGCGGTGCCGGCCCGGGCAGGGTCGGGTGCCGGTGCCACCGAGGCCCCGCGAGGGCTTCTGTTCCACCGCTACGAGCTCGATGGCGACGGGCTGATCACGTCGGCGCGCATAGTGCCGCCGACCTCCCAGAACCAGATCATCATCGAGTCCGATCTCCGTCGTGTGGTCCAGGGCGCTCTGGACCTCTCCGACGAGGAACTCACATGGCGCTGCGAGCAGGCCGTGCGCAACTTCGACCCCTGCATCTCCTGCGCGACGCATTTCCTGGACGTGACGGTGGTCCGGAGCTGAGCGGGTCCGGGAGCATGGCGTCCGACCAGCGGGTGGTGGTGGTCGGGATGGGGAGCGAGTACCGGCGGGACGATGGTGTGGGTCTCGCGGTCGCCGACCGGGTGGCCCAGGCGGTCGACGGTGTGTCCGCTGTGGGGCCGCTGTCCGACCCGCTCGATCTGCTCGGGCTGTGGGATGGTGCGGACCTGGCCGTGGTGGTGGATGCCGTCCAATCCGGCGCCGCACCGGGGACGGTCCAGTTGATCGAGCTCGACATCACCTCAGGGCGCGGTGCCGCCGGTGATCCGTCGGGGACCACCAGCACCCATGGGATCGGCGTGGCCGGCGTGTTCCGCCTGGCCCGGGCGGTTGGGAGCGCGCCGAAGCGGGTGGTGGTCGTGGGCATCGAGGGGCAGGATTTCAGCCAGGGCACGGGTCTGAGCCCGGCGGTGGACCGGGCCGTGGAGCACGCTGCCAGGCACGTGGCGGAGCTGATCGGGGAGGGCCGCTGATGTGCACCAGCCGGATCCATCGGGTGGTGGGCCCGGACGGGCCGGGCGCGATCCTGGTGGAGGATGTCGACGGGAGCCGGCACCGGGTATCGCTGCTGGCGCTTGACCCGCCCGAACCGGAACCCGGCGATTGGCTGGTCGTCCACAGCGGGTACGCCATTGACCGGGTTGACGCGGCCGAGGCCGAGTCGGTGGTTGCCGAGCTGCGGTCCGCCGGGATCGGCGGCTCGGGGCCCCCGGAGGACCCGGCGTAACCGGGCGACGGACCGCACCGGGGCGCGGTGGCACGGGCGGGACGGCGGCAGCCTTGTGGGGTCTCCTCCGCTGGGAGCTGGCGTGATTGCCCGGGCCCCACGGAGTGCTGGGGCCCTGGGGGCCGCAGCCGATTCCGCGGCGACTCCTGGGCCGGTGCTCTTCGCGCGCTACGCCTACCCGCCCAACCAGCTCGGCTACTGTGGACCAGCCGACTCCGCTGAACTGCTCGGGACAGCGGCCGAAGGGGTGGACCTGGCGACGCTCTCCCACCTCGCCACCGGGTTCTCGGGAGCTTGGCCCTACCTCGAGCTGATCGCCAAGTGCAACGGCATCGCCAATCCACTCGATGCCCGAGTGGTGGAGGCCTACTGGGTGGGCAACGACCTGCTCGACCGGGTGCCGGCCGAGGCGCTGCTGGCATCGCTGGGTGATCGGTTCGAGAGTCGGGCTGGGCCGCGCTTCGGCCCGGTCGCCAGCGCGGTGCCTCTGGGAGGGGTCTGCCAGCACAGTTTCCACGTGTTCGCGGTCTACCCGTGGCTGGGGCTGCTGCGGGTCGGCATGGAGGGACCGCCCCTCACGGTGCTGGATCGCTGCCGGATCCGCTGGGGGCGGGTGCAGGCTGTTACAGGCGACCTGGTCACCGTGCGCAATAGGGTCCTGGCCTTCGAGAGCTCGCGCCTCGTTCTCGGCCCCGAACAGGTGGAGGAGGTCCGCCGGAGCGTCGACGGTGTGGGGCTGGCCCCGGAGGTGGTGGCGGGCGACACGGTCTCTCTTCACTGGGACTGGGTCTGCGACCTGCTCTCGCCGGCGGCGTTGGCTCGGCTGCGGCGGTGCACGGCCACGAACCTGGCTGCGGTGAACGCTCTTCCGGCCCCCGGCCCGGCAGTGGTCTGCGAAGCCTGACCCCGCCCTGGGCGAGGTTCAGCTCCATCCGCGGACGGTGCGCCGCTTCCGGCTTGCGGCGGGGAGAAGGGCGCTCCGGTGGCCCGCGAGTCGGGTCGACCGGACCGGATCAGGGGATCCCACGTGGCGGACCGGTCGCCGTCGGTGGGGACCGAGGTGCAACCCCGAGCACTCGGTGACCGTGGCCACAAGGCTCGTCTCACTCGAGACCGGGCCGCCACGCGAGCCCTTGCCGGGTCCGACCGGCTGGCAGCTCGATGAGCTGGGCCGGCCTCGGCGGGCGCGGCGAAGACCACCAGTGATGCTGGGCCTGGTGTCGCTGCTGGGGCAGGACTGCAGCCAGGTCGAGAGGACCCGGAGCCGGGTCCGACCCCGGGGCGCGCTCAGGAGGGACGCACGCCAGGCGATCGCTGCCATGGAAGAGGCAAGCTGGCGCGACTCAGCGACGGACCGGGTCCACCGCCTGCGCTGATGCCGATCAACCCACTCCGCGAGCGGAACTTCCGGCTGCTCTTCTCCGCCCAGGCGATCTCTCTCCTGGGGAGCGGCGTGGCGCCGGTGGCGCTCGCCTTCGGGGTGCTGCGCTCGACCGGATCCGCGGTCGACCTGGGCATCGTCCTGGCCGCTCGGGAGGCGGTCATGGTGGTGCTGCTGCTCTTCGGCGGAGTCTGGGCGGATCGGTTGCCGCGCCAGCTGATCGGCGCGGTTGCCAACGCGGTCTGCGTCCTGGCTCAAGCCGCCACCGGCCTCCTCCTCCTCACCCACACCAGCCAGGTCTGGTCACTGGCCCTGCTGGCCGCGCTCAATGGCGCCGCCATCGCCTTCTGGGGCCCGGCATCGGTGGGTCTGGTCCCGTCGACGGTCCCAACCCCAGCGCTGCGCCAGGCCAACTCGCTGCTGGGGCTGGCCCGCAACAGTTCGGGAGTGGCTGGGGCGGCCCTCGGAGGTGTGCTGGTCGCTCTGATCGGACCCGGGCTGGGGCTGGAGATCGACGCAGCCAGCTATCTGGCTGCCGCGTTGCTGATCTGGGCGATTCGCACCAGCACCATCGAGGAGGCGGCCAGACGACGCCAGGGTGTGCTTGGTGATCTGGCCACCGGCTGGAGCGAGTTCTGGTCCAGATCATGGTTGTGGGGGATCGTGGTCCAGTTCGCGCTGTTCAACATGGCCTATGTCGGGGCGGTCTCGGTGCTATTGCCGGTCTTCGCCCGCCGCTCTCTGGGAGGTCCGCCGGCATATGGCGCGATTTACGCCTTGGCCGGGATCGGGGCCGTGATCGGAGGGCTGGCGATGTTGCGCCTGGCGCCGGCGCGGCCGCTACTGGTTGGAACCGCCGGGATCGTGGTCTCCCTGCCCTTCTTCGCCCTCATGGCGCTGGGCGCGCCGCTCTGGGGCTTGCTGCTGACGAGCCTGCTTGCCGGCATCGGGGTCGAGACCTTCAGCGTGCTCTGGTCAACCACGATGCAGGAGCGGATCCCCAGGGACAAGCTGTCCCGGGTCAGCTCCTACGACTCGTTCGGATCGTTTGTCTTGATGCCCATCGGCTTGGCGGCGGCGGGCCCGCTCGAGGCCGCGGTCGGGCTGGGGCCTGCGATCTGGATCGCCTTCCTGGTGATGGCGGTACCCACGGGACTGGTCCTACTCGTCCCCGATGTGCGCAGCCTCCGTCGGCTAGGGGCTTAGCAGCCCGACGATCTCTTCCAGCGACCAAACACGGTTCATCACCCCGGCTGCCATAGTCGGGGTCCGGGGATACAGGCTGGGTCCTCCGCCCCCGTCGCGGCTCGCCCCCCGGAAGCTCTTCCGAGGTAGAGCTCCGGTCCCGGCCCGATCTCCCGGTGAGGATCTCATGGCCGGCCCACACGCCTATCCCGACGCTGGGCGCGAAGGCCGCTGCGAGCGCCACCCGGACCGGAGAACTTCGGTCTCTGCAGGTGCCCTCTGGAAGTGGGCGGCACAGGGCTGGGGCGGGTCCGCTTTGTTAGTATGGCCCGGATCCCGTGCCCCCTTGGTGAGGTCAGGCTCCCCTGCATCCAGCTGCCCCGGGCGGTGTGAGTTGACCCCCGAGAGGTGCTCCAGGTAGTTTGGAACTGGGACCGGGGGGCCGTCAGGGCCGCGGGAAACTGATGGCCCGGGAGCACGAGACAAGCTGGTGGCAAGACAGCGGGAGGAAACATGAAGAGTACCGTCGCCGGCCCCACTCCGCCCGGCGTGGCTCCGGGTGCCTCGGAGCCGGCCCAGAGGCCGGGACCCGGCACCGGCCTCTTCGTCAGGATGGTCCGTGGCGAGGGTGCCGGCCAGCGCAACCCCCGCCTCGGATACCTCTGCGCCGCCATCGCAGCCCTGGTGAGCGGGGTCTCGGTCTACGTCAACAGCCTGGGGGTCAAGACCTTCACCGACCCGGTCCTGTACACCACCCTCAAGGACGGGGTGATGGGACTGATCCTGCTAATCCCTCTGGCGCTCTCGGCTGGCTGGCGACGCGAGTACCGCACCCTGACGCCCAAGACCTGGGCTTGGCTGGTGCTCCTGGCCCTGGTGGGCGGAAGTGTCTCGTACGCACTGTTCTTCACCGGTCTGAAGCAGACCACAGCAGCAACTGGAGCGGTGTTGAACCACTTCGAGTTCGTGCTGGTGGCCGTTTTTGCCCTGATCTTCCTGCGCGAGCGCATCAGCCCGGTCATGTGGGCAGGCTTCGCGGTGATCCTGCTCGGGCTGCTCTTCGCCTCCGACATGTCGGCCTTCTTGTGGAATCAGGGGGCGCTCTTGGTGCTGGCCTCGACCATCCTCTTCGCGGCCGACTTCGTCATCTCCAAGTACCTGCTCCGCTCGCTCTCCACCCTCTTGGTCATGACCGCGCGGATGACGCTGGGCACACTCATGCTCTTCGCCTATCTCGCGGTCTTCGGCCATCTCGGGGCGATTGCCCACCTCACCGGCACCCAGGGACGCTACGTGCTGGCCAGTGGGGGACTCCTGCTCGTCTTTACCGTCTTCACCTTCACGGCCATCCGGCACGTTCCGGTGGCGGCGGTGGCGGCGATCGGCACCGCAGCTCCGATTGTCACGACCGTCCTGCAGGTGGCCAATACGGGGCAGTGGACCCTCACCGGCAACGCTGACGCGGGCCTGGCGGTGGTGCTGCTGGCGGCGACGGGGGTGCTGGTGCTGGGGATCCGTTCGGAGTCGGCCCGGACCCGCCGGTCCCACGAGGCCGCCGCCTGACGCAGAGGGCGCGCTGAGGTTCGGACCCCACCCGTTCCCTCCCGCCGCGCCCTCCGGCTGGGCCCCGGGCCCGCAAGGCCTCCTTCGCCACGGCACGGCGAGGGGGGATGGTGCGGGGATGGGGGGAGTGAGGCAGTGTTCCCCTGACCTTCGTCCAGTCGCCGGCGCCAGCGATCTCGACGAACTCTTTGGGGGGCGCAGGGCGGAGGCATGTCGGCCCCGCGACCGGGGCCGCCATCAGGCCCAGGCGGCAGGTTCCGTCACTTGCGGGCGGGGACACTTCCCCGGAGAGGTCGCCGACGTGGCACCGGTCCGGCCTTCGGGCCGGTTCAACGCTCACTGACCAGCACCGATTCCCAGCGGCCGGGAGGGAAGCGCCCGAGGCCTGGGTCGGGCGTTCCAGGCCTCAGGTCGCGGCTCACTCCTCCGGCTTCGGCGCGGGGGCATAGGGGAGGTACTCCGGGAACCACACCGCGTCATCGACCTCCCGGGCGACCGCTTGGTCCTCCAGCTGGCGCCCCAACCCCGAGTCCCGCGCCTCCTTGACCACTGCCACAGCGATCTCTCTCGACACCTTGCGGAGGTCGGTGATGGGAGGGAAGAGCCCACCTCGGCCGAGGCGCTGGGACGACACGCATTCCGCCAGCCGGCGGGCGGCGGTCAGGAACATCCGATCGGAAACTTCGGGCGCTCCGGAGACGATGGTCCCGAGGCCGACCCCGGGAAACACGAAGACGTTGTTGGCCTGGGCGACGACGCGACGCCGCCCCCCGTGGACCACCGGGCCGAATGGGCTGCCGGTGGCTACCAGTGCCCGGCCGTCGCTCCAGGCCAGCACATCCTCGGGGATGGCCTCGGACTTGGAGGTTGGATTGGAGAGGGGCAGAACCAACGGATGCCTGGAGCCCCGCGCCAGGCTGCGGATGACCGACTCGCCGAACATGCCCGGCGTGCCGCTGGTCCCGACCAGGACGCCCGGCTTCACCGCGTCGACCACCTGCTCCAGGGTGACCCCGTCCTGGTCCGGCCTGATCCCGTACCGATCCAGTCCCACCTGGTCCAGACCGAAGGGCTGTTTGTCCTCCTCGATGTCGGCGCGGCCCCTGTAGATCAGTCCCTTGGAGTCCAGCAGCACCACGGCCCGAGCGGCCTCCTCCTCAACCATGCCCTCGTCCACCATGGCCAACCGGATCAGGCTGGCGATTCCCACCCCCGCCGCTCCGGCCCCCAGCATCACGACCCGTTGGCGGGCCAGCGCCTGGCGGCTCTGGCGCAGGCCGGCGAGGATGCCCGCCAGCACCACGGCGGCGGTCCCCTGGATGTCGTCGTTGAAGCTGGGAAGGCGATGGCGATAGAGGTGGAGCAGGCGGATGGCGTTGTGCTGCTTGAAGTCCTCCCACTGCAGCACCGCGCTGGGATAGACCTCGGCCACCGCGGTCACGAAGGCCTCGATGAATCGATAGTAGGCAGGACCGCGGAGACGCGGGCGGCGGATCCCGGTGTAGAGCGGATCGTCGAGCAACTTCCGGTTGTCGGTGCCGACGTCCAGCGACACCGGCAGCGTCTGCTCCGGGTGCAGCCCGGCACCGGCGGTGTAGAGGGCCAGCTTGCCGATGGGGATGCCGATCCCGCCCGCCCCCTGGTCGCCCAGCCCCAGGATGCGCTCGTTGTCGGTGACGACAATCAGCTTCACTTGCGGATGACCGGCATGACGGATCAGGTCCGCAATGTGCCCGCCGTCGTCCGGGGTGATCCAGAGGCCCCGGGGACGACGCTCCACCAGGCCGAAGTCGGAGCACGCTTCACCCACCGTGGGCGTGTAGATGATCGGAGCGACCTCCTCCAGGTTCTCCAAGACCAGCCGATGGAAGAGGGTCTCGTTTCGGTCCTGCAGGGCCATGAGCCCGATGTACTTCTCGAGGGGGCTGGGCTTGCGGCGCATCCGCTCGATCTCCACCTTGAGCTGGTGGCGCATGGTGACCACGCGAGGGGGCAGCAGCCCTCGGAGCTTCAGCGAGTCGCGCTCAACGGCGGTAAAGGCGCCATCCTTGTTGAGGTGCGGCGTTCTCAGCAGCGCCATTCCGAACTCGGCTACCTCGACTGGCTCTAGCTGGGTTCGCGCTGCGGCGGGTTGACTGCCTGTGGTCGGCTTGGACAAGCCCATTGGACTAGCTCCGACAAGGGTGGATGAAGACGGCGATCCCTACGGTAGTGATCCCGCTGGCCCCGCGGCCACAACTTGAGGCAGGATCTCCGGCCCGGCGTCCCCTGGCACACGTGTGCTCCGGACCGGTGAGGTCCCGTGGAGCGTGATGCCGCGCTGGCCGCCGATTTCGTGGCCGAGGCCGCACCGGCGAGCTTGGGAGGGTCGACGTCGGGTGCCCGCGCCGGCGGGCTCGCTGATGTCGGCTGCTGGGGTCGGGGCCGCCTAGCGGATTCGGCGCCTGGGCGCCTTGGCGCGCCGCTGCTCTCCCTGCTGGCGGTAGCTCAGCTCCATGACGAGCTGCGTGACCACGGCCCTGGCCTCGGCGATGCGGAGAAGGCTGGGATCTTCTATGGCCTGCGCCATGGCTGCCAGGACGTCCAGCCGGCGCTGTACCGAGCGGGCGTCACGAAGCAGCGCCTCGGTCCGCTTGGCGATTGCGCCGGTGGTGGCAGGGGTGTCGTTCTCGTCGGTCAACCACGTGCAGGGTACCGCTTGGCGCCCCCGGTGGCTTCGTGGGCCAGGGGACACTGGAGCGGCTCGGCGACAGGGGGGATGCGGGCCGGGCCCAGCAGGATGATCCGCACCCGGTCGCCGGTTCCGATGCGGGCCCAGCTGGAGCCCCTCGCGGCCGTCCCAGGCGATTCTCCCTGGGGCAGACTGGGTGGGTGCAGGGAGCCATCCGGGACGAGGTCGGCAGCTTCGTCAGTACCGCGGCGCAGTAGCTCGCCGCCGCCGGGCGCGAATCCTATCGCGGCATTCTGGAGAGCCGCTGAGACCCCCAAGCCCGTATCCCCGAGCCTCGGCCAGGGTGGCTGGGTTGACCGATCATGCTCGAGCCGCTGAGGAGCTCGTCGGGCCGTCTGGCTCTCAATTGACCGCGGCCCTCATGCCGGCTTCTTGGCGCGGACAATGGCGCTCATGACTTGGCCGGCGACGAGAGGTGCGATCGTGGCCGCATCGGCACCTTGATCGGTCAGGAAAACGCGAGCCTCGTCCCCGTCGAAGACCCTGGTGGGCCGCATGTCGACGTCGGTGAACCCGGCGGCGACGAGCCTGGAGCGATACTCGGTCTCTTCCATGGCTCCGGCAAGACACGCGGCCCACAGCGGCACGCTGTCGCTCAGCTCGGCGGGAATCGACCCCCGCACGACGATGTCGGAGACCGCCAACCGACCTCCAGGCCGCAGGACTCGGAATACTTCGCGGAGCACCCGATCCTTGTCGACCGACAGGTTGATGACGCAGTTGGAGATGACGACATCAACGGTCTCGTCGGGGAGCGGGATGCTCTCGATCTCCCCCTTGAGGAACTCCACGTTCGCGGCCCCGGCCTCGCGAGCGTTGCTTCGGGCCAGCTCCAGCATCTCATCGGTCATGTCCAGCCCGTAGACATGGCCGCCCAGGCCCACCCGCTTAGCGCTGAGAAGTACATCAATACCCCCACCCGACCCCAGGTCCAAGACGGTTTCGCCCTGGTGTAGCTCAGCCACGGCGGTGGGGTTTCCGCAACCCAGGCTGGCCCGGATGGCGGCACTCGGCAGGCCTGCCCGGTCGGCGTCGGAATACAGTGACGCCCCGAACCCCTCTGTGCTGTCAGAGGATGGGCAGCAGGAGGAGTCACAGCAGGCGGTCGGCTCCCCTCCTCTGGCTCCTACCGCGGCCGCCGCGTACCTGGCGCGGACCTGCTCTCGAAGTTCGCCGGGGGCTGGCGAGCTGGGAACCGAATCTGGCACCAGTTCAGCGAGCAGGTTGCGGACGCGCCGGTCGATCTCATCTCGGATGGGGCGGATCTCGGCCAGAGACTTGCCCGCCGGGTCCGCCAAGTCCCAGTCGAGGTAGCGCTTGCCGGGGAAGAAGGGACAGGTGTCTCCGCACCCCATGGTCACCACCACGTCAGAGCGGCGGACCGCCTCGGTGGTCAGCAGCCTGGGGGACTGCTCAGCGAGATCGATGTGGCGCTCGGCCATGGCCAAAACCACCTCCGGGTTGACCTTGCCTGCTGGCTCCGAGCCGGCCGAGAGGACTTCGACCGCATCTCCCGCATAGACTCTCAACAGCGCCGCCGCCATCTGTGAGCGGCCGGCATTGTGGACGCACGCGAAGAGCACTCGCGGTGTCGATCCCATAGTTAGTTCTCCCGGTCTTCAGGGCCAAATGCCGATCGATAGTGTAGCCGTATTCATCGACATCCGTCAATGAGTTGCTACAATCGCTCCGTGGTCCGGATAACCGACCCGCTCCCGACCCGAACGAGGGGATGCTGCAGCCCGGTGGCCGGCCCGCTCGACTCGGCCGTGGCAGACCCGCTCGCGGACGTTTTCAGGGCCCTAGCAGATCCCACCCGAGTTCAGATCCTCCACATGCTCAAGGCGGCTTCGGAGCCGGTCTGCGTCTGCGACCTCACCGCTGTGTTCGAGCTAAGCCAGCCCACGGTCAGCCACCATCTCAGCAAGTTGCGAGAGGCCGGGCTGATCGTCAGCGTCAGGAAGGGAATCTGGACCTTCCACAGCCTGGCGGAACCTCTCCCGGCGGCGGCCAGCGCCGTGGTCGCCCTGGTTCCCTGAGCTCAACCTGTACCTGTCGACGGCCGCGCGGCTGCTCGGTTGTGGGTAGGGATGGCTGAGCGCGGTGAGCCGGGCCTGGCGGGCGTCGGGCGGTGCCTGGAGCCGAGGGGATATCCCAGCTGGGGAACGGGAAGGGGGCCCTGGGGCCGGCTCACCCTGGTGGTCTCGGCGCCCTCCGCTGGCGGTGGGCTTGCCTGGGCCGGATGTTGAATTGGTGCCGGAGTCGACTAAGCAGGCCTCGGCGAGCGGTTGCGCCAGCTTCGGCGTCACCGCCAGGTCTGGGACCGAGGAGCCTCAGGGCTCGGTTGGTTGGCCCATCTTCGCAGCCGGGCCCAGGTGTCCGGACCTGGCTACCCAGCCCTTGCCGTTGGGCGGGCGCGGCTGTACTCTTCGGTCTTGACGCAGCTTTCCAGGGAGTTCGCCCATGACCGTAGCGCACAAGATCGTCGGCAACGCCATGCAACTGGTCGTCTGCCAGCTGGAGGTGGGTCAGACCGTCTACGCGGAAGCCGGCAAGTTCCTGTGGAAGACCACCAACGTCTCCCTGGAAACCCATCTGTCCAATCCGGCACCGCCGCAGGGCGGCGGGGGCGGGCTGTTAGGTAAGGCGCTGGAGGTAGGCAAGCGGGTGATCGCTGGGCAGAGCCTGGCCTTCCAGTACTTCACGCCGATCGGTGGCAACGGACTCGTGGCCTTCGGCAGCTCCCTGCCTGGTGAGGTGCGCGCCATCGAACTGGACGGCAGTGTCGGATGGTTCACGGAGAAGGATGCGCTGGTCGCTGCTGAGAGCGGGGTCAACTTCGACATTGCGTTCGCCGGATTGCGAACCGGTCGGCGTGGCGGAACGGGATTCGTGCTTGAGAAGTTCACTGGCTCGGGGACCCTGCTGATCGCTTCTGCGGGCAACTTCATCGAGCTGAACCCATCCAAGTACGGTGGCAAGATTCAGGTCCACGCGGGCTGCCTGGTCGGGTTCCAGGACACGGTCCGCTACAGCGTCGAGTACATCGGGGGGCTGAACGCGCAGACTGCCATGACGGCCATGTTCGGGGGCGAAGGGTTCAGCCTAGCCACTCTGGAAGGCGACGGGGCGGTCATCCTCCAGTCGACCAATCTGCACGGTTTGGCAGAGACGCTGGAGAGACTGATGAGTCACGAAGGTAGCGACAGAGGCCACGCCGGCGTGGGCGGGATGTTCGGCCAGTCTGTCTGACCGTTCTGAACAGAGGAGGAAGTCATCGTGGGGTTGATGGACAAGCTCAAGGAGCAGGCGGGGCAGGTGGCGACCAAGGCGCAGGAGGGCACTGCCCAGGTCCAGGCCAAGTTCGACGCGGCGCAGGCCAAGCGCGCCAACGACGTGCTACTGCATGATCTGGGTGCCGCCTACTTCGCTGAACAGCGCCAGGGCGGACCGCACGACGCGGTCGAGAAGGCTCTGGCAGCACTCGACGCGCATGCCAGCCAGGTCGGCGCGGTCGACACATCCACCACCGGGGCGCAGCCCATGCCGACCCAGGCGGCACCGCCTTCGGGATCGTCACCGGCGGGCGACTTCAAGCTCGACGACATGTGAGCGAAGGGGCCGGCGCTGACCAGACCGTCGAAGAGATAGGGGAGCGGGCGGAATGGCGCGGGGTGGTCACCCCGCTGCTGCACCCGACCGATCCCGGCCGGCTGAGGGCATGGTTGGGCGCCGGATGATCGCGGACACTGGAGCACAGGGGCGTCACCCGCGATGAGCTGAGCGCCGGGCAAGGCCCGAGGTGGTGGGGTCCTGCGCTGGCGGTCAGCGACTGTCGATGCGGTGGCGCGGCCCCGGAGACGCCCGGGAAGCGGCCGCGTGCTCCCTCGGCGCTGGCCTCAATGTGCCCGCCGCGGGCTCGAGGACGAGGCCCCGGAGCAGCTGCGCGCCCGCTGTCTGGTCGGGGCTACCCCACGCTTTGGGTTCCTTGAGCTCTGGCGGGTTGGCCCGCTGGGTGCGTCAGCGAGCCAGAGGGCCTTCGCCCTCCCAGTCCAGCGCTCCGGCCACTGCTGTGGCCCTCGGGTCCGGCCCTCGGACGGACACGAGCCCTCGCGAGTGCCATGGGTATCTTCGGGGGCTTGCCGTCCAGTGTCGGTGTTGGCGCCGCGGCCACAGTCTCAATCCGCAGCGGCCGGATAGCCACGGCCTGCCGCTGATCCCGGCGGCCTCCCACGGACGGTCCCCCGAGCCTGTGCCGGAGATGGCCCGGCCACGCTGGGCTATCTCCGGCCTCGGGCGAGATCGTAGAGGTGCCCCAGCGCGAGTCCGAGGCGCACCCGGCGTGCGCGGCGGAGCTCCTCCTGGGCCTTCCCCGGCGCCGCGTCAAGCTGCTGGCGCAGATCCATGACCTGCTGCTCCGCGGCCACGGCCCGCAGCTGTGAACGCCAGGCGAAGCGAACCGTCGTGGCCACCGCAGCAGCGCTGGAGGTCGAGTCGCCGCGCCGCGGCCTGGGTCCGCGGAGGACCTCGACGAGGCCCTGCACGTGGAAGCGGACGTTGTGGTAGGTGACGGCCAACTCACGGTTGATCCAGCCCATGTCGGGGTCGTAGCCGTCAAGGTCGGCGGCCAGCCGGCCACGGTCGATGGGGACATCGGTGGCCATGCCCGCGAAGTTGTCCGCTTCGATGGCGGGGTAGGTGTCGGGCGTCACCCAGCCGTCTCCACCGCCGGCGTCGAAGACATAGACCGCCTTCCCGCACGCCATTCCCTCCATGGCCGAGCGTCCCCTTCCGACCACGATGTCCGCCTCAGCGATCGCCGGGCGCACCTCGTAGACGCTGTTGCTGTGACCCACCTGGACGCACTCTATGTGGTGTGCCGCCCACGTCTCGAACAGGGCGTCGCGCCGGGGGCCCTCGAGGAGGGCGTTGCTCAGCAGGAGCGCCCGCCGCGGCGGACGCCGCGGTGGCACCGATGGTGCAAACCACTCGGTGTCGATCGGCTGGCGCAGCCTGATCACTGGCACGTCGAGGGCGAATGCTCGTGCGAACGCCGCGAACCGCTCGGATGGCGCGATTATCGCGTTTATCAGCCCGGGTGTCAGCGGAGGCGCCTGCACCTCGTAGAGGGTGCTGTGGACGCAGTAGACGAGTCGGGTGGTGGGGCAACGGTCGCGGAGGAGGCCGGCGGTAACCGCGTCGTTGGCGAGCACCGCATCACAGGTGGGGGGCAGGTCGGCATCTCCGCGCGCAATGTCGGCGCCCGACTCCGCCGCCCATTCGGCGTAGGGGCCGAGCTCATCGGCGAAGAGGATGACCTCGTGACCGCGCCGCTCCAGCTCGCGGGCGACGGTGAGACAGTACGTCTCGGTGCCACCGGGAGCCGCCAGACCCAGAGTCCCGAGGACTATGCGCACAGTTTCGACGACGCTACCAGGTGGTCCCGGACAGGGCAAGCCGGATCGCTTGGTGGGCCGTGAGGGCCGCGACCCACCTGTCCGGCGGGGGAGATGAGCCGGCGGGCCCTGCCAAGGTGCGCGTGTGCGGCGAGGTCAGGGGCCTTGGCGATCACCGGGTCGCTCGGCACGGTCCCGGGACGGTCCTCTGGGAGCCTGGCTCGGACTCCAAGAAGTCAGTGCCGGCTCCTCCCCGGCTCCGTGTCCGGGTGACCCAACGGGGCTCGGCGACGGGCTGATCGAGCTGGCCCCAGCGGGAGCCCTTCCGGCGATCCGCCGCCCAAGCGGCCTGCCGAAGGCTGTCCTCGCCGCTGGCCCCGGGCGCAGGGGAATGGCCCTCCTGGGCAACGAGCCGGGGCCGGACACCGATTGCCAGGGCTCACGTGGGCACCACTCTTCCGTGAATCTGGCGGGTCAGTTCCTCAGGAACCGTTGCCCAGGGGCCGCGACAGGTGCCGGTACTCGTCGATGCAGCGACGTTGGTGGACCTGCACCGGGCTTCCGGGCAATGTTGCTATGCGTGCTCCACGTGCCCGAGCGTTCCAGTGCGATGTTACGGGCGCCGGCCGGACGGTAATGTCGTGGCCGCGGCCGGCTGGTCGCGTCGACGGCGGGATGTCGCCCCCGGGGCTAAGGGAGTTCCCCAGGTGTCTTTCCACGCCGCCCGCCCCGACATGGTCGCTGGCCATCCGGTGCTGCAGGCTCCGTTCCTCAAGGAACTCGTTCCGGACCGCGCCGGCGCCCTCGGGCACCGGTTCGGTGTCCGAGGGGCCGGGTGAGCGAGGTGCACTTCCCATATCGGCTGTCGACCCGAGTGATGGGAGGCTGGCCACCGCGCGCGGTGTGGGCTCGGTGGTAGTTGTAGCGGTGCAGCCAGCTGGTGAGCAAGCGGGTCCTGGCGCCGTTACTGGTGTAGGGGCGGTCGTAGGCCCACTCCTCAAGCAGGGTGCGCTTGGAATACCTCACGCTGGTTGTCCTGGCGGGGCTGACCACTGCCGCCTGTGGCTCCGCTAGGAAGACGCCCTCGCCTGCGGCGAGCACTCCTACCCCTGTCGCCGATGTCTGCCAGACCAATCCCGCTCCGGCCACTTCCGCGTAGGTCGTCGTCAGCCAGCCAGCCGCATTCGCGCAGGTGACGAGTCCACTGCCTGTCAGCGGCAGTATCAACGCCTTCGAGGCCAAATTCCGGAGCGCCATCAAGGATGCATCCGGGACTGATCTCGTCAACCAGCAGGCCCACTCGCAGCAGGGCCAGGTGCTGTCCGCCTTCAGTGAGAGCGTGCTCTTCACCGTCGGCGCAGCGACGCCTGCCTGCCCCTGGATCTTCCAGATCAGCGGCGAGGGTAGTCCCACCACGATCCAACAAGTGCCCCTCACGCTGATGCCGTCCTGATCCGCTCCGGCGGCTGGAGACGCAGGGCGCCGGCCCAGCAGAGCCCCTCAACCGGGGCTCGAAAGTGGCCGAGCGTGGACCGGCGAGGCGCGCTCCGACAGGTCGGCTCGCAGCCGGCGCCCGGCGTGGCCCACCAGGCTTGCTCCAGCGGCACAAACCCGCAGCCGCGGCCGGTGACTAGACTTCACTCCCAAGGTGATGCTCTCCCAGGTGGGAATGGTGGACTTGAACACCCACAGTTTGCCTTACCAGGCGGGCATCTCCGCACATGGGCCCCCCTCCTCCAGCTCCTTACCGAAAAGCTCAGGCTAGGGTCTACGTTGTGAAGTACCGGAGTGCTATTCACGGCCGCCGAGCGGGTGGCCTCCAGGACCACGCGGTCGTTCATACCCCCCTGCCTGTCCGGCAGAATCCTCCTGCAACTTGCCAAGCATGGCTCCGCTGCTAACTCAGCGACCCGTCACGAAGGTATCGCTTGGCACCATTGCACGAGAGTGGGCCCGCCTTGGTTGCATCGGGTTCGGAGGACCGCCCGCTCACATCGCCCTGCTCCGTCAGCTGTGTGTCGAGGAACGAAGGTGGTTGGAAGCCAAAGAGTTCGAGGACGGCATCGCTGCCGCTAACCTTCTGCCTGGACCGGCCTCTACTCAGCTGGCGATCTACTGCGCGTGGCGGCTGCGGGGTGGGGTCGGCGGAGTCCTCGGCGGCTTCTGCTTCATCGTCCCAGGGCTTGTCCTCATCCTAGTCCTCTCGGTCATCTTTCTGACTACCCACCCACCGGACTGGATTCTCGGCGCCGCGGCCGGCGCGGGCGCCGCCGTGCCCGCCGTTGCGCTTAACGCGGCCTCGGGACTCAGCCCGGCCAGTTGGAGGCGTATCGGCACCGGACGCAGCCATCAGGTCCGCTGGGTTGGGTACGCCCTGGCGGGATGCGTAGCCGCGGCTACGGTAGGCCCTTACCTGGTGCTGGTGATCCTCGCGTGCGGGCTGATCGAGATCACCTTCCGGCAGTGGGACCGGCCGATATCGTCGCGCTCGGCGCGCACGGCCATCGTGGTGCTAGCTGTCCACACGGCCACAGTCGGCGGCCTCGCCGCGCTGGCCTGGGTGGCGTTCAAAGTAGGTGCCCTCTCCTACGGCGGCGGGTTCGTCATCGTCCCGCTAATGCAGCACGACGCCGTGACCACCTACCACTGGATGACCGGCGCTCAGTTCCTGAGTGCCGTTGCCCTCGGTCAGATCACCCCGGGACCCGTCGTCCAGACTGTCGCCGTCGTGGGCTACGCCGCTGCAGGGCTCGGTGGCGGATTGATCGCAGCTCTGGTCGCCTTTGCGCCTTCGTTCCTATTCGTGCTCCTGGGTGCCCCACACTTCGAGCAGCTCCGCGCGAGCGCCGCGGTCCAGTGGTTCCTCACAGGAGCGGGCCCGGCCGTTATCGGCGCGATCGCGGGATCGGCGATTCCCCTCGGCCTCTCGTTTCAGCATCTGTGGCAAGTGCCGGTGCTCGCCGGTGCCCTGCTCTGGCTACTCGTCATCCGGCGCGGCGTCGTCAGCGGGCTACTCATCGCCGGGGCGGTCGGTGTTGTCGTGGCGCTCGCCGGAGTCGCTGTGTGACCAAGCTCACGCCGTACGTGCAAGTTGAAGATGTTGACGCTCTTCGTCATTGAGAAAGCGGCTGCGGTGAGGGTGCCTGGCTGCCTCAGCGAGCACCGATCCCCGCCATGCCGGTCGGCAATAGAACCGGGCCGAGCAGGAGCGGGGACCGGCGGTGGCAGGGGCGCGGTGCAGGTTAGACCGTGGCTGGGACGACCCATTGGGGTTACGACGGCTCCATAGGCCCGCAACGGTTTGGGCATCTCGGAGGGTCGGCATGCGCCAGTTCGAGCCGATCACCCGATCCTCGCTCGTAGCGGACGGGCGTCGTGGCCGCTCTCCACACTGCCAGCAGCGCCAGGAGTCCCTTCCGCTGAGGCGCCGGGCGCAGATCGGGCAGCGCTCGGGGACTTCCCCATAAATCCACATGAAACAGCTTGGGCAGCGGCCGATCGGGGCTCCCTGGTTGACGCCCCTCATGCAGTTTCCCCATTTTCGAGAAAGCTGCTGCCAAATGGACGTCGAGGGGGGGGTCGTCAACCATGCAGCCCAGCCCGTCAGGATGCCCCCCTATGGCACCGAGCCTGAAGGCACTCGAGGGTTGGCCTTGGCGAGGATCTGCTCCGGGGTCTTCACCCAAGCGAAGGGGTGGCAGTTGTCGTTCCAGGCGTTCAGGAAGCGCTCAATGGCGGTGCGCAGGGCGGCCAGATTGTGGAAGACCCCGCGCCGGATGGCAGCCCGGTGGAGGATCGCGAACCAGCCCTCGACCTGGTTCATCCAGCTGGCGCTGGTCGGGGTGAAGTGAAGGTGGAACCGCGGATGGCGGCACAGCCATTCCTGCACCTCAGGATGCTTGTGGGTGGCGTAGTTGTCCAAGACGAAGTGGATCTGCCCCCGGGGATAGCGGCGCGCCACCAGCTGGAGGAAGCGCAGGAACTCCTCATGACGGTGGCGCGCGTAGCAGCGCCCGGTCACGTTGCCGGTCGCGACATCGAGGGCGGCGAAGAGGGTGGTGGTGCCGTGACGGAGGTCGTCGTGGGTGCGGCGTTCCACCTGTCCGGGCCGCATGGGCCGGACCGGCTGGGTGCGGTCCAGCGTCTCAACTTGGGTCTTCTCGTCCACCGCCAGGACTACCGCCTTCTCCGGAGGATGCAGGTAGAGGCCCACCACGTCCGTCACCTCGGCCTCGAGTTGGGGATCCTGGCTGAACTTGAAGCTCCGGGAGCGATGGGGCTGGAGGCGGTGGTCGCGCCAGATCCGCCGCACTGTGGTGGCGCTCACCCCGCACGCGCTCGCCAGTCGGCGGCTGCTCCAGTGGGTGTATCCCGGTGGCGGCGCACTCATGGTGGTGCTCAGCACACGCTCCACAAGGTCCTCGCCATGGGCGCAGGGTCGGCCCCGCCCCGGAGCGTCCTCCAACCCGTCCAACCCTCGGCTCACGAACCGCTGCCGCCAGAGCAGGACCGTCGGCTTGGAGCACCCCACCTGGCGACCGATGGTGGTATTGGCATGGCCTTCCGCAGCCAGCAGAATCACCTTGGCCCGTTGCACCTGCCGCTGGGGTAGAGTCCGACTGCGGGCCCACAGTTCCAGCCGAGTTCGTTGATCCGAGCTCAGTCGAAGAGCGGGCGCGGCAGCATGAGGCATGCTGCCAGCATCCTAAACCCGGATCCACCGATGAGGAGCAGAGCGACGCCCTGAGGCGAGGGGATTCGGGATCAGCAAGGCCGGACTGCGGATGAGGTCTGGTGGTCGGGCTGGGTGGGGACTGATCGAGTCAGATGACG
>Ga0182014_10000737_pt1 | contig 44342 bp, 41 predicted proteins | sample 612S2DmetaG_FD_120489 | JGI IMG/M metagenome (GOLD analysis project Ga0182014, IMG submission 120489) | Permafrost microbial communities from Stordalen Mire, Sweden - 612S2D metaG | ecosystem: Environmental > Terrestrial > Soil > Wetlands > Permafrost | place: Sweden: Stordalen | collected... | reverse complement strand
CACGATAGTCGGCGCCAGCATGGCGCGCGAACTGGAGCGGCGATGCTCCACCGGCAGCACGTTCGCCACGGGCGATAGCCAGGGACAAGCCCCAGCCAACGCCGTGGCGTACGGCAGTGCGTTGCGGGAAAGATCGTTTTCCACCGGGTTCGCCGAGGGCCGAGGCAGCACCTGTTCCAGCGTGACCGGCGGCGTGTCCGGCGCGAGGCGCAATTCGGCCAACGCCAACTGCGCCGCGCGCTCCCCGGACATCTCGAATTCGGCCGAATACACCGGCCGCCAATCGCTTTCGCCGTAAACTTCCACCGCGCGATCGTTGACGCGGCTCAACGCTACAAACCCGGGACCGGCTTCAAACCCGTTCAGCCGGATAGCCGCATGCACCGCCGCCGCGGAAAACGTAAAACTGGCCACCGCGATACCGGCTTCGGCAAACAGGGCAACGTAGCGGTCGATTACGGATTGTCGCGCGATCCCCACCAACGCCGCGCCCGGAGCCAGCGTCGACCATCCCCACGAAATATCGCCCTCGCCGTACGGATGCAGCGAGTCCAATTGCAGGCGGATGGCGCCCTCCATGTCCTTTGCCGCCACGCCGGGCAACGCCAACTGCCGCACGATCACCTCGCGCCGCGGCAGCAGTACGGTGGCGCTCAGGTAGCTCACGCCCAGGGATTTCAGCCAGGCGCCATACTCGGCGCCCCATTCCGCCGCCGGCCGGCTGGCGAAGTCTTCCACCGACAACCGCCCCGGCACCCGAACCCGCGCCATCCGGGCCCGCACCACCACCATGTGCAGGTTGCGCTCGCCAATCTGGATTCCCACGCCCGAGCCGAAGGCCAGCAGCTTCCGCAGATCTTTGCCCAGCGAAGTCTTGCTTCCCCGCGCCGAAACGGCAGGGGCAGCCGGCAAAGCGGCGCGGGCCGGCCGCGTCTCCGGTTGCGTCTCAGCGGGCATTGGCGAAATCGCTCCAGGCGGTATCGTACCAGCGCAAGATGTGAAAGGGGGAATCGTAGCCCGGCGGCATGTATTTCACCATCGCGCCCACCGTCCGCCGGACGTCCGAAAACCGGCCGCCGGACAGGCGCAACCGCGCCGTAGCGCGCATGGTGAAGATGGTATTCCCGCCGACCCGGAACCCCACTCCGAGCTGCCCATTAACCCCCTGCACCACGGCCAACTCGGAAGCGTTGAACGGCTGCTGCGAGCGCCGGCTCAGAATGGCCTCGATCGCGCCCGGATCCAAACCGAGGGCAGCCAGCAGGGCCGGGCTGACGGTGTTAATATCCACCGCGTTGCTGCCGAATACCGACAAGCAATCCATCAGTCCCGGCCGCTCGACCAGGCGCGCCGATCCGGCCGAAGCCGACCCTCCCACCGGAGCATAGGAGCCATAGAAAATATCGGGGGTAACACCTTTCACCAGAAGCAGTTCCTCGATCTCTCGAATAGACGAGTGGGAGGCTCGAAAAGACGGGATGAAGGAGGAATAATACTGATCGAAAGCGGTTAGCTGGGGTGACGGGCGGCGCCAGTCCACGATGGCATCGGCAATCTCGCGCGACCGCGCATCGTTGCCAGTCACCGCCAGCGCGATCCGGTACAACAATTCCGGCGGCGCCCCATTGACATCGATCTTGGAAGACTCGGGGATGATCTCCACCCGCACCACTCCGCTGGGGAAAGCAAAAACCACCGCGGTGGCTCCCATGGGAATGGTACGTTTATCGGGGCTCTGCTGCGCCGACCACAGAAACTCCAGCGCCGTCCGCTCGACGCCGCCCGAAGCCAGGTAGTACGCACGCAGGCTATCCTCCGCCGTGGCCACCCGCTCGGTTTCCCCGCGCACCGTGGCAGATACTGAAATCCCGATCGCCGCCAGTCCAGCCGCCAGCCAAAGCACCGCCAGCAGGGCGGAACCGGACTGGCTGCTGAGCCTGCGCGGTCCAGATTCCTCCTGGCCCCACAGCCTAAAGTCTGTGCCACCTGTTGTGGAAAAGTCTGTGCCACCTGTAGCGGCAAGTGGTGGCACAGGCTTTAGCCTGTGAAAAGCCGAAAAACTCCCGCGTCGATTAGCGACTGACATCGGTGTACTGTATCTCCGGCGCGCGATGCAGGCGGATGGGGGCCAGGATGGTGAACGGCTGGAGGCGCGACGGGTCGGGCACCAGCGGCGCCATCTCCACCCGAATGGCCGTCGGCCATCCCAATCCGCCGGCGCTCGAGGTCCAGACCGGCTTGGGTTTCTGGGGCGTGCTTCTCATCAGGTAAGAAAACTTGCAGAAGGCCAATTGATCGGCCAGCACGAAAGGACGCGGCCCGAAAACGGGTGGAAGAAAATTCGGCGCCGGAAGCCCGCTCTGCGGATTGACGGTCACGCCAGTGCAATTGGCGCCGGCCGAGACCGGCGAAAAGGGCAGCTCATTCACCACCAGCCGCACCCCGCCGGTTTCCCCGGGAACGACCAGCAGATCGAGCATCTGCGGCTGGCCGCGCCAGGCTTGTTGGAGCGAGAAAGTCGAAACCAGGCGCATCGTCAGCGCCTCGCCTTGAAAGTACGGCGTCGTGCCGGCCACGGCGCTTGCCGGAAGGGGCGCCTGGCCGTCCTCCTTTCCTGTGCAGCCGACGGTGACCGGGACCATTCCTTCCAGTTCCTGCTCGAGGATCCGTTGTGCGCCCACCACCTTGCGGTCGGCCATCAGCTTGGCATCGGTCTTGGCGAAAATCATGAGCCCGATCCGCATGGCAAAAACCATTCCCACCGAGAGCAGACCCACCAGGGTGACCGCGATCAGCATTTCGATAAGGGTGACGCCGGCATCGTGAGGCAGGCCAGGTGGGACAGACGATCGCCTTTTGTCGTCTGTCGCGCCTCCCCCGGGGACAAGCCCTTGACAGACGACAGAAAGCGATCGTCTGTCCCACCCGGCCTCTCTCATTGCGCCGCCGCCGCGGCGATGTCGTCCGCCACCAGGATATGCTCCTTGTATCCTTCCAAGGTGAAGGTGTGCCGGTTGCCCCCGTCGTTCCACCAGACCTGCAACACCACGCGGTCCAGCGCCGGCATTTGGGGCGCGGGCGCCGGCGGGGTGGAAAAGGGTGTCACCAGGGCCTGCCAGCCGGCATCGAGCGTACCCGCTATCGGGCCGTCGAAGCGGCCGTCGAGGGAGGCGTTGCGCGGCAGGCCGGGATCCACCAGCAATTCATTCATGCGCAGCCGGGCCAGTTGCGCCACGCGGTCGTGATCGCGCAGGCGGGACGCATTTCGCACCGCGCCGGAGAGGCCGGAAAGCAGCGCCGTGACCGCGATGGCCATGATCACCGTCGCCACCAACACTTCGAGGAGGGTAAAACCGCCGCTCCGGGTGGATCGCATAGGCTACTTCTTTACGACGCTTTCCACGTTCGGAAAGCCGGTCATGGGGTCGAGATGCACGATTCTGCGGCCGCCGTGCCGGTTGGCCAGTTCCACGCCGATAGCGGGAACGGTAGCGCCGGGAAACAACACGAAGCGGCGATCGCCGGTCTGGGCGTCGCTGGCGGCGGAGACGCCCGTTTCCGCTCCGGTCAAGGGCGGCAGCACGGCCGCCAGAGTGATGCCGTCGGGCAGATTGAGGTGCCGCTCGGCGCCGTCGGCGGCCAGCGCGACGAGGCGGTTCTGCGGCAATGAAATCTCCACTTCCACCGGCTGCTGGCGGCGCTCGGCGTGCGTCACGGCGGCGTTGAGGAAGCTGGCAACCTCTTCGGTAGCCGACGCCAGGCGCACGTTATCCAGGCCCGCCGACGCGGTGGGATAAGAGATGCCGGCCAGCAGCCCGATCAACCCCACCACAACCAACATTTCGATCAAGGTGACGCCGCGGCGGTTGCCGGACAGCCGCTCCCTCGGGAGCTTTGAAAAATCAAATTCCAGCCACGGATGAACACGGATGAATACAGATAAACCCTTTCGTATCTTCATCTGTGTTCATCCGTGTTCATCCGTGGCTATCTTTATTCTTTGGCCGGCCCCGGTCACTTCCAACTGACCACATCGGCATTGATTCCATCGCCGCCCGGCTGCCCGTCGGCGCCGTAGCTGATGATATCCGGCTCGTCGCCGTGATCGCCCGGGAACTTGTAGACGTAGTCGTGACTCCAGGGGTCCTTGGGAACGTCCTTGGGCATGTAGGGACCGTTCCAGTTGTCGGCGTCGCCCGGTTTCACGCGCAGCGCCTGCAAGCCCTGCTCGGTGGTGGGAAAATTCCCGTTATCGAGCTTATAAGTGCCCAGCGCGCCCATGAAGCTTTCGATCTGCGCGCGCGCGGCCGTAATCTTCGCCTTGTCGACGTTGGACCAAAGCCTGGGGCCGACCAACGCCACGAACAGGCCGATGATGGTCACCACCACCAGCATTTCGATCAGCGTGACGCCCGCCTGTCCACGCTTTCTTTCGTTTTTCCGTCTCGTCATTTCACACCGCCACGTCGTTAATGCTCGTCACCGCGAGCAGCATGCTCAAAATCAGCGAGCCGACCAGGATGCCCATTACCAGAATCACCACCGGTTCGAAGATGGCGGTGAAGCGCTTGATGGCGGCCCGAGTATCATTTTCGTAAATGTCGGCCATCCGGGTAAACATCGTATCCAGATGGCCGGTTTCCTCGCCCACGGTCAGAAGGTGCCCGGCCAGCGGAGGGAACACACCCGCCCTGCGCAACGGCACGGCGAGGCCTTCGCCGCGTTTTACCCCCTGCGCCACGCCGTCGAGCGCATTAGAGATGGTCTTGTTGTTGAGGGTCGCCGCGGCAATTCCGAGCGACTGCACCAGGGGAACGGAGTTCGACACCAGGGTAGCCATGGCGCGGGCAAATCGCGAGGTTTCGGCTTTGAGCAGCGCATCGCCAAGCAACGGCAGCTTCAGGCGCGCCCGGTCCCACCACAGACGCCCGGCGGGGGTCCTGGTGTAGAGGCGCCAGCCTACGGCGAGGGCCACCGCGACGCTCAGCGCGATCCAGCCGTAGGCGTGCACCAGGTCGCTGGCCGCCAGCATCACCCGCGTGGGAGTGGGCATCGCCATGTGCCCTTCCTGAAAGATCACGGCGAAACGGGGCACCACGAAATCGAGCAGGATGAAGACCGAAGCCGCGCCCACGGCGGCCAGCAGCGCGGGATAGATCATGGCCGAAACGATGAAGTTGCGGAGGTCGTCGCGGGTGCGCTCGAATTCGGCCAGGCGCTCGAAAATCACCGCCAGCGCGCCGGACGCTTCGCCGGCCCGCACCATGTTGAGATAAAGCTCGGAAAAGTAGTCGGGGTGGGTGGCCAGGCTGTCGGCCAGAGACCGCCCGCCCTTCAACACCCGCAGCACGTCGGCAACGATGGCGCGGAACGAGGCCTTTTCGGTGAGTTCGCTGGTGATGGCCAGGGCGCGGTCGAGCGGCACGCTGGAATTGAGCAGGGTGGAAAGTTCTTGGGTGAAGAACAGCACGTCGCGGCGTTTGCCGCCGCCGAACGAGGGCAGCTTGATCTCGGTGGCCAGCCCCTTGTTGGGCTGAACTCCCACATACACCGGAGTAAGCCCCTGTTTGCGCAGTTCGCGGGCGACCAGTTTCTCGTTGGCGCCGGCCAGGCTGCCGCTGCGGATTTTGCCGTCCGAAGCTACCGCCCGAAAGAAGAAGGTAGCCATTTAGAGCAGCACCTCGTGGCACGTCCCCACCCTAAAGCTCCTGCGTGACGCGCATCACTTCTTCCACCGTGGTGACGCCGTCGCGAATCTTGAGCCAGCCGTCTTCGCGCAAATTGCGCATGCCGTTGCGGCGCGCTACTTCGGTCAGGCGCCCGGCGTCGGCGCCTTGCATGACCAGCTTGCGGAGTTCGTCGTCCACCTGCATCATTTCGAAAACTCCCACGCGGGAAGCGTAGCCGGTGCCGTTGCAGGCGGCGCAGCCGGCGCCTTTGTACACGCGCAGACGCTCGCCGCCGGGTGAGATGGCGGTTCCCGCGGCCGTCTTGCAATGGACGCAAATCACCCGTACCAGGCGCTGCGCCAGCACCGCCACCAGCGAAGAAACGATCAGGTAGTTCTCCACCCCCATGTCGGTGAGCCGGGTGATGGCGCTAGGCGCATCGTTGGTATGCAGGGTGGAAAAAACCAGGTGCCCGGTGAGGGCCGCGCGAATGGCGATATCGGCGGTTTCGCGATCGCGGATTTCGCCCACCATGATCACGTCCGGGTCCTGGCGGACAATGTGCCGCAATCCCGCGGCAAACGTGAGTCCGATCTGCGGATTGATGTGGATCTGGTTGATGCCGTCCATCTGGTATTCCACCGGGTCTTCGATGGTGATGATCTTCTTATCGGGCAGGTTGATGCGCTTAAGCGCCGAATAGAGCGTGGTGGACTTGCCGCTGCCGGTGGGGCCGGTGACCAGAAAAATTCCGTGGGGCAGGCCGGTGAAGTGTTCCATCATGCGCAGCAGGCGGTCGTCGAAGCCGAGGCTGTGCAGATCGTAGAAATCTCCGGCCGAGCGGTCGAGCAGGCGCATGACCACGCTTTCGCCGTACAGGGTGGGCAAGCTCGAAACGCGCAGGTCCACTTCGCGGCCGAGCAGCTTGAGCTTGATGCGCCCGTCCTGGGGCAGGCGGCGCTCGGCGATGTTCAGCTTGGCCATGAGCTTGAGGCGGGAAATGATGGCGGCCTTCAATTCGCGGGGCGGAGGTTCCTGTTCGAAGAGCACGCCATCGATGCGAAAGCGGACGCGGAATTCCTTTTCAAACGGCTCGATGTGAATATCGCTGGCGCGCTTCTCGAGGGCGTCGCCGATCATGGCATTGACCAGGCGGATGACCGGCGCTTCGCTGGCCATGTCGCGCAGGTGTTCGAGGTCGGCCAGGGCCTCTTCGTTCTCGCCTTCGGCGAGCGCATGGCGGTCGGCCTCGCCGTAATGCTTGTCGACGGCGTCGAGAATCTCCTGTTCGGAAGCCAGTGCGGAGCGGACCTCGAGGCCGGAAAAGGCGCGCACCGCGGCCACGGTTTCGAAATCCAGCGGGTCGGCCATCGCCAGAGTGAGGACGGAACCGGACAGGGCCACCGGAAATGCCCGGCACTGCCGCAGGAAGCGATCCGTGAGTCCTTCGATTTCGGGCGCGTCGGGCGGCGGCCCATCGATCGAAACCAGGGGCACGTCCAACTGCTCGGCCAGCGCCGCCAACACGTCCCGCTGGGCGATCAGCCCCATGTCGACCAGGATCTTGCCCAGCTTATCGCCCCGCTCGCGCTGCAGCTCGAGGGCGCGTTCGAGCTCATCGGGATCCAGTTTCTGGCGTTCGACGAGAATCTCACCCAGGCGGCGGTAGGCGGGCCAGGCGGTGACCGGCGCCAAGCCGGCCGGCGAGGCGTCGGTCTCGGTCTGCGGAGTGGGTTCGGCGGGTGTCACGGGCGGTTGCCGGCTATCGTTGCTCTTCGATCTTGATGTCGCTCGACAGCGCCGAGCGGCGGTCGGCCTTGGCGATCAGCAGTCCCGGCAGGCCGGAAGTGTCTTCCCAAGGAAGATACAACAGGCGGAAGGCGACCACCACCTGCTGGTCGTCGGGAATCTGGCTGAGGGTCTTGGCCGCGGTCTGGACCATCTCCTTCACGAACTGCCGCGCCGCCGGTAGGCGGTCGAGTTTGCGCTTGTGAACGCCGGCAATCTCCGCAAGGCTCATGGACGTGTGAAACGGGTTGATGGAGGGCGTCACGATCAGACTGATTTCGGTGGTGAACACGGCCCCATAGCCGTCCAGGTAGAGACCGCGCGTGCGTCCCAGCAGGTCGATCGGGTCGTTGATGTTGTAACCGGTCAGCTTGCCGTCGAAGCCGTTTTCGAGGGTGCTGAACGTCCCCAGCGCGATGGGCGCGGCTTTAGCGGGGTTGAGGGACGCCGACCCGCCCACGGGCGCGGCCGCGGACTTGACCGGCAGGGCCGGCTGGCCATACGCCACCAAAGTAAAGCATGCCAGCAGCCACACGGCCAACCCCCAGCGAAGCGTCGGGATACCGCGGCTCATTTGGATTCTCCCGCGGCATCGCTCTTGGGGAAGCTATACCCATTCGCCGCCACGTTGACCAGCCCTTGACGGCGCGCGGCGAAGTCGTATTCCGAAGCAGCCACAGAGAGGTTGTAGCGGGCCTTATTCAAATCGTCGCGCAACTGCCGGATTTCGGCCAGGTGAGCGGATTCGGCCAGGGCGACCGCTTTGGTAGCCTCGACCGCCGCAGCCTGCTGGATGCGGCGGTCGATATCGGCGCCGGAGAAGGTTTGGGCCGAAACTTGGGCCGACCGCGTCGGAACGCGCAGATTCACCGCCGGCGCGGGAGCCGGACGAGTGAAAGCGGAAATCAGGATGGCGCCGGAGAGCATGGCTGCGGCGGCAAAGCCCAGCCGCGCCGAAGAGCCCCAGAACGCGCCCCACCATCGCCCCAGCGGCGAGGGTTCGAAAACCTGGTCGGAAACGAAGGCAATGCGCTGCGGGATTTCTTCTTCCCGCAGACTGCAGAGCGCCGCTTCGGTCAACTGCAGCCGGTCCATCTCTTCCCGGCAGCTCGGGCAACTTTTCAAGTGCCCCTCGACCCGGGCGGCGTCGGTTTGGCTCAGTTCGCGGAGAAAATACTCTTTCAAATCGAATGGCGAGCAACTCATGACACACCTCGTCCGATCGGAGCCAGTTCGGCCTTCAGCAGGTCCAGGGCGGAATAGACGCGGCTCTTGACGGTGGATACGGGACAGCCCAGGATCTCCGCCATTTCCTCGAACTTGAACCCCTGGTAGATCTTCAGCGTTACGGCTTCGCGCTGCTCCGGCGAGAGCCGGTTCAACGCCGCCGTCACCGAAAGGCTCAACTCCATGGGAAACACCGAGCGGCCCCCCACGGCGATTCCATCTTCCGCGCTTTCCGGCGGCAGATCGTCCAGGCCGGTTTCCGGCCGCCGCTTGCGAAACATCGAATAGGCTTCGTTGTGAGCGATGCGGTACAACCACGGGGCAAAGCGCTCCGAATTTTCGAGCTTCCGCAGATTCTGATAGGCCTTCAAGAACACGTCCTGCGTCAAGTCCAAAGCGTCTTCCCGGTTGCTGGTGAGGCGGAGAAGATAGTTATACACGCGCTTCTCCCACCGGGACACGAGGAGATTGAATGCCTCCACGCCGCCCCGGGCAGCCTGGCGAATCAGGTCGCCATCCTCGACCGCCCGAAAGATCAACCTTTGGCTCCTGTCCACATGACGCACTACGCAAGTAAAAAGTCTGTGCACTTAAGTGGGATCGGCCTCATGGCCGGTCCGGACGAGGCGGGAGTCCTGTCCCACATCTTCCAGTGTAGCGGGAATATTTCAGGAGAATTCCGCCCACGCGGAGGCACTAATCTACCCGGTGAATTATGTGTCGCCGAGCTATGCCAACGCCAGGATCGGACTGCCGGAGGTATGGCGGCGGGCGGGCCGGTTGGCAGCAATGCCGTGCGCGCTGCTTCTGGCGGCGTTCTGGCCGGGCGCCGCCGGGGCGCAAGCGCCATCCTATGCAGCGGCCGATTTTGTCAATGCTTCCAACTACTCGGCCGGTCCGTTCGCCCCCAACTCGGTAGTGAGCCTGTTCGGCTCCAATCTGGCTTTCGGCACGGCAGCGGCAAACGGCGGAGCCCAGCTTCCCACGTCGCTCGGGAACGTATCGGTGCAGGTGTCCAATACGGCGGTGCCGCTTCTATACGTTTCGCCGGGCCAGATCAATTTCCTGATCCCCTCGGGGCTGATCGACGGCGCCATCAGCGTGCAGGTGGAAAGACAAGGCTGGGTCGGCCCCACCGTTACGCTGACGCTCGTGGACGCGGCGCCCGCGCCATTCGTCGATTCGCAGAGCTTTGTTTTGGCCGAAGACTGGAATCAGAACTACGCCGTGGTGAACGCCGCCAACCCCGCCCATCCGGGCGACACCATCGTACTGTACCTGACCGGATTGGGGCACACCGTACCCAATCCCAATTCGGGTGAAGCACCCGCTACGGCTGCGTCGCTTGCCAATCCGGCCGAGCTCTCGGTGCTGTTGAACGGCGCCCCCATGGATCCGACGCTGATCCTGTACGCAGGGCTAACTCCTGGTTTCGCAGGACTTTATCAGATAAATCTCATGCTTCCCATGAATACTACAATCAATCCCGAGATTTGCATTTCGATGGCGGGCCAAACCAGTCCGGCCGGAGTCCTGCTGGCGGTCGAACCAGTGCAACTGGATGCGCGTCCGGCGCGTAAGCAATAACGCGCGCGTTCATCGGCGGCTCGAAGTTGAATTTTCGCGAACGCTAACGGTGACGGCTCGGTAACCCACCGAATCTATTGAGCCGCGCGCCTCTAAGCGAGGGTCGCCTGCTTTTCCGCCAGCGGTGTCGAGTATTGCTTTTCGATCCGCTCGCGGAAAGTCGGGCCGCCGTTATAGGCGCAGAAGGGGTAAATCCGGCCGTCGGGCGCGGCATAATGGATCACGCAGCGCTTCACCCGCTCCACGTCGTAGTTGTAGTGATCCATGAAGTGCATGCCGGCCACCATCAGCGTCTTGAAGGTGAATCCTTCCTGTTCGCTCTCGCCCCGGCCGTAGCGCTTGTCGGTCAGGCCCTGCAGCGTCTGCAGGAACTTGTTGAAGGTCAGACCCTCCGGCGCGCGATTCTCGTGAAAGTGCTTGCGCAGCACATTCCAGGCGCTGATCTTCGAGAACATCTTGATGCGCTGGGTTTCGACCTTTCGCGACAGGGCGTCCATCTCGCACAGCATGGCGCCGATGTCCGCGAAGCGCGTGACCGGAACCGCCTCGCCAGAGCGCGAAACGAACAGGTAGGTGCCCAGCGAGCACTGCGGGTGGCAGGAAAGATGGGTGGTCAGCTCGCCGCGCAGGGCGCTCAGCAGTTTCGAAAAGGGAGTTACGCAGGCCAGCGGGAACCAGTCCTCGTAAGGATCGCAAATCCCGGTCTGGCGGTGCACGGCGTGGGCAAAATCGGCCAGGGTAAAGCGCTTCGATTCCAACTCGGCGCGGGCGATGCGGCCGGTGAAAGCCACCGGCTGGTAGCTGATGGCGCTCACCACGTCGATGTTGTCCAGCGCCACGCGCAGAATGTCGCCGACCTGGTGATCGTTCACGCCCTTGACGATGGTCGGCACGAAGCAGATCTTCATTCCGGCCTTGCGCACGTTTTCAATCGCGCGGGACTTCAGCTCGGCCAGCCTGCGGCCGCGGGTGCGCAGATAAACGTCGTCGGTGACGCCGTCGAATTGCAGGTAGAGCGTGTGCAGGCCGGCTTCCTTGGCCTGCTGAGCAAATTCCGGCTCGGCGAAGCGGATCCCGTTGGTCGCTACCTGAATGTGGGAAAAGCCCAGTTCCCGGGCCGCGCTGAGGGCCTCCAGAAACTGCGGATAAACGGTCGGCTCGCCGCCCGAAAACTGTACAATGCGGCCGGCCACCGGTTTTTCGTCGCGCAGGGTCTGCAGCATGCCACGAACCTGGTCGAGCGATGGCTCGTAGACGTACCCGGCCGTATTGGCGTTGGCGAAACAAACCGGACAGGTCAGGTTGCAGCGGTTGGTCAGGTCCAGGTTAGCCAGTCCACTATGGCTGGTATGCATGGAGCACAGGCCGCAATCCTCGGGACAGCGCTTGGCTTCCACCACGGTGGGGTTGGTGACGCCCCGGCCATCCCCGAAACTCCATTCTTCCATCTTGAGATAAAGGCGAACATCCGAAGACAGAACGTCGCGGAAGGCGCCGTGCTCCGGGCAGCTCTTCTCCATCACCACCCGGCCGCGGTCTTCGCGAATCCGGGCTTCGATCAGCGCCGAGCATTCCGGGCACAGCGACTGCGTGGTCTTGGGGAGTCCCTTGGGCAGGGGACGAATCGGTGCGCCGGTATGGGTAGTCTTCGGCTGCACAATCGTGAATCGTTCCGGCGGTGCCGGCGCAAAGGTAGCAGTGCTCATGGCTCGATATAGCAGTTTAAGATCGGACCCCCGCGGAATCCATGCCTTACCAAGCGAGTGGGCGATTTTGACGGCCCAATTAACGATATTGAGGCCTGAAATGCAACCGTTCGATAGCGAAATGTCGCCGTTCGGGTGGGAATCCATGGCACAGTAGTGGATCGTCCGGTATGATTTCACCGGATACCGCAAGCAAGTATGAGCCTCAATATCGGTTTGGACGTCGGTGCCGTCAGCGTGAAACTGGCGGCCTTGGGCCAGCCGGAAGATCTTCGTCTGCTCGAATCCCTCTGCGCCCGCAACCCCGGCTTCCGGTTATTGGAATGGGGCGCCCGTCCGCTGGTGGTTTCCCCCTACCGGCGGGTGGCGGGAAGCCCAATGCAGTCGGTCTACGATCTGCTGCGGGAGCTGTACGAAACCGTGCCCGAATCCGAAGTCGAAGGATTGCGGGTGACCGGCTCGGGCAGCCGCGCCATCGCGCGCATTCTGGGACTCTACTTCGAGAACGAATTCAAGGCCATTGCGCGCATGATCGGGGCCTTTCATCCGGAAGTGCGCACGGTCTTCGAAATCGGCGGCGAGAGCTCGAAGTACATCCTGCTCGACCGAAACGGGGAAGACGGCGGCTCCGGGATAGTCGACTACGACCGTAGCGGCGAGTGCGCCGCCGGAACCGGCTCGTTCCTCGACCAGCAGGCCTCGCGCATGGGCTACTCGGTGGAAGAGGTGGGCGGGCTGGTGGAACAGGCCGGCCGCTCGGCGCGCATCGCCGGCCGCTGCTCGGTATTCGCCAAGAGCGACATGATCCACGCCCAGCAGAAGGGCTACACTCCGGCTGAGATCTTGCGCGGATTGTGCGAAGCGGTGCCGCGGAATTTCAAGTCCAGCATCGTGAAAGGCCGCGCCGTGGCGTCGCCGGTGGCCTTCATTGGCGCCGTCTCGCAATGTTCGGGCGTGGTCGAGGCGTTGCGCCGGGTTTTCGAATTCACCGAAGGCCAGTTGATCGTGCCGGACCTGTACGCCTGGTGCGGGGCCATCGGCACCGCCATTCTGGAAAGCGAGGACCCGCGCAAACGGTCCTTCGGCGATATCCACCGTCTGCGCCAGCATGAGTCGCCCGGCGGATCCTTCGATAGCCGTCCGCTCTCCATGGATTCGGTGACGCTGCTGCGCGACCGGGTCGAGCCGTACACCGCCCCGCCCGGCGACGCGCCCATTCCGGCCTACCTGGGCATCGACATCGGCTCGGTCTCGACCAACGTGGTGGTGCTCGACGATGAGGGCCGCCTGGTCCAGGAAATTTACCTGCGCACGGCCGGCCGCCCGATCGAAGCCGTCCAGCAGGGCCTGAGCGAAGTGGAGAGCCAGTGGGGCAGCCGCCTGGAAGTGTTGGGGGTCGGCGCAACCGGCTCCGGGCGGGAACTGGTGGCCGAATTCGTGGGTGCGGACGTGGTTAACGACGAAATCACCGCCCACAAAACCGGCGCTTTGAATATCAGCCGCAGCCTGGGCGGCGAGCCGGTGGATACGATTTTCGAAATCGGCGGCCAGGATTCCAAATTCATCTCCATCGAGAACGGCGTGGTGGTGGATTTCGCCATGAACGAAGCCTGCGCGGCCGGTACCGGATCGTTCCTCGAGGAGCAGGCCGAAAAGCTGGGCGTGAATATCAAAGGCGAGTTCGCCCGCCTGGCCCTTTCCGCCGACGCGCCCACCCGCCTGGGAGAGCGCTGCACCGTGTTTATGGAGCGCGACCTCACCGGCTGGCTCCATCAGGGCGAGACCATTCCCAGCCTGCTGGCCGGCCTGGCGTATTCGATTGCGCTCAATTACCTCAACCGCGTGGTGCGCGGCCGACCGGTCGGCAAGGTAATCTACTTCCAGGGCGGCACGGCGTACAACGATGCCGTGGCGGCGGCCTTCGCCCACGTGCTCGGCCGCCCGATTACCGTACCGCCCCACAACGGCGTGATCGGCGCCATCGGCATGGCTCTCATTGCCCGCGAATGGCGCAAAGCTACCGGCGGCGAGACCCGCTTCCGCGGCTACGACCTTTCCAAGCTCCGCCTCGCCACCCGCGAGTTCGCCTGCAAGGCCTGCACCAACGAATGCGACATCAAGGAATTCACCATCGAAGGCCATAAGAGCTTCTGGGGCGATAAGTGCTCGGACCGCTACCGTAAGGCCTCGGTTTCCGGGCGCAAGGCCGTGATTGAGGACCTTTTCGCGCTGCGCGAAAGTCTGCTCGAAAAGATCCACGGCGGCCCGTTGGCCCCGCCCAAGACTCTCCCCCAGGGCCGCTTGCACGTCGGTGTTCCGCGCACCATGGCGACCTTCGACCGGTTCCCGTTCTGGCAGACCTATCTGAAGGGGTTGGGCGTGGAGGTGGTGCTTTCGCGGCCCACCGATCCGCGCATCGCCGCCGATGGCGTGGAGATGGCTCGCGCGCAGCCCTGCTTCCCCATTCAGATCGCCCACGGACACGCTCTCTCGCTCTTCCAACTGGGCGTGGACTACGTGCTGGTGCCGAACGTGCTCGACGCGGAGTCGGACGATGAATCCGGTTGCACGTCGCACTTGTGCCCCTGGAACCAGACCCTACCGTACGTCCTGCGCGCCGCGCCGAAGCTGGAGGAGCATGCCGCTCGCATGCTGGCGCCCAGCGTGCATTTTCAGATGGGCGCCGCAGCCGTAAAGGACGCGCTGGCTCCCCTGGCGCAAAAACTCGGAGCGCGGCGGCGCGCGAGCGATGCGGCCGTGGATGCCGCCTACCGCACCCAGCGGGAGTTCGAGAACCAACTCTTGGATGCGGGGCGCCGCGCCCTGGCCGAACTGGAACGCACCGGCGAGCCGGGCCTCGTTCTGCTCGGCCGCAGCTATAACCTCTACGACCGGAATATCAACTGCGATGTGCCCCGCAAGCTGCGCCGGAATTACGGCGCCAACGTGATCCCGCTGGATTTCCTGGTGACCGGCCGGGAATCGGTCTCCGACCTGCATCCCAACATGTACTGGGCTTCCGGACGCAAGATTCTGGAAGCGGCGCGCCTGGCGGCCTCGCGGCCCAACCTGCACCTGATCTATGTCACCAATTTCAAGTGCGGGCCCGACTCCTACATCAAGCACTTCGCGCGCCAGGCCGCCGGGGCTCCCCTGCTGGTGCTTCAGTTCGACGGCCACGGCAACGACGCCGGCTATATGACGCGCTGCGAAGCGTACCTGGACAGCAAGGGAATATTGCGATGCTACAATCCGTTACCGAGCCAGCCGGAGCCAAAAGCGATGGCAGTCGGTGCCAGTTAACCGGTCACCCCTTCGAAGGCAAACGCGTCTACATTCCGCCCATGGCGTACGGCAGCGGCCGCGCCTTTGCCGCCGGATTCCGCGCCCTCGGAGTGGATGCGCGCATCACCCCTCCTTCCGACGATCGTACCCGCGAGCTGGGTGCGCGCCACACTTCCGGCGACGAATGCTACCCGGCCAAGATCACCGTGGGCGATTTTCTCAAAGTGCTGGAGCTGCCCGAAACCGATCCCGCCAAAACCGCGTTTTTCATGCCCACCGCCGACGGCCCCTGCCGCTTCGGCCAGTACGCCACCCACCTTCGCCGCATCCTGGACGCCAACGGCTATGGCGATGTAATCGTGCTGTCGCCCACCAGCAACAATTCCTACGGCGACCTGGGCAGCCTGGCGCGCCCTTTCGTGCGCACTTCCTGGCGCATGCTGGTCTGCGCCGATATCCTGCACAAGGCGCTGCTGCGCTTCCGCCCCTACGAGCGCGAACAGGGCGCGGCGGACGCGGTGCACGAGCAGTGCCTCGACGATCTTTGTTCCACCGCCGAAAACGCTCCGGTCGAGCCGCGCGCGCAACTGAAAGCGCTCCGCGGCGCTCTGGAGCGCTCCCGCGAGCGCTTCCGCGGCTTGCGCATCAGCCGCGACCTGTCCGCCCTGCGCATCGGCGTCGTCGGCGAAATCTTCTGCCGCCTGAATACTTTCTCCAACGAAGACCTGGTGCGCCGCATCGAAGCCTTCGGCGCCGAAGTGTGGCTCTCCGATATCACCGAATGGGTCTGGTATACCAGCGCCGAGGGCCGCCGCAAACGCCGTTTGGCGGGACGCAGCCATTCCCTGGCCGCGCTGGGCGCCTGGGTGCGCGACCACGTGCAGCACCGCGATGAGCATGCCTTGACGACGGTCTTCCGCGATGAGTTCGCCGGTTGTGAAGAGCCCCGCGTCCGGACCGTGCTCGAATGCGCCCGCCCCTACCTGCCGCAAGATGGCGCCTTGGGCGAAATGGTGTTGAGCGTGGGCAAGGCCGTTTACCTGGCCCAAAAGGGCCTCGACGGCATCATCGATATCAGCCCCTTCACCTGCATGAACGGCATCGTCAGCGAAGCCATCTATCCCCGCGTCAGCCGCGACCTGGGCGGCATCCCCATCCGCAACTTCTATTTCGACGGCACCCAAAGCGATCTGGACCGGGATCTGGGAGTCTACGTGGAACTGGCAAGGTCCTACCGGCGGCGGAAGAAGTCTTAAAAGGAAGGACAGACCTCCTGGCCTGTCCGGACACAGGCTAAAGCCTGTGCCACCCGTGCACGTCCTCGGCTGGCTTTCCCACGGCATGACCGAGGAAGAAATTCTTGACGAACATCCCGGTCTCGAGAAAGACGACTTCGCGGCTGTGTATGCGTTCGGGCATAGATAGCCCTCGTGGGGCAGCCAGAATTGGCTGCCCCATAGCGCTTACCCCCGCGCCTTCCCCTTCTTTTTCCTCACCCGCACCGCCGGTTCTTCGAAGATCGCAAATTGCAGCTTGCGTTCGTTATCGTCCACCCGCTCCAGAATCACGCGCACGGCGTCGCCGATGGCGAACTCGCGGCGCGTGCGCTTGCCTACGATCTTGCGCACGTTTTCCTGGTACGCGTACTCATCGCCCGGCAGGCTGTCGATCGGCACCAGGCCTTCGATGAACAGATCGGCCAGTTCCACGAACAGGCCGTATTTGGCGGTCGAGATCACCAGCGCCGCGAAATCTTCGCCCACCCGCTCGGCCATGAATTTCACTTTCTTCCACTCCACCAGTTCGCGCTCGGCGTCGGCGGCGCGGCGCTCGGATTGGGAACAGGAGGTAGCGATCGTGTCCAACGCGCCCGCGTCATATGACGTGGCGCGGGCATTCTTGCCTGCCGTGTCGAGATTCTTCCCGACATTCGCTCGCGGCTGCGATCCGGCGGAGGGCGCAAGCGTCGGCATGGGTGCCGACGTGGCAGGCACGAGTGCCCGCTCCACGAGAACTTCTCGCAGCAGTCGATGCACGATCAGGTCGGGATAGCGGCGGATGGGCGACGTGAAATGCGTGTAGGTGTCGGCGGCCAGCGCGAAATGCCCTACGTTTTCGGTGCTGTAGCGCGCCTGCTTGAGCGAGCGCAGCATCAGGTAGCTCAGGATGCGCTCCTCCGGCTTGCCTTCGATCTTAGCCACCAGGCGCTGGTAATGCCGGGAAGTGATCTTCATTTCCGGCGCGGTCAGCTCGATTTCGCGATGGCGTTTACTGCCGTCGCGATGGCGGTCGGTCATGCCGAATCTCTTTACCGGGATGGCGCCCACTCCCAGCGAATAACCGAAGTGCGCGGCCACCTGCTCGAACTCCAGCACGCGTTTAGGGTCGGGCTTTTCATGGATGCGGTAGATCGAGGCCGGCGCGGCCTGTTGCAAATGGGTGGCCACGGCCTCATTGGCCGCTAGCATGAATTCTTCGATCAGCCGATGCGCATCGTTGCGCGCCGCCCGCGTCACCCCGGTCATCTCTCCGAACTGGTCGAACTCAATCAGCGGCTCGGGCAGGTCGAAATCGATCGAGCCGCGCCGCACCCGCTTGCGGTTCAACACTTCCGCCAGTTCGCGCATCAACTCGAAACGTTCCACCAGCGGCCGGTACCGATCGCGCAGCGCCGCATCGCCTTCGAACAGCCCTCCGACCGCCGTGTACGTCATCCGCTCCGCGCTCGAGATCACCCCGGCGGTGAATTCCTGGCCCACCGTTTCGCCCTGCCGATCGATTTCGAGCAGCGCTGAAAGTACCAGGCGGTCCTGGTGCGGCACCAGCGAGCAAACGTCGGTCGAAAGCTCGAAAGGCAGCATAGGGACGGCGCGATCGGGGAAATACACGCTCGTCCCGCGCAGAAAGGCCTCCCGGTCGATCGGTGTCGAAGGCCGCACGTAGTGGCTCACGTCGGCGATATGCACCTGCAAAGCGTAGTTGCCGTTCGCCAGCCGATCCACCCAAACCGCATCGTCGAAATCGCGCGCCGTTTCGCCGTCGATAGTGACGATTTCGAGCGCCCGGAAATCGCGCCGCCCCGCCAGTTCCGCGAGGCCGATCATTTTCGAAATACCGTGCGCCTGTTCGACCACCTCCGGCGGGAACTCGTGGGGCAGATGGTGTTTGCGGATGATGATTTCGACGTCCACGCCGAAATCGTCGGGCGAGCCCAGAATCTCGATAATGCGGCCCACCGGGCTTTCGCTCTTTTCGGGATATTCCAGCAATTCCACATTGACCACCAGCCCGTCCAGCTCTTCCACCGACTGGACCCGCCGCGGCGCGATTCCGATGCGGTCGATGTTGGGCCGTTCGGGCGGTAGCTCGAACCCGTCCGGAATCCGGATCCATTGCTGGATGCGGCCGTCTTCCGGCGCCACGAACAGCCCCTGGCGGCGCGCGCGGACTTCCCCCACCACGGTAGGGTGGGCGCGCGCCAGCACCTTGACGATTTCCCCATCGGCCTTCCCATCGGCGCCGATGCGGCCCACGCGCACCACCACGCGGTCGCCGTGCATGGCCTTCGAGGCGGATTCGGGAGACAGGAACACGTCGCCCTGGACTCCCGCCACGGGGTGATCGGCGATCAGAAAGCCGTAGCCGTCCCGATGCACGCTCAAGCGCCCCACCGCAAATTCGCGGCTGCGCGATGCGGCTACGAAATGGCCGGACCGCAATTCCACCAGGTCGCCGCGCGCCGCCAGGCGCTCCAGCGCGGCTTCCAGATCCGCCCGGCCTTCGCCTTTGGTGCCCAGCTCACGCGCCAGTTGCTTGAAATTGGCCCGGGCATGCGGCAAACGCTCGATGTGCTGGAGTAGTGTGGCGTCCGTCACATTCTCGATTTTACAGACAACCTTTGGTCTTCGCCCAGCGTGGTTCGAAGGCGCGGCAAAACACGCAGTCGCATTTGCGGCACAAAAACGTTGACGCGCACCGCTCGGTGGGGGTTATCATGAAGGGTCAACTCCCCCGGTTGATAACCCGAAGGCATTGTGAACTCCACTCGGCAAACTATCCTGCTGGAAGCCCAATTGGGCAACCTTCCGCTCTGCGCCCGCGGCAAAGTGCGCGACGTGTATGCGCTGGACGACCGCCTGTTAATCGTGGCTACGGACCGGCTATCCGCCTTCGATTGCGTACTGCCCACCGGAATTCCCGACAAGGGCAGGGTGCTTACCCAGCTCTCGATCTTCTGGTTCGATTTTCTGCGCGATCTCATTCCGACGCATTTTCTGACCGCCGACGTGAACCAGTACCCCGCCGCGCTGGCGCCCTTTCGCGAGCAACTCGAAGGCCGTTCCATGCTGGTGAAGCGCGCGCGTATGATCGAAGTGGAATGCGTGGCGCGTGGCTATCTTTCCGGCTCCGGCTGGAAGGAGTATCGCGGGGGCGGCTCGGTATGCGGCATCCCGTTGCCCGCCGGCCTGAAGGAAAGCGACAAGTTGCCGGAACCCATCTTCACGCCCGCCAATAAGGCGCAAAGCGGGCACGACGAAAACGTCTCCTTCGAGCACGTGTCCTCGGCGATCGGCGGCGAACTGGCCGCCAGGCTCCGCGACCTCACGCTTGCGATTTACCTGCGCGCCGCCGAATATGCCGGGACGCGCGGCATCCTCCTCGCCGATACCAAGTTCGAATTCGGATTCGTGGGCGACGAATTGCTGTTGTGCGACGAAGTGCTGACGCCGGATTCCTCGCGCTTCTGGCCCGCCGACACCTATCGCCCCGGCGGCCCGCAATTGTCCTACGACAAGCAATTCGTGCGCGACTACCTGGAATCGATTCACTGGGACAAACGGCCGCCGGCTCCGCCGCTGCCGGCTGAAGTGGCCGCAAAGACGGGCGAGAAATACCGTCAGGCCTTCGAAGTTCTCACCGGCCGGCCGCTATGAACTGGCTCGATATCGTGCTGGCGCTGATCGTGATTGCCTCGGTTGCGCGCAGCTTCCGCAAAGGTTTCACGCGCGAGGTGATCGGCCTGGTGTCGGTCGTGCTCGCGCTGGTGCTCGGCCTCTGGTTCTACGGCGCGGCGGGATCCTACCTGGCGCCCTACCTCAGTTCGCCGCGGATGGCCAATTTTGGCGGCTTCCTCATCGTGTTTTTCGGCGTCATCGCGCTGGGCAGCATCGTTGGCTTGATCGTTGGAAAATTTCTCCGCGTGACGGGCCTGTCGTTCTTCGATCACGTGCTCGGAGCCGGGTTCGGGGTCGTGCGCGGGTTGTTGATCGCCGTTGCCCTGATGGCCGCTGTCATGGCCTTCGCGGCCAGCGATCGCCCGCCCGACGCGGTGTTGCATTCCCGCCTGGCGCCGTACGTTACCGGCGCCTCGCGGATTTTCGCGGCAGTTGCGCCGCACGAATTTAAAGAAGGGTTTCAAAAAAGCTACGCGCAAGCCAGGCAAGCCTGGCAGAAGGCGCTTTCCCGCTCGGATGCGGCGGAAGCGGAACACGGAAATAGATAAAACATGCAGAGCGATTTTCGGGGGTTGGCGGAGAGATTGTTGGGCGGCAATATTTTGCTCGACGAAGCGGTGGAGATTTTGGAGCGCAGCATGATCGAAGGCGCGCTGGCGCTGCACCGTGGAAACCAGTCGGCGGCCAGCAAGCACTTGGGCATCCATCGCAATACGCTGCAACGGAAGCTGGCCGGGTACGGGCTCAACCTTGGGCGCCCGCGCCGGAAGCCCGCGGTCAAGGCCGGTCGCGGCCGCTCCCGCCGCAAGGGTGTCGCCTGATTCATGGACCTGATCGTCTTCGACCTCGACGGCACCCTGATCGATTCGCGGCTTGACCTGGCCCACGCCGTTAACGCCACGCGCCGGCACATGGGCATGGCGTCGCTCGATAACGACCGCGTGTATTCCTACGTCGGCAATGGCGCTCCCGTGCTCATCCGGCGCGCGCTGGGCGATCGGGCGAGCGAAGCCGACGTTGCCGCCGCGCTGGAGTTCTTTCTCCAGTATTACGGCGAGCACAAGCTGGATTACACCACCCTCTATCCCGGCGTGCGCGAGTCGCTCGACCGTTTGCGCGCGGCCGGCAAGAAGATGGCCGTCCTTACCAACAAGCCCGTGCGCGTCAGCCGCGCCATCGTGGAGGGTCTGGGGACCGGCCCGCATTTCTTCCAGGTGTACGGCGGGAACAGTTTCGAGTTCAAGAAACCCCACCCCATTGGCATCCAGACCCTGATACCTGAGGCTGGCGCCAGCGCGGATCGCACCCTGATGGTGGGCGACAGCTCCGTGGACGTCCAAACCGCGCGCAACGCCGGCGTGAAAGTGTGCGGCGTAACCTATGGCTTTCAACCCGAGAGCCTCGAAGATCCGGCGCCCGACTGGAAAGTCGACCGCATGGAGGAAGTGGCGGACCTGGTGCTGGGCGGAGGCTGCTAGTGGAGCGGATTTACAGCCGGTTCAGGGCAAGCTAAAGCATGCCCCACCCCGGACCGACCTGCTCGCCCCTGAGCTGCAAGCCGAGATTGACCAACTGGTCATCGAAACCGGGTGTGCGCCCGACAAGCTGGTTGAGGACGCCATGGCCGCGTACGTCGCCGAGCTTGTAGAGATGCGCGAATTGCTCAACAGCCGTTACGACGATTTGAAAAGCGGCAAGGTGAAGCCCATCTCCCGCGACGAGGTTATTGCCCACTTCCGCGAAAAGAGCGCCGCCCGCCGCCCGCTTCATGATCGCGGATGATTTTCATCCGGAAGCCCTCCTTGACCTTGACGAGATTTGGGAATTCATTCGCGGGGATAGCCTCGATGAAGCCGGCCGCCTGATTGCGGAAATTCTGGACGCTATTGGCGATCTTGTGCCCTTTCCCGGCCGCGGCCACAGACGCCCGGACATCACCTCGCGGCCTGTGGGTTGTCGCGGTGATGCACGGACGGCGCAGCCCCCGCGTGATGGCCGCAATTCTCATAGGCAGAGAGTAGACGACTACGCCGGCGCCGGCCGCAACGATCTGGCAAGGCGTATCTTCCATTCCACCAGTGGAGGCTTCGTGGCAGGTACCGTTCCGTTGATCACCGACATCCTGCCACTGCCGTGGGACGGACGCCCGGTCCACGCGCGGCCGGGGTCGTGATCGAGTGCGGCCGGTGCTGAGGAAAATAGGCTGACCCAACTGACGGGGGAGCGGCGCGGGGAGCCAGGTGGGAATCTCGGCTCAGCAGGCTTGACAGCCTGCGCCACGGTCGATTAGTTGAACCAGCCTTTGTTTCGTTTCCGGCCATTCCGCCGCCACGATCGAATAACGCGCCGAATCGCGAGCGATGAAATCGGTAGCCATCCGGTGCGAGCGCAGAATCCCCTCGAACCGCCCTCCGATTCGTTCCAGCGCGGCCCGTGAGCGCTCGTTACGCACGTCCGTATGAAACGAAACGCGAAGCACCTGCCACGCCTCGAAGGCATGCGTCAGCATCAGCAGCTTGGCCTCGGTATTGGCCGCCGTGCGGATGGCGGCGCGCGTCAGCCACGTGTGTCCGATCTCGGCACCGTCGGGTGCGCTACGGCCGAACCGCGAGTGGCCCGGCGGCCAAGCCCATCGCTCCAGATCGAAGAAGCGCGTCGAGCCAAGGACGACGCCGTCGCTGGCGCGCACCGTCACGAACGGTACCGCGCTGCCGGCGTCTCTTCCGGCCAGGGCTGTCTCGACATATCGCGTCATCCCGGCTGCGCCCTGCGGGACCGGAATCCAGCGGTAGAGCGTTGGGTCGGCCGCCGCGGCCGCCACCAACCCGTCGATATGGCGGCCATCGAGCGGCTCGAGACGGGCGTGTTTGCCTTGCAGTACAGAATTTTCCATGGTTAAAGGTTCACAGGGAGAATCTGACTGGCTGTAATACTAGGATTTCTCCGCGATGGCGAGCAGAACGCACAACGCCACCCCCTCCGCGGCCTGCGCAATTTCGGCCAACTCCGGAAACGTGGGGGCAATGCGAATCGTGCGGTCCTCGGCATCTTCTCCGTAGGGATGCGTCGCTCCCGCCGGCGTCAGCTCAACCCCCGCTTCTTTGGCCAGCGCCACCACCCGCCGGGCGCAGCCTGAGGGAACGCTCAGGCTGATGAAATAACCGCCCTTGGGCCGGGTCCAGCTCACCTCGGCAACCCCCGCCAGCGTCGCGTCGAAGACGTCCAGCACCTTCTGGAATTTCGGCCCGATCAGGGCCCTGTGCCCGTCCATCAACTCCCGAATTCCTTGCGCGTTCTTCAGAAAGCGAACATGGCGAAGCTGGTTAATCTTGTCGGGACCGATGGTCCGCGGCGCCAATCTTTCGAGGTACCACTTTACGTTTTGCTTCGAGCCCGCCAGCAGCGCCAGTCCGGCGCCTGCCAGCGTGATTTTGCTGGTGGAGGCGAACACCAACGGACGGTTCGGATGTCCATGACGCGCGCACAGTTCGATGACGTTGGCGATCTCGATGCGTTCTTCCGTCAGGTGGTGCGCGGCGTAGGCATTGTCCCACCAAAGCCGGAAATCCGGGGCTGCAGTCGTCATCGCCGCCAACCGCTCGATCACCCGGTCCGAATAGATGGCGCCGGTAGGATTGCTGTACTTTGGGACGCACCACATGCCCTTGATCGAGCTATCCCGTGCCACTAACTGCTCCACCTGGTCCATCTCCGGGCCGTCTTCCCCAAGCGCCACCGGAATCATCCGGATACCGTAGTTCTCGCAGATTTGGAAATGCCGGTCGTAGCCTGGGACGGGACACAAGAACGCAATCTCGCCTTGCCTTGACCAGGGCATGGCGCCGTCGCACGTTCCCTTGAGTAACGAGAAGACCACCGTGTCATGCATCAAGGCCAGGCTGGAGTTATCGGCCACCGCCACCTGTTCCGGCGGCGCTCCCATCAGCCCGGAGAACAGTTGGCGCGCTTCCGCCAGCCCCTGCAATCCGCCATAATTGCGGCAGTCGGTGGCGCCGTCGGCCATGTAGTCCGCCGTGCCGGGCAGCGACAGCAACGGAGTGCTTAGGTCGAGTTGGGCCGCCGAGGGTTTCCCGCGTGTCAGGTTGAGCTTCAGGCCTTTCGCCTTAAAAGCGGCGTAGCTTTCCCGGACTTGTTCCACGAAGCCGGTGGCATCCGGTGAATTACGTTGAGCGGAGTCTGTCGTCTTGAGAAGCATGGTTTGTCACAGTTCGTCGCGTATCCGTATTATCGCGCCCCAGGGCTCCGGCCGGGAAATCCCAGGCCGGCCTCCCGCAGGAACCCGGCTCCAATGTTGAATGTCTCAAAGGCGGCGAAGTAACTCATGAAAATCTCCGCCTGGCGAATCGTAGCATAAACAAACTGGTCTATCATCGTTCATATGCTTGGATGCCGTCTGGTTTGCCTACTTCCGCTAGTGGCGCTTTCACTAGCCCAACATTCCGATGCCGGGGTCGTCATTAACGTGGGTAGCGGCGCAAGTGGAGGCCCAGCCCTCAACTCGGATCAGTACCTACAGCAAGGCTGGACACAACCCAAGCCTATACAAATATCGACGTTTCGGCCGGGAATTCAACAGTTACGCCTACGGATTTACCACTTACTGTACCGGAACCACCGGCTGTTTCAACGCTGCTCTTGGCGGCGGGCGCTCTCCTTATCGTAGGACTGAAACGTCGCCACCCACGCCGCCAAGGATAATCGCTTTCCCCCGCGTATAGCGGAGCCATTCTCGCTTCTGGCTCCTGACTTCCGCCTTCTGCATTCCGTATGCCGCGGGGATATCCAGGGCGAAGCCCTGGCCCGGCCGTTGCTATCATGGAAGCTCCATGACGGGCGTCCCGGCGCTCCTCGCGCGCAACCGCAACTACCGCCGCACGTGGATCGGACAGGTGGTGAGCGAGGTCGGCGACTATTTCAACAATGTCGCCGTACTGGCCCTGGCGATGGAGAAATCCGGTTCGGGCCTGGTCGTTTCCGGAGTCCTGTTGTCGCGCGCCATTCCCGCCGTGGCCGCGGCGCCGGTAGCCGGCGTGCTCCTCGACCGGTTCGACCGCCGCACCATCATGGTGGCCAGCGACCTGGTGCGCGCGCTCGTTGCCGCTGGCTTCCTCCTCGCCATCCATCAGCCGCGGCCCTGGCTGCTCTATGCGCTGAGCGCGGTTCTGATGTTCGCTTCGCCGTTCTTCACCAGCGGCCGTGCTGCGATTCTCCCGTCCATCGCATCTCCCGACGAACTTCACGCCGCCAACTCCCTCACCCAGATCACCAGTTGGGCAACCGCCAGCGTGGGCGCGCTGGCCGGCGGCTACGGCGCGGCAAAATTGGGCTACGGCTGGGCGTTCGTCGCCAATGCATTGAGCTTCCTGGTTTCGGCGGCGTGCGTATGGGGCGTGCGCGTGCCGGGCGGATTACGCGCGGCGCGCGCCCCTTCAGCCGCGTCCACGACTTCCTGGCAGGAGTATCGCGAGGGCCTCGCCTATATCTGGTCGGTGCCTTTGATGCTGGGCATCGCCGTAATCTCGTTCGGCTGGGCGCTGGGCGGTGGCGCGGCGCAGGTCCTGTTTGCCCTCTTCGGCGAAACTGTCTTCCACCGCGGCCCCGCCGGCATCGGCTCCATCTGGGGCTTCGCCGGTATCGGCTTGCTGCTGGGTGGCGCGGTGGCGTATGTGGCCGGCCGCCGCATCGGCTTCGCCGGTTACAAGCGTCTGGTCACGCTCTGCTATGTCACCCACGGCGTCACTTACATGCTCTTCAGCCAGGCCGGGTCGTACCCCGCGGCCTTGCTCTGGATGATGCTTTCGCGCGCCGGCATGGCCGCTGCCAGCGTCATGAATACCGCCCAGTTGTTGCGCCACACCCCGGACCGCCTCCGCGGCAGGGTATTCTCCACCATGGAATCCGTGCGCTGGAGCGTCATGATCGTCAGCATGGCCGCCACCGGCATCGCCTCCCAGCATTACGGCCCCCGCACCATCGGCCTGGTGGCCGGCGCTTTCGGCGTGGTCACCGCCCTGGGCTGGGCCTGGTGCGATCGCGGCGGCCGAATCCAAGAACCTTCGGGAGGGGCTAGCGCCAATCGTGGGGCAGCCGATTCGCCTGCCCAGCCCTGACACAGGGGCAAGAGAGTCCCGGGAGCACCGCAAGTGTGACCACCGCCGAGGCGATCCACAGCCTTACGCCCAGCGAATCCATCCGGCGCTGTCCCGTGCGATATCGGTGAGAGACTCGGCGGCGGGTTGGGCGAGCGGAACGCCGGGGACGAATAGGCTGACGAGCGCTGGTTTTCGAAGTGCCAATGGTAAGTCAGGTATCAAATCCGCAAGCTTCGATTCTTGGACGCGCTGTATAATAGTCGAATGCGAATTTCGGCTTTCAACGTTGCGCTTCTGATTGGATCATTTGGCCTCTTGGCACAGACTCCTCCGCCGCCGATTGACAACGACCAGGCGAGGCTGGTCGCGGCTCGCGACCAGCCACATCACAAAGGACCGCTGCACGAACACAAACTGAACCGCGTGATGATCTACCTCGATGCCGGCCGCCAGCAAATCACTCCGCAGGGCGGCAAGCCGGAAACGCTGGAGTTTAAGGCGGGCGAGGTAAAATGGAGCCCGGCGCGCGGGATGCACACCACCGAGCTCGTCACCGGCAAGCCGGTCACCATCATCGAAGTGGAAGTGAAGAAGGACGGCGACCCCGGCAAGACCGTGAACAACGCTCTCGATTCGCTGAAGGTGGACCCGAAAGACTACAAGCTGGAGTTTGAGAACAGCCAGGTGCGCGTGGTCCGCGTAAAGCTGGCGGCGGGGAGAAAGGTCCCGATGCACGAGCACGTTCTCAACCGCGTGGTGGTCTATCTGACCGATCAAAACGGCAGCATGACGACGCCGGATGGACAGACCACTACGGCGCAGCACAAAGCGGGGGAATTCAGTTGGGGCGCTCCAGTCAAGCACATGGAACAGAACAATCTGGACCATGCGTTCGAGGCGATCGTGGTGGAATTCAAGAATTGATGCCGAGCGGTCAGATGCCGAGGCTCGCGGAAGGCGGTAAGCTGAGTCTTTCCGTCCTTCCATCTAGCTGATGGTGGACGCCAACTAAGCCTATACCCTGGCCGAAACCGCTCGCTTGAAGAAGCCCAACGATTTCTACCCGATGACGATCGAGCACGCGCTCAGCCACGACGACAGCATCGGCCGCTCCGAGCTCCATTCCAAGCTCCGGACTCTCATCCGCCTCGACGAGTGCATCCGCGCCGCGCGCCACGCCCAACAGGCGGTCAAGCGCACCCGCGGCATACTGCAAGCCGGTATTGGCCGGGCCCACCATATCGCGCTGGCCACGCTGCCCAACTTCGGCTGCGCGCTCGACCGCGATTTTATCCGCGCAATCGCGGTACGCGAGGAGTCCGCCGGTTGAAGGCCAGCGCCAGCCTGTCCGCCCTCATCGCCCTGATGATTGCCGGCTGGACCGGAAACTACATCGCCGGCAAGATCTCCCTCCAAGCGTTTCCCCCGGTGCTGCTTTACGGATTGCGCATTTCCATGGCCGGTGTCCTGATTTTGCCGGCTTACTGGTGGGAACGGCGGCAGCGCACCGCGCGCTCATGGACACTCCGGGACGTGCCCCAACTGGTCATCCTGGGGCTGTTCGGCGTGGCTCTCAACCAGTTTTTGTTCGTGCTCGGTCTAAGCCGCACCAGCGTTGCACATTCGTCGATCTTCGCAAACACTACGCCGATCCTGATTCTGCTGCTGGCCTGCGCGCGGGGCCTGGAACGGCTCACCGGGTGGAAACTGGCGGGCGTGATGGTGGCGCTGACGGGAGTGGTGTCGCTCCGCACGCTCGATACCGGCCCGCAAGGTGAAGCCACTCTGTCGGGAGACTTCATCACGTTTTGCGGTGCGCTGGCCTTCTCCATCTTCACGGTGCTGGGAAAGCCCCAGGCCAGACGGTACGGCACCATCGCCGTGAACACCTTCGCGTACGCCGGCGGCGCGCTGCTGCTGGCGCCAGTCACTCTGTGGCAATCGGCCGGGTTCGACTTCCGCGCGGTTCCGTTTTCGGCCTGGGCCGCCGTTTTTTACATGGCGCTCTTGCCGTCGGTGATCTGCTACCTCATCTATTACCACGCGCTGGCCCACATGGAAGCCTCGCACCTGGCGGCCTTCTCGTACCTGCAGCCGTTGCTGGCCACCGTCTTCGGGGTCTTCATCCTCCATGAGCGCGTCACGCTCGCGCTGGTGGTCTCGGGCCTCGTCATCTTTGGGGGCGTGTGCGTCGCGGAGCGGGCGCGATGAACGCCTTCGTGTGGAATATATCCGCTTGAAGGCCGGCCTCTCTGCAGGAGAGCATCCAGTTCACTTTCTTGCGGACAATCCCCACCGGCAGCGCATCCAACGCCCCCGAAACCAGCTCGGACCCCTTTTGACTGCGCCGCCGGCGGAATCCGTACGGGTAGCCCTGAAAGTCCTCTTCCCATATCAGGTTGAGCGCCTTCCCCGCTTGACCGCTGAACGCTGACGGCCTTCCACCCAACCTGCAATACTGGCAATTGGAATGCCCAGGATTCTGATTGCCGGGGGAGGATTGGCGGGCCTGGCAGCAGCGGCCGCGCTGGGCGGTGCCGGTTTCGAGGTGGAACTGTTCGAAGCTCGCCCCTTCCTCGGTGGCCGCGCTACCTCTTATGAACTGCCTTCCGCCGGCGACGGCCCTGCCGAAACCATCGATAACTGCCAACACGTTCTTCTCCGCTGCTGCGTCAATCTCCTCGACTTCTACACGCGCCTCGGCGTCCGCGACCGGATTCGTTTTTACCGCGAGTTTTACTTCATCGAGCCCGGTGGCCGCGTCTCCGTACTCCGCCGCGGCCGCCTCCCCGCTCCCTTGCACTTTACCGGCTCGTTCCTGAAAATGGCCTGCCTCGGCCGCGCCGATAAGATCGCCATCGCGCGCGCCATCCTGGCCCTGCGCCGGGAACGCTCTCGCCGCCCCAACCTCGGCCGCATCAGCATGCTCGACTGGCTGCTCGAAAAGCGTCAGACGCCGCGCGCCATCGACCGCTTCTGGCGCCAGGTTCTCGTAAGCGCCGTCAATGAGGACCTCGACCGCATGGCCGCCGTCCATGGCTTTCAGGTCTTCTGGCTCGGCTTCCTGGCGCGCCCCGACGCATATGAAATGGGCGTCTCCGCCCTCCCCTTGGGCGAGCTCTACCAAGCCGCCGCCTGGACCCGCTTTCCCACCGTCAAGATCCATTTCCGCCACCCCGTCGAGCGCATCGATCCTCAAGGCGTCACCGTGGCCGGACAACCGTTTACCGGCGACGCCGTCATTTGCGCCCTGCCCTTCGAGCGCCTCCCCTCCCTCGGACTGCCGGCGCCGCCCCTCCAGCATTCCCCCATCACCGGCGTGCACCTCTGGTTCGACCGCGAGATCACCACCCTCCCCCATGCCACTTTGCTCGACCGCACCATGCAGTGGATGTTCAACAAGGACCGCGGCCGCTATCTCCAACTCGTCGTCAGCGCCTCCCGCGACCTTACCCCTCTCTCCCGCAATGAGATCGTAGACATGGCCGTCGGCGATCTCCGCCTCTATTTCCCCCGCGTCCGTGAGGCCACTCTCCTCAAATCTCACGTGGTCAAGGAGCAGCGTGCCACATTTTCCGCTACCTGCGAAGCCGAACCGCTCCGTCCCGCCACCTCCACCCATCTTCCCAACCTGTTTCTCGCCGGAGACTGGACCCGCACCGGGTGGCCGCCCACCATGGAAGGCGCCGTTCGTAGCGGCTATATTGCCGCCGAGGCTGCCACCTCCTTTTTGGGACGGAATGCGAAATTCTTGTTGAGGGATATTGCCTGATCCCGGGTCTACGGGAACCAGGTTGTTGGTACTAGGATTGGACTCCAGAGATCCACCGCGTCCCCACCTGCCGTGATTGTAGAATCAGCAGCTTGCCTTGCGTCCGGGGCGCTGCCGCGCGTCCCGGGTAAACAGTAGGTATGTAACAAAAGCAAGCGTAGCCTAAGCCTGCTCCCAGAGATACACTGGCGTACGGCTAAAGCCTACCGAATCGATGCCGAACGAAACCATTCTGCTGGTGGACGACATCCCGGCTAACCTCAAGCTGGCGGCAATCGCGCTTCGCTCCGAAGGGTTTCGCGTGCTCCTCGCCTCTACCGCCGAACAGGCGATGACCATGCTGCAGACGCTGCGTCCCGACGTGCTCCTCGTCGACATCCAATTACCCGGAATCAACGGTCTCGAATTGGCCCATACCGTCAAACAGGACCCCCGCACCCAGGGCATGGTGGTTGTCGCGATTACCGCCTTCGGCAGCAGCGATTACGAGCGAGCTGCCGCCGCCGTGGGCTGCGACGGCTTTCTCGCCAAGCCCATCGATACCCGGACCGTTGCCGCGCGCATTCGCCAATGTCTCGCCAAAGACAGGCATCCACAGCCATCGTTCGAGCCTTCGGAGCCTCGCGTGCGCATGTCGCTCCAGGCGTCTCCGTGTCTCGACGGCCTCGGACCCGATGTCGACAGCCTGCGGCATACCTTCCTCACCGACGGCATCCGCAAGTGCCGCCACATGCTCAGCTCCGTCGAAGATGGATTCGACCGGAACAACGCCAGTACCCTGGCCGATCGGTGGATCGGCGCCGGCATCGCGCTGGGCTATGCCGGGATTTCGTCCAAAGCCCTGCTCCTGAGTGACGCCCTCAAGGCTCCGCGGCACGACCGCAACCAGGTCCGCGACGCGCTTCTCTTCCTCGGGTCGGCCTTCGCCGAACCTCCGGAATCGGTCGAGCTCGTCTTGCCGGAATCGGTCGCCGCCCGCCTGGCCTCCAAAAGGGCCGCTCTCATTGGATTCGCCAACGACGAGGCCGACCGGCTCTGCGCCGCCCTCGACCGGGTTCGCGCTTCGGCGCGCCTCTTCCCCGCCGACGAACCGACCGACTCCCACGCCGTAGCCGCCTGCGACGTCATTCTCCTCCATGTGCGCCCGGAAACCGCCAAATCCGACTGGTTGAGCGAGGAATGGATCGCCCAGTGCGAGCAGGCCGTGGTTTTGGTGGGCGCCCGCGAGCTATTGCTCAACCTCGACCCCGCCCCGCATTTCTGGGCGTGTGAGTTCCTGATCGATGGCTGGCAGCCCGAAGAGGCCGTCATCCGCTTGACCGTGGCTCTCGCGCGCGTCGAAAAACTGCGCAGCGAGTTCACCGCTGCCGTCAAACGCCTCCATCCCAGCAGGCCTCGCAAGGTCCTCATCGCCGATCAGGACATGGCCGTGCGTTTCCTCCTGCAGGCCGCCTTCGAACAATACGGCATCCACTGCCGCATGGCTGAAACCGGAGGAAAAGCCCTGCGCATCATCCGCGATGAAGTGCCCCATGCCGCCGTGCTCGATGTCAACGTTCCCGAGATGGATGGCTTCCAGGTGGTCGAACAGGTGCGCGCCGAGCGCTTGCCCGTGCGCCTGCTCCTGCTCTCCGGCAAACAATCCAGAGACGATGCCCTGCGCAGCTTCAGCCTCGGCGCCGACGATTACGTCGCCAAGCCCTTCAGCGCCCAGGAAGTGGTGGCCCGCCTCCGCCGGCTGTTGTGAGGAAAAAGTAAACAGTTATAGGTAATCAGCTTTCAGTTTCCAGCGCATCCGCTCTGTGCCGCGTTTAGGAACTGACGCCGAGGACTGAAAACTGTAAACTGACAACTGTAAACTCCTTCGGACTGCCGGACTGTAAGCCGGTTTCTGTGCCCCTTGCGGGGTGGCGATCATTCCTCTGGGCCGCCCATTGCTGGACGGCTCATGCGGCCTACCCGGAAGTCGAGCGGGACGAGCAGCCCCTCCTCCCCTATTTGGCCTTGCTCCGCGTGGGGTTTGCCTTGCCGGCGAAATTACTTCCACCGCGGTGCGCTCTTACCGCACCATTTCACCCTTACCCGGATTTTCACCCGGGCGGTATCTTTTCTGTTGCGCTTTCCGTAGCCCCGTTTCCGGGGCCCCCGGCCGTTAGCCGGCACGCTGCTCTCTGGAGACCGGACTTTCCTCTCCCGTTGCCGGAAGCGACCACCCGTCCGGCAGCCCGCATTCAGTATCCCACAACCCTTCCCGAGTGTGCTGCTAAACACCAGGTGCCGGAGCCGCCGCCCGTAAACCATTGGCGCAGAGGGTCGAATAGGGGTATCCTGATTATCAGTGTATTTTTGAGGCCCATCGGCGGGTCTCGCTGCCGGCTACCGGTTTGCCGGCGGAAGGGGTCGATCCGGTCGTGGTACTCGCGATGACCGGCCGAATCCCCGGGGTCAGTACAACAAGCGGTACAAACGGTTCACGTTGAGGAGACAGAGAACGCAATGAAGACACTAGTAGCGATCGGCGCGCTGGGGTTTATGGCTTCCGGTCTATTTGCCCAAGGGCTTAATCCACCGAGCACACAAACCAAGGAGGACTGGGAGGAAATCAATTTTGAATTCAACTCTTCCATTCTTTCCGACGGCTATCCCAGCCTGCTTCGCCTGGCGGATTTGTTGAGCCAGCACCGCGACTATCACGTCAAAGTCACGGGCAATACGGACTCCATCGGCAGCGCCCGTTATAACGACAAGCTCGGCATGGCGCGCGCCAACACCGTTAAGGAATTCCTGGTAAAGTACGGCGTAAATCCCGATCAGGTCACCGCCGCCGGCAACGGCCTCCGCGATCCCGAAGTCAATAACAGAGTCAAAGAGGGCCGCTTCATCAACCGCCGCGTAGTTCTGGCGGTCACCGACGGCCAGGGCCGCCTCGTCAAGGAAGGCGGCATCAACGATATTCTCAGAGCGCTCCAGGCAGCCCTCCAGGACATGGCCAAGAAGCAGCAAGATTGCTGCGACGCCATCCTCAAGCGCCTCGATAAGCTCGACGACATCCTGGCGGCCCTTAAGGGTCTGCAGGGTGAAAACGACCGCCTCAAAGGCGATGAGGCCGACCTGCGCAATCAACTCAATGCGCTCAAGGACCAGATCTCCGGCATGCCCAAGCCGCTCTCCGAACAGGCGACCACCGATATCGCCCATAAAGAAGCCATCGGCGCCGTCGACGAAGCCCAGAAGCGCAATAAGAAATACTCCACCGTCGGCCTCAGCGTCGGCCCTAACTTCGGCCCCAACCCCACCGGCCCCACCGGCCCCAGCAGCATCAACCCCGGCGCCTCCACCACCGGCTTCAACTCCGGCCCCGGCTCCGGCCAAGACCTCCGCGGCAACGCCACCGTCGAGGCCAACGGCCGCTTCTTCGCCCCCTTCGGCGGCGATGGCACCCACGCCGTCCAGGCCCAGGGCGAGTACATGTGGAACTCCCAGGGTCAGGAAGGCCAGTTCGATGTCGGTCTCGTCAATCGCTGGGGCAACGTGCAAGCCGGCGGTTTCGCCAGCTTCAAGTACCTGAACTACCGCCAGTATCAACAGGGCGGTTCCTTGGCGGAAGGCGCATTCCTGGTCGACTACCTGTTTAAGGGCGGACGCGTCGGCGTCTTCGGCACCCAGGGCTTCAAGAATACCGCCGTCCTCAACATGCAGGAACTCTATCCCGGCGTCTACAACGAAACCTACGCCCATATTATCAATCAGTACGGCTTCGATGCCCAGGTCGGTGTCTGGGGCGACGCTTACCTCCAGGGCAACATCGGTGTTCTGCACCGTTATGGCCCCGGCGAAGGCTCCACGCCCGGCGGCCAGCTCCGCCTGGTCCAGCCGATCGTTCCCAAGTTGGCCTTTACCGCCGAATACGATTACAACGCATCCCTTGTCGGCACCGGCTCCATGCTGTTGTTCGGCCTCCAGGTGGGCAATTACATCAAGCCCAAGGAATTCGCCGACGTCAAGACCCCCGTGCCGATGGACGTCCCCCGCATCCGTTACGAGTTCCTGACGCGCCGCGTGGGCACCGCGCCGCCCGTCGCCGATGCCGGACCGCCCCAGATCGGCGTCGCCGCCGGCATCATCACCCTCAACGGCTCAGGCTCGCACGATCCGCTGGGCGAACCCCTCACTTTCAGTTGGAAGCAGATCGGTGGCCCCAGCGTCTCGCTCTCCGGCGCCAACACCGCTACTCCGACCTTTATGGCGGCCGCCGGTCAGTCCTACGTCTTCCAGTTGACCGTTACCAATACCGATGGCTTGTCCGGTTCGGCTACCACTTCGGTCCAAACCCTGTCGGCCACCGCCCTGACGATTTCGCAGTTCTACGCGAATCCCGCCACCGTGAACGTCGGCCAGAGTACCACTCTCATCTGGGTTCTGCAGGGCGCCACTTCGGCCAGCATCTCGCCCGGCATCGGCGCCGTCAACGCCAATTCCGGCTCGGTTGCGGTCTCGCCGGCTGCCACCACCACCTACATCCTGACCGCCACCGGCGCCAGCGGCACCGTGACCCAATCGGTAACCGTTACCGTGGGTGCGCCCGGCTCGCCGCAGATTGTCCGCTTCGCGGCCGATCCCAATACCATTCCCGCCGGCGGTTCGGTGACCCTGAGCTGGTCCACCAATAACGCCAGCACCGTTGCCATCACTCCCAACGTGGGCACGGTTACTGCCAACGGCAGCACCACCGTATCGCCCGCCGCGACTACCACCTACACCCTGACGGCCACTAACTCGGCCGGCTCGGTGACCGCTACGGCGACCGTCACTGTCTCCGGTTCGAGCATTCCGCAGATCGTTACCTTCGTGGCCACGCCGCAGAACATCTCGCCCGGCCAATCCACCAAGCTCTGCTGGCAGGTGACTGGCTCGACCAATATCTCCATCGCTCCCGGTGTCGGTACCAATCTGAACTCCAACGATTGCGCTACCGTCAGTCCGGCTACTACAACTACGTACACCTTGACCGCTACCAACGCCGCTGGACAAATCCAGGGCAACGTCACGGTCAATGTCGGCCAGGTTCAGATCCTGACGTTCACGGCCACGCCGCCCAATTCCACCTACGCCGGCAGCCCCGTCGTGCTTTCCTGGACCACCGCCAACGCTACTTCGGTGGTGCTGATCGGCGGCGACCTCGGCCCGACTACGCTGCAGCCCAACGGCAGCTATACCATCAACCCGGTCAGCAACCAAACCTATACTCTGACCGCTTATGGACCTGGAGGACAGACCGTCAGCGTTACGATATCGGTCTTCGTCAGGTGATCTAGACCCCGTATTTCGATCCATCGCAACCGGGCGGCCGCAAGCCGCCCGGTTTTTCTTGCCCTCAATGTCCGGCCGGGACCGCCGGGAGCGGTTTTTGCCGCGAACCGGTAGAAAAACGGGGTCGGCGCGCCGATATGCAAGATAGGGCCTTTGTGCCGGAAAAATTGAGCCAGGAGAACTGCAGGACCGCCCTCGTAGCCCTGCCAACCGGTGTCTGCTCGGTCGACCCCCATCGGCGCGTCCCCCGTGTCGTGCTGGCTCGATCGGCCACTTAAACCAAGAGGAGAGAATGTTCTCAATTGTCGGAATGGTGGTGGTTTTTGGAGCGATAGTCGCCGGCTATCTGATGGAGAAAGGCAACCTGTTAGTGTTGCTTCAGCCCGCCGAGCTGATCATTATCGGCGGCGCCGCCGCCGGCACGGTGCTGATCGCCAATCCGCCCCATATTCTCAAGGCGCTGGTTGGCGGCGTCGCCGGCGTGTTCAAAGGATCGAGTTTCACCCGGAAGCGATATCTCGACTCCCTTAAAATGCTCCACGACCTGTTCAACCTGGCGCGCCGCAGTGGTCTGGCAGCCATCGAAACGGATATCGAGGAACCGTCCAAGAGCAAGGTCTTCACCGCCTATCCGGCCATCATGAAAGACCACCATGTCGGCCGCTTCATCTGCGACACCCTCCGGACCGCTTCGGTGGGCGGGGTCGAACCTTTCGATATCGACCAGATGATGGAACTCGACATGGACGTGCACCATCACGATGCCAGCCAGCCCGTGGCGGCCTTGAGCACCATGGCCGATTCTCTGCCCGGACTGGGAATCGTGGCCGCTGTCCTGGGCGTGGTCATCACCATGGGCGCCCTCGGCGGTCCGCCCGAGGAGATCGGCCGCAAGGTGGCATCCGCGCTGGTCGGCACCTTCCTCGGCATTCTGCTGTGCTACGGCCTGGTGGGGCCGATCGCCGGCAACATGGCCAAAGTGGCCGACCAGGAGCACGCCTACTACCACGTCCTGCGGGTTTGTCTGATGGCGTTCGTCAAGGGATTGGCCCCCATCCTCGCCGTCGAGATCGGCCGCCGCGCCGTGCCGGGGCATGTGCGGCCCACCTTCCAGGAACTCGAACAATTGTGCCGCAACAAGGGTCCGGCGGCGGCCGAATCTCCTAAGTCTGCCGGCGCCGCCGCCTAGGTCGCGATCCTGTGCCGAACCAACTCATCATCATCCGCAAAAAGGCGGCCCACGCCGGCCACCACGGCGGCGCCTGGAAGGTCGCCTACGCCGACTTCGTTACCGCCATGATGGCCCTGTTCATCGTGCTCTGGCTGCTCAACAGCAGCAAGCAGATCCAGGTGGCCGTGGGCGGCTATTTCAAGGACCCCACCGGCACTTCCAAGAAAGTGGGCAGCGGCCAGACCGGTTCCGGCGATAATTTCGCGGTCACCAAAGACAACATGGACAAAATCAAGGACGAACTGCAGACGGCCGTCCACAAAGTGAACATTTCCGAGAAGCTCAAGCACCAGATCGCTATGACGATTACGGCTGAAGGACTGCGCATCGAACTCATGGAAACCGACAAAGGAGCGTTCTTCCCCAGCGCCGTCTCCGAGCCCAACGCCGAGGGCAAAGAGCTCCTGGTCTTGCTGGCGGCGGAACTGGGCAAGCTTCCCAACACACTCTCCATCGAGGGCCATACCGACGCCAAGCCCTTTGCCGCCACTGGCGACTACAGTAACTGGGAGCTCTCCGCAGATCGCGCCAACGCAGCCCGCCGCGTCATGCAGCAGAACGGCCTCGGGCCCCGCCAGGTAACCCAGGTCCGCGGTTACGCCGACCAGCAACTGCACAAACCTGAGACTCCCGAAGACGCCTCCAACCGCCGCATCTCGATCATCGTGCATTATCTGATCAAGCCCGATGTCGATGAGGACAGCAGGCCGGACAAGGCCGCGGCCAATCAAGCTCCCGCGCCACCGTCCAGCCAGCGTCACTGAGCACAAGTGGATTGTCCGGCGTTGGCCGCTGGCGTCTGGTTGTGGAGTGTTTTCTCTATATTGGTGCAGCTCTCAGCTCGAGGACTCCGGGATTTGGGGCGTGGGATGGGGGCCGCGTGGTTCGGTCGAGCAATTGCCGCTGCAGGTTTCGAACATCTCCAGAGCCCCCTTCGACGATCGTCCCGTCGCCGGTCTTCACGCAGTAACTGACGCTTTTCTTGTGTACGTCGAATCCGATATAGTGACAGATAGTCATTGGGTTCTCCTGTCCGAAGTTTCTGAGCCGGCTCTGCTAAGCCGGTCTCGGCATTGTAGCGCTCGGGAGAACCCTTTTCCATCTCAGCCCTTATACATTCAAACAGACGGGACGTCGCCGGGTCCGACTTCTGCGGTATTGGGCAAAATCGTTCGTCAGATTAACGCGAGCGCCGACGTTTGGGCGCGCTTGCCGTTTGAGCGGCTTCGGCCAGCACGCGGACGCCTGAAAGGCGGCTGCAGCCAGGATTGTCTGCCCCACATCGGATAGTTGCGCCATGGGGAGGGATGACAGACCACAAAATGCGATGGTCTGTCCCACGGGCGAAGATACTTACGGCGTGAAGCGGTAGCCTTTGCCGCGAATGGTGTGGATGTGCCTGGGGTGCTGGGGATTCTCTTCCAGCTTCTGGCGGAGCCAGGCGATGTGCACGTCGATGGTGCGCGAGGCGACTTCGCTGTTGTACTTCCAGACCTTTTGTAGAATCTCCTCGCGCGTCACCACCCGCTCGCGGTGGTCCACCAGGAAATGGAAGAGCTGCATCTCTTTTGTCGCCAGGTTGACGGGGTGGCCGTGGCGGGTCACCAACGGGCGCTCAAAATCGGCTTCAATGCCATCGAAGGCGAAGGTGCGCACCGGGATGAGGTTTTCCTTCCGCACGCGGCGGAGGAGGGCCTCGACCCGGGCCAGCAGTTCGGCCGGGTCGAAGGGCTTGGTCAGGTAATCGTCGGCGCCCAACTTCAATCCCGCCACGCAATCAGCCACCTGGGTCTTGGCGGTAAGCATGAGAACCGCCGAATCGATTCCCTTTTGCCGCAATTCGCGGCAAACGTCGAAACCGGACTTCCTGGGCAACATAACGTCCAGAATCACCAGGTCGAAGAGTTCAGCCGAAGCCCGCGCCAGACCGGTTTCGCCATCGGACGCGGATTCCAGCGCATAGCCTTCCGCGGTCAACAGATCCGACAAAGTGAGCGCCAGGCCCGGGTCGTCTTCAATCAACAGTATGCGAAAACTCATCTTGCAACTCCGTCGGCGCGGCCGGCAGTCGCACCACGAATTCGGTTCCTTTCAGCGGTTCGCTGCGCAGGGCCACGGTGCCGCCGTGCGCTTCGACGATCTTCTTGAACAGGTTCAGGCCCAGACCCGCGCCGCGCACCTGGTCCTGCACCGCCCAGCGGCCGCGGAAGAACGGGTCGAAAACGCCAACACCCTCAGCAGCAATGTGAGCAGAGCCGCCCACCCCACGCCAGCCAAGCCTGCCGCTTCGTGTTATCCATGTTAAAATTTCAAGGTAAGCTGTTCGCTCTCCTTCATGGACGATTAAAGCTGCGTTAAGGCGTACGACAATTTGTACCCAATCGCGAAAGATACCTCGTCTATCGGGATGTCTGCGTCCTTCGGCTATTAGCCGAGTGGGGAGAATTCCGACTCATCATGCTCCAACGCCATAATTTCGTGTTTGCGCTTTGTCTTGGCGCCGCCAGCCTGGCCAACGCCCAGGTTGCCGTTACCGGGCAGGCCGCCCGGCCTTTGATTACCCGGAAGATAGACGAGTCCAAGGTGGTGACGCTGGCCGGCAATACCCGGCCCGAAGCCACTACCGCCAATGACCGCGGCGCCGTCGCCGATTCGCTCCCTCTCGAACACATCCAGCTTCAACTGCAGCGCTCGGCCGAGCAGACGCAAGCCGTCGAGCAGGCGATCGCCGAGCTGCAGAATCCGAAATCCGCCAACTTCCACAAGTGGCTCACCGCCGAGCAGTTCGGCGCGGGCTTCGGAGCGTCTCAGGCGGATATCACTACCGTAACCGCATGGCTTACCAGCCACGGTTTCACCGTGAATCAGGTGTATCCCAGCGGGTTGTTGGTCGATTTCTCGGGTACGGCGGGACAGGTCCGGCAGACATTTCAGACTGAGATGCACTATCTGGAAGTGAGCGGCGTGCGCCACGTCGCCAATATGAGCGACCCCAAGATTCCGGCCGCGCTCGCCTCGGCGGTGGGCGGCATCGTGTCCCTGCACGACTTTTCACCCCATTCCATGAAGCGCGCCCGCCCCCAGGAAACCTTCACTTATGGAGGCCAAACCTACGAGGCGCTGACGCCCGAGGATGTGGCCACGATCTACAATCTCAATCCGCTGTTCGCCGCCGGGGTGACCGGCCAGGGCCAGACCATCGCGGTCATCGAAGATACCAACCTGTACAGTTCGGACGACTGGACTACGTTCCGCAACACCTTCGGGCTGTCGCAGTATTCTACGGGCTCGCTTACGACCGTCTATCCGGCACCCACTTCCGGGTTTTCCAATTGCGCCAACCCCGGCATCGTGGGTGGAGATGACGAGGAAGCCGCTCTCGACGCCGAATGGGCCAGCGCCGCGGCCCCCGGCGCGGCCATTGAAGTCGCCGCCTGCGCCGACACGCGGACCACCTTCGGCGGCCTGATCGCCCTCCAGAACCTGGTCAACTCCTCCAACCCGCCCTCCGTGGTCAGCATCAGCTATGGCGAATGCGAGGCGGAGAACGGGGTCACTGCCAACGCGGCTTTCAACCTGGTCTACCAACAAGCGGCAGCCGAAGGAATCTCGGTCTTCGTGGCCGCGGGAGATGAAGGCGGCGCCAGTTGCGACTCCGGCGCCACGAGCGCGACTCACGGAATCGGCGTGAGCGGCTGGGCATCCACGGCCTACAACGTCGCCGTAGGCGGCACCGATTTCTCCGACAGCTACACCAATACCGTTTCCAATTACTGGAATACCACCAACGACGCCAATTATGGCTCGGCACTGTCCTACATTCCGGAGATCCCCTGGGACGATTCCTGCGCCAGCGGTTTGCTGTCCGGCTACCTTGGCTATGCCAGCCCGTACGGATCCGGCGGCTTCTGCGCCAGCAGGATGGCGCAGGGAGACGGTTTGGTGCAGGTAGCCGCGGGCAGCGGCGGGCCAAGCGGCTGCGCCACCGGCAATCCCGACACCGAGGGCGTAGTGAGTGGCACCTGCCAGGGTTGGTCCAAGCCTTCCTGGCAATCCGGCGCCGCCGGCAATCCCGGCGATAACGTGCGCGATATTCCGGACGTTTCCCTGTTCGCCGGCACCGGCGTCTGGGGGCACTATTACGTGATTTGTTTCACCGACGTTCGCAACGGCGGAGCTTCCTGCACCGGCGATCCCAGTAACTGGGCCGGCGGCGGCGGCACTTCTTTCGCCACTCCGATCCTGGCCGGCGTCCAGGCCCTGGTCAATCAGAACGCCGGCAGCGCCCAGGGCAACCCCAATTACGTCTACTACAACCTGGCCGCCAACTCCGCTTCCGTTTGCACGTCTTCGAACGGCGACCCCGGTTCCGGCCCGTGCATTTTCCATAACATCACGCAAGGAGATATTTCCGTGGATTGCGGCGGCAGCGTGAGCTGCTACGGCGCGGTCACGGTCAGCAGTGGCGGCGGCCGCGGCCACCGCGGCGGTTTCGGCGGTACTTCTTCCTCCAGCGACGGCGCCCTTTCCATATCCACCTCGGCTTTCTCGCCAGCCTTCGCCGCCGCCTCCGGCTGGAACATGGCTACGGGCCTCGGCAGCATCAACGCCTATAATCTGGTCATGAATTGGGCCAGCGGCCAGTAGGGGCGGAGAGCGATCGGCCTTCAGCGCTCAGCTACTCCGGCGGAGCTGACGGCCGAGCGCTGAGAGCTGAAAACCACCTGGAGAAGCAATGTCCGACACGATTCGGATTCTGGTAACCGGCGGAACCTTCGACAAAGAGTACAACGAGCTCACCGGACAGCTCTTCTTCAAGCAGACTCATTTGCCCGACATGTTGCGGCTGGGCCGTTGCCGGCTGCCCGTGACCGTGGAAACCCTCTTCATGATCGACAGCCTGGACATGACGGAGCCTGGCCGCGGCTTGATCCTGAGGCGCTGCCAGGAAGCCGGTGAAGATCGCATCGTCGTCACCCACGGCACCGACTCGATGGAGTTGACCGCGGCCCTGCTCGGCCCCAATGTCGCCGGCAAGACCGTGATTCTGACGGGCGCCATGGTTCCTTACACGTTCGGCAGTTCCGATGGACTGTTCAACCTGGGAACGGCGCTGGCGTTCGTGCAGACGCTTCCGCCCGGCGTGTACGTAGCCATGAATGGGCGCTGCTTTCCCTGGGACGCCGTGCGGAAGAATCGGGCGTCAGGCGTTTTCGAAACGCCAAACGCGAAGCCGGAAGACTGAACCACGCGCCGGCGTAAGATAGCGCGAAAGCTTCCGGCGTCGTGTTTTATTTCCCCATGGAGTGCAGGTGGTGCATGACGGCGCAACTGAGATGGCCCAGAACGAACCAGAATACCGCTTCGAGCACCCTCTTGCGTTTTGGCGTCATCGGGTAAGATTAGCAGATCCGGCATCGGAGTTGACATGACGGTGCGGTTGGGCACTTGGCGGGACGGAGGGCGCCCCGCGCGGTCCTGGGGATCGCCCCACTCATACCCCGCTCCAGGTTATCCTGAGTCCGATGGCGATACCCCGTCCGAAGGCGCCCTTTCTCCCGCCGGACGACACTCGCCTGGCCGTCAAGCGGCGCAAGGCCGTGCCGCATGAGTTCGTGCTCGACGCGATCGCCGCGCTGTCACCCAGGACCCGCTCCATGTTCGGCTGCCTGGCAGTGTACGTTGGGGAGAAGATTGTCCTCATATTGCGCGACAAGCCCGGCGAGAGCCCAGACAACGGGGTGTGGCTCGCCACCACCAAAGAGCACCACGAGAGTCTCGGCCGCGAGTTCCCATACATGCGATCGATTCAGGCATTCGGCAGCGAGGTAACGGGCTGGCAGGTGCTTCCGTCCGATTCGCCGGATTTCGAAGAAGCGGCGATGCACGCCTGCGAACTTATCGTCGCCAGGGACGCTCGAATCGGCAAGGTGCCGGGCGCGCGGCGGCCGAGGACCGCCAACAGCCCACGGCGGAAGTCGTAACGACGCCCGGGCCTGGGAGGTAGCGATTGATCAGGCACGCGTGGGGATCGTAGGGGGCAAAGCCGGCCTCGGCGGCGGCGAGCACGGCGAGATCCAGGAAGGCGGCGGGCATGGCGGGCCAGGGCGCGCCGGTATCGGGGTCGGCGGGGTCGTAGCGGTAGCCGATGCGGCCCGATACCCAGCCGACTCGGCCGCAATTGGTCATAGCGACGGACATGGTGTAACCGCCGGGCGTGGCCAGGTGGCGGAACGGCGCGGTTGCAGCGACGCGCGCGACGGCTTCGAGCAGCGCGGGGGCTTGGGAAGTGGCGAAACCGCGCAACAGGACGGCGCCTTCTTCCAGCCTCTCGGTGGAGGGCGGCAACGAATCGCCGTCGAAAAGAGGGGTCACACCCTACCCCGAAACCGGTCGATTTCACGCCGGTCGCGTTTGGAGGGTTTGCCTTCCCGCCACGCCTCAAAATGCGGCACGGCTTTGCGCTCCTCGGCCAGTTTCAGGCGCAACTCACGGCTTGCCTCCGTCTCACGGTAGAGCGTCCCGGCAACCGCCGCCGGGCCGCGCATCTCACTGAGGGCCAGGACTTCGACCTGAAAGCCGCCGCCGTCGTTCTTCACTTGCAACAGGTCGCCGACCCGGACCTCACGCGATGGCTTGGCCGGTTGCCCGCCCGAGTCAATCCTGCCGAGATCGCACGCCCGCGCGGCGAGCGAGCGCGTCTTGAAGAATCGGGCGGCCCAGAGCCACCTGTCGATTCTCACCCGGGTCATCATTCCATTTTTGTACCATGGCGGGATCTCCAGGGGCCATCCATGCCGGCGCGGTTCGGCGACGCCCCGAACTTGGGATTGTTGCAATCGTGATACACTCCGTTTGAATTGCCTGCAGCCGACCACGACGTCGTCCGGCATCGCCAGTGTACCGCCGCGTGATGTGCAATCTCGCGCGGCCGGATTGTAGCGGCTTGGCTTGTTTGGGAGCCGCGATACTCTTTGGCATAAGAGCTAATCGGCGCTGCCGCCCCGGCGATTCCTGCCAGTATTTTCTTTTTTGAGGTATACGGATGCGATTTTATTCGGTTGGCTCTCGCGCGTTTCGATACGCGATCTCGATTCTGGCTCTGGCGGGGTATCCGATTCTGGCGCAGGATACCGCGGGCAAGATCGTCGGCACTGTCTCCGATCGCACTGGCGGCGTGGTGGGCGGCGCCAAGGTGACGGTTACGAATACGGGTACGGGAGTGGCACGGGAGACCTCGACGGATAGACAGGGCTATTACCAGATGCTGGAATTGCCGATCGGGCGCTACGAAGTTGCCGCCGAAGCGGTAGGGTTTTCGCGGACCTTGGTGGCCGCCAAAAACTCGCTCGAGATCAATCAGACGCTGCGAATCGACTTGACGCTGGAGGTGGGCGCGGTCAAGGACGTAGTCACGGTGGAAGGCGGGGCCAGCGCGGTGGAAACTGAAAACTCCACCATCGGGGCCACCGTCAGCGGCAACGCGATCCTGGAGTTGCCGCTGAACGGGCGAAACACCCTCGACCTGCTGGCGACACAACCGGGCGTCACGCCGATGAACGGCGATGCGCCCCGGCAGGCGGGCGCCTATAGCATCGGCGGCGGGCGCTCGGATTCGGTGACCTACCTGCTCGATGGCGGCTTGAACAACCACCTGATCGACAACGGCATCGTCATCAACCCGAATCCCGACGCGGTG
>Ga0182014_10000734_pt1 | contig 44390 bp, 31 predicted proteins | sample 612S2DmetaG_FD_120489 | JGI IMG/M metagenome (GOLD analysis project Ga0182014, IMG submission 120489) | Permafrost microbial communities from Stordalen Mire, Sweden - 612S2D metaG | ecosystem: Environmental > Terrestrial > Soil > Wetlands > Permafrost | place: Sweden: Stordalen | collected... | reverse complement strand
TTCAATAGGATAATTTCTCCTTCATAGTGCTTCCATTTAAAGGAATTAGATAGCATATTACTATCTTTGATTTCCTTTTTATTCTATTGTATCATTAGAAAGGATTTTTTGCAACGGAACCGAAAGTGGGATACCGGATAGTTTGATAAAAATCTGTCGCGTGTTTTATGCAGAACAAAGAAAAAAGAGATAAAAGATGACCATAATAGGTATTGACCAAAATACCTATAACATCTTGTTGTAAGACAAAAAGAAGCTATTTTTATAAGCTAGGCTTATAAATTTGATATTGATCAGCATTATCTCGCAACTGATTACTGTTAACCTTAAATTCTCATGATTGCTAATATGTCATGGGTTATAAGTTTGGGAAATTATCGCGAATTTTATGATAGCTCATTACCCATATTAACCGCACAAATTACAAAAATTGAAGGAAGTAAGATTTTGAATCTGGAAAAGCTTGCCGAAAGGCTAAAAAATTTTGAAGGGGTCTGCCGAAAAAAACAGATTGAGGATATTGTTTCAATCTTTGAAGCCGTTCGTCCTGAATATCAGAACTCGGTTGTCGATTTCGGAGACGATGCAGCAGTGATAGATATCGGAGGGGATGATTTCATCCTCTTTGCAGCCGATGGAATATGGGGGAGGTTGCTGGATGCCAGTCCCTGGTGGGCAGGCTATGGATCTGTGGTAGTGAACATCAACGATATCACAGCAATGGGTGGGAAGCCACTTGCTATGGTAGATGTAGCTTCTTCTAACTCTCCGAAAGCTTGCAGGGAGCTCATTGAAGGACTAGCTGAAGGGGTTAGGAAATTCGGAGTTCCGATCGTAGGAGGACATGTGCATCCTGATGCCCAGTATAATTCTATTTCAGTTGCTATTATAGGGGTCGTCAAAAGGGATTGCATAATTCGTAGTGATACAGCAAATCATGGAGATCTTGTGATTGCAGCCTATGATATGGACGGGAAAATAGGGCCTAACTCCCCATATAGTTGGGACACGACATCTTTCAAAGCACCGGAAACAATCAGAAAAACCTACCTTGTAACCCAGGAAATTGGAAAGAAAAAATTTGCCACTGCAGGCAAAGATATAAGCAACCCTGGACTTATAGGGACACTTGGAATGCTTTGTGAGACCAGCGGTGTTGGCGCCTCGGTATATCTCGAAAAAGTCCCAAGACCTGCAAATGTGGACTTTGAACAATGGCTGAAAGTGCATCCTGGAACAGGTTACGTGTTTACAGCATCTCATGAGAACGCAGAAGAATGCATAAATGTCTTTAAAGAAGCTGGACTTACAGCTGTAGTTATTGGGAAAATCGAAAAAGGCTCAAAACTCGATATATATGACAAAACAGATAAAGTAACTGTTTTTGATTTCTCAAAAGAAGGTATTACAGGCATCTGTTCCGAATAATCTGAATTTTTCTACCTGCTTTAAATTCCTATTAAAGTGAGTATTTTATTTTTGCTGCCATTTAAATTCGGCATTTTGTCATCTGCCCATTGGTTAGGATTTAATAAGATTACTGTTTTTCAATCCATGCCTTCATTTCTTCGTGAAGGAATTTTTCAGCGGCCTGAACCCTCTCAAGAGGGCCACGCAGAGTCAAAAGTTCCCTTTCTTCGCTGTTTGCGACCCCCACAAATATCTTTCTGGTTACAGGCTCAAGGTCAAATTCTTCGATAATATCGTAGATAATAGACACAACCGTGCCAGGGGGAATTATCAGATCGTATAACTCTTCGATATTTAAATTGCCGCCTTCTTCAATATTTTCTTTTTCGAAATGCTTTGCTGTAATTAATTCCTCAAGATTCAGTATTTTATGCATCCTAGGTCACCTTCTTCCTGCTTTCTTATTTTTCAGCTTCCAATATATCAGGACAAGAAACAAATCCAAGCTAAATTAAGTGTATTAGCCTTTTGTATACGCGTTCTCCTTGAAATAAATCCGATAGATCTAAATAATAGCCAGAAATGTTAAGCAAGTTATATGATCTCTTTTTTGTATTAATTTCTGATAGATATATAATATCTATGATCTGGATGTCTATTTGTAAAAGTCGGTAATTCATTTTATTATTTGGATTCTATTCTTTAAGTTATACATCCGTATTATAATTATCATTAGTTCCGATTTTATGCAGTTCAGAATAACTACTCTTATTCTTTGTCAATTTTTCCTCAATAGCTCATAAGAAAAAACACTATCCATTAATCTTAATTCCATTTATTTGTAATCGCCCCAGAAAATTCAATATTGTAAAATTCGGAGGTAGAAATTATGTATTATCTCCACTAAACTATTTTGTGGTTTTTGTGAATATATCTTTGAGTTTATTGCTCTAGCGCCAACGCCAAATTGATAGTGTATCGAAAGTTCTGTAAAATCTGATTGATTCTGTATTCTTTTCATTCACTACATAACAAAATGATGAGCCAACAGTTATGCTAACAAAAATTATTTCCTAATTTATGCGACTTTTGAATATCTTCTGGAATCGCTAAAACTTATCATTAATTTCACTGACATCGACTGCAATCACTCAAAAAAGCTCTTACGATCTCTTACATTCTCTTCTGAAAATCATGTTCACGATTACCTCACTCCTGCCGGATAATTACCTGGTAATTTTCGTATTTTCAAGCTCTTTTTCGTTTATAATAAAGCCAATTACGCTATCACAAAATGAACTAAATTGCGTATTCGATTGATTTCTGATTAATCAATCAGAATTAAAACCTCTTGTCTTATTATCAAGTAATATGGAATATACATTATTGAGAATAGTGTAAGCAAAATAAGGAAACTAGTCATTTCATAAATCACCTAACCTAGTTATTCTACATATTATGAGTTAATAAAGGTAGGTGCATAAACATTATAATCGTAAATATAAATAAGTGATAAGCCACTGATAGGTCCAAGGTAATATTCTCATTCGTTGAAGGATAAGCTGGCCATCATAAAATAGTTTCTGGAATCGCTAAAGTGGTTTATGTAGGCAGTGTGGGCTAATAGTTTCTATGACATTGATGAGTATGGCAACGGTCTTGATAGAGACCATGACATAGGCAATGGCGGTTTATGTGGATTTGTAAGCCATACTGATTTATTTGATTATTTTTCGCTAATTGTGGCCTTTTTATGCTAATTAATATATTTAATTAGATATTATTTGACATTTTTACTGATTAAATCGAATTAATTTTGGGATTTATTCGCCAGTTTATGCCAAAAATTGGTACTTATTTGAGAATTAATTTTGACGAAAAAGGTGAATGAGCATTATTTTCGCTATTAGAAAAAATAAGACTTCGAATCGATACTTATTAATTATCTATTTTCTAAAATAGGAGCATGAACCACAAACCTATTGTATGTGGCACAATGTTCTCCTACCAAAGCAGTATAGAACAGTCCGTGAAAAAGTTAGAGATATATAGTCTACCTTGCTTGGAAGGGATTAGGTTATAGGCTCACGATCTGCAAGTTTTTATTTTATCCCTTCACTTCTAAACTAGATATGGGGGCGAGAGCTTTACTGCTTTGTTACGAAGACATTTAGTCTTCGAGATGTAACAAACACTTCCGTATGTTATATAAATACCAATTCATTATATAGTTTTTCACAAATTTTTATCGGGATGTGTAACGTGCCAAAAATCCAACTCTTTAAACTTTCTCTCATAAAATCATTTGCCTTAACTAATTTTGTGGAAGAATATGATAATCTTGATTCACATTTTAATTTCTTTTTATATTAAGTAATAATTCTATATCGAGAGTTCTATTTACATTAGGGTTACTAGTAAATGAAATCGGAATGGAGAATTTACATTAGGAATAAATACATATGTTTTATAGCAAAACATGTGCAAATATGGGAAAACTATATTAAACATAGATTATAAAATATATTTAAAAATATAAAATATTCAATCTTTCACTATATTTTGTAACACTTGAGGAGTGATAGTGTTATTAATCCTATAAGAATGTGCATTTTTCTACATATATATATTTTGTTATTTATAGTAAGGTCTATTTTTAAAAATTATAGTTTGGGAACAAGTTGATTATGTGATGTTTCCGCGGTACACCGGCCGATGAAACGTGGATTAAAACGAATAAACAGGAACTAAAAAGAAGGCGATAGATAATGTTAGAACAAATCAAAAAGACACTTAGTATTTTGCTGATAGTTTGTTTTTTAATGTCCGTGACAGCCGCAGCAGCAAGCGCACATGGTGGTGGCTGGGGTGGCCTACCCTTACGCAGCTCCATATATATCCACGGTACCAGTTTCAGTCCCTGCAGTCCAAGAAGCTCTGCACCCATAGTTACTTGCTGGCCAGCTCAAGCTTCAGCTGCAGCAGTAAGTGCAGGATCCGCTGTAGTTAAGGAGAAGAAAAAAGTCACTTCTAAAGCAGTAAGTACACGACCCACTATGATCAAGGAGACGAAAAATGCCACAGCTGAAGCAGTAAGCGCACATGGTAGCATCTGGCGTGATGAATGTGACTGTGGATGCGAATGTGACTGTAGATGCGGATCTTTCATAGATACTTTCATAGAGATCTTCATACACTGTTTACCTTGCCCCGAAAATTGCACATCAGAAAATATCACATTCTAAAGTTAGCAGCTTGATTGAAAAGTGATAAATGATTTTCTTAATTATTAATCACCTTTCTCAAAAATTTCATCCATATTTCTTTTTTTACTTTTTCTATGCCTGGTATAGGCAGTGAAGACTGGTCAGATTTTTTCGTGTATATTTTCCTAAAAAGACAACCAATGGTATTTTTTTAATATTTCCCCTCTTTATTCAGCGCATCTATTTTTGCATGTTTCTCATCCATCTTTTGTTTGTATCTCTCTTTGATTACTTTAACTTCTTTATAGATAAGTAGACTTTCAGCGCTAATTCCTTTCATTGACTCAATATGTATTAACATCGCATCTATGCCGTTATCTAATAGTGGTTCTACTTTCCGCCACTCTGCATATTTAATATCCAATTCTTCCCTACATTTGTCTTGCAGTGTAAATATTTCATCCCAAAGTTGCATAATTTGGTCGCTAATCTCTTCTTTTGTAGGCATCATCTTTACCCCATTTGTTAAATTTCTTTATGAGCGTATTTCTATTAATTCCTTTCAATAGGTTTTTTCTGTCAACTGTCAAGCCAAATTTTTTAACTAATGCTGTAGCGGAATCAATAGTATTTTGTAATTATTAATATTGGGAAAAACAATATCAATAACCTTTATATTTAATATTAGATAAGCAAGTTTTTTTGAGTTAGTATTCTTTAACTGTTTGCTAATGATTTCTTTTTCCGTTTTTTAATGGGTCGGCAATCATATGTTTATGATAATTTAAAATCAATATCAGTGAACCAATTTTAGGTAACTGACTAATTTTTATATTTTTATTTGTACTAAGTTATATCTGCATAATCGAAGAGTTGTTTAATTGAAATATAAGCGACTTATAGGGGTTCAGCCAACAATCTAACGAAAATATGCGCTAACGTATAATTAAAATAACCATTGATCACAATGTTGAGAGGTGGTATGCCAATTTTATCAAAGAAGCAGCCGAAAATTATATGCAGAGCCAGGGTTGAAGTTGACGCTTACATCCCTGGGCTGAAAAGTCATTGGTTTTACACTTTGTCCTATAAATCAAATATCCTTTTAGAAACCTTAATTTCATTACTTTTCTCTCATGTAGTTAAAGGGCAGATTTTCCATTCCAGACCAAGCAATTCCAGTCATCTAACTATGTGTTTTTTTATACTATTTTGACAGTATGTATTCCATGATTGATTTCGAGACCTTGAAATATGAGAACTATCTGATTTTTGTCGTTGTTCAGGATCATATCAGCAGAGAGGTGCTGATGTGCGCTTATATGACTCGGGAAGCCCTTGAGAAAACTATCGAAACTGGAATTGCGCATTTTTGGAGCCGAAGCAGACAAAAGCTATGGAAAAAAGGGGAAACTTCGGGAAATGTGCAGAAAGTGAATCAGATAAAGATTGACTGCGATATGGATTCTATTCTCCTGCTTGTGGAGCAGGTTGGGGGAGCCTGTCACATGGGATATAGGTCCTGTTTTTTCAGAGATATAGAGGGAAAGATAATCGGTGAGAAGGTTTTTGAGCCGAAGGATGTCTATTAAAATTAAAGATCTTGATTGAGTTTGGAAATTTCTATTAAGTGAAGATTAAATACATTTTCGGTCGTATCCTCTATTATTGAAAAGATTTGAGTCTGAGTCATATTTTATGCCCAGAGAGATAGCACGAACATATCCAATTGCATGCAGCGGGTTGAGCAACCAAAAGTGTTATTTTTAATTATCAGTCATAACCATAAGTATCTACTGCATCAAAATATATATTTTACAACTGATTTTTGGTAGGCCTAATCGAACAAATTTTTTATTATTTTCGGGACTTTTGATTGTTTGAGGTCAATTGAAAATGGGATTAAAGGTAAATTTTAATGATTTCAGAATATATTAAAAATCTCTTCATCTTTTGATGTTTCATTTTTTAAAACTTTTTTCCTATGATTATTTTTTTCTCCTTAAGGTGGAAAAACTTGCCAGAGGTTTTCTTATATACTTTCTGGCTCTATATCTCATTATATGGTTGAAGATAACCGGATGCGCAGGATTGTTCCTGATACTAGTGTAATTATTGACGGGAGGCTTTCTCCCCGCGTCAAAAGCGGTGAGTTCGAGGGCGCTGAGGTTATTATTCCCGAAGCTGTGGTATCTGAACTTGAAGCCCAGGCAAACAAGGGTAGAGAAATAGGTTTCAAAGGACTTGAAGAGCTTTCAGAACTTCGCAAATTGGCGGACATGGGAGAAATTCAACTTCGATTCAGTGGAGTTCAACCCACTGTCGGGGAAATAAAAATGTCCAAAGAGGGTAGGGTAGATACCCTTATTCTAAGTACGGCTATCGATGTCGGAGGACTGTTTGTAAGCGAAGACCGGGTACAAGCACTTATAGCTAGAGCAAAGGGGCTTGATGTCGAGTACCTGTCTCCCAAGATCCTGCCCCCCTCTGAACTTTTGCCTCTCAAATTAGAGTATTTTTTCACTGAAGATACAATGTCCTTGCATCTGAAAAATGGTGTATCACCTATGGCTAAGAAGGGGCCTATAGGAAATGTGCTTTATGCAAGGATTCGTGAAGAACCTATCGATTATTCGGAACTTTCAAGTATCTCAAAAGAACTTATTGAAAGAGCGCGATTGGACCCAGAATCTTTCATCGAGATGTCTTCAGATGGGGCTACTGTTCTTCAAATCCGAAATATGAGAATTGCAATTACACATCCACCTTTTTCTGATGATATGGAGATTACAGCTATCAGGCCAACAGTGGTTGTAGATCTTGAGCACTACAGCTTGAGCTATAAGCTGAAAGAACGTATTTTAAGCCAGCGTGGCGTTCTTATTGCCGGGCCACCTGGGGCCGGGAAATCGACTTTTGCTGCAGGAGTTGCGCGTTACCTGAACGACCACGGCCAGGTAGTCAAAACTATGGAATCTCCAAGAGACCTGCAGGTGCCTCCTGAAATTACTCAATATTCGCCACTGGATGGTAAGATGGAAAATACTGCTGATCTTTTGCTCCTGGTCAGGCCAGATTATACGATATATGACGAAATCCGAAAGACCGGTGATTTCCTGATTTTTGCAGATATGCGTCTTGCAGGAGTAGGAATGATAGGAGTAGTGCATGCGACTAGAGCAGTGGATGCCATTCAACGCCTGATCGGAAGAGTTGAATTGGGTGTGATTCCTCAGGTAGTGGATACTGTCATTTTCATCGATAAAGGCGAGGTTTCAAAGGTTCTAATGCTATCATTTACAGTTAAAGTTCCTCATGGGATGACAGAGCAGGATCTTTCAAGGCCTGTGATTACAATTGCAGATTTTGAAACTGATAAAGTCGAGTATGAGATTTATACCTATGGAGAACAGGTTGTGGTCATGCCAATAGAACCTTCTAAAGGAGGAAGGAAACCTGCATGGAGGATTGCTGAAGAGGAGATAAAAAGTATTATTGGCAGGTATACATCTGGCCCTATTGAAGTTGAGATAACATCAGATAACAGTGCACTCGTGAAGGTCCGATTTGATGAAATAAGAAAAGTCATTGGCAAGGGCGGGAGAATTATTGACCAAATCGAAAATACTCTGGGACTTCATATTGATGTCAGGGAAATAGAAATAGACACTCTTAAAACCTCTAAAGGAAGAATGTATGGGGCTGAAAATAAAGTTTCTCAGCAGAGATCCAGGCCTATATGCCTTGAGAAGGGGAAGATTATCTCTTCAGCTCATCCTTTTATCGAAATAAACAAGAAACACCTTATCCTGAAGGTTCCGGAGCTTGCAGGAAAGGAAGTGGAAATATTCATTGAAGATAAATATCTCTTCAGTGCATCGGTGAGCCGACATGGAGAAGTGAAACTCAGGGCAAATTCTGAAATTGCATCCGAGATTATTGAGGCTCAAAATGGAGGAGATTTGATTGAAATACGACTCATCTAATTTTTTCAATTTCAGTTTTCCAACCAGCTTTTTACATCCTTACTTTACTCACACTTTTTTATTTTACTAATCTTGTTTGTTTGCTATTTTCATTAGAAAATTTCGATAGACTTTCAATTTCAAACAATTACTTATATTATACTTTGTAAGCAACCAGCCAAAAATTGGGGTTTATCAAAATTCTCTTTACCCATTATTTATTTAATACTTGTGTATCAATTTAGTACTTCTCTGACAAAAATAATATCCAAATTTGGATATAATATTATGTACGGATCTTACGTGCCACATTTTAAATTTATCACTTACTCAAGGAGAAGATCACTTGAAAGAACGATTACGTGATTAAGTTAAGAAAATCCAGACGTCAATCAGCGAGAAATGTTAAAACAGCTAAAATTGTGCTTTTAAGTCTTAAGAGAATAAACAATATTGAAATTTCTTAGCAATCAAGCGCTACTTGCAATACATTAAGAACTCAAACACAAAGAGTTTTGGATTTGAGTTAGAGAAGGCTTAGAGGATGAAACATAAGGTGGAAGGCCAAGAACGATTACAGACGGATCCCATAACTAGATTAGTAAGATTACATGTATAAAACCTAAGGATTTCAGCTATCTGCTTGGAATATGCTAAACAGAGTATTACCAAGTCCATTCATAAAAACTGTGCCAGGAAGAGTACCATCGATTATCAAAGATCAATCGAGGGACGATTTTAAGTATTATTTTTAATTTATTCTCCAACTTTTATTCCTAATTTTTTATTTTTTAATTTGATAAATGGATTCAATTTGTATTTATAACGAATACATAGCTTCACTTTTAGGGCTCTCTGAGCAGGCAATTACGGAGGTGAATTAAAAACGTGGAAGAAATATTAACCGTAGCTGGGCTACTTTTAATCTTTCCATTGTACGCAGAAGATCTAAGTACTAGGCTACGATAAATGGCAAGGAATATTGCCGATTTGCACACATGGAAGAGAAGATGGACATCTCTTTTCTGTTGAGATGGAAGTAAACTCCATCTAGAACTTTTTTACCCATATATATTTTGCATACATTTCCAATAGATCTTATCATAAATCATTCTAATTTAGAACTGTGTAATACTCAAAAACTACATTATTTTTGAACTTGCACCTAAAGTCTAACATCTACGTTGGGTAAAAATGGGACATTAGGTGCAAAGTTGCTTCTGTGGGAAGATTTATATAATTAAAATACGATGTAAGAGTAGTTGAAAATAAAGAGACGTATAATCTGTTATTAAAAACCAATTTTTTGTTTTTATAAAGATCTTATACCATCTTATTTTTAGTATATAATTACCTGCTAAAGCGGAGGTGAAACAAAATGGCTTTTAATGACAGAGGAAATTCACGTGGTGGCAGCAGAGGCAGCAGTCATGGTGGTGGTTTTAGAGGGGGGAGCAGTGGTCCTCGAGAAATGACCAAAGTGATCTGTTCTGATTGTGGCGTTGAGACAGAAGTTCCGTTTAAACCAAATGAAGGGCGGCCTGTTTACTGTAGAGAATGTCTTCCTAACCACAGAAAATTCTAAGGATAATCTGATTTGAGTGTTTAAGCTGTGTTGAGTGTTAATTTTTTAATTTAGTTTTGATTAACACTTAATTCATTTTCATTACTATTTATCTGTTATTCTTTCCATTTGTCACTGTTTGTTTCTGTTAAATACTCAACTCACTAATTAAATTCTTATTGTCTAGGAGAAGCAAATATCTGTGATGATTTCAAATGGAAGAAGGAAATCAAATCGGAATTGAGAATCAAAACCAATAAAAACTATTCAATTTTGAAATTATTGATATGAAAATCATGGTAGGAGGAATTAATCTGGCTAATTACAGGAGTACTATTCGAAAAAGACAAGCAGGGTTCAATAAGCCAGTAAACTCAGGAGACACCCCGGAAATAACAAGGGTGCGAACTCCTCGTAAGGACAGAAACGAAGTCCTTGCAACAGTAGCAAGTTTACTTGGATCAAAAAGAGTCACACTGCAATGCATGGACGGAGTTATCCGAATGGGCAGGATTCCGGGTTCCAAGAAAAAAAGAATGTGGATCCGCGAAGGCGATGTTGTCATAGCCAATCCTTGGGACGTCCAGAACTCAAAAGCCGATGTTACCTGGAAGTACACAAGACCCCAGATTGAATGGCTTGAAAGAAAAGGGTACCTTGATTAAAATATCTTAAAGGATAACATTTATTTTTCATAGCATTACATTGACCTGTTGCCTTAATTAATAAACTATTTTGAATAATCGCAATATTAAGACTATTTAAACCTAAGAACCCCTAATTACAGTTACAAACAAAAGCCGGTAATTCGTCATTAAGTGTTCGACGCATTCATAATTAAGTATATGGCGGGGTGAATTTTTGCATTTTCATGCCATTAAGCAGATTTTTCTATAACCCACCTCACTAAAGTGCTGAATAAAAAGCAAGAAAAGAGCACTAAGTAAATTTTGGGAAATGAAATCAACCAAATAATAGAGGACAACTTAAAAAAATGAAAAATTCTAATCGAAAGTAATCGAGAAGATATCGTAAAATATTTTTCATCCAAAATTTTGAAAAAACTTGATAGATTAAGGTGGACAAAAATACGCACTGTTGCTTTCCCACATTCTATATTTGTATTGCTTCCTCACAGTCGAAGTTTTGAATATCAACTTTTCTTTATTCACCTATTTCATTTTACTAAATTATCTCGTAGTACTTTTGAAGTCACAAAGCAGTAATTCTAGCCATTATTTGGCAGCACAAATTACATTAAGAATAAAACCTCATATTTTCGTTAAATCATTTGATACCTTCTCAAATTCCATCAAAATCATCTCAGATTTGTTATTTTCCAACCCAACAGAATAATAAAGATGTTTATTCCAGTAGAATACATCGCAGCAAGCTGCGGAGATACAAAATTTTTCAGATAACCGGTATTAAACGATTGAGTTCTATTTTAAGCTACCTTCGGACCATAAATGGAACTACTTTATGCAAATCATTGTATCTATAAAAATAAGCTATCACATGTTTTCTTAGGAAGTATAATATTTTTTTTGACCAATGGCATAATAAATTATTTGAAATATATCTACTTCAAAATTGGCAAAAGGTACTGTTTTGATTTCGATGCAATCGGTAATGATTGTGTGTATGTACATTTTTTCATTGTTCTGAACCAAAAGTATCCGCTTCAATAGTGATGTGGATTCTAAAAAGTATCGCAGCAAAAAAAATATTGAAAGAATGCTCTGAGAATTAAAACAATTGTGGGATTGTGAACTGTGGGGTTATGAATGTTAAATTGGGACCGGAGAAGCTGTACCTCTTCCGATGTAATTAAAATTATGTTGAAAATCAGAAAAATCCTGAAGAAACAGAAGCAAATAAGCAAATGAAAATATTTATTGTTAAATAATTCCCTTATAACCGAAGCGATACATCAAACTATTACATTGCTTGCAGCTAAGCAAGACACCGAAAATTAGATTTTCAAAACAGTATTAGCCTTCAAACATCTAATATTTTCGCTAACTAGTTCCTTTCTTTATGGTTCCCAGAGGTGAGGTCTATACCCTGTTTAGTCCTCCTGTTTTTTTATGTTCCTTTTTAATAAGATCTACTTATAAATTTACTACATCATCTTCAAGTTTATTTTCTAACATTAAGATTTAAAGGGATATAGGATTTATAATAAGGAGGGTTCAGATTTACTTCTAATTTTTTTTCTTCGCAGGAATACTATCCAAATCTTTTTTGCTAATTTCTGTATTTGACCCAATTTCTTCTTTTCGGGTTCATCATTCTTTGATTTTAAAGATAGTTTCCGCTATCCTTAGAATACTTTTTTATATTAAATATCATCAACTGATATAGATTCTAGTAAAAAGCTGTACACAACATCTTTAGGTTCGCTCTTTGAAAATAGTGATAAGAACTTTTCCTGCTTAGAGCATCTTTTTAGTTATTGAATAAACTTTTTCCATTTGAGCGGATACTCTTCTGAATATATTATTAATTCCCAGTATATATTCTTTTACATCTCTTTTCATTGTTTTCAGCATAATTTTTCGATTTTGCTCCAAAGTATCCTCTATCTATGTAAACCACTTCATTTTTTTCTGAGAAATTTACATGAGAATCAGAAAGGGATGCAAGAGTTGTTTTGAATCTTTTGATATACTCATAATCCTTGTCTATTATGTTATGAAGTTTATATACTAAGTGTAACTTACTACAGTTTATGCATATTTTTATCTACGATTCTCCTTGTCTTTGCTTCATTTTCTCGAGGTTTATCTGCTTTTACATGTCATGAATCTGAATGGATAAAAGTAGAATCCTGAATAATTCCCTTTTTATTTTCAAAAACAAGGCCATCAAGTTGGCTTTGCAATTTTCCCTCAATTTCTTCTTCTTTGCAGCTATTAATAATATTTATTCTAAATAATCAAACTGTTTTGCTGTCTGTTATCTACTCAGGAAAACCAAGAAATTTCCTGAAAAAAATCATATTAATAATTGTTTCTCAAGTTTAAAGTCGGAAAGACCATTCCAGTGCTGTAAAAAAATCATTTTAAGCATAATGATGATATCAACTTTAGATCTGCTCATTAAATTGTTTTGTTAAAAAATATGGACTCAAAAATGATACAAAAATGTTTCCAATCAATTGGAAAAATAAATCTCAGCAAGTTTGTCTCCAACTGACTGATGATTTTTGTATTATTCTTTAAGAGCAAAATAAACAAAATTTTTCATAAATCCAAATAAGTAATAATTAATTTAAACTCCATGCTAATAACGCATAGAAGTTCATCGAAAGTTTCAATGTCTATTTTTTTGAGTGGATAAGAATGGAAGGTGCAAGTATGATACTGAACACTTTGCAGCAATACAGTAAATTCATTTTCCAGTTTTTTATATCCTCATGACTTATGAAAATTCAATTCCCTATCATATTTCCTTTTCCCATAAGACAATAAAATTGTAATCCTATCAAATTGTAGTTTAGGATCACGTTTTCACAGAAAAATAATCATATTAATGATGCTAGAAAAGATTTAAATAAACCCATAAATTTATTTATATGCATATAATTTGTATATAAATGCCTCGTGAAAATCAAACATTTATCTACACCTCTCAGGATATTAACTGAAAGGAAATATACGACCTAGTCTTTCTGTAATAACATTGTTTAACCTGATCTTACTTTCCATAGATGTATACAACAAAGCTATATATTTTCTCAATATAGCAGTAGCTTAAGGATTAATCCAATCTTTCATGGATTTTTAACAGACAAATGGACAAACAAATTATACATCTATATACATCTAAGGAAAGTAAGCTAATTAAATAATATTTATAGAAAACCAATATGTATTTTAAAATGTCATAAGAACAGGGATTTAAAAACTAAATCATTGGAAATATATTAAAGGCTACACCACCGAATTAGAAAAGCCAAAATTAACTCTAAGTCTCAAATGCAAATCCTCAATAAATTTCGCAAGAAAATTTTATAGAGCTGAGGAAGAAACAAAAACTTCCTAGGAATTTGATTCCATAATGGTCGAATTTCCGAAAAGAATTTTCAGCCATTATGGAGCTAACTTGTTCGAAAGTCTTTACTTTGAGGGAGTTAGGGGCACCTTTTTGCTCATTACCTTCAGCTTCTTGATTGCTGAGATGGTTGCCTGAGATTCTTTGTAAATTTTATCCTCATAATAGCTTATGATCTCGTCAACCGGAGCCGCAAGAGCATAAATCTTAATCGGTCTCCCTTTTCCCGGCTTCTTTTCTGAACGCACACTTACCCAGGACTGGTTACGCATTAGCCTCATTGCAAGACTAACTTCTGGTTGCCTTAATCCAGTACTGATTTCAATTTCACGGGATGAAGCTTCGTCCACATTCATGAGGTATGCCATAGTTGTAGCTACATTTCTTGACATCCCGAGATTCCTCAACGTTTCAATAAAAATGTGGTCGTTGTCGTCCAGCACTTTTACTTCATAGTCTTTCATGATAACCCCTTTTATACTTCTAGTTTAGTAGATAAGTTTGTCAGCTAAAAAACTATCATGGCAATATTATTTATATCCTCAAATTATGCTTTAATAAGCACCTTATGCTTTTAAAATCACCTTTAAAGCTGACAACAATTTATAAATATGTCGATTGTATCTAGATTTATATGACAAATTTTGTCTTTTTGAAGAGAATAAAAAGCCTTTTCACTGTGTAATTAATTTTTTCCGTTTTCAGCCCAACAACCGGTCATTAAGTACAAGCCTTAAAATATATTCATAATTAACTACGAGAGCCAGTTTGATGAGATTGATTGGACGATCAGCATAGTTTTAACAATTAAAACCTGTATACGTATATAATTAGAAGGTTATTCATCTCCAACAATCAATAATGTACTCATACTATTTAAAGTTGTATATATTAAAAATGAATTTAAAAACCTTTAATTACGTTAAACATAAATTGATCTCAAAAATAATCAAACATCAAAGGCATGATAACAACTTGATTCAAATAAAAAGCTTTGAGCTTTATAAAAATAGAGTATTATAAAGGAACTGATAGATAATTATGAAAATATATTTCTGAAGAACAACAAACTTCATTTTAATAAAATACGGTTCACATTTAATATTTAAATTGGGACAAATACAGATAAGTTATACTTATTAGGGCACGTACTCTTCTTTAATTTTAGTTGTCCTCTGCAAAAATAAGTTGAGAAATATTTTCATTTGCCTGTTTTCACTCTTTAAAGAAAATCATTCATGTTAATTTAATTTTGTACACTCGTTTCACTATATGAAGCTATGCTTAATCTTCCCCATCTACTTAAATTAAAAACCTCTGCGTTTTGATTTGTAGAGCTCTGATGCACCCTTGATGTAAGTAAGTCAAAAAAAGTTCATATCTCATATGCTACCAATTTTATTACTAGTTTACCTAATACCTTTGATGACTAGATCAACGCTTTAAAATCATTAGAAATCATATATATGCTAGAGCATTAGGAGCCCGGTATCTTATGAATGATACCCTCGGATCTAAATTCGGTAGAATCTTACCCTCTGTAGGGTCGTCTGCCTCATCACAACCTAATACCCTAACCTTTGTCAGTTTACCTTTGTCAGTTTAACATCAACTATAATTTTAATCATTAAAAATATATGGATATACATCATACTGGACTTATAAATCTAAGGCAAGATCTTTATGAAAGCTTCGGATCTTTTCGTCGCCCAACTCGAAGAAGAAGGCACAGAGTATATTTTTGGACTGCCAGGAGAAGAAAACCTGGACTTTCTAGAGTCATTGAGAATTTCAGGAATCAAACTAATAGTAACAAGGCATGAACAGGCTGCAGCTTTTATGGCTACAACCTATGGAAGGCTGACAGGAAAACCAGGAATTTGTTTATCTCTGGGACCAGGAGCTACTAACCTGGTCACTGGCGTTGCTCAGGCACCGCTTATAGGAGTTCCTTTTCTATCTCCGGTCAGAAGGGCTGAATGACAACTGGCAGGGTCGTTTCCAGGTTGTAGATATTGTCCAGGATGATGGAGCCACTCTGCAAAAAGGCCTTGACCATAACTGATCCAGGAATGATTCCTACAGTAATCCGAAAAGCTTTCAAACATGCGGAAGCTGAAAGACCAGGAGCTGTGTATATAGAACTTCCAGAAGATGTGGCTGAGGAAGAAACTGATGCAACAGTACAAAAGAGGGGCGAAATAAGGATTCCTTACCCTAATTTAGAGGCTGTGAGAAAAGGTGCTTCTATGATCTGTGAAGCTAAAAATCCTTTGATAATGGTTTCTTCAGGAGCTAACAGAAAAGGGATTACTGAAGAGCTTGGGAACTTTGTCGCAAAAACAGGCATCTATCTGGTACATACCCAGATGGGGAAAGGTGTTGTTCCTGATGATTGCATTTACAGTCTCTTTGCAACCGGAATCCATTCCAGAGATTATATCAACTGTGGAATCGATGGAGCTGATCTGATAATCACTGTGGGGTACAACATTGCTGAATACCCTCCTTATCTGTGGAACGGGAAACTGGATAAAAAGATCATAAATATAGATTTTGTGGAATCTGTGCCTGACAGATACTTTAACCCTACTGTAAAAATCATTGGAGATGTTACCTCTTCAATCAGGGAACTTACTTCAAGCATTCAGGGGAAACGGGAATTCCCTTTCTTCGAGAAAACCAGATATTTCATTGAGGAAAAAATAAATGTTATCCTCCCAAAAAAATATACTCCGTTGCCACAATCAGTAGTGCAGAATGTCAGAAAAGTTATCGGGAGGGAAGATATAATCACATTGGACAATGGAATTTATAAGCTGTGGTTTTCTCGCCTTTACAAGACGTATGCCCCCAATACTGTACTTCTTGACAATGCACTTGCAGCTATGGGCGGAGCGCTCTCTGCAGGGATTACTGCAAAACTCCTTCATCCTGAACGCCGAGTGCTTGCAATCTGCGGGGACGGGGGAGTTATGATAAATTGCCAGGAACTTGAGACTGCAACACGTTATGGAATTCCCGTAGTTGTTCTTGTCCTTAATGATAATGCCTTTGGTTTTATCAAATGGGAGCAGAAAAATATGCATTTTGAGAATTTCGGGCTGGACTATGGAAATCCTGATTTTGCTCTTTTCGCGGAGAGTTTTGGGGCTGCAGGCTTTAAGGTTAGAGAAGGTGATAACCTTGCAGAAATTCTGGAGAAATCTTTTTCCCTAAATAAAGTAACTGTTATCGAATGCCCTATAGATTATTCAGCAAATTATGATACTTTTTAGATAGAGCTGAGAAACCTGACATGTGAATTCTAACTCATTCCCTGTGATGTACACAAGAATGCCATCTATTTTCTCAAAATGACAGTAGCTTAAAAATTAATCTAACGTTCAATGAATTAATAATGGCCAAATAGAAAAACAAGTTCTCCAGACATAAATTATATAATTTTTCAAAGTTATTTCGTAATTCTGGAAGCAGAAGCTGCTGAGATTTACCCTATTCTTAAAGTAGTCATAATTTTATCCAACCTTCGGTGGAGACATCTTGGAGGTAAGATTCAGCTACAATAGTTATGATGGCTTTTCAACTCTTGAATATCAAATATATCCATCTCAAAAGGAAACTCACATAATTAAGACTTTAATAATCTTAGTTTTCCGTATTTATAGTCTCCAGGTAAAAATCAATACTTCATAAGATAAATAAAATACATTTCTGAATACATATTAATTTTTTTTCACTGATTTTAAGCTTAGAGGTAAATCACAGAAAACACGGAAAACACAGAAGAAAGTGCACCTGTGAACAATTTTTCCAAGTTTTACATAGTTATAGAATTTTGAGTGGCTTGAGTGTAAATAATTAAGTTAGAGCTATACTTCATTCTTAAAAATACATTCAATTAGTATACTTACTAGACTTTTGAGTGATAATCATGAGTATATCTTCATCCTGCATTCTGTGGTCGATTCCTACTCGTTGTCCGGGATGCTTTGCGGAAGTACCCCATATCTGAGCATAACGAAATTTCCTGCGGAAATCTCTATGCAAGCGATCACAGATCTTACCTATATTGGTTCCGCTCATAACTATCAGTGGTTCTTCCATATCTACGAGCTGGCCCTGAGGTTTTAAATAGACTCGGATGAAACCTAGGCGATCATAAATTGCATCTTTGAGGGTTTCGATGTTGATTCCTTCATGAGCTGATATAAAGATCGAGTTCGGGTATATAACTCTGCATTCCTCGATCAGCTGAGGATAGGCCAAATCAACCTTGTTAACAGCTATCAGCGCCCTTACATAACTCCTGTTGCTAAGAACGGCATCAATAAGCTGGTCAACTGTGATATTTTCCCTTATAAGCACATTGGCATTATGGATCTTGTACTCATCCAGTACAGCCTTGATAGTTTCCTCATCCAAGTCAAGCTCAATAGTTGAGTTGATCTCTATTCCCCCTCTATCTTTCTTCTTTATAACCACATCAGGAATCTCTTCATCAACACGAATCCCGGCCTGGTAGAGTTCATCCATGAGTACTTCATAATGCTTGGGTTGGAATACATCGAGCAAAAATATAACCATATCTGAATTCCGGATAACAGAAATTACTTCTTTTCCTCGTCCACGTCCTGAAGATGCACCTTTCACAAGCCCTGGAACATCGAGGAACTGGATTGTTGCTCCTTTATGCTCGAGAACTCCCGGAACAACTGTAAGGGTAGTAAAGTCGTATGTACCAACTTCTGACTTGGCATCCGTGAGTTTGTTAAGAAGCGTGGATTTCCCTACTGATGGAAAACCCACAAGGGTTACAGTTCCATCTCCAGATTTTCTGACTGAGTATCCATCCCCTCCACCCTTTGAAGATGCTTTTTTTTCCACCTCGTCTCGCAAGCGAGCTATTTTAGCTTTCAACCTTCCTATGTGATGGGAAGTTGCCTTGTTGTACTGGGTCTTCCGAATTTCATCTTCTACTTCCTGTATTTGCTCCTGTATACTGCTCATCTGGAACCTGCCGATTTATGGACTGAATAAATGACTCTCATATTGTCCGAAGAAAGAAACCACATCAATAATGGTCTCTAAAAACCTTTTTTGATCAAAAAAGATTCTTCATCTTATTATTTTATCCTGAATTGTTGAATTCAATATATATATCTATGGAGTAATTTTATTTATCCGAAAATGATACGAATATTATGTTCAATTTATATTTTTTAATAAGTATACTATTATTTAAAACTTATTGAGAAAGGAGTCCTAGGAAATATCATAGACAAAATTTATGTGATTGAACTGAATAAAAATCAATAGCATTAAACCTTCAACCATCTAGTATTTGATTAGTTAATGCCCAAGGGATTTTCATGATGAGTTTCTGAGATAGTGTAAGCTAGTGTAACAACCAGATAGTCCGAAGTCATTATTTTCCAATGCTCTGAATGTGGTGAAGACTGGATACAAAATTAGGATGAGACATGATGAGATGCAAATCTAACCACCTATCATATGAGTCAAAACGATCTTACAGACTCTGATAAGTACTGGAAGTTCCATTAGGAGAAGGGGCGGGGGAAAAGTAGTTATCGCCTTCTTGGTGAACATATAAGCTGTCATAAGAGGAATTTTCAATGTAATATTAGGCTCTAAGGATGGGATGTACTCAACAGTAGCCTCGGATATCATTAAATATAAAGGAAATAAAAGCTAAGGCTAAAAAACATAGATAAATTTCAAAAATTTTCGATTCCAAAATTTATCCGGCTCTCGATTCTCAGTTCTCACTTTTTATCTCGTAAGATATCATTCATTTATATTAATTTATCATTCCAAAGTTTACTTATTCGATTTTAACATTCACTAAGTTTTCAAGAATTTTTCATTAACCTTAGTTTAGCAGTATAATTTCAATTTGCTACGATACCTAATCTTTTTGTCAAAAATCATTAAATAGCTTCCTAAATTTCATTAAAGTTATCTTTGATGTGTCAGTTTCCAACTATTTTATCGTAAAAAATTAAATGTGGATATTGTTTTTTATTCCATGTTAGCATTTTCACTATTCAATTTTGTAAACAGAATTTATATCTTTATTCGTTATATTGCAATCTATCAAATTTAACATTAAAAATCAGATCAAAGTTTAGGTGTCAAACTCCACTACACGTAATGGAGTAGGTTTAAGCAACCATTTTGTATATCAAGGAATTATCCAAAATTAAATATTTTCATTTTCTGAAATATAATTAGTCCTATATTTCCTTTGAAGGAAGGACATGGTGAAAGTTAGACAAGTGCAGTCCAAGTTAAAAAAATAATATTAAATAATGATCTAAACAAACATAAAAAAAATATTTCCTTGTGAAATCGCGATAGGTAAATCTATGAAGAAAAGTCTATTAAGAAATCTTGACCAAGAAAAATATTGGTGGGAAAAGCTCCACTAGTTTTTGTTTTCGTTCTATTTTCCGTGTTCATTCTTCTGTGCCTGGCCTTTTATTTGTTGATTAGTGTGCCTGTACTCTGGGTTATTTTTTCAAAAGCTTCAGTCATCTTTTTTGTCAGAGGCCCTATTTTGCCTGTTCCTATTGATCTTCCATCAAGTTTGGTCAAGGGAGCAGCTTCAGCAGCTGTGCCAGTAACAAATATTTCATCTGCTGTGTAGAGGTCAAATAGGCCAAGATTTGTTTCGATGGTTTTGTACCCCATATCATCTAGAAGTTCTATAGCTGTTGCTCTGGTGATTCCTTTTAGGTTGCTGATTGTGAAGGGGGTGAATACTTTGTTGTTTTTGACAATAAAAATATTGTCTCCTGAGCCTTCGCACACAAAACCGTTCTGGTCCAGGAAGATTGCTTCATCCCCTCCTTTCTCGTTGGCTTCTATCTTTGCCAGAATATTGTTCAAATAGTTCAGAGATTTGATATTCGGAGATAAGGTATCAGGAGCATTTCTTCGGATACAGACGCTGACTCCTGTGAGCCCAATCTCATAAAGGTCACCATACATCGCTCTCCAGCCCTGGGCTATAACAATCACGCTTGGCTTTCCACAATTGCGGGGATCAAGACCAAGATCTCCGATTCCCCTCGAGACTATTGGCCGGATATAAGCGTCTTTTAGATTGTTTTTCCTTAGGGTTTCAAGGATAATCTCAGTCATCTCATCCTTTGTGAGAGGGATAGCCATTGCAATTGCTTTTGCGGAGTCATAAAGCCTGTCAATATGCTCCCTTAACTTAAAGACACGCCCGTAGTATGCCCTTATACCTTCAAACACACCATCACCATAGAGGAAACCATGGTCATAAACCGAAACCTTAGCTTCGGATTTGGGAACAAATTTCCCATCCAAGTAAATCAGCAATTCAGTCATTTGCGAACAATCCTCTTCAATTTCACCAAATTGTAGATTGTATATATTTCTTAATATTTTCAATATGAAGTTATCTCTGATGTACAATTCTTACAAATAATCTATTTTTTTCATTTATTCACAGTACTTAAGCTCTATGTAGAATTTTTAAATGAATTCAAAGCTTTAGGGGAATTTTCCATACTGCTAAATTCATACGTAACACGCTGAATACGCGGATAGATACTGAATATATATTACAATTTCGCTTCCACATAAATATTTTAACATATTTTATAGATCATTATTCCCAGATGTGAAAAGAAATGTTATCCATTTTCTCAATATGACAATAGTTTGAGAATTAATCCGCAGTATTCATTAGCTTGGATCCTGAAAGGACTTGCTTTATATGAATTAAATAAATAAGATGAAGCACTAAAAGCAACATATTTCTTAAGATAATATTCACCTTAATAAATATAACTAATATTTTTTAACATGTTAATAGAGAAAAATTAATACATATCCCTAATAAAAATTAAGTGGTTATATCGCGGTAAATATTTTATGAAAAAATAGCTTGATATATCCTAGATAGGGAATCCGGTACTGTGCAGTCCCTATAATCCACTTGTCTTTTATAGGCATATCATAACTAATCTGCCCTTCCTGATCAAAGCGCTTGTTGGTTACAGTATTATCTCCCTTTGTTATATAGCCAGAATATGGGGCAGAAGAGCCTCCATCCCACATAGATTCTCCAGCTTCTACCCTATACATCGCTCTATGAATTATTGGGGTTACACCTTCCTGGCCTTTAGGACGGTAAAGAATCACATCTCCATAATCTTCAAAGGACTTATAACCTAAATTTTTTCCTTCTTCATTCGTGCTAATGTTCACTCGATCAATACTTTTAACAAAAATGATATCTCCTATCTGCATATGAGGTTCCATACTCCCTGACTCCACTACAACCATTGGAGTCCAGAGCCCGAATACCAGCTTAGAAAGGGCCATAAAAGTAATAAGGAAAGCTATGACCGACAAAAGATCCTTTCCAAAGGAAACCCAGGTATTTTCCTCCCCCTGGGCACTGTTTTCATTCTCATTTGTGTTCATAATCAGCCTTTATTCTTTTGATTCTATTCTTCTGTTGCTGCATCATTTTTCATTTGACCTTACCAAGTGAATATTTATCTGATCGAATTTATATGCTACAGCTTTTAGATTAATTGATACAAACTTCTGGATTATAGATGATTTCAATAAACTCCAGTTTTGGGCTGGTTGTATATAAAACATATATCAGCAATTTGTTTAGATAGGAGGTTTATCGAAATTCTCTATAATATATAGAACCTACGCAGCTGGATCACATAATTACTAGTGTAAGACATTAAACTATTTAGGATCAATTATTTTTCACAAACTTGCATGTGCTTTATCTTTGATATCCAACTATATAAGTCCTATAGGTGATACAATTAATTATTTATTACAGTACCTCAAGAACTTTCAATCGATAATTTTCAAAAGAATATCTACTTTTTGAATCTTATTAAAAGATGTGAGTAACATATATACATTTTCTCCAGATAAATAACGTACAGAGAAAGTACAGAGAATTTCGATAAACCTCTGATTTTCACGAGTCATTTGTGCACACTATTTGTGAGCCTATGACAAGATTTAGGGATTTACTGAAGTCCTCTGGAAATTCAAAAAGAAATGTGCTGATGAAAAACTGTATGAACATTAGGTTCAATAATTAAATTTCCATGACACTAGTATTCCAAAAAATGAAAACAATCAGGTCAAAAAAACTGTTGTATCGAAACTTATACAACGATGTTTTGAAATAATCACAACATAGTATTTTCTGCTCCACTAAACTTTCAAAATAAATTTACAAGGAAATTTATTTTTTCAAAATCCCGACAACAACAAACTTCTTCCAAATTTCAGGCCCATGGGGTGCTTCATCCATGGTTTTAGTAAGATCCTGTCCTGAATCATGAAGTCCCTGGTGGATGCCACCTATCCATAAATAACTATCAGAGATATCATAAATTTGACCACTATAAGCAACATAAATTTTTCCATTTTTTCCATTCAGGTCTGCGAGTTCTTCAAGTGTGTATTCATCCATTTCTATATCTCCATTTTGATTTTAATATTCTCTTTGCTTTGTGATTACCTGCAGTCTCAGCTGTCATCACACATTCAACATTTTCAACATTTCATTAACTTCGGTTGTTGGAAGCTGACATTCATAGTTCCTGCATACGTATGCAGTAGCCTTCCCCTCTATTAGCACCTGCATTTTAGTATATGCCGCCAGAGTTGTAATTTCTGGATCTGTTCCTTCTGGTCTGAAAACCAGCACCTTGTTAGGGATGAAATAGGTCCAAAGTTCTTCAAGCATGTATACTGTATCAGCAGCCTCCTGCCTTCCGGCAATTACCACTTCATATACAGGACCTAACTTGAAGTCAAGGGCTGACAGGAACTGGGTATACCCAGATGGCGTTTTTTGGATCAATTTTGAAAACGCACGTTCTAGCCCTTCAGTTGTATTTTCCAGTTCAAGATCCGCAGTTATTCTGGAAAGTCTAAGAAGATTCGACATTTCTACCGAATTTCCAGATGGTATAGCTGTGTCTGCAAATTCTTTTTTTCTGAAAATGAGTGATTCGCTATCATCAGCAGTAAAGAAAAGTCCACCATGTACAGGATCCCAAAAATGTTCCAAGAGTTCCCTGTTTAGACAAAGGGCTGCTTTAAGATAGCGCAGTTTGAATCCAGCCTCATAAAGTTCAAGGAGTCCATGAATAAGGAATACATAGTCATCGACAGTTCCAAAAATACCAGCTTCTCCATCTCTATAACGGTGAAGCAACCTTTTGCCGGGATTATAAAGGGCTTTGAGGATAAAATCAGCAGCTTTTTCAGCAACCTTCAAATATTTTTTCTCACCAAAAGTCTGGAAACCTTTTGCAAGAGCTGCTATCATAAGGCCGTTCCAATCCGTAAGGATCTTATCATCTCTTAAAGGCCTTTTACGTTTGTTTCTGGCTTCCAAAAGTTTCTCTTTATCTAGTTCTATCCGCCACTCGATTTCGTCTGTAGAAACTTTGAGTTCGGCAGCAAGGACGTCAAAAGGTCTATTTCTATAAAGAATATTCGTTCCAGTCTTTTTGTCACTAACTTCTTCTTCACAGTTACCTGCTTCTTTCAAATTGAACACTTTTTTGATTAGTTCGGATTCCTCAATACCAAGGACACTCCTGATCTCTTCTAATGTCCAGAGGTAATAAATTCCTTCTTCTCCTTCAACATCTGCATCTTCGCCACAATAAAACCCACCTTCAATGGAAGTCAGATCTCTTAGCACGTAATCCATAGTTCGCATTGCCGTTTCTTTATAAATCTTTTTTCTGGTAACCTGATAGGCTTCTGTATATGCAGCAGCAATAAGAGCCTGATCATATAACATTTTTTCAAAATGGGGGACAATCCACATGTTGTCTGTTGAGTAACGATGAAAACCCGAGCCCAATTGATCTTGGATACCTCCTCTATACATGTTATCCAGAGTAAATTCCACCATGTTTAGTGCCTCAGGGTTTCCGCTGCGTTTCCAGTAGCGGAGCAAAAAGAATATTTTGTGCGGAGTCGGAAATTTAGGTGCCCTCCCAAAGCTCCCGTATTCACTGTCAAATGACGTCAGCAGTTCATCGTAAGCCTTGTTCATTATTGCTTCCCCAATTTTCTCTCCTGAAGACTCTGAGGTCTTACTCTGTACCCAGATTTCCTCTCCCGAAGACTCTAAGATCATATTTTGTATGGTTAAAGTGATCTTTTCAGCCGAATCAATCACCTCTTCATTCTGCCTGGCCCATATCTCCTCTATCTTAGGAACGAGTTCTAGCATCCCTATCTGACTTAAACGGGATTTTTTTGGGATATAAGTTCCTGCAAAGAAAGGCTTCATTTTCGGGGTCATAATTACACTAAGTGGCCAGCCTCCTCTTCCAAGGAAAATCTGACAAATTGTCATGTATAAGTTATCGATATCAGGCCGCTCTTCTCTATCTACTTTTATGCAAACAAAAGCTCTGTTCATAAGTTCTGCTACTTCTTCATCCTCGAAAGATTCATGTGCCATTACATGACACCAGTGGCAGGTCGAGTAACCAATTGAAAGAAAAATAGGTTTATTTTCTTTCCTGGCTTTTTCAAAAGCTTCTTTTCCCCAAGGATACCAATCTACAGGGTTATAAGCATGCTGCAGAAGGTATGGACTCTTTTCATTGATCAAGCAGTTAGTTTTTCTATTTTCTGTTCCCAATCAAATCCCTTCGGTTTTTTTTCAAGTTTATATTCCTCGCCAGATATTATACTCTACCTACCAAGATTTCACGTTATTAAGGCATTCCTGTACAGGATTTTAACAATTTATAAATATTAATTCTTGCCCTTCGATTTTTCAATAGGTTTAAGTGATCCTGAATAATATTATTTTTGAGATCTTGACTACAAGATACTTTTCTATCTCTTACTTTCCCTTTTGAATGTAGATACAGAGAAGCTTGCTGTCTCGGGGCATTTCCGTATAGAGCTTCTCGTTTCGATCGAAATTCACTACTTTATTGGCGATTAAATATAAGTGAAATATATAACTTTTGTTTATGTATAAATTGATGGGAAAAGAGAATCAATTATAAATAGAGTTTTTTTTCGTTCTTATTCATTGAATTGGAAAGCAGTTTCTGTATATGTAAGTATACTGATAAACAGCTAAAAAACTATCTAGCGGAGTTTTAGCTGAAAGTTATACATTTTTATGGTGACTAGAGCAGAAGAACTTAAAGATAAGATCTACGAATATTTTGCAAATCATAATTTACCTGAGCCTTGCAACCGTGAGCCTGCAGGGCAGTCCAATGGCCCATAAAATGGCAGATATATCCAAAGATGCAATCGTCTATCTAGCAACCAATAAAAATACCCGAAAAATTCAGAATATTATGCTGAACCATGTGTTGCATATACATTTGATGAGTACGATCCAGAATGGTTTGATATGCAAACACTTCAGGTGGAAGGCAGAGCAACAATAAGTACTAATGAAAAGGAGCTGTGTGAGGCTGGGGGAATAATAGCTGCCCAATTTTCAATTACTGCAGACATACATCCCAATCAGGATACTATTATGATAAAAATTGAGCCTGATGTACTCTAGTATCTGGATTGCAGTGTTGAGTTCGGCCACAGGGAAAAAGTAGATATCTTAGACAAAAACAGAGTCTTTTTGCAATAACAGCGGCATGAAAATCAAAACGGGGGCATTATTATGCAAAGTTGAGTACTCTTATTCAATGACTGTTCTCCTAAAATAAAAATATTCCCCTAAACCCAGATATTTGGCTTTTTGTTTAGAAAATATGTATGTTAATTTTGTAAATTCGAGCTTTGATCTAAATGTTCAATAATAGGGGTGGGAAATTAGTTAAAAATATTTCCTGAAATCAAAGACGTGAATTCTCTAATGAGACAATCAAATAGGAAAGACAATTCTATCTGTTGCCAAAAATAAGTTTGGAGAAGTGCTTCGGGCAAGAAAGTTCCGTAATCAAGTCAAAAAAGTAAAACTTAAACTAATAGTCAATGACGCAAATAAAAAAATAGTAGAGATAATTTGCATTAAATTAAGGATTTTTATAGAGCCTTAAAATTAAAGAACATTGAACCAGAAAAGAAAAAATAGGGTCAAATACAGAAATTAACAAAAAGATATGGACAGGATTCCCTCGGAAAAAATATGGAAATCAGAATCCTTATATATCTTCCAACTTATTTGTATTAAGTCAAATAGTTATCTTAAGTCGACTTTATTCATCAGATTTTTAAAGGCAATGACCATAGGTCTCAAGTACCTTTTTTGTTATCTTCTGTCCACAAGTCTTTTAGGCCTACCATTAATTTTGTTCAAATCGAGCCCTTTTGGACCTTGGAAATTAAATAAGATCTTGAAAGTACCTGCTTCGTAAGCTCTGGAAAGTGGAGACCGAGACCTGAAGAAAGTACGAATAAAGTTTTCTTCTATAAGATCTCTGTTACAGGTATCAGGGTTTTCACATTCCATGCTGAGTCTTAGTATAGTTTCTCCATCTTCTTCTCCATAAAGAAAAGCTTCGTATTCTCCGGTTAAATAATTCATGTTTTCACGTTGGAATATGCACCTTTCCATATCAACGCGGTTAAAGGGGGTACCCTCAACCCAAACAGTTTCTGCCTCACGTTGTGGGGTCATGATTTTCATATGAGTCCTCCCACATGGACATTTTTTTCGAGTAAGCACTAAAGTGGTATCCTCAGTATCATAATTTAGTAGAAGGTTTCCTGTTCTTGCCCCAGCAGGCAAAAGTGTGCTGAGGACTATTCTTCCACATTCCCCATCAGGTATGAATTTTTCTATATGGGGATCATAAACGTCAATGTGGACAAAATCTTCTGGCACATGCAGGCCAGAAATCTCGTTACACTCCCCACACATTGTTCCTTCCGTGCTCCCATAAATATTGTACACAGGGCAATCCCAGATTTCAGAAAGATAGTTTCTCGATTCATCAGCAAAAGCTTCTCCTCCCACAACCAATTTATCTACGCCTGATTCTTGAGGATCAATGCCTTCTGCCCGCATCCTTCTAGCAAGGTTAAGGAGTTTGAATACACTACCCACTATGCCTGTTGGCCTATAAATTTCAATGATACGAAGGGGAAAAGTGCATTTGCCCTCAGGGATAATAGTCATTCCAAGCTGCTTAGCTGCAAGGGTCATTGTATTAGCTCCCACATTCATCCCATAAGAAGCACAGACAACAACCCTGTCTCCATGCCCGAAGCCCTGCGACATGAAAATACGAGAGTATTTTTCGGCATAGTTTACCCAGTCTTCCCATGTAAGGAAAAAGCTCTTCGGAGTTCCGCTAGTGCCACTGGTCTCATGGATCGTAAAAACATCTTCCCATCCTACACTCCGAAACATAAATTCATTAGTCTCAGGAGGCTGGTTTTCTTGGATAGTTTTCCCTGAAATCACTGGAAGATCCAGAAGATCTTCATGAGTCTTAATTTCCGTAGGGTTTATTCCATGCTTTTCAAACCATTTTCTGTAAAAAGGAGAATTTTCTATCGCATATCTTATGGTGTACCTCACACGTTCCTCTATGAGTGCGTCAAGTCCCCCCCTGTCCAAGGTTTCAATTTCCGTGTTGAAATAAGATCTATCCATTATAGTGCACCGTCGCAGAACTATTTAGCCGAATCAATAGCCTTATTGTTTATTGACGTCAAAACATGAAACTTTTACTTAACCACTGCTTTATCAAGAAAGAATATCAGAATTTCAACTTTTATTAAGTTATTTCCGGTAAAAAATAGATTTGCACTAACATTTCTAGGATTGATATCGTTTAACTGAAAAATCAATAGCTTTAAAAATCCAACTGTATGAACTGAGAACTTAAATAACAATTTCTATTGTAATTGATTTAATACCTCAAATGCGTATTTTTTCACATGCTCTTGCTATTCCATGAGCAGGTTATTCTCCAGAAAGCATACCCTCTGTACATAAATAGCAGTCATGTCCATCCAAGAGCATAACACGATTAATAATTACTTTCATATTCTACATAAACCCATTTATAAGTATTGAATGCTCACCTCCATCCATACCCCTTATTCCTTGTAGAGCTACTAAGGCTCAAGTCAATAGTTCTGACTGTGCTAGCGCTTTTAAAATAGTTATGTGGTCTTGCAACCAGAGTATACAGTGGCCATTCGCACATTGAAACTTGTCTGTGAAGAACCCTGTGCTGCCTAGAAGCGATTACATAAACAATCCTTCAAATAGCAGAAATCCGGCTATTCCAAGAACAAGGAGGTATAAATTTTTCCTTGTTGACATCGCATCACAATCCTCGTTTTTAAGATTTAAGATGAACGTAGAAACATCCAAGTACTATAATCGTCAGAGTTAAAAAAAGGTTAATAGAAGCTTAGGAAGGATATTCTCTTTTGCTCAGTGAACTTCACATCTAGGAAATGAACGATAATGCTGTTACAGGAGAGAAGTATGTTAAGATATTGGAGATACGAAATGTAATGATACTTAAATGCTGGAATATACATTATCCTACCCTGAAACCTGAGACTCGCATGATGAGGTATTTTGGAGGGGGGCTTTCCATAAAGCTGTGAATAGCTACGAATACCACCAGAAAAGAGGATAGTTGTGGACGAAAAAAATTCAAATAATCTACATTTTTTTTCCATTTTAAAAAACTTGTGAGGATTTCGATAAACCTCGTATTTTCACGAATCATCGATATATCATGTATATATTATCTAGAAGCTCATGACTAAATTAAGAGGATTCTTGAAATTCTCTATATTTATTATCTGTACCTCTCAGCCTGGGATAAATGGTGTCAATAGCCATCGTTACTGAGATCAAATGAACAATTTAGATGGCTTAGTTCATTTAATTGTCGGGTATTAGTTATGGTTTTTATTTCCCAATTAGTTAGTAATAAGAAGATATCAAATCAAAATAGATATCTTTCAACTGATTTATGATAGACTGGATAGATTTCCTGCTATTTCACTCCATTTCTGCATTTTTCAGTTTTTCTCTAATATTCTCTACAGTCTTCCAGGACTGTCTGACAATGCTGGGAAATTCTCCAAAGTGTTGCCTTCCCCAATTAGAGAGAAATTCTTTTGTTTTTGGGTCTGAGGGATAACCGCTACCAAAATCTGCCCTCCACTCTGTTTTTAGTTCTCTGATAATTTCATCCCTGCGCACCTTTGCAATAATAGAGGCTGCTGAGACTGGGGGATATAGCACATCTGCCTGGTGCATGGAAACTATCTCAATTTTTGTTGAATCATTTTGATTGTTTTTTGCATACTGTCTACGAAGATTTTCAGCAAAACGTTCGGTGTTGACATCAGCAGCATCAACATACACAAGATCAGGCTTAAGCTGTTCAAGCACTTTTGCAAAGCAAACTACCATTACTTCATTCATGTTCATTATCTTTCGGAGTTCGTCTATCTGAAAGGGGCTGACTTCAAGTATAACATAGCCTTCAGAATGCTTTTTTATTAGGCCTGCAAGTTGCTCTCTTTTTTTCGGCGTCAATTTCTTGGAGTCAGCAACCCCAAGTAACTTGAGGATATGGGCTTTAGACTCCTCTATTTTTACGCCTCCTATGCACATGGGCCCGATTACAGGTCCTTTCCCTGCTTCATCTATTCCTGCGATCATCATTCTGGCTTCCTCCTTATTTGAGGGAAGAGAACTATTTTTATTTAAGAGTAAGCAAAAGTAAATTTTATTTTTTACATCCATAACTCTGAGGATTTCACTTATAAAATCAGTTTTTGATATGAAAATTCATCAGAATGTAACATCATTCGTGCAAAAAGAGGCTTTTTACTACTTTCGGGGGTTTTTATTCATTCCAATTGCAGAATGTGGGGGATAATTCTAAATCTTTGCGATTCAAAACGACATTAAAAAGTCTCTAGATTTCTAGTTTTTACTTCATGTAGCGAGATCTAACATTACGAGCAAAAGTAAATTTCCTTCATACAATGATAAATAATAGATATCAATTATCCTACATGTATACCCCTTTATTTTCCATATTATAATTTTAATAGTATCTAAAAATATAAGAATATTGGCTTATTCCCATAGGAATTCATGGATTCAAATTTCACAAACCGCAATAAAATTTTTATAAATATTCTCATGATTGAAACTTAACAAAGCCTCAAAATTTACTTTTGTAAATCTTGAATCATGTAAATAAATTGTTGATAATTACTAATAAAACGGTTAATATCACTGCATTTTAAAAAAATAAATAAAAATTTTTATGCACTATTTATTAAGCAATTTTTGGGCACGATAGTATTCCGCATTTTGAAGTCAGATCAAGCCTGAAGGAAAAAAGTAGATTAATACCAAAAAATAATACCAATGAATCTCATGGATGGGTTATCGAGATTAATATTTGGAACGTAAAGAGATTGAGCATCCATATGAAATAGAGCCGCATAGGTTAATAGCTAAGTATATTCAGAAAAACTGTACCAATGAAAAATATCCTGAATTATCTAAAATCAAACCGCAAATGTATCAGAAGAGACTGAAAAATATCTAAGCACTTTTAGAAGGAAAAGTTAAAACTCGTATTAACACCAAAAATGCATCTTAATTGAACATTATTGAAAATTTCATCAACAAAATGACTAGAAACCTTTTAAGGGCAATAAGAGAATAATCATTCAATATATATTTACTCAATGCAGAGCTCTTGATATTTATATGAAAATATAATATTTGGAACAAAATAAGATTCCTAGTGGACTTAAAGTTATAAAACAAAGTATGTTATCAATTTGGCATCTATATACTAGTTTTGGGCGCAAATATTCACATTTAAGTCATCCAGGATTGTATAACCCCGAAAGAAAGAAAGCACATGATAATCTTTTCCACGTCCTTCAGTTTTTTCAATGCTTTCCTTCGTTTAACATTGCATTTATGATCAATTAAGAGATTTATGACTTGCCGATAAATCCATTTTTCTAAGTGTCAGCAATTTTCAATTTTACTGTGAAAACTACAATGAAGAAAACTTGATGTATCAGTATGCCATAAATTTTACAAAATGTAGCATTCTCTATATCGCGAAGCAGAAAGGTGTTAAATAAATAAGGTATTGATTTGCTCACTGAGCAGATTAACAAATTATGGGAAGATCTTACGTGATAAATTCAATACTCGATAATGATCTTTATAAATTCACAATGCAGCTAGCGGTGCTAGAATTTTTTCCTAAAGCAGAAGCTGAGTATCGGTTTACCAACCGGGGGTCTCAGCGCTTTTCCACAGAGTTCGTAGAAAAACTCGAAATAATCATAGAAGAGAAAATATCTAAGTTGAAGCTAACAGAAGAAGAATATTACTGGCTTCCTGAGCACTGCCCTTATCTTAAATCCATGTATCTCGAATATCTTAAAAATTTTCGGTTTAAGTTTGATGAGGTAAAAATCTGCCTCACTCAGGATAAAGATCTAGATATCCAGATAAAAGGACCTTGGCACAGCACTATTCTCTGGGAGGTAGTCCTTATGGCTGCAATTTCGGAACTCTATTTCGCAACCATTGAAAAGGATTGGAAGGTAAACTCAGAAAATAACTACGCACATAAATCTGTAATTGAAGCTTATAAAGAAAAGATCCTTGAAATCGGGAAAGCCCTCGAAGAAAATAATTGTCTTTTTTTGGAATTTGGGACCCGCAGGCGAAGAAGTTTTAAATTTCATGAAAATGTAATTAAAACCCTCATTCCGATAAAGACTTTTGGAGGAACGAGTAATGTGTATTTCGCAAAGAAATATGGCCTTAGGGCAATAGGTACCGTAAGCCACGAGTGGATTATGGGTACTTCTGCTATTGTAGGCCTCAGGTACGCAAACCGCTTCGCTTTTGAACACTGGATAAATGTCTTTAATGGAGACCTTGGAATTGCCCTTACAGATACTTTCGGCTCGGATGTATTTTTTAAGGACATGGATACGAAGTTATCAAAAATCTACGATGGAGTAAGACATGATAGCGGAGATCCTTACTATTTTGTGGATAGGGTAATAGAGCATTATAGGAAAATGGGGATAGATCCTATCAGAAAAGTAATCGTATTCAGTGATGCTCTTGATTCGGAATCTGCAATCGGGATCAAAAAATATTGTGAAGGCAAAATCAACTGCAGTTTTGGGATAGGGACTAGTCTTACCAATAACTCAGTTTTCTTCAGGAAAAGTCCTCCTCTCAACATGGTCATAAAACTGCACAGCGTGAATGGTATTTATGTGGTGAAATTAAGTGACTCTCCCGAAAAGGAAACAGGGGAAATAGATGCCCTCAGGGTCGCAAACTACATCTTTGGAAGAAAGGGATTGGATTAATAATGTGGTTCCACAATTACATGATTGGTGTTATTATATATAACTGAAATCTCTAGAGAATTTCGAGAAACATCTATGCATTTTAGTATTGAAATTTATAGAAATTCTCTATAATATTTTTGATGCGTCAAAGTCAACTCTTGCGATTATAGCATAGAAAATAAAATTAATAATCATTGTGGATATTATTAAACTAGTAACAGACGAAATTGAGGAGTTATAATTATTCCAGTAAAATTAATACTAACTTTTTTACTGAAGTTTACTAGAGACAGAAATCTAGCGCTTCGCGCTCGATCAATAAATATATATATTAAAAAATATGTATCTTATACAATAACAAAGCCGAATATATGAACAAAATTCTCTATTATATTTTTGGGAACTTTTGATGAGTGGATCATTTCATTCAGTGCAAGTTGTACAGTGACTTCAGGATCTATCATATCTGTTTTCTGATGTGTTATACTGAGGGACAACAGCAATGAAAAAATGTGTGTGAATGTCTAAGCAACCAAATTTAGTTACTATTTTTGACAATTTAGATCCTCAAATCTATTTGGGCAATGTAGTTGACTCAAAAGCAATTTGATGTACTTGATCAAGGTTATATTTGAGCCTTCAATGAAAATTCACTTATTAGTATTATAAAGTTTTTAAAAATTGGAGATTAATACAAACTCTCTACCAAAGATAATCATGAAATCACTAGATTAGTTCTCTAGACTCCTAAATTTAGTCATATGCTTATAAGTGATACATAAATGGCTCGTAAAAATCAGATGTTTAGCGAAATCCTCAATAGTCAAAAAATGAGGAGATGAAGAGTACTTTCATTTATTCGTGCTTGTTATTAGAAGAATTTCATTTTAATTTTATAATCAATTCTTAATGAACAATTCGAACATAAAGAATTAATCTTATGCATTCTATCATTTATTTCCAATGTACAGAATAATCCGGATTCCCCCAGAAAAAGGGGAAGAAATGAGGAAAAAAGCAGTAGCTGGGAAATTTCTTGATACTGCCAGAAAAATCCGAAAAATCAAAAATGATGAAGGCAGTTTTCTGGAAATCCCTCTCACAAATTCTGCAGATGAAATCGTAGAAGACTTCCAAGTCATTGAGCAGGAAAATCCAGATTTTTTTGACAAATCGTTCATCTGGGAAGAATTCCTCAAAAATCACTTTTCCGAAGCCGAGCTTGCGTATGTACCATCAGGCTGGCAGACCCTCGGGGACATAATAATAGTCAGAATACCTGAAGTACTTGAAGACAATAAATTGAGAATAGCTGAAGCTCTGCTTTCCAAGTGTCCAAATTGCAAAAGTGTCGTAAGAGATTTTGGAATTGAAGGTCAGTTTCGCCTTCCGAAAAGGGAACTTCTTCTCGGAAGCAGGACGGAAACAGTGCACAAAGAACATGGCTGTTTTTTCAAGCAGGACGTAACAAAAGTGATGTATTCCAAAGGCAACCTTGAAGAGAGGAAAAGGATGAGTAGGATGGGAAAAGGGGAGGTAGTAGTAGATATGTTCGCAGGAATAGGATATTTTTCAATTCCGATGGCTGTCCATTCTAGACCTAAAAAAATTACAGGCATTGAAATAAACTTTGAATCCTTTGCCTACCTAGAGGAAAATATCAAGCTAAATAGAGTAGGAAATATAATTGTCCCAATTTTTGGAGATTGCTCAAAGTTTACTCCCGAAGGAACAGCTGACCGCGTCCTAATGGGTTATGTAGGAAACACGGATTATTACTTGGGCCAGGCTATTAAAACTCTGAAGAGTAGTGGGGGTATTCTGCACTATCATGAAACAGTCCCAGAAAATCTATCCAGAACCAGACCTCAAGAAAGGATCCGAAAAGCTGCCGAGTCCCTAGAAAAGAAAGTAGAGATTTTAGAGACTCGCAGTATAAAAAAGTATTCTCCTGGTATCCTGCATGTGGTTGTGGACGCGAGAGTTTTCTAGTGAAACTTCGATATCCTTATCCATGTTTAAAGTAGGATATAGTTGATATAATGGACTTGAAAATAAGAATGATAACCAAATTAGGGAGATCATATTAAAGATTTTTGCTGAGATAAATACAGCTTAATTATGAGACTTGTTATTATTTTCTGATTTTTGAATTGATTGATTTTTTTTTTACATTGTCACTTTTGAATTGATTGAAATTATTTTTACATTGTCACATTTCCTTTCTGCATCTATGAGTGCCCAAAAAATTTAATTATTAATCACCTAAGCAAACATTATTTTTTTTGAATAATATGCTCAAACAAATGAAATAACTTCCCATTCTATTTATTTTGGCTATTTACTCCACAATTACCTTATCCATGAGGTTGTGTTTATTCTGGTTTTAAATCTACCTAAAATAATCCGTGAATTGTCATCGAAGGCTCAAATGTGACTTTGATCACGGATGCCAAATTGTTTTTGAGGCATGAGCACAAATGTGTCATATCTTTTCTCAATATGACAATAACTTAAAAATCTATATAACTTTCAATGAATAGTAGTACCAAATACACAAATAAATTGTACCGTTGTGTACATCCACAGAATGTCGGTCGGTTGAAAGAATATTTTTATATTTAAAGGAAATGAAAAAGTAATATTATGGTTATTTTTCCAAATTTTGATCGAATTTTTGAGATTGAATTTGATAAATTATATAAATATTAGAAAGCATAATTGAAAATGCATATAAAATTTGATAGTAAAAATGCTAAGATAAAACAACATCTTCATGCTTATGCATTTTTTAGGTTGTTAAATTGTTAACTTACAAATCCAAGATAATTTTGATGAAATTTATACTATCTAAATAAGGCTAATAATATCAAGTGTTAACCTAAGCTTCCAATTATATCAAATATATATAACGTGTACTCCAAGAAGTTTCATTATTGGGCTTAATCCCTTTATATATTGGGGGTCTATTCTTCCATAATGTGAAATATCATAGGAGTTAACAGCAATGTCTTGAACCTTTATTTTAAGATATATAATCTTAAAAATTTCCATTTGTCATCTTAAATGGAGAATAATGTTTTTTATCCACCATTCCTTAGATGTACACAACGGTACAATTTATTTGTGTATTTGGTACTACTATTTATTGAAAGTTATATAGATTTTTAAGTTATTGTCATATTGAGAAAAGATATGACATCCTTGTGTATGTCTGCAAAAAATTGGCTAAAACCTTGAATGCAATTTTATTTAGGCCATTTAATGCCGGCGAGCCAAAAGAGTAAAAATTATTATAACCCTTTCGGCATTTTTTCCAGGCTGAAGGTCTGCTTTAATCCATTCACACATTTCAACATCTTTTTCGCTTTTTCTATACCCATCTTCCAACAATTTCTTTAGCAATTTCTCCTAAAATCTCGTTGGAGCTCCTGATTTTTTTGATTTTGGACCTTTATTTGGCCTGAAAGCCCGTTCTGGGTACTTCTTTGAATCGGTTTTACCACATACTTCAAAGCCTAGGCTAAAACATTCACCTTTTTGCTCATCAACAGATGCATAAAATCTACAGTCTTGGCATGCAGGCATTCGGATTATTGCCTCCAGATATGTGAAGGTTTCTTATCATTATTCCTGAGTATTTGTTAGATACAACATCTAAGTGAGAAATTGCTTCTCTTTATGCGCATAAATACAAAGATAGATCTATTAAATAATGTCCGTTTTGGAATAAAAAATTTTTGGCATGCCTTACGATCAGCAGACTACTTTTATTATGGACTGACTTTTCTAAAATTCTGGTTCAACTATTATTTAGTTGATTTTATTACTTTGCGAGTGCTGAGGATCAAGAATATCTGTTCTTTAGGTATGTTATGACGTGAATTCCATTATTTTTTTGTAGTAGTCTATCCTTCCAATTCATCACTTCTTTGTTAAATGAGTTTATTTTTGGCACCATTTTCAGAGGCGGTACCACACACCTTTGATCTGTATTTGATGCACATTGAAAATTAAATAGCCTTAACGATATACCTTATAGTCAGATTACCTATTACATAGTGTTGGTGCTCAAGTATCGCTACACTAGATCCTACAAATAAGGGAATTAAAAAACATTGATTGTCTATTTTTACCGCTATTTTCATGGAAAAATGCCACTAGCCTCATCCTTAAATCAAAAAGAGATTTTGATGGGGGTCTATGGTCAAGTAGCAAGTTTTATCGATCCGTTGAAAATGTGACATCTGTCATAATAAAAGAGTGCATTCTTGAACAGTAGAGCAGGCGAAAGTAAAGTTAAATGTGCTTAAATTGAGGAAAGTTGAGCAAACTTGAATCGAACATTTTTAAGTTTCAATAAACTGAGTTATCTACCTGAAGGATATTCTATCATTTGGGATGAGGTGCAGTACTCAATTTGATTTTTCACGATTTATTCCTGGATCTTCTTTTGGTTCCTGTAATTTATTCAGAACATTTTTTCTCTTTTGCTCCCAACTGCTTCTTCTGCAAAGATTCATAGAAATAAAATGCTTAAAGCTACCCACTTTCTGCATATGTACGCAAGAATGGGATATATTTTCTCAATGTGGCAATAATTTAAAAATTAATATATTTCCAATTAATAATTGTGGCCAAAAAGACAAACAAATTATACAGCTGTACATCTGCGAAATGTCGAAAGCTGCTTAGCTTGATAATTTTTATCCAATTTGATACCTTTTCGAGATCTATATGGCCCGTTTTTTCCGTACTAAATTTTATGATAATTTAATTCTCAATTGCATTCAGTTTCATGGAAGTTTGTTACTTCATTTTCTCTTTTTGAAAAAATTGAATACAGTTTGCTGTACGAGCTCCGTTGTCAAAATTTTCGATAGCTTTTTTCATTTAGATTTCTTAATATCTAAGGCCTCAGTTGCTTTTTTTGTGTTTACATCTATCCAGAGATGCAAATCTCTGTAGGGCACAATTCTGTCGGTTTCGTTGAATAGCAGGAACTCAAGCTTCATGTTCTTTCCCTCGGAAGAGGGTGTAAAAGTAACTGGTTCTTTCCAGATCTCATTATTAGCAAGACTGATTTTTTTCTGGTTTCCCGGAAGAGGTAGATATTTATTTTTAAGTTTTATCTCCATTGTATAGTTCATGGGCCTATGCTCATGGTTTATTATTCCCACTATTACAGTGCCGTTTTCCCCGATAACATATTTTGTGGTGTAGTTGTTGGCTTTTCCTTCAAGCCCGAGAATATAGAACTCGGTGAAATGTTCTCCTTCCTTTGGGATTAGAATTATATATGCAAGAGTTGTGACAGATAGGAGAATTGAGATGGTCATAAAAATTGTAAGTGCTTTATCCAGTCTTGATACCGGCTTTTCCAGGATCTCGGCTCTAAGAGAAAGTACCATTTCCCTAAAGGGTACTTTGAAAGCTTCACTTTCTGAAAGTTTTGCCCGCCGCAGGTATGCAATCTCGCACATGACAAAGATGAAAACTGAAACGCTTATGAGGATTGGTAGGAGCCTTATTCCCCAGGGAGTGAAGTTAAGGCCAAGCCCTATCAGGGGTACTATTGCAATGCTCAGCCCAAATGAAAGAGCTATCCTCTCGATTCCGTCAATGTCGCACTTTGCAGGAAATAGTGCTGCGATAAGAGAATTACCTGGTAGAAAAAGCACGAGTGGTACGCCAAGTATATTTCTTATTACAGTATCACTTAATTCGGGCGTGAGCACAAAGATATCTGTGAGGAGCACGAACACAATAACGATCAAGAGGTCTGAGGGAATTTTCTTTCCGGTCATTTAGGTCATCCGGCCATCGTCAAAAAAATTGGTTATCATTCATTTTTTTCAGGAAAGTAAATGCTTTTTCTGATGCATTTTATCCTTTCGCTTTATTTTTTACCTTAATGAATATTTATTCAGAATTTTCAAAAAATTTCACATCGTTTATTCCCTTCCATCCCCCTTTCACAAATATCCTGCCTATTCCCCATTTTTTCTCATGAGGAAATGTGGCAAGTGGTATGTGCAGATAGAATCCAGTATTAAACTTTTAGGTCTGCAGGGAAAACTTTTGTAATAGGCACAGAAGCCTGCATACTTGGGGCATAAATTAATAAGTTTCGCAGACTTTGGATGGAATCTATTTAGCTTCAATGATGCTGTTTTCTAGATTAGTTACTTAATCATTTGGTATTCATTAATATATCCTCTAATTTTTAGCTAGATATTAACCTAAATATTATTGGTATTCTATTTATAATCATATTTCAATATCAATTCACTGATATTATATATTAGTTGTAGAATATTATCTCCCATTATTACTATAATCTAAAATAGATTAACTAAAATGATGTGATTTCTTAAAAGATTTTGAGAAACCTCTTCACACTCTTTAAAACTACCCGAAATAAACACCAAATTCTTCGGATTACAGGCCTAAACAAACGAAATTACTTTCCATCTTATTCTTTTGTAACTTCCTTTCCATAATCGTAAGGTCATGGGCTAATTGAATTATGGAGTTCATAGGGTCGATTCCCATGAAATTAGTATTCTGTTTGTGGAAATGGGTTTTTCTAAGAGGAATTTAGATAATATAAAGCAAAACACCAAAAGTGATATTAATTGGCTGTGCACTCTCTATATATCGAGATAGTAAATAAAAGGCTCTTGAGAAACATCCAACTTTTTGTTCAGAGCACTTATATTTTCATATTTTGCTCTATAATATTTATGGAGATTCAATCCATAGTCAGCAAATTTATTAGCGAAAACTCAAGGAATCTGCACTTTTAGATCTCACTTCCAACAGCTGAGTTTTACCTAATGTAAACCATGATTGATCAAAATTTCAATATTTATTAACCTGTCCACAAATTTGAAAGTGCTTCAGCTTGTTTCAATACTAATTCTACAGAATCTACATCCTTAGCTGGAACAAGATCGACAATAGGGTGCTCGGGTTTAAAATTTCAGGATCATAACCCCGGCTTCAGATGATATCATACCTAATACAATAGAGAAAGCTGAAAATGAAGGTACGAAATAGGCCAGTAATAGGCTCATGGTGGAGTTCTTATTATATTGCAATAAAAGTAACTCCTCAGCCAAAAAATCGCCCGGTGGGTCACGAATGTAGTTTAACTGGGTTTCGTGGGCTAAGAGGTTTTGGTGACAGTGGTGAGTATGGCAGCGGTCGTGATAAAGATCATGAAAGAGAACACGACGGTTTCCGTGGATTTTTAGGTCATAGCGATTTATTTGATGATTTTTTGCTAATTAAGGCTTTTTTATGCCAACTACTCGATTTAATTCAGTATCATTTGGCATTTTACTGATTAAATAGAATTAATTTTGGGATTTATTTATCAATTTATGCCTAAGATTGGTATTTATTTGAGAATTAATTTTGATGGATATCGAAAATTGGCACTGATTTTCAGAATCAAAAGGGTCTATTTAAGTAATGAATCCAATAAAACACAGTTTAATAGCACAAATTAAAGGCTGTTGATAGCTTTTACACGAGTAGTTACGTTCTCATCTGAAAAATAATTGAAGTTCATAATGTACAATCCGACATAGAAGAGATTTGATATTTGAACCACTAGTTTGTATTTTATGATTTTATCTCTTTATTCTATGGAGTAAATTTTTGTGAAGTATTGTATAGGTGGGTTTTTGGGATAGATTACTGCTATGTAAAGCAGATGAGAACGCAATTTATACTAAGTTCTTAACGTATTTATTATCTTTAATGTATAGGATTATTCTATCTTTATATTCATTCTCTTTTTTTTTCATTTTCCCCATTATATACGATACATCGATCTTATGTTAATATCTCAATAAAAGTAATACTATAGTCTAATGGATGATTTCTTTTTTGCATAATTATATTATCCATATTCTGAACCAAAAATGAGTATTTTTCTTATTTTTGTTCACTCAACTTAAAAATTCACTATTATCTAAGGGTTGCTATACGTTTGACTTACCAGCTATTCCAAAGACATTAGAACTTTTTTCAGAAATAATAATCAGTAGACTTGATATTTTGACATTGGTATTTTTCCCTTCAATAACCCATATTAAACACAAAAATATACTAGAAACAGATGCAAAAAAAATGGAAAAAATTATGAAAGAACCCTATGCAAATCATCAAGTAGGTCCTGAAATTGTATAGCTTGTTTTTCTATTCCCTCGCTCTTCAATGTACCGTCTCGATATTTTTCTTTCTTCAAAGTTGCCTGTTCTTGTAATTATCTGAGAGCTATTTATTTCTGCAAAGTCTAAGCCGTCATTTCCTCTTAAAATGTATACTAGGGTCTGATTGAATGAGTTTCTAGGTAAGCAGGAGTGAGAAAGTGTAAATTCAAATATCGTATCTTCTGTTTCTGTCCTGTTGGTTATATGCATATTTTTCCCTCTTATTCTCTTATGTACTTTCCAATTTTGTGTGTGGTATCAGTTACGAGTTTACGAGACTTAGAGGATATATTTCATAAATAAGTCCTTAGTTGTCGAAATCTGTCATAACGATCCGCAGACCCTCATTGCAATCATCTTCACATTTCCCACCTGTGATCACCAACTTGCCAGAGCTGAATACGAGCACTACTAACTTTGGAACCTCAATCCTATAAACAAGCCCAGGAAATACCTCTGGCTCGTATTCGACGTTTTCTATGCCAAAGGCCATAACAATACTGTTCAAGTTTAGCTGCGTTTCCAAATCTGCGGAAACTACAATGTTCTGAACACGAACTTCAGGTTCTGGGTCTATTTTATCGAAGCCGATGTCCTTTAGTGTGTTAGCCAGATTGATTATGGCCGCATGAGCGTTCTTGGTGCTCTTAGCTCCAGTGCATACCACTTTCCTGGAAGTAAATATTAAAAAAGCAGCCTTCGGATCTTTAGCTATGTAACGAGACCAGAGAACTTCGTTTTGTTATATTCTGCGCCTTCCAGCCCAGCTTCGATCTTAGGTAGATCTAAATCTTCAGCCAACGTAGTGGATGCCACCGCGTTCTGTATAGTTATTGGAGACTTCATACAACATATATCTTTGATATTCATACCTATTACTATTCTTTGGTCATGATAACTATTTTTAATCTTTTAACATTCTGCCATATGGATTCTATTTTTCGTTAGTCTTCTTTACCCATGAATTATTTATTTCCCGCTTCCCATTCAGCAGTATTACATACCGGAGCGTACGTGTATTCTTCAGAATAATTCATTAGTGGTTCATTGCACCGTACATTAATGAATCGTTTACAATATTACCTGCTAAAATTGTCGATGATAGCGGTTTAGGATTATACATTGAAGGCGGTATGGCAGCAAAGAAAATTGATTTTTTGACACATAAGATCAGCCGTGTCACACTAATCAATAAATCGGAAAAAGTTAGTCTCAAGCAAGATAATTATTATGTTAAAAAGTCAAGAAGCTACTATATAAATTAATGATGTAAAAAATGAATTAAATTTAAAAGAAACTGATGATTCTGTTACTAATTTTCTGTATATTTCCATTGACAGCTACAGAAGTTAGTGTTATCCATAGTAATGGTAAAAGCAGCGCCAGTAACAGTTTTATGGTAGGCGATAATGCAAGTTCTGGCGCCAGTGTCTAAATTTTACCATACTATTTGAAATCCATTATCCAATTTCTGACAAACCAACCAGACATCATATACTAATTAATTAATTAATTTATACTTAACCTGCATCAAAATATACTAAATACATTTCTATATTATATAATTATTTTTTCCATAATATTCTATTTATAATAGTTGTATATGTAAATTAGTTCAAAGTGTTCCATGAGCTCCATATGTTCTATGAGTCCCATAAGCTCCAGGAGTCATAGATCAGTAACCTTTTCTTATTTCGTATGGAGCTAGGAAATTCAGAGACTTTATCACAAAAGCTATGTATAAATGAAAATCAAAAAACAGAAGCTTTATTAATAAAAATATTGGGTATGTAATCTGTTTTTGTGATGAAGTAAAGTGATACAGAGCCAATTGAAATTTAAAGATTTTTAGATATATTGTAATAAGAGCAGAGTTGACTTTAAAATTTGAATCTATTACAGGTGTTTATTTTCACTGATTAGCAGGTCTATACCCACTAGTAAGTGTAGGGCTCCACCCCCAGTCACAGTTAGCGTTGTACCTTACATGGTCGTATTGGGTGATGCTTAGGGTGGTAAGGCTTTGATATCCTGAACCACCGCAGTAGTGGTGGCCGTCGCCTTGGTGTTTTTCACGGTATTCACCTGCTGCACTTACTACAGTAGAAGTCATTGAAATTATTACAAGAAATACTACTAAAATAGCTAGTATACCTTTTCTTCTGTCAAATGGTTGTTTCTCCATTAAATACGCACTTCTACTTTATTTTCAGAAGAATGTGATGTTGTAAATTCTACTCTCTTTTTATGTACTGATGTACATATCTAGCAATTGTCATTTTTATAGGCCACGTTATTTTAAATTAATGATACGAAAAATAATGCTGCATTAAATATTATACAGTCAAAGAGCAATTAAATATTAATAATTATTTTTAAAGCATATACATTGAAATACCAGTTTTGTAAGCTTACTAATTGGGTCTGGGTCCTGTTTTTGTGGGGATTATCCATACTTCCAGACATCACTGATAAGCATTGCATTCATCCCAAGACTTTGAGGTGGATAAATATCATTTTCCGGAGTATCACCAATAGAGAGCACTTCCCAGGGCTCAAG
>Ga0182014_10000733_pt1 | contig 44444 bp, 50 predicted proteins | sample 612S2DmetaG_FD_120489 | JGI IMG/M metagenome (GOLD analysis project Ga0182014, IMG submission 120489) | Permafrost microbial communities from Stordalen Mire, Sweden - 612S2D metaG | ecosystem: Environmental > Terrestrial > Soil > Wetlands > Permafrost | place: Sweden: Stordalen | collected... | reverse complement strand
TCGCTACGACCTCGGTCGAGTTCGGAAGCGTCGGCGCGCTCTATGCGAGGGTCATACCGGCGAAGTTCGAGGGGAGGCTCACCATAATAGTGCAGTTCACTGCGCCCCTCCTGATCTTCGGGCTGAAGGGGACGGTTGAGGCGGTCGCTGCCCACGAGTTCACCCACTATGTGGACCTGGTGAGGAGGTTCAGCAGGATGCAGGTCACGAGCGACGAGAGGGTCAGCACCCTCTTCGAGTCGGAATATGCGGATGAGGAGAGGGTCGTCGACCCGATGAAGATATTCACCAACGACAAGAAGCTCGCGGCGCTCGTCGAGAAGAAGTTCAGGGGTGGGCTCTCCGACGACAAGCTCAACGAGAAGGTGGCCAAGAGCTGGATCGAGAAGGGGCTTCCTACCAAGAGGGTCGCGCCGGAGGAGAACGTCGCGAGCGTCGGTGTCGACGTGATAGCGAACACGGTCTTCGACCCGATGGTCCTCGCCAAGATCAGGGAGCTCGAGGTGAAGGTCCCGGTTTGAACGATGTCTTCACTCCGGATGAGAAGGACCGTCTGGTCGAGCTCGCGAAGACTCTTGCAAACGATGAAGTTACCTCGGTCACTGCGTACGGCTCGAAGGTCGCCGGGTACTCGAGGCCAGACTCTGACTATGACATCATCGTCACGTCGGGGAACTTCAGCGGGCGGGTCAGGTACAAGTACGTCTACACCCCCATACGGGCCTCAGCCCTCATCGTCAGGGACGAACTCTTCCTCTCCGACGCTAAAAGAGCCTCGCTCGGTGAGTTCGTGTCTGGCAGGCTGCTCAACATCTACCTCCCGCTCCTGAACGCGGGGTTTACCAGGGAGGCGGAAATCGAGAGCAAGAAGAGGGTCATCGCCGAGGCCATCTACGAGCTCTCGTCCCAGAACGGGGAGTTCGCCCAGGACATCATCATCCCCCTCGACTACTTCCTCTTCGACAAGCTACACAAGAGGGCGTCCATCTACCCTCCGGTCGTGTACAGCTACGTGAAGACCTACACGTGCCCCTCGGCCCTGGAGAACCGAGCCAGCAGCCTCGACGGGTTCAGGGAGGCGGCGAAGCTGCTCGCGGCCCAGGGATTCTTCGAGATGCAGGGCGACCGCGTGAGACTCGTCTCGGAGAAGCTGAGGAGCCGGGCCTTCGCGAGGCTCCTGGCGATTTTCAACCTCACGACCAGGGGAGTCAGGCAATATGCGGTCCATGGTTACGCCGGCAGGGTGGGGCTCTCGGTCGTGAAGGACGAGGCGCTCTCCAAGGTGAGGCGACTTCAGCAGAAGACAGAGCCTCCCGTGGAGCTCCTCCGGCCCAAGGAGCTGCTGATGCTGGACGAGGGCCTGGTCGTCGCAAAGACGACGGACATGATCCAGACGCTCGCCGGGAGAGCGTCATTCTCGACCTACACACACCAGACGAAGACCCTCGGCGAGGTCTACTCGACCGCCAAGCTCGTTACCATAAAGGGGAACGGGGAGGTGAGCTACGTCTTCAAGCACTTCGCCGACATACGCTCGATGAAGTGGGCGTTGCTCAACGTCTGGGCACCGGGGATGAAGTTCAGCATGTCGCCGCAGGCGAGGATGCACAGGGAATACAACGCGACCCGGAAGATGAGGGGCTCAGGCGTGAAGACCCCCATGATACTCGGTGCAGCCATCGACGACCGGGTGCTGGTCAAGGAGTTCGTCGAGGGAAAGCTTCTCTCCAAACTCATAGGTCATATACTCAAGGGGACCTTCACCGACCTCACCTGCGTGAAGAGCTACGGCAGGGACCTTGGCATCATGCACCGGATGGGGTTCGCGCTCGGGGACGCCAAGGCGGAGAACATCGTCGTCAAGGGCGACCAGCTCTACTTCACAGATCTGGAGCAGGCGCATGAGGACGGAGACCAGGCATGGGACATCGCGGAGTTCCTCTACTATGCGGGCAAGCTATCATTGAAAGAGGATGCGCTCCGCGTCGTCGCTGACGCCTTCCTGGAGGGCTACGTCGGATCGAACGGGAATGAGAACATATCCAAGGCATTGGCATCGAAGTATGTCAATCCCTTCAGGGCACTGGTCACCCCGCAGGTGATGAAGGCGATAAGAGGCTCCCTCGAGAGCCACTCTGGCCGGTCCTAGGCCTTCGTCTTGAACGTCGTGTAGCCGCAGTTCCCGCAGGACATCCTGTCCTTGTGCTCGGCCATGAAGTATCCCTTGCCACACCGGGGGCATTCCTTCTTGAGCCTCGTGAGGGTCGTATCATCGACCTTGTAGAGCTTCCAGACCTGGACGTTCGCTTTTGGTTTCTTCTCCTTGCGTTCCTTCCTTACCTTCGGCGCTGGACCCTCTGCCTCGGTCGGCGCGGCGGCGGCCGCTGGAGCTGGCGCGGCGGCAGGAGCTGGCGCGCCCTTAGGCGCTGCCTTTGGATCCTTGGGGTTTTTCGACATTAATCATCACTTTTTCTTCTTGGGGGCCGGAGCGGCGGCCGCGGCCGCAGCGGCCTCAGCCTTCTTCTTGGCCGCCTTCGCCGCCTCCTTCTCCTCCTTGGTCAACAGGCGGGCAGAGAGATAATCGTGGGCGACTTCCTTCCGGCCTTCTTCGGAGTCGTAGACGTGGAACCATCCTACGAGGTTCCTTGAGCCGGCCTGTGGCGAGAGCCTGACCAGGGTGACCCTTCCTTCCGTTGAGTTCATTGCCTGGGCGACCTCGTGGATCGCTTCCTTCCTGTTGATCGCTCCCGCCTTCCCTCCAAATAGGACCTGGACCTCGCTCCTTCCGAGGAGCTTCGAGTCCTTCCTGCTCACAATCTCCATGACTTCTGACGCTCCCGGGGAGGGGGGTAAATAAGTAGTTTTGATAGGCCTCTGCGCGCCCGCGTCCGTCGTGTGATGAATAATAGAGGGGCCGAATCAGGGCCCGGACGGACATGAAGCGCTCAAGGACCGGGCTGCTGGTCATCGGCATCCTGGCTCTTGCCGTGGTCGCCGGGGCGTACCTCGTAATCTCGGACCAGAAACAGGGTACTCCCACCAGCCAGTGCTCCAAGAACGGGTCTGGCCTCGCCTCGGTATTGGGAAGAATGGTGGTGCAGCCAGGGACCAGCGCAGGAAACTTGACGCTAACCGTGGACAACAGCACCTGTTCGTCCATCATCGGAGTGACGGTGACGGCTTCTCAGCCGGCGATATCCGGTGTCGTCAACAGCACGTTCGTCGACTACTATGGATCGCCGGTCAGCGCTACGAACAGACTGCCTGCCGGACAGGTCGCAATCGGGTACGTCGTAGTGAGCGGGATTACGGCGGGGCAGCAGTACAAACTGACCGTGATGGTCAGGTTCTACTCAAGCAGCACGGCCCAGACCCTGACCTTGATATTGGTGCCAGGCACCTAGCGCGCTTCATCGCAGGAGGCGCTCCTCGCCGATTCACGTAGGCCCTTGCTCGGTGCTCGGGGTGCCGCTCGACGTGGGCTTCGCCTCGGGAGTCAGGGGCGCGGAGGCGGGGACCTGGCTTTCCGGCACTTTCGCCCGATACATGTACTTCTTTCCCCTCAGGAGCGAAGCGACGGCGGCGGCGATAGATAGAGCGGCTCCGATGTAGAATGAGAGGTCCAGGGCGGATATGAACGCCGGGGCAATCGCGTTGGGGAAGAACGTCTGCCCCTCCAGCGAGGCCAGGGCGGACTGCGGTATCTGGGCGACGACGGAAGCGAGCTGCGGGAGGGCGAGAATCGACTGAACAGGATTGTAGCCTAGGAAGGCTGAAAAGAGCGCGCTCGTCGGCGAGATCGAGGTGAACGCGCCCGCAAGCTGCGGCACCCCGGCGCTCGTCATCGCGTTGGAGAGCGCCGTGGGTAGGCTGGACGAGAGTCCCGTGACTATCACCGTGAAGAAGATGGCCAGGCTCACCGTCTGCCCCGTGTTCTGAAGCGTCGCCCGCATCCCTGAAGCCGCGCCTCTGTCCTCCGCGGGGACCGAGTTCATAATCGACGCCGTGTTCGGAGCCGCGAACATTCCGCCTCCTATCCCCATTACGAAGATGATTATCGCGAACGTCGGGTAGCTGAAGTCGTACGAGAGCAACGATAGGGCGAGGAAAGTGCCGGCTGTGACCACCATCCCGGCCGTGGCGAACAGCCTGGCCCCGTACTTGTCGGAGAGGAACCCGCTCAGCGGGCCCATTATCACGAACCCCAGGATCATCGGGATCATGTAGATGCCTGCCCAGAACGGCGTGGACTGGTAGCTAATCCCGTGCAGCGGGAGCCATATCCCCTGGAGAAGGATGATGAGCATTATCTGCACCCCGCCCCTACCCATCGAGGCCAGAAAGCCGGCGATGTTCGCGGCTGTGAACATCCGGTTCCTGAAGAGGTCGAGCCGGAACATCGGGTCGGAGACCCGCCTCTCCACGAACGGGAAGGCCGCGAGCAGGGCGAACCCTGCGGCCAGCGAACCGATGACCCAGGGATTGCCCCAGCCCATGGACGAGGTCCCATACGGATTCAGGGCGTAGGTGACGCCTATCAGAAGGAGGGTCAGGCCTCCCCCGAAGGTGGCGTTGCCCCAGATGTCGAGCTTCTGGTTCTTCCTCCTCGTGGCGATCTCCTTGAGCTTCGCGTACGACCAGACCGTGCCCACCGCCCCCACCGGGACGCTCACGAGGAAGATGTAGCGCCAGTCGTAGAGCGCGAGGATCCCGCCCAGCACCAGCCCGACTATCGAGCCTGCGATGACCGCGGTTATGTTGATCCCAAGGGCCTTTCCTCTCTCGTTCTCCGGGAACGCGTCGGTAAGGATCGCTGCGCTGTTGGCGAAGAGGAAGGCGCCTCCGATTCCCTGGATTATCCTAAAGGCGATGAGCTCCGACGCCCCGAGGTCGCCTGTGTTGGGTGTGACGGCGCAGAGCAACGAGCCGACCGTGAAAATCACGAAACCTAGGTTGAACAGCCTTACCCTCCCGTACATGTCCGATATCCGGCCGAACGACACCAGGAGGACCGAGGTCACCAGGCTGTAGCCGAAGAGAATCCACAGCAGATACTGGAATGAGGTGAGGGGATCGATGGACAGACCCCGGAAGATCGCCGGAAGGGAGATCAGGACGATTGTCCCGTCGATGCCCGCCATCAGCGTCCCGATCGTGGTGTTAGAGAGTGCAATCCACTTGTACTCGACCATTCATGTCACATCCTTTGCAATCATCATTTGTCGAGCCCGGCCGCTGGCTCGATCCCGTATCTCGGAACGCCCGAGTCCGTCGCGGCCGCGGGCGCACGTGCTAACTCCAATGCCCTTGTAGAGCATACCCTGCTGGAGAATGCGCTCGTAATGCTCAAACCGCCCGCAAACTGCTCAAGGCATTAACTATTTATACATTAACTAAATTAACACGCGATCATGCCAGAGAAGTCAGCCCTGGCCGATCAGCGGAGCGCGACATACAACGCGATTGTGGCGACCTACAAGATAATGTTCCGCAAGATGACCGAGATGCTCTTGAACGAAGGACTGACGCAACCCCAGTTCCAAGCGCTGAGGGTTGTCGCGAAATACGGACCGACTCCCATGAAGACGATAAGCGAAAAGATGTCGGTTACCGCGGCGAACGTCACGGGGATAGTGGACAGGCTCGAATCAAAGGGTCTGATCCTGAGGCACGCTCGCAGCGACGACAGGAGGGCTACTATCATTGCGCTCTCCGCCAAGGGAAAGAGGGTCCAGGAGGGAGTCTCCGGAAAGACTGCAAAGTTCGTGCAGGAGGCGCTCCGAGAGTTTACACCCGAAGAGCAGGAGACGCTCGGCAGGCTCCTCGCGAAGCTTCAGGAGGAGATGTCTCACACGGGTAGCCGGGCGCGCCACGGTCGCGTTTGAAGATCGCAGACTGCATAGGCAGAGATTCCTCACAGTTGAAGAGTTCCTATCGAGTCAGCGGACCGCGGGTGACGGCTGGACGCGCTGGTACTCGACCCCTCCGCAGGATTTCCAATCCTCTGCGGCTTCGATTTGCGGCACGTTACTCCGGCTTCATGGCGGCGATTATGGCCTTGGCCGATGACCTTGCCCTTTCGTCGACTAGGACCATGACGACTCCCTCACCCGGCTGCCCATAGTAGAGCGACGCGCCGGGGGGAGCCGCTTCGATCGCTGGGATGGCAAGGAGATCCTCTTCACCTTCAATCAGGACCCTCGCCGGCTTCTCGCCCCCCAGTGCGTTCCTCACAGCCTCGATGGCCTCGGCGGTGATCGACCCGGCGGGGTTCGATGCTCTGACCAGGCGGACGTAGGGCACTTCAGGCGGCGGTCGCTTCACCCTCCTCTCTACCTCGTCCACGACCTGGACGTCGGGTGTCCGTCCCAGCGCATGCAGGGTCTCGGTCACGCGGTCCCCGACAGAGATCACGAAGGGAGAGGTGCTAAGGGTCATAAGGAAAGGGGGCGTCTTGAGCTGGTTCGCCCTGTAGAGAGTGCCGACAGGTTTCTTGAGCTTTCTTCTTAGCGCGGGGGTGACGACGTAACGCTTAGGGGATCCTGTCAACTTACCTTGAGCGCGTACCTTCCGGGGGTCTTTATCGCCAGGGTCTGCGCGACCTTCGAGTTCTTCGGGTCGAGGACGATTATCAGGCCCGACCACTCGTCGCTCAGCTCGTTAGACCCGTCGTTCGGGCACTTCTTTTCGTTGGTCAGCATGTGGCACTTTCTGCAGGCGAGTTCCTTCATCCATGATCACTTCTAGGATGCCCGGGCCTCGGCCTTGGCCGTCTTCGCCGCCTTTGCGACCTCGTCGTCGATCCACTCGAGCGCGCCGAGGAAGGGCTGCCTGCAGGTCACGCCAATCTTGCCCATCGAGATCCCGTGACCGAGCGAGACAGCGGTGATCCTGACCCTGACCTTGCTGCCTACCTTGAGGGTCCTCTTGGACTGCGATGCGGTGATTACGCCCGACTTCACGTCGCTGGTGAGGTAGTCGTCCATTATCTGGCTGAGGTGGAGGAGCGCGTCCGTGGGGCCTATCCTCACGAAAGCCCCGAAGTCCGTGATCTCCACGACCTCTCCCTCGATTATCTCCTGTTTGAGAGGGAAGAACGCGAAGACTTCGAACTTGACCTTGTGGTAGGTCGCGCCGTCGCCTGGTATGATTTTACCTATCTTGTCGACCTTGACGTTTGTAACCAGCACCAGGTACCCATAGTCCGGATTGATCGTGCTCTCGTACTTTAGCTTCAAGAGCTCGAGGGCGACATTCTCAAGAGAGGAGCCGAAACGATTAGGGGGAACCCGCACTACATCGTCTAGCTCTACAAGTTGAAACATATCTAAACCAGAGGAACCCTTGACCCCTCGGCATCCCCAATATAAAATTTTGGCAAGAGTCTAGTTCAGCCGCTTTTCGACCCTTCCGGACCTGAGGGAGAGCACCTCCACGTGCGAGGCCCTCAGTTGCCGGATCAACCCGCCGTCGATCGTCGCCACGACGGCGCCGTCCCGCAGGGCGTGGGAGACCAGCTCCTCGTCGGCCCGGGTCCCCTCAGACGGCTCCAGCCGGACCGCGTCGCTCTCGACGAGGCCCAACGCAAGCTTTGCGAACCTCGACTGCCTCCCCTTCCTGTCCGCGAGCCTCCGGAGCTCGGCGTAGACAGGCTGCAGGACGATGCCCTCGAACCCCCCGACGTTCTCCAGTATGTCCCCTTGCCAAGGCGTGGGGTGTTCCATGACAGCGATTAGGAAGCTGCTGTCGAAGAGGACCTTTCTGGGGCGCCTTACTTTACCAGGCCCGACCCGATCAACCGCCAACGCTCCGCTATCCTCCTGCTAATCGCGACGCGCGCGCCGGGCTCTGCGACGACGGGCTTGCGGATGTCCAGCTCCGCGACGGACTCCCTGACCGAGGTCACGGACCCCAGGGTAGCCGCAGTCCCGATGTTGAGCCTCAGGGACTCTCCCATCCTCACCTTCTCCACCTTGAGCAGCTCGACCGAACCTACCGCCTGGTCGAAGAGCTGGAGGTCGACCGAGAGCTTGGTCCTTGGCGGAGGAAGCGTCCCTGGCCTCCCGACCAGCGATCCAACCATGAGGTCGCCCTTGGTCAGCGCCGGGTCGAGGTAGGTCCCCAGCGATATCAGGCCGCCCGGGCCGACCTTCTCGGCCATACCCGCGCCCGTCCCGAGGCTGGCGATCTTCGTGAGGAGGGACGCGTACTTCCCCCTCTCATCTGGGAGTCCCGGCGATATCTCGATCTCGTCGCCGACGCTGAGCTCGCCCCTGACGAGGCTCCCTCCGAGGACGCCACCGACCAGCGAGGGGACCTCTGCCCCCGGCTTGTTGACGTCGAAGCTCCTCAGGGCCAGCATCTGGGGGGTGGCAGCAGGGTCCCGCTGCGGGGTAGGGATGTAGACCTCCAGCGCCTCAATGAGCGCGTCGATGTTTATGCCGTGCTGGGCGGAGATCGGGATGATCGGGGCATCGGCTGCAATCGTGCTCGAGAGGAAGCTCTTTATCGCGTCGTGGTTCTTCTTCGCGCCCTCCGAGTCGACCCTGTCGATCTTGTTCTGGACGATGACCATCTTCTTCATCCCCAGCATCTGGAGGGCCAGCATGTGCTCCCTCGTCTGGGGCATCGGGACCGGCTCGTTCGCCGCGATGACGAGTATAGCTCCGTCCATAAGCGCCGCGCCCGCGAGCATGTTCGTCATCAAGCTCTCGTGGCCGGGCGCGTCCACGAAACTCACAGTACGGAGAAGCTGCGTTTCCTGGCCGCAGACAGGGCACGTCGGGGATGTCGAATAGGCTTCTGGCGGCGGAGTGTGTGAACACTTGTAGAACGCTGCGTCGGCGTAGCCAACCTTAATCGTGATTCCCCTCTTGAGCTCCTCGCTGTGGGCGCTCGCCCAGACCCCGGTGATCGACGCGACGAGGCTCGTCTTGCCATGGTCCACGTGCCCGCTGGTGCCTATGTTGCACTCAGGCTGCTTGGGGATGCGCATCGTCGGAACCGTGGACATAGTCTGGGCCATGAGGGATGATGAGAAAGTTCGGATTTCCGGGGATAGATAAAGATGCTGAGTACGCGCGGATTACTCTGACCGGACGACGTTGAGCTGGTAGACTTCTTCTGTCACGGTGCCTCCCCTGACCAGCTTCCTGCGCTTCTCGCCCTGTACTGAATGCCTGAACCCGATGCCCTCGGTCATCAGGACGTGCCTCTTGCCGCTCCCCATCACGTCTCCCCTCATAGGGAAACCTGCCCTGTCGGAACCGCCCGTAAGCTTGACCTTGTAGTTCTGGCCAATCACGCTCAAATCGATGACCTCTCCGATCTTGCGGCCCATGAAGATCTGGGCCTGTGAGTCCTTGGCTTCCATTACCTCGGACTTGCCTGTCTTGGAATCTGAGATGACGATCTTGAATGAAGCCATCTTTCGGGAGCCTTTCGGTCAGCGTTATTAAAAGAATTGGTGCCCGTGAACTGGCCAGCGGTCAGAAGCCGTACATCATGTCCTTTGCGGACCGGATTGTGACGATCTCCTCGAGGACGGCCTCGTCGTCGGGCGTGAGCGTCGCAGCGAGCTTCCCCCTGAGGAGCTTCACGTCCTGGGACGTCGGGAAAGTGAAGATGTCGTCGTTCTCCTTGATCTGGCGGCCGAGGGTCGGGCCGCGGACCGAGATGGCCACCTGCATCCCCTTCGTCGCCGCCTGGACGGGCTTCCCGTTCTCCTGGATCTGCTCCACCGTCCCGAGCTCCACGCCGCTCGCGTCCATCAGCCTTACCTTGGGCTTGAGCTTCCCGGCGGTGACCTCCACGCCGAAGACGGCTGGGTCGTTCCTCCTGAAGAACGATCCTGGGAGGGCTTTGATCTTTGCTGGTCCTGTCACAGTCTGGAGGGCGTTCCGCTGGTCCTCCTCACGCTTCTTGGCGGCCCACTGTACATACCCCTCCACCGCATCGTAGATCACCTCGGAGGTGATGATCTCGGCTGCCTTGGCGCTCTCCTTGGCGTCCTGCAGAACCTTGACGTCGAAGCCGATGATGGCCCCAAGATACGGGTCGTGCTCGGCGACGGCCTCGGCCTCGACTATGTCGTTCCTCGAGATGTCGCCGATGTCCGCAGACCTGACGGGTATCTCCCTCTGGCCGAGCATCCTCAGCAGGGCCTCGAGGCCGCCGATGTTGCCCGCCTTTACGACGACCCCGTCGATGTCCGTCTTTGTGACAAGTGCCGTAAGATCCTTCTCAGCTTCGCCCTTTATCGCCTCGAACTCCTCCTCAGTCCTGAAGGATATCACGGACGTCCCCGGTATGACGCCAGCTAGGTCGGGAGAGACGAGCTTCACCCCTGCGGCCGAGTAGACTTCCTGGACGGGCGTGAACTTGTCGCGGGGGTCCCGCATCTCGTCGAGCGGCTTCGGCATGAAGAGCGCCTTGACCCTCGACTCGATTGCGCCGTCCTTCCTTACGAGGACCAGGCGATCGCCCACCGAGAGCTTCCCCTCGGTCAGTATGATGTTGGCTGTCTCCCCTATCCCCATCTCCTCCTGGAGCTCTAGGATGATCCCCCTCGCCCTCCCGTTCTCGTCGATGGTGACCAGCTTCTCGCTCAGGAACTGCTGCGCCAGCCCGATCAGGACGGCCATTATCTCGGGCATGCCCACCCCGTACCTCGCGGAGATGGGGACGATCGAGACCTGCTTCCGGAAGTCCTTGACCCGGTAGAAGGCGTCGGAGTTGAAGCCCTGCCTCGAGAGCGCGCCGACCACGTTGTAGAGCCTCTCCTCGAGCTCGTCATTCCACTCGGGGGGCTGCTGCTTCAGCGCGCTCGCCAGGGCTCCGGTGGTGTCCTTCCTCCACCCGCGAATCATGTCGATCTTGTTGAGGGCGACGAGGAACGGGACCTTCCGCTGCTTCAGGATCTCTATCGACTCGATGGTCTGGTTCTCGAGCCCCTTCTGCACGTCGACCAGCAGGATGGCGATGTCCGCCGCTGACCCGCCCCTCATCCGCAGGTTGGAGAATATCTCGTGCCCTGGGGTGTCGATGACGAGGAGGCCCGGTATCTTCAGCTGCGCGCCGGACTTGTCGAGGAGCGCGCCACAGATCGCCGTGAGCGTCTCCATTGGAAAGAAACTGGCCCCTATCTCTTGCGTGATTCCTCCGGCCTCGCGCGCCTGGACCGCGGTGCCCCGTATCTTATCCAAGAATGACGTTTTGCCGGAATCTACATGACCCAGTACGACGACGACTGGCTGCCTTAGAGTCTGTGAGGGAAGGGACATGCAGAAGCAACTTGACTGGCGAGCTCCTTACTGCCTAATATAACTTGCCGTGTCGATATCCACAGCACCAACTCGATTCCGTCGACTCGACCGAGATGTGAAGGGCGTCCTGGAGAATTCTGGAAAGGTCAACGTCAAGGAGGTTCACAAGACTATGGAAAGGAGGAGGAGCCCCTCATCGACGGAGAGGCAGATGCGCGGACCATGAGGTCAGCAGTAGAAGGTGACTACCCAACCCTGCTGTCCGCTGTATGTCCCGTAATCCCCCGCCCAACCCTGCTGCATCGGGGCGGGAATGCTGGTCGCCGGACCCGGGAAGAAGTAGCTGCTCCACACTGCGCCCTGGCCATCGCTGCCGCTTGGCGCCGTCCAGGTGTTGCCCGAGCCGTCAGTGAACGTTGCGCCTGCCGGCATCTGGACCCCTCCGAAAGTGCTCGGACAGACGGGGACAGAAGGTGACGCCGAGGTGGTGGTCGTGGTCGAGGTGGTCGTGGAGGAAGACGAAGAGGTGGACGAGGATGAAGAGCCGTCGGATATCACGGCGACGGAGGCGGCGCCAAAATTCTCGACGAACACCTCTGCCATGCCCGAGTCGTAGACCACCCCGTAGGGAAAGCTCCCGGCGGTCATGGTCACCGAATCGACGACCGTGTTAGTCGAGTCCGAGATCAGATAGACATTGTGCTGCCCTGAAAAATAGTTAGCCACAAAAACGTCGCCGGTCCCAGAGTCGTAGGCAACGCCATAGGGATCCACTCCCACGTGCCCGGCGCCTATCGTGGCGACGACCGTGTTAGTCGCATCCGAGATCACAGAAACGGTGCTCGAACCGTCATTTGCCACGAAGACCTCTCCCTTCGCAGGGTCGTAGGCGGCGTAGCGCGGTGCGACCCCGACGTTAACGGTGGCGACGACCGTGTTGGTGGAGTCCGAGATCACGGAGACGGTTCCGACGCCATCGTTCACCGCGAAGACCTCCCCTTTGCCGGAATCGTAGGCTATGCCGAAGGGACCGCCTCCGACAGTGACAGTAGCCACGACGGTGTTATTAGAGTCGGAGATTACTGAGACCGACCCCGAACCACCATTCGCGACGAAGACCTCTCCCTTTGCAGGGTCGTATGCGACGCCAAACGGGTTGGTTCCAACGAAAACGGTGGCGACGACCGTGTTGGTGGAGTCCGAGATCACGGAGACAGAGCCCCCGCCGTTGTTTGCGACGAAGACCTCTCCCTTCGCAGAGTCGTAGGCCGCGCCGTAGGGAGTGCTCCCGACGTTCACGGTGGCGACGACCGTGTTGGTGGAGTCCGAGATCACGGAGACAGAGCCCGAGCCTGAGTTCGTGACGAAGACCTCGCCCTTCACAGAGTCGTAGGCCCCGGAATATGGGAAGCTGCCGACGTTGACCGTGGCGACGACCGTTTGCCCAAAGCTCAGCGGGACGAGTGTGAGCGAGAAGACCAGGAGGACGATGAGGACTGCGCATGCCCTGCCGATGAAGCGCGTAGAGCTCGTGATGCGTATGCCTGGGTTCCTACGTGACACTGGGGGCAAATATGATGTATAACATTGGTTATGCGTGCATATTTATGCCTACTTGTTAGCTTTATGACGCGGCGGCGCGCCCTTGCGCTTCCTCGCTAGGAGAAGTAGGTCTTGGATTCCCAGTCGAAGGACTCTTTCGAGTCAGAGGCGTGGATTGCGTTGTCGAGCAGCCCGGTCGCAAAGTCGCCCCTTATCGTCCCCGGGGCAGCCTCCCAGCTCTTGGTCGAGCCGATGACCCTCCGGACCAGGGCGATCGCGTCCCGCCCTTCCAAGACCACCCCGACGCTGGGGCCGCTGCTGATGAACGATACGAGGTCCCCGAAGAAGGGCTTGTCCTTGTGCACGATGTAGAACTGTGTCGCCTTGGCCTTTGAGACCGTCTGCATCTTGATCTCCACCGGCTTCAGGCCGCGCCTCTCGAACCTGCCAATTATCTCCCCGACTAGGCCGCGGGCGACGGCGTCGGGCTTTACTACGATGAGGGTCCGCTCGACTGCCGGGAGCGACATCCTACCTGTTCTCCCTTGCCCACTTGAACTTGCGAGGGTCCCGCTTCAGCTTGCGGTCGTTGAGCTTGCACTTGTTGGAACAGTAGCTCTTGGTCGAACCGTCGTTCAATACCAGCATTATGCCGGAGCCGAGATGGACGTCCTTGCCGCAGAAAAAGCATTTCTTAGGTGTATACAACTCAAGTTATCGCCTGGAAGGTGTTCTTTCCGCCCTTGTGACTTGTGCATATAAACGAAGCGCCAGGAGACCATCCGGAAAAGGGCAGCGCGACGCCGTAATCTCAGTCGGGTAACTCAGAGAAAACATCAGGAAGAGGTCGAGTCTCTTCGCATAGGGGTATAAAGCGAAATCAGCTGACCGATGGCTTCGTTGTCGGGTCCAGGCGCGGGCCCTAGCCTTGAGGAGGCTCGTCTATCCTCTCGTAACCTCCCTGGTAATCCTGCTCATCCTGGTAGGGTTCCCGGTCGCGGCGCCGGCGCCTACCATTGACCACGTCGTCGTGATAGTCCAGGAGAACCATACCTTCGACAACTTCTTCGGGTTCTATCCGGGCGCGAACGGCCTCGAGGGTTCGACCGCGCCGATCTTCCACTCTGCGGCCAACGTGGTGTATGAGAACCAGCGGCTGAACGGCTTCGTCGGCCATCCGGAGAACTACGGGTACTTCGCGTGCGCAGACATCCCGTACTACTGCAAGCTCGCCAACTCTGGCGTCCTCTTCGACAACTTCTACTCGGTCAGCCCCGTGGCCAGCCTTCCAAACCACATGGCGATCATCGCCGGTTCGACGCTGGGATTCCACACGGACTGGAACACATCCGGCCAGGCCTTCCCATGGCGCTCAAACACGACGATCCTGGACGAGATGACCTCGGCAGGGATCTCGTGGAACTACGACAACTGCAACTACAACGAATGTCCTCTGTCCTTCTTCACTCAGTCAGGGACGTGGAGTAACGACTTGGGGTCGACGACGACGCTCTTCCAGCAGATCGACAGCAAGACCCTCCCGAGCGTCACCTTCGTGATGCCGACCGAGGACGACGTGAGCGACCAGGCCCCGGCGCTGCTGTCCGACGGACAGGCGTGGATCCAGAACATAATGGACGGGCTCAACTCTTCGGGATACCTCCAGCACACCATAGTGCTGCTGACCTGGGACGACTCCGGCGGATGGTACGACCACGTCACGCCTCCAGGCGCGTTCGGCTACCGGATCCACATGATAATGATCGCACCCTACGGCCCCAAGGGGGTCGTCGACCACACCCTGTCGAGCTTCTACTCGATCCCGGCACTGATCGAGTCGGTCTTCCACCTCCCCTGCATGCACGACGATTGCACCGCCTCCAATCTCCTCAGCGGTCTGAGCGGCGTGAGCTCCGCAAGCCAGTCGGCCGCCTCAAACCAGTCATCCACCTCCAGTCAATCTCCCTCTCCGGTCCAAACCTCCACTGCCTGCCAGGCGTGGGCGACCGCATATTGGGGACCATACTGGGGCTGCGAAGACTTGCGCTGACAGCAAGAGCTCCGAGAGCGCCAGCCCGAAGTCTGGACTTTAGAAGATAAACTGAATCCTGCGTGGGACTTAAATTCGACCGCGAGTGAAGGGTTATGGACGAACCGGCCGAGGATTCTTGGAAGGAGGCACTTCGTTCGTATATCCTTGAGCATGGCGACGATCTGACTTTCACGAAGCATTTCTGGAAGGAATGCGAGCCGCTCGAATCAGACGTAACTCAATACAACAAATTCGTCCGCGCTCAACAGGCAGCCTACACTGGCGACGATGCCCCTACCATTTCGCTTGACTTTGAAGTTTCGACAACTACAATCCGAAGTTGGCTCCTTTTGGAAAAGATGCCAAAACTCGCTCATTTTCTGAAGGCGTTCCTCAAGCTAGGTCTGCCGGATGACAACCATGTCTGGCTCACTCTGGAGCAGTCCCACGGATATGCAATTCCCGTCGGACAGTTCATCCGAATTCCGAAAATCCTGCGAAGCTGGGAGGATGCCGAGCCTGTGTTACCACAAATCAAACCTCTTCTCGAGTGCATGCCTCAATTCTCCAGAAGGTACTTGTTCGGCTTCCTGTTGGGTATAATTCTTGGCGATGCTCACAAACCCAAGCAAGGTCATTCACATAGGCACATCGATTTGGTATTGAGCAAGAAATACGAGACTAATCAGCGGATAGGAGATTTCACATGTTCTTGCGCAAACCAATTCGGTCTTCGAATGAAGAGATACAAAGACAAGCCTAAACCAAAGGACAAACCTCATGGGTTCTATGAATGGGCCTCGCAATCCTCGCCTTTTGTTGACTGGATTTTTCAGGTGTGTCTGGGACTTGAAGATGGTCAAAACACCACATACAATTTGGTGACAATGGAATGGACTCTAGATGCCCCTCTCGACTTCAGAGTTGGACTTATCCAAGGCATCGCAGAGTCAGACGGTTCGGTCGCAGTAGCGAGCCAGGCCGTGGAATTCTGGGTCCTCCCGGATTGGGAGTTCGTGATAAGGCTGCTATCGACATTTGGCTTGCATGGATTCCACAATCGAGAAGCTGTATCCCTCGTCAAGACCCAAGCTATCAATTCGTTCAGTGTACCAGTTTTTTCAGAGCACCTCCAAACAGCGAGATATCAAAAACTGAAACTGATGGCAACAACCAAGAAACTAACCAGAGAGGAGAGATTGCCCGAAACGGTTCGGTCTGAAATTCAAAGACTTGCACGTCAGGGTTACTCTGTCCCAAAAATAGTGGAGGAAATCGCTAGATCAAAGAGTCTACTTGTCTCTTTTGAGGCAGCGCAACGATGGGCAAAGAAGACGAAGGCAAATGTTCCAACAAACCCCGAGACAGAGGAGTTCGACGCCGCCAAGGAATAATTTCTCGGTACGAAATATTCGTATAGGACTATTTGATTTTTCTAGCTTCGCGCTCAGTATCTCTAAGGAGGAGTATGTCGCTGAGGCGTATGGGCCCCTTGACGTTCCTCGTGAGAATCCTCCCCTTCTCCTTGCCTTCGAGTATCTTTACCCTGACCTGCGTGATCTCGCCCGCGACGCCGGTCCTACCGACTATCTGGACGACCTCGGCCGGCGTGATGGACTCTGCGGCCTGCTTGCTCATTGCTACTTAGTCCCGGCCCCTGCGGCTGGTGCTGCGTGGCCTCTAATCCTCGCCAGCTCCTGGGTGACCTGGTCGAGGATCTGCTGGCCCTCGCCGGCCTCAAGGACGGCCGCGGCGGCGGTGGAGACGTCTATCCCGATCGCTGGTCCGATCTGGTCCTTCGAGGGGACGAAGACGTAGGGGATCTTCCTCTCGTCGCAGAGGAGCGGCAGGTGCGCGACGACCTCCGGCGGCTGGACGTCCTCGGCGATGACCACGAGCTTGGCCATGCCGCGCTCGATCGACTTTGTGGTCTCGTTGGTGCCCTTCCTGACCTTTCCTGACCGTGAAGCCTGCCTAAGGACCTCGTACGCAGCCTCGGATACTTCCTTAGGGGTCTCGAATTTTACGAAATAGGGTTTCGGGGTCATCTTGCAATATATCGCCCACAGTCGCATTTTTGGGGGGGCATATAAGCTTGGCACCCGGACGACCCGGGCCTGCTAGGCCGGGACACTCTCCACCGCCGTCCGGGTTAGCTAGTACAGGCCGGTTCGGTTGGCCAGCCCTGGGCATTGCTCACGAAACTGGCGTAGTTCGAGACGAATATCTCGGAAGAATTGAAGCCTGCCTGATAGTCCGAGAAGCCGCTGACCTGTATCAGGCCCTGAGAAGCTATGCTGCAGAATGAGTAGGCGTAGGGAGAGACGCCGCCGGCTTGCTGGTATCCCGGCAGGTTGTAGAGGATTCCGGCGCCCTCAACTCCTACCAGTTTGCCGACTATTGGAGCCGGCGCAGTCCCGGAGAAGGAACTGAATGCGAAGGTCAGTGTCGTCGGGATCACCGGCGGAAGGGGGCTCGGCGGACTGGACGGTGAGCTCCCTTGTGCAAGTCCGCTGAATTCGTAGACGAGGTTGTCGACGTAGTCGCCTACCCATATGTTGCCCATTGAGTCTACGGAGACGCCCCAGATGGAGTCAAAGGACGAGACGGTTATCTTCGCAACCCCGCTCTCGCCGATAGATATGGGGGCTGTGAACTCGTCGACGAGACCGGTCCCCTCGGTGCCTACCCAGAGGTTTCCTGCCCCGTCCATTGCAATCGTAGTCGCAACATCCGGCGAGGTCAAGGACAGAGTATTGGAGGGAGACTCTCCTAGATGGATCGGGCTTGAGTACTCGGTTACCTCGTTACCTGATGCAGCGTAGTTCGCGATCCAGAGATTGTTGCTAGAGTCGAAGACCCCTTCGATCGGAGTCCCGGCCGACAGGACCGGTGCCGGAGTAGCGACAAATGTGGTAGGCTCGGGGGAGAACTCATACACGTTACCCGCCTCCCAATCGAACACCCAGAGGTTGCCCTGATGCAGAACGACCCCGGTAGCCTCATCGAACCCGGTTAGGGTGACCGAGGGCGACATCCCGTTGGTGATGGGCGAGTCGAACTCGTACGCGCCGTTGGTGTATGAGCCGACCCAGAGGTTGCCCGCAGTGTCGAAGGCAAGCTGCGCTGGGCGGCCCACCGTAACCGAGAGGGTGGGAGCCTCATTAGCGGTAAACGGTGCTGCATATTCGTTCACCAGATTAGCGCCGTAGTCAGATACCCAGTGGTCCCCGTTGTGGACCAGCGCATACGTCACGCCTATCAGTGCAGGGGTCCCTGTTAACGTGAGGTTGGGAGTCGGATTGACCGTTGTGAGAGCGGACGCGGGCCTGATTGCGGCGCCCGTCAATAACATCAGGGCAACAAAGGAGAGAGCTATTACCTTCGATGGTTTCGAAAACCGGAGTACGGCTATGATTGGGGAATAACACACTTAATACTTTTGCTCCCTCTTCGATAATTATGGCCGAGTGCACGGAACTGCTGTTTCGCTAGTTGTGCGCTGGGACGCGACCGGCCAGACGCGTGAATCCTGATGAAGCCGTAGCGCGAGAACTGGACGACCTCAGCCGCCTTCAGGTCCTTGAAGGCCTCCTCGACGTTGTAGAGATCCGTCATCCTGGAGACCTGGCCGGGCGACAGGGGCCCCGAGGTCTGACGACGGGCTGAAGAAGTCGCCCACGGCGCCCACCATCGCGTCCCGAGGACCTCCAGCGGATGGAAGGGGACCGTCACCTCTCGAGGGGAGGCGGGCGAGCTATCCCGACTTGCGGGCGCCTTTGGGAGGCAGGATTTCCGATGGCTCGGAACGCTTCACGTCAAGACCGTCGAAGTGCCGGTCGAAGCTCACGATGCAATCGACGCCGAGCTTCTTCGCTAGATAGTACTGCAGCGAGTCATCGAAGTCTCTGCCGAGCGTCTTGGAGAGGAGAGAGATGGCGATCTCGTCTGAGACGTCCGTGTCGTGGACCGAGAGCCCGAGAGAATTCTCCACGTTTCTGAGGAAGTCCAGGAGCCCGTCACCCTCTCCGATGACCGCCTCGACGGCATGAAGAGAGAAGTGCGAGACGACCGCCTCCCGCTCTCCCGTCGAGACCCTCTCGAGCAGGGCCTCGCAATCTCCGGCCTTGTCCCGGTCCATGAGGAGCTCAAGAAAGATGTTCGTGTCGAGCAGTATCAATCCTGATCCGACCATGCTCTGTGCTGCAGCTCGACTGAACTCACCCCGCGGGACTTGACCGCACCCCTGAGCGAACCCCAGTCGACGGTCCCCGGCGACGAGAACCTCAGCATCGACTCTTCCAGGGCCTTTTTCATGGCGCCCTTCTTGTATCCGTAGGTCTCCATGGCCTTCTTCCTGAACTTCCTCGCCAGCGCTTCGTCGACCTCGACCTTGATAGTTGCGGTCATAAGTACATACGTACTTTCGTCGATTATATATGCGCCACGTCCGAGGTGTTCGGGAGACTACCCGTGAGCCAGGACGCACCTGGAAGGGGCGTCGACCCTCACGAAGCCGTATCGTGGGAACTGGACGATGTCACCCTCCTTGAGGCGGTCGAAGGCGCTCTCGGCCACCCCGAGCCGCGTCTTCAGGCTGTCCTTGTTGAACGATCCGTCCTCGTTGTAGAGCTCGGAAGGCTCCAGCACCTCGACGCCGTGGGAGTCCTCCTGCACCACCCACTGGAGCTTCCTGGTGTCCTGGACCATCTCCTCGCCTTCGTAGTGGCCGACCACGTCCTCGCCGGGCGCCTTCGAGACCAGCCGGACGTTGTAGAGCTCCATGAGGCGGAAGACCTGGCCCTCGGTCATCTTCCCGACGTCTCCCGAGGGGACGAAGAAGCGTCCGTCGGTCGCCAGGCTCCGTTCTCCGAGCTTCTCGAGAGGGTGGAACGGGATGGTCACACGTCTATCGGGGGCCCCCTCCACCCTGAGCTTCACCGGGTCCGGGACGAAGTAGACGCGCCTCGTGATAGGGTCGAGCATCTTCCTGTTCACGGCGAAGAGGAGCGACCAGTCGAAGGTGTGCTCGGACTTGGTGTAGCCCACCTCGGTCGTGAACTGGCGTATGGCGCCAGGGAGGATGCCACGCCGGATCACACCCTCGATCGTCGGCATCCTTGGGTCGTCCCAGCCCTCAACCAGCTTCTCCTCGACGAGGGGCCTGAGCAGCCTCTTCTGGACGGGCGTGCCCTTGAAGTTGAACCGCGAGAACTGCGTGACGCGGATCTCGGGGAACCCGAGCATCTTCCTGATGAGCTCCTGCAGGCCCACGTGGAACTCCGAGGACCTCAGGACGTGGGTCACGGTGCAGAGCTGGTCCTCGACGACCACCTCGAAGTCGTAGGTCGGCCAGACGATGAACTTCTCGCCGGTGATGGGATGGGGGTAGTCGATGATCCTCGCTATGTTCGGGTCCCTGAGCGAGTAGTCGAGGCTCGCGAGGTCCCCCTTCAGGCGGATCACGTAGGTGCCCTCCTTGTGCTTCCTGGCGAGCATCTCGGACCAGATCGAGATGTTCTTCTCGACCGTCTGGGCCCTGTGCTCGCACGCGGTCCCCTCGAACCTCAGCTTCTTCATCCTCTCGAGGTCGCAGGAGCAGGCGTAGGCGCTCCCCGCCTCTATCAGGTCCTGGATGTGCTGGTAGAGGAACTCCACGTCGCTGGAGACGTTCTTCTCGTAGTCCCACTTTATCCCGAGCCAGGTGTAGCCCTTCCTGAAGCTCTCGTAGTACCGCTTCTGGACCTTGCGCGGGTTGGTATCCTCGAACCGCAGCCAGAGCTTGCCGTCGTACATCTCTCTGTAGACGTCGTTTATCGTCCCGGCCATCGCGTGGCCGATGTGCATGAAGCCAGAGGGCTCCGGGGGGAGACGGACGACGAAACTTCCCTTGACTGCGCCCTCGAGGGGCGCCAGCCCGACCCGCTGCTCCTGCTTGTGCTCCTGGACTGCTTCTGGGTACTTCTCTTTCAGCATCTGCTCCTGCTGCTGGAGGGTTAGGGCGTTCACGGACCTCACGACCCCCGCCGAGGCCCTCGCGACGTCCTTGGCGATTGACCTCAGGGCTGGCGAGTCCCCGAGGACCTTGCTGACGACCGCCCCCACCTCGGCCTTCCCACCGTGCCTCGATGCGTTCTGGAGGGCGTACTTCTCCATAGATGACCTGTCCTGCTCGCTTATGCTCAAAGCTCTCTACCAGTCCCGTTCGACCGAGTAGCGCGCGATCTCCTCGAGCCTCGAGACCGCCTCCCGGTCTCCCGGCCATCGGACCGTCCGCAGGGTCGAGAGCGCCTGCCCGAGGAGGTTCGCGGCCCTCTCGTTGGCGAACCCGAGGACCTTGTACCGCTCTATCATCTCGAGGATCTCGTCGAGATGCGCCTTCCTCTCCTCCCTCGGCATCGCGAACAGCTCGACCATCCGCTGTTTCTCCTCGCTGGTCCCGACCTGCAGGAGGCGGATCAGGATGAGCGTGCGCTTGCCCTCCAGGAGGTCGTCGGCGTACTGCTTCCCGTACTTCGCGCCCGCCGAGAGGTTGAGGACGTCGTCGTGAATCTGGAATGCGACCCCCAGCGTGGTGCCGGCGTCGATGAGGGACCTGAGCGTCTGGGGGTCGGCGCCGGCCGCTATCCCTCCGAGCCTCATCGGGCTGATTACCGTGTACCAGGACGTCTTCTTGGTGCACATCCGGTAGTAGTCCTCCTCCGAGAGCCTCCAGTTCTTGCCGACGACCCAGCTCAGCTCCATCTGCTGCCCCTCGGTCGTCTCGTTGATCATCCGTGCGAACTCGTCCATGATGTCAAGCGTCCTCTCGACGCCCAAGATCTCGCGGTTCCTGAGGAGGGCCTGCCACATTCGCCCGTGCAGGGCGTCTCCGGTGTTCAGGGCGAGCGTCCAGTCGTACTTCTTGTGGAGGGCCGGCGCGCCCCTGCGCAGCTCCGACCCGTCCTCTATGTCGTCGTGGATGAGTATCCAGTTCTGGAAGAGCTCGAGGCACGAGGCGGTGAGGAGGGCTTCGTCCTCGGAGCCCCCGAAGGCCCTGCAGCTCGTGACGCAGATGAAGGGGCGCATGCCCTTCCCTCCTCGCTCGGGGTAGTCGCGCATCATCTTGTAGAGGAGCTCGACCTCGGCTATCATGTGCGTCTTTGGCAGGATGTCCTCGAGCAGGAGCCGGTCCACGCGGGACTTCACGCCCTTCATCTCCTCGAGCATCTGCGAGTACTCTACCATGATCAATCGACCCAGTAGGTGAGCGGCGGAGTGATGATCTTCCTGACTGCCTTCAGCTCGGAGACCGTGCTCGCGCCGGTGACGAACATCGTTGTCTTCAGCTCCAGGAGCGTCTGCTCGGCGAACGCCTCGAGCGTCTTCCTCCCCTTGGACGCGCTCTCGAGCATGGGCCTGGCCATCCCGCAGGCCGCGGCGCCCAGCGAGAGGCACTTGGCGACCTCGAGACCGTTCCTAAGCCCTCCCGAGGCGACCAGGGGAACGCGGACCGCGTCCCGGGCCTCCAACAGCGCGGCGGCGGTCGGGATGCCCCAGTCCCAGAAGAGCGCGCCGAGGGCCGCCTTGGACGGGTCCTTCTGATCGGCCGCCCTCAGCGCCTCTACCCCCGCCCAGCTCGTACCGCCCGCCCCCGAGACGTTGATCGCCTTGACCCCGACGCCTTCGAGCTCCCGCGCGACCTCCCGGCTTATCCCGGCGCCGACCTCCTTGACCATCACCGGGACCGAGAGGTTCTGGCAGAGTTCCTTGATAGCGGCGAGGACTCCCCTGAAGGACGTCTCGCCCTCAGGCTGGACGGCCTCCTGGAGAGGGTTGAGATGCACGGCGAGCGCGTCCGCCCCTATCATCGAGACGAGCCTCTCGGCATCGCTGATCGGGAAGCCCTTTGCCAGCTGCGCTCCGCCGATGTTCGCGAAGAGGAAGGCGGTCGGTGCCCTCTTCCTGGCCACAGAATAGGTCCGCGCCATGCCCTCGGAGAGGAGCCCCGCCCGCTGGCTGCCGAGGCCCATCGCCAGCCCGCGCTCCTGGGCCATCTCGGCGAGTGTCCCGTTGATCTCCTCCGCCTTCGGCGCGCCGCCCGTCATCGAGTCAACAACGAGCGGGGCCTTGAGCTTCTTCCCCAGGAAGGTGACCGAGAGGTCGATGTCGGACATGTCAATCTCCGGGAGGGCGCAGTGGATCAGGTGGACGCACTCGAGGAGGGTCGTCCCCTCCCTCGCCTGCACGTTCTTGCCGAGCACAACGTCGATTCCTTCTTCTTTCCTCCGGATAATCTCCCTTATCCTCGCGTCTTCGCTCTTACTCACGAGAAGGACCCTTTACTGTTGTACCGCGAAAGCTGAGACCCTTTAAGGCTTTGGAGAATTCCGCGGGCCTGAACCCTGATACGAACGCGACCTCGGTCCCCGCGGAGGCCATCCTCAAGGCATCTCTGAGCTTGAGGGCTATCCCGCCTGTCGCGTCCTCTGAGGGGGAGAGCTTCAGCTCCCTCGCGTCCTTCTTCTCCACCGACCTGAGAAGCCCCTCCGGGCCCATTATCCCGTCCACGTCCATCACGAAGACGCACCGCTCGGCGCCCAGCATCTTCGAGAGGAGGAGCGCGATCGTGTCCCCGGATAGGATCTTGAAGCCGGTCCCGACGTTCACCACGTCGCCGAACGTGACCGGGGTCAGCCCAGCTGCGATGGTCTGCTCCAGCCATTTCGCGCCCTTCCTTCCCGCGGCCGCAAGGACCGGGAACGGGGAGAAGGTGTATGGATGGAGCCCTCCAGCCATGAACGAATCGCAGATGCGCGCGTTGAGGTCGAACATGGCGCGTCTGGTCTCGCTGACGCCCTCGGGCGAGGGCTTCGAGGAACGGGAGGACAGACCATACTCCTTCGCGACCGGGTGCCCGAACGCGCCGCCGCCGTGCACCACCACGACGTCCACGCCCGAGGTCGAGATTGCTCTCGCGAGCGATGCGATGGTCTCCCCCCTGTAGGAGAACTTCTTCGTCTTGCTCTCGCTGATGATCGAGCCGCCGAGCTTTACGACTACTGCTCGGTTGTCCACACTTTCACTCCTCCGGACGGGGCCTCGCTGATGAACGATCTGAACCCCTTCGCGGCGAGCCGCGAGACCACCTCCTTCGTCGCGGCGGCAGGGGCGACCCCGAGGACGCTCCCTCCACCGCCCGCCCCGGTGAGCTTCGCCCCGTAGCAGCCGCTCTCGAGGCAGAGGTCGACTAGCTTGTCGAGCCTCTCGTTCGAGGCTCCGACCATGCCGAGCACGGCGTGATTGTATGTCATCAACCGCCCGAGCTCCTCGAGGCGCCCGTCCAGGAAACGCTCGGTCGCCAGCTCCGTTATCAGCGAAGCGGAGTCGCAGAGCTTCGAGAAGAGGTGCGGATAGTCGAGCTTCATCGAAGAGACCTTGCTGATCAGCTTCTTCGAGCTCCTCCTGTCCCCCGAGTAGACCACGAGGAGGCTCACCGGCTTGGCCAGGTCGAGCCTTGTTGGCTCTTCGCCGACCCTGAACTGCAGGACCCCTCCGATCGCCGAGACGGCGACGTCTATCCCGGACGGGTTCCCATGGACGAGCCGTTCGCCGAGCATCGCGGTCTCGATTATCGACGCGGTGTCGAGGCTCCAGTCCTCCAGCCTGCTCACCGCGACGACCGTGGCGACCATCGCCGAAGCCGACGAGCCCAGCCCGGCACCCGCGGGCAGCTCCGACGATATCACGACCCTCGCTTTGGGTTCGGCGCCCCTCTCCCGGTACATCTCACGGACGAGCCTCTCTACGGGGAGAAGGTCGGAGCCGGCGCGGTGGTACCGGCCGAGGGCGGTCTCGACCGTCAGCCTCGACGCCCTCGACGCCTCGACCCTGGTCTTCTGGCTCAGGGACGCTGCGAGGGCTAGCGCGCCGTGGACGACGAAGTGCTCTCCCGTGATGATTACCTTTCCCGGGGCCTCCGCGACGACCTTCAGGACAGCTCACCCGAACGTGACCGAAGGGTAGCCCACGACCGCATCGTTGTCTCCGGTCGTGTCCCCGCTGCTTGCATATTTGTGCAATTCACCCCGCTTGAAGCCGAGGAGGCGGCTGGCCTCCATGACGGTCCCGATCGCCCCGTAGCCGCAGGCCGTCACCCGCTTCTCCTCCAGCACGGAGTAGAAGGCCTCGATGTCGAGCCGGAGCACGGTCTCGAGCAGCGCCGTGTCCTTCTCCCTGGCGACACTGGCGGGCTCGTAGTGGGTAAGGTCCGAGGAGGCGATGAGGATGGCATCTCTTCCTTTCAGGAGGACTGAGAGACCCCTTCCCAGCTCCCTCGCCGTGTCCATGTCCTGGAAGGCGAGGCAGATCGGGAGGATCTTGAACGTGTGGTAGATCTCCTGCAGGAAGGGGATCTGGACCTCCAGCGAGTGCTCCCTTCTCTGCGACTCGGGGTCGAAGTCGACGAGACCGGTGAGCTCGACTATCCTGCGCGCCGCTTCCGCATCGACCTTGACGTTCCCGAGAGGTGTAGCCCACTCGCCTTCGCGGAAGGTGGAGATGCCGCTCCCGACGCCGTAGTGGTTCGGGCCCACGATCACGACGAGCTCGGGCCGACGGAGAGACGAGAGCCAGAGATAGCTGTGAGCCGCGACCGGGCCTGAGTAGATGTACCCGGCGTGAGGGGCGATGCAGGCCAGGACGCCCCCGCGCTCCACCGCCGAAGGCGGGAGGGAACCGGGGCCCAGCGGGTGAGTGTACGACTCTCGGATGAGCGCCTTCAGCTCAGTGGGGTCGTCGGGATAGAAGCTCCCCGCAACCGCGGGCCTCCTGACTGTCATTAGGTTCGGGCCGCGGCGGCGTGGCTTAAGAGATTTGGGTCTGGGAGTTAGTCTCGGCGGCCGGACGACTCTCGGCGGCCGGACGACTCTTCTTCCTCTTCTTCGAGGTCCGACTCGAGGAGCTTCGTCTCAAAGTCGTCTATGGTGTACTTCATCTTCTGATCGCCGGTGATGGCGCCGGAGTGCGTCTGGACGGCCATGGCGAGCAGCCAGAAGATCGCGGCCAGGGCCTTCCTTCCCCTGTTGTTCCCAGGTATCACCACGTCGACGTCGTCGGTGATGTTGTCCGTATCGCAGACCGCGATCACCGGTATCCCCATCTTTGCCGCCTCGACGAGGGCCTGGGTGTCCGACGCGGGGTCCGCGACGACGACCAGTTCGGCGTCGAGGTGACCTGGAAAGAGCGGGTTCGTGAAAGTCCCTGGCATGAAACGGCCCACGACTGAGATCGCGCCCGTGACCTCGCAGAACTTCTCAACCGGGACCCTCCCGTAGTCCTTGCTCGCATAGACCACCGTGTTCGCGGCTCCTGCGAAAGCGATGAACTTCCCGGCGACGTCTATCCTGTTAAGCGTCTTAGAATAATCGATGAGGTGCAGTCCGTCGGGCCTCGGCCTCGTCGTGAACTGCTCCATCGTCTTCGTCCTGACCTGAGTCCCGATCCTGATTCCTGTCGCGAGAAGGGCCTTCTCGGAGAGCTGAGGGATGACCATCTTCTCATCCGAGCCACTCTCTTCATCTCCGTGTTCTGCCATGTTACTTATCCCAATTCACCAATGTTGCTGTCTCGAGCCTTTCGCCTTCTCGAGGTACGTCTTTTAAGCGTATTGAGGTACGCGAAGCGGCTTCTCGCATCAGGAGACCATCCACGACTGGTCGAGCGTCCCGCCCAGCTCCTCCGAGAGCCGTATGAGCTCGTTCACCTTCGCCGTCCTCTCGCCCCCGAGCACGCCGCACTTCATCAGCCCGCAGCCGAACCCGACCGCGAAGTGTGCAAGGTGGCCGCCTTCGTTGTCACCAGAGCGGTGCGAGGCCGTCAGGACCTGCCCATGCTCGCGCGCCATCCTGGAGAACCTCGCAGCCTCGCCCAGGGACCCGATCTGGTTGACCTTCACGATGACCCCGTTGGTGCTCTTGCCCTTGATCCCGAGCTTCAGCCGCTCCGGGTCGGTCGTATAGATGTCGTCGCCGACTATGAGGGTATTCTTGAGCGCCGAGTGCAGTTTCGCATACCCGTCGAAGTCGTCCTCGTGCATGGGGTCCTCGATGTAGAACAGATTGAATCTGTCGCAGATCTCGCCGATGAAGGATATCTGGTCCTCCCTGGAGCGGGTCTTCCCCGTCGACCGGTAGTAGTAACCGCCCTTCTTCTCATCGTAGAGGCTGTCGGCCGCTACGTCTAGCCCCACGCGGATCTTCCTCCCCTTCTCGTCCTGGACGCGGGCTGCCTCCTCGGAGACCACCAGCAGGGCCTCCTCGTCCGTTATGCCCGGAGCCCAGCCGCCCTCGTCGCCCCTTCCCAGCGGGTATGAGAGGGACTTTGCGAGCCTCCTTCCCACGGACCTGTGGACTGCGAAGTTCAGCTGCTCGGCTTCGGCGACCGAACCGGCCCCCACCGCCGTGACGAGGATCTCCTGCATGCTGGGAGAGAGGTCGCTCGCGTGCTTCCCCCCGCCGAGGACGTTGCCTAGCGGGAACGGGAGAACCGATGAGCGGGGATCGATGACCCTGCAGAGAGGTACGCCCCTTGCTCGTCCCTCCGCCTCGGCCCCCGCGACGCTGACGGCATAGGCGAGTGAGCCGCCTATGCGCGAGTAGTCCCTGGTCCCGTCGATCTCTCTGAGCAGCCGCGCCATCCCGTCGATGTCCGCGGCGTCGAAGCCGATGATCCTCTTCTTGTAGCTCTCGAACTGGGCGACGGTCTTCTCGGCGCTCCCCTCGACGAAGGGTACCGCCTCGCCCCCGCCCAGGCTCGCGCCCGAGGGAGAGAGGGCCCTCCCGAGTTTGCCGTCCACCCTGACGTCTGCCTCTATGCCAAGGTCGCCGCGGCCGTTGAAACAAACCCTGACGCGGACGTCTTGGATCTGCATTGCTGCGATCAGGGCCCGGGGTTCTTCTGTTGGTAGTATGGGAGGACCTGGTCGATGAGGTCCACCGAAGTAATCATCATCCTTCTGCAGCAGTATCGCGACACCTTGAGATCGTCCAGGACCTTGCCCGGGTCCTCCCCGGCCTTGACTCGCGTCTCCATCTCGGAGAACTTGTCGCCGAGGAGCTTTCCGCAGGTGAAGCAGCGGATTGGGACTAGCAAACCAGTATCACCGGTAACCAACACTTGGCCTTACGTCCGACCTCTTCGATCTGCCCATAATGTTATTGAACACATCCGGACCCCTATGTAATCCTTTCTTGTAACCACTCGGAGAGAAGAAGCCGATAGCCCTGATTGCTTCCTCCTTCTTTGTGCCGCAAAGATATGGAAGGGCTTCGTTCAAAATTCTTAGTGCTCGCAAGCCCATCGGATTTCTTGTGAAGATTCTCCTTCGATTCTCCCCGTGGTATCGACCTTCCAGGCGAGGGGGACTCAAACCGACAACCGCGGCAAATTTTGCTACCCATTCCCTGTCGGTCATGTCCAGACGGAGAACAAGTTGCGTCTGGTCCTGGCGTTTGTTATACGAACAGGTTACCGAACCTTCGGTCCCAATCATGGTAGCAATGAATATCCTTGCCTCGGAGTTTGCAAGCACTACAGCCGGGACTCTTTCGCGAGTTTCAAGCATGTTGCGAAGCCCTCGGCCCGTCCACGAATCAGGGGACGAGATTGAGTAACGTTTCATCCACCTGTACATCGTTCCCTGGTGGATGCCGAGTTTAGCCGCTGCCACCCCCGGCGAATCCGAATTGGAAATCGCGATTGTTAGCTCGTTCCTACGGGCGTCATCCTTTGGCGAAGAAACCGACTCGGGCATACTGAGCAAAACTGACATGCCTCTTAACCACCACTGCTCAGCGATAACTTTTCTGTCTCTTCCGTCTCGCGCCCGGGCCGCCGAACTTCTTCGGCTCCGTCTGCCTCGGATCGCCTGAGAGCAGGTACTTGCTGAACGCTGTGATCTTGTCCCGTATGTCGGCTCCCTTGGTCTGGTCGACGTAGGCCCTGGCGATCGACATTGCGACGGCGTCGGCCTGGCTCATGAACCCGCCACCGGAGACGTTGACGTCGATGTCGTACTTCTCCCTGAGCTCCCCGACCACCATCACCGGCGATAGCATGTGGAGCCTGGCGACCTCCGGCTCGCAGATCTCGAGCGGTACGCCGTTAACCCTGATGCGCCCCTGGCCCGCGTGGATTGCGGCGGTCGCCCTGGAGGTCTTCCTCGAGCCCGCGTAGAGCTTCGGCTTCGTGCGTTGCTTGGACTGCGATACCATGCTTAACCAGACCATCCTATGTTCTTGGCGATCTCGGCGATCGTGGTGTAGCTCGGGAGAGGCCTCGTCGCGAGCGCGTCATCGAACTTGCTCGTCTTGACGCCAGTGAACTTCTCTGGGACGCCCATGTAGACGCGGAGGTGGCTCATGGCGCTGGTGCCCTTCGCCTTGGTCTTGGGTACCATCCCCCGGACCATCCTGCGGAGGATGTTGTCAGGGCGGCGGGGGTGGATGGGACCATAGATCGGGTTGACGTGGCTGTATATCTCCAGCCTGGCCTGCCACTGCCGGAAGACGCTGGCGCTATTCCCTGAGATGAGCGCGTTCTCTGCGTTCAGCACGACCACCTTCTTCCCGTGGAGCAGTTCGTGGGCGACCTTGGAGCACATCCGCCCCGCTACCTGGCCGGATGCGTCTACGTAGATCGTGTTCTCTTCACTTGACAAGTCTGACACCACTCCCGTCTGGGAACCTCTTGACAAACTCCTCGATTGTGAGCGCTTCGCCGCCGGCCGTCTCTATCTTCTTCCGGGCCGAGGCCGAGAACGCGAACGCGCCGACCACCAGCTTCTTCTCGAGCGGGCCGGAGCCAAGAACCTTCCCTGGCACGAAGAGGGGGCTGTCGCCGTCGTCCGCTCGTGCCAGGTGGGCCACGTTGACGGACGTCTCGTTGCGCGAGGAGGCGCTGAGGTACGCCGCTGCGTCCCTCCAGATCCCGATCTTCTCCTTCCGTCCTAGCCTCTCAAGCATCACGGCCTGGCTCCTGAGGATCTTATTGGATTTCATTCGGATTTACCATCTTCCACTTTGCTGGCGACCTCGTTGTGAAGGTCCTGGAACTTCTCCTCGAGCTTCTCGATGGCCCTCGTCACGATCTCCTTCGCGGGCATCGAACCGGAACTCTCGACCTTTAGAATGTACGAACCTTCGGGCTTACCGTCGACGAGGACCGATATGGTCGCGGGCTGCCACTTGGCGTGCTCCTTCGCTCTTCCGAGACGGGCGTAGGCCTCGAGCTTTACTGACTGGCCGGCGGCCAGCTTTACTATCGGGATGTTCGGGCTGACTGGTCTGATCTCCCTGTCCTCGGAGACCAGGTCGCCTGACAGGACGGTGCGAGGCTTGTCGTGGGCCGCGGCGTCGAGGACGATCAGGACCCTGCACTTCTGGCACCCGAGCGGGTTGCCACAGTCGCACTTCTCCGGGAGGACGTATCTCTCGAGGTCCGTCTTGAGTGGAATCATCCCGAGCCTGTGCGCGAGGATCTCGTCGTAGAGAACGGAGGAATTCTCGAGGATCACGATGTCGTCTATGGCCATCGCCGGGACCTCGGAGATGCAGAAGCGCCGTATGGCATTGGCGTAGCTTCGGTCTATGCCCTCAAGCTGCAATGAGACCTTCTCATCGCTCTCCTCGAGCACTTTTATCTTGGGAACAATCACTGCCAACAATCACTCCGGCGAACTAGACTTTGACGCGGGTTGGAGCGGGGTTTAAAAGGCTTCACACCTATTCCGGTTCCGGACTCTAAAGTCCGGACAGGGGGATTATGTGCTCAGCACGATGGGAATTGTTGGTGCGGATGCCGGTTCGTTAGTGGTCGTATCAGCCGAGAAGGTGACCGCGTATGTACCCGCTGGCACGGGCCCCGTGAAGTCAATGCAGAACACTGTGGCGGTTTGCCCGCTGGCAAGAGTCACACTGCCGATTAGGACGTTGGTGCTTGTACCCGACTTCAGGGTCACGAAGATATTCAGCGACAGGGTCGAGCCCCAGCAGTTCGTGACCGGCACGGACACGCCTTGATAGTTACCGTTCGCGCCCCAGAATGCGCCGGATGTTGTGAAGGAGGCAGAGTCGGCGAAAGTTGTGGTGGGACAGGATTGAGTTGTTGTTGTACTGGTGGTCGTGGTTGAAGTTGTACTGGTGGTCGGAGGCGCAGAGGTACCGCCAGAACAAGAGTAGCTGAAAATCCACCCCTGCTGACCGTTGTACGTCACGTATTCGCCGCCGAAGCCCTGTTGCACCGGAGCCGGGACGTTAGAAATCGGCCCAGGGAAGAAGGACGTGACGTAGTTACCGCCAAGTACAGTCCAGGTGTTCCCGCTCTGGTCTGTATACGTGGCGCCGGCCGGCACGAGAACCCCACCGGATGTGCTCGGGCAGGAGGGAAGCGACTGGGACGGGTAGCTGAACGCCACGCCGACCTCAGTCCAGAAGTAGTCACCCCCTCCGAGGTTGGCGGGGAAGGTGGTAGGAGACGTGACGCTGCTCGGCGCCGCGACGCTGTTAGTAGAGTATTCGGCGAATCCTGCTCCTGACCCGGAAGTGGGAGGTGTGGCTGTATAGCCGGCGCCGGCCCCGAATGACGGGTCAGCAAGAGACGCCACGCCGACTACGCCGAGAAGAAAGGCGAGGTTCGAGAAGGACGTTGAGCTCGTCGCCACCGCGGTGCCCTCACACCCAAATTCAGAATCATGCACGGCGCCTGCCGCGATTATCGGGGAGAGCACGAGTTCACAGTATCCCTGACCCGTACCGATCGTGATCCCAGCCGCCGTCACGCCTGAGAGCTCATAGACGAAGATATCGATACTTTGCACGGACTCATCGACGTTCACAACTACCCCTACGCTGTCCGAGCCGGTCGAAGGCGCCGTCGCGGTGAAGATTGCTGTGCAGCTTTCTTGTGCCGGAGCAACGCAATTGATCACGGCTGCCGTGAACGTGGAATTTAGAGTGTCAGAGAGCGAGAAGACGTTAAGAGGATCGATTGGTTCGAATGTGGTTGAAACTCCCACAACGATCAGATTCCCTACTGTCACTGCTTGCCCAAAGTTGACGCTCGCCGAGTTATCGCAATCGCTACAGCCCCCGCTCGCCTGCTGCATAAGAGGCAGTTGTGAGATACCAGCGTGGGCATAGAGCGGCGCTGCCAGCACAAAGGAGGTCAACAGGACTGCCAGCACGAACAGTGGTTTGGACTTCCTCAGAAACTGCACTATCATTGGGGTTCACTACACTACTTATTAGGTATTACAGCAATAATACATCAAAGACCCCTTTTCTTGCTCTTTCAGCGGTCTGTGAAGGCCAATCGAGGCACGAATATGCCTTCGTGGCCGGCATGGGCAATCCTTGGACCGCAATTAGAAGGCGCATGTTCGATTCTTCCACTATCCCAGCCCTCAAAACAGACTGGAAGACGCCGTCACTCCAATATCGGAAACAGGGGCAGTCCCCCTGATGGTTGCCTAGCTGAGCACGAGGCGTGTTGTTACGCTCTTCTTCCTCTGCGGCCGCCCTTCTTCCTTGTGGTGTCGTGGGGTATCGGGGTCGCGTCCTCGATCCGACCGATCCTGAACCCCGAACGGGCGATCGCCCTGATGGCCGCCTGCGCGCCCGGACCGGGCGTCCTGGGACCTGTGCCTCCGACCGCTCTGACCTTGATGTGTACCGCGGTGATTCCCTTGCCCTTTGCAACGTCTGAGGCCGCCGACGCGGACCGCATGGCTGCGTAGGGCGATGACTCGAACCTGTCGGCCTTGACGTGCCTGCCTCCCGAGGAGAAGGATATCGTCTCGGCGCCGGTCAGGTCGGTCATGTGGACTATCGTGTTGTTGTAGCTGCTATAGATGTGGACGACCGCCCATCTATCCTTTAGGAATTCTTCTTCTGACAAACTCTATCACTGGCTCGGGGCCGGCGTCTCCGTCGCCTCTGGGCCCGCTGCTGGTGCCGGTGCGGCCTCCATCTTTGGCTCGGCGAGCTTCGGGACTCCGATGCCGCCCGTGAGCACGATCTTCTGTTCGTCCTCGGCCGTGACGTGGTAGCCTGGCACCGAGACGACCCGCTCCCCTATCTTCACGTGCCTGTGGACGATGAGCTGGCGCGCCTGGGCCGGAGTCACGGCGCTTCCGCGCTTGTAGATGACCGTCTGCAGCCTGCGGCTGAGCATGTCCTCCACGCTGAGGCTGAGCACGTCGTCGAGAATCATCCCTGGAGAGAGCAACCCCTTCTTCAGAAGGCTGTTGAGAAGCTTGCCCTCCTCGCGGGTGCGCTCGACCGCCGGCGCGGCCAAGAGGTGCCTCGCCTGCTTACGTATCGAGCTGAGCTGGGACTGGGCCTTGTAGAGCTCCCGCTTGTTCCTCAGACCATAGCTTCCGACGAGGTAGAGTTCCTGGGCGAGCTGGTCGCTGCGCCAGGGGCTTCTGGGCGTGGAATACGTCCTGCGCGGCCTTCTAGGGTCTCCCATCTATATCGGCACCTACTTCTTCTTCTCCTTGTCATCCGCTGCGCCCTTCGCAGCGTTCGCCGCCGCTTGGAGCGTCGACTTCCTCACACCGACTGTGCGTCCCTTCCGCCCCGTGGTGCGGGTCCGCTGTCCTCTCACCTTGAGACCGAGGCCGTGCCTGATCCCCCGCCAGCTCTGCACGTTCTTCTCCCTGTCGAGGTCCGTCTTTAACGCATAGTCGAGGTCGGGCCCGACGAGCTGCTTAGTCTCGCCCGTCTCAGGGTCTCTCCGCCTGTTCAGCGCCCACTGTGGCACCTTCAGAGATGAACCGTCTATGAGCACCTTCTCAAGTTCCTTCAGTTGTGATTCGCTGAGCGTTCCGAGCCTGGCCCTCGGGTCGAGCCCTAGGCTGCTAACTATCGCCTGTGCAAAATTGTCACCGACTCCCTTGAGGTCGGCGATTGCCGGGATGAGCTTCTTCCTTCCCTCTAAGTCCTTTCCTCTAATCCTAACGAGATACCTGAACTCCGACGACAAATCAGTAGCTGGACAGCCCTCCAGCCTCGGATTATAAGAATTGCCCTATCTCCGAGCACAAATCAGCCGCCGGTGGCGTGGAGGACCTCCACGGTGTCGACTTTACCGTCACCGTCCATGTCCGTCCCCCGAAGGACGACCGAGTACTCTCCTCCCTTGTATCCGGCGAAGGCTCGTTCGGCGAAGTTCGTCAGTCCGATGATCGCGGCCTTGGTCCCCGAGCCGCTGAGGCCCGCGGCCACGATGCAGTATCCGTCGGGGTTCCAAGGGTTCTTCACCTTGGCGATGAGCGCGTCCCGGTCAGAGCTGTACTTCGACCCGTTCTCGTCGACGATGGAACCCCAGAAGCCCTCCTCGTAGAACCTTATCGGAAGGTGCGAGTTGATCTCGGCCGCGACGACGTTGGTGCGCGGGCCGCCGACGACGATCAGGTTGGACTTCTCGAGCTTCTCGTTCTTGAGGTCGACGTCGAGCTTTACGGGGAACGATTGGGGAAGTCTGACGAACTGACCGAGGGCGAAACCCACCTGGATCGCGTAGTGCCCGTCCCGACCCTGGGTCCTATTGGGCCCGTGCGGCTCCGGAGAACCGACCACAATCCACCCGTCCAGGCTTCCCGAAGAGATGAACTCGTGAAGGAACCCGCCGAACGCAGGGGACCGGGAGGCGGACGGCAGCCCGCTGAATCCTTCTGGCTTTACCGGAAACTCCACAGCGAAGCCATCGACGGCGAGAGTATAGAGGTCGGCCGTCCCACCCCTCACGACCCTCTGCCCTACCTTCTTCAGGAGCCCGGCGCGCTCGAGCTTCCTGACGTGGTAGTAGACCGTCTGGTGGTAGACCTTGAGCTCCCTGGCAATCGCAGACGGGTAGTTGGGACCCTTTGAGAGGAGGCGCAGGATCCTGTTGCCCATGCCTGAGGCGGCCGGGAAGAAGCTGGCGGGGTCCTCCGAGACCGACACCCTCTTGCTCGTCGAGGATTCGGGGTCGAGGAGAAGACGCTCCTTGCGCATGAATCCAATGCGATTTCAACTATTATTAAACGGTTATGCAGGGTGAGCGAGTCGTGGCCGCGTTCCGCTCTGTCGGAGAGCCTGATGCATGCAAACTCCCGTTTGCATGTATGAACCGGGGACGCGACGGGTGTTATATCGGCTCGGCGGAGGCGTCCGAATGTAAGACTTTGTGCGGGATTGTCGCCGGGATCTCAGAGGAGGAGATTGCTCCGATATTGTTGGAGGGGCTAAGGCGGGTTGAGTACAGAGGTTACGACTCGGCCGGTGTGGCCACGGTTAGCGAGGGCAAACTCGAGATCAGGAAGGAGGTCGGAAGGATCGATGACCTTGAGAGCAAATACCGAGCATCCGGGATGAAGGGGCGCACGGGCATCTCCCATACGCGGTGGGCGACCCACGGCCGCGTGACCCAGGCAAACGCCCACCCGCACGCCTCGTGCGAGGACCTGGTCGCGGTGGTCCACAACGGGATCATCGAGAACTACCGGGAGCTTAGGGAGAGGCTCATCAAAGAGGGCCACGTGTTCAAGAGCGAGACGGACAGCGAGGTGATACCGCACCTCATCGAGGAGGCGAGCAGGACGGGGAAGGACCCGCTCGCGGCGACGCTGAGCGCGGTGAGGCAGCTAAGGGGCCAGTACGCGATCGTCGCGATGTTCAGGGACCACCCCGAGGTGATAACGGGCGCGAGGAACGATGCGCCGCTCGTGGTCGGGGTCGGCGAGAGGGAGATGTTCCTGGCGAGCGACGTCCTCGCCTTCATCTCGCGGACCGACAGGGCGGTCTTCCTCGACAACATGGAGGTGGTCGAGGTGACCGCCAGAGGATACAGGGTCTTCGACACAGACGGGGTCGAGGTCGAGAAGAAGCCGACGCAGCTGGCCTGGGAGCTCTCCGATCTCTCGAAGCACGACTACGCGCACTATACGCTCAAGGAGATTCACGAGCAGTCAGTGACCGTAGAGAGGGCGTATCTGCAGGACGCGGGGAAGCTCGACTCCTTCGTCCGCGCGCTCAGGGGCGCCGAATCGGTCCTTCTCACGGCTTCGGGATCGAGCTACCACGCCGCGATGCTTCTCAAGGACAGGCTGAACCGGGACGGGATAGTCAGGTGCGACGCGGTCCTGGCGGGCGAGTTCGAGGACACGGCCCATTTCCTGGACAAGGGGACAGTGGTGGTGGCGTTCAGCCAGAGCGGGGAGACGGCAGACCTCCTGCACGCGGTCAAGGTGGCGAGGGGGAAGGGGGCGAAGGTGATCTCGGTCGTGAACGCGGCGGGGTCGTCGCTCGCGAGGGAGTCGGATGAGGTGCTCACCCTGAACTGCGGGCCCGAGGTGGGCGTCGCGGCGACGAAGAGCTTCACCGCCCAGGTGATGGTCGGGAACGTCATAGCGGATGCGGTCGTCGGAAAGAGCACCGTCGGAGACCCGGCTGCCGTGGGGAGGCTGATCGCGGAGACGCTCGCCACCGAGGAGAAGGTCCGGGAGATTGCCAAGCTGTTCCGGGACAGGCCGGACTTCTACTTCATAGCCCGCGGGCACCACTATCCGCTCGCCCTGGAGGGTGCCCTGAAGCTCAAGGAGCTCTCGTACATCCACGCCGAGGGGATGCCTGCGAGCGAGCTGAAGCACGGGACGCTCGCGCTCATAGAGAAGGGTACCCCGGTCGTCGTCCTAGCTCCCGGAGGGGAGGGTTTCGAGAGCACGATCTCGAACGCCCTCGAGCTCGAGGCGAGGGGCGCCGAGGTCATCGGGATCTCGGACAAGGAGCACCCGGTCTTCAGGCACAGGGTGGGCATCCCGCCGTCCAACGAGAGCATCTCGCCGATACTCGAGGTCATCCCCCTCCAGCTCCTGGCCTACTTCATGGCGACCGAGAGGAAGAACGACCCGGACTATCCGAGGAACCTCGCCAAGTCAGTAACCGTGAGGTAGTCGGGCGCTCGACAGGACGGAGCCCGGAAGGTTCGGGCAAGCAAAAATTAATATCGATGCGTCCGGCGGTAGGTCGTGCAAGACCGGAAAAAGTACCTTACCGCGCCGGAGAAATCCATCGAGGTAGGAAAGAAGAGCATATCGAAACTCCTCGAAGAGATGGCCCAGACGGGCTTCCAGGGGAAGCGGCTGGGCGAAGCAGCAAGGATTTGGGCTGAGATGACCCAGCAGAAGGGTCTCACGATATTCATGGGCTACTCTGGCTCGATGAGCACCACAGGCCAGTGGAAGCTCGTCAGGTGGCTGATAGAGAACCGGTACATCGACGTCCTGGTGAGCACGGGCGCCAACATCTCGGAGGACATCCTCGAGGCCATGGGCTACAACTACTACCAGGGGACCTGGCTCGCCAACGACGAGGACCTTCTCGAGGCGAAGGTCGACAGGTTCTACGACATCTATGCCGACGAGTACGAGTACAGGGAGCTGGAGGGGCTGATCAGGAAGTTCGCGAGCACCCTGGACACCAAGAGGTCCTACTCGACGAGGGAGTTCCTCAACAGGTTCGGAGAGTACCAGTGGAAGAAGGGGATCAAGAGCATCACGGCGACGGCCTGGAAGTATGGGGTGCCCGTCTACTCTCCCGGGCTCATCGACAGCGGCTACGGGGTGGCGCTCAGCCTCCTCAAGAGGGAGGAGGGGAAGCTCGTCAGGCTGGACCAGACTCAGGACATGGAGGAGCTGGGCCAGATAGCCGACAGGAGCAAGCGGACCGCCGTCGTGTACATAGGAGGGGGGGTGCCCAAGGACACGATCCAGCTCGCATCGATCATAAAGTCGCTCTCGAAGGGCGGTGAGGAATCGACGCCCCACGACTACGCGATCCAGATCACGACCGACAGCCCCCAGTGGGGAGGCCTCTCGGGGTGCACCCTCGAGGAGGCGATCAGCTGGGGCAAGATCGCCGCCGACTCGACGAGGAGCGTGGTGTACTGCGACGCGACCATAGCGCTCCCCCTGATCGCGCACTCGATGAGCGAGAAGGTGGAGAAGAGGAAGGACGTACCCGACCTGGGCTGGGTCTTCAAGAACAAGTGACGTCCGCACGCTCAACGGTCCCCGGGTTCGGTAAAGGATTAATCCGGGCCCGCCGCGGCGGCAGCCGAAGATAATGTCAGAGTCTTCCATGCGCGTCGAGATAAAGGACGGCGGCCCCAGGGTCTCAAAGCCCACCATCATCGTCGGTGTCCCTGAGTCGGGACTCGTCGGCACAATCACGTGCTCGTACCTCATCGAGCAGCTGAAGATGGCGGAGCGTGGCTTCATCGACTCCGACCTCCTTCCGCAGGTCATGATAGTCCACAACTCGGCTGTGACATACCCCATCCACATCTTCGGCAAGGACAACCTGCTGGCGGTCCTCTCGGAGGTACCTCTCCCGCCGTTCGCCTCACTGGAGGTCGCGAAGGCGGTCGCTTCGTGGGCGAGGTCGCTGAAGGCCAGCATTGTGATAGGCGTGACGGGAGCGCCGTCCAAGGAGCGGGACGAGTCGCACGGGGACGGCAAGCCCACGGTCGTGGGGGTGGGCAATACCGAGTCGGCCGTCGCCCTCCTAAAGTCCGGGGGGGCCTCGGTGCTCGAGGACGGGGTACTCACCGGGTTCTACGCGAGCCTTCTCAAGCACTGCAACTCGGTGGGGCAGAGCGGGATAACCCTGCTCGCCGAATCGCTCACCCAGTTCCCGGACCCGGGGGCCGCGGCGTCGGTACTGGAGGTTCTTGCCAAGCTCCTCTCGCTCAATGTCGACACCAAATCTCTCATGGCAGAATCCGAGGAAATCAGGCTGAGGAGCAGAGAGCTGATGCAGCAGACCCAGCAGGCGGCGCAGCCAAGCGGACAACAGCCGAGCGCGTACAGATAGGTGATTGTGATTGACCAGAGACGACGAGCCTGAGACGTTCAGGATAGGGATCGAGAACCTTCTCCCCGAGACGTTCGGAATCATTGGCGGGTCACTCTTCGACCTGGAGACGAAGAGCCTGATGCCGCTCTTCAACCTCAACATCACGGACGAGATGGTCACGGCCACTTTCGACCTCCCCGGTGCCAGCAAGGATGAGATCTCTATCACCTGCACCGTCGACACGATAAGCGTCGACGCGGAGATGACGAGGCCGGTCAAGCTGAGGGTCCCCGGCGGTCACATCGCGCGGCAGGAGTTCACCAGGTACTCGAAGAGGGTCGTCCTGCCCGTCAGGGTCGATCCGGACAAGGGCACCGCGAAGTTCAGGAACGGGATGGTAGTGGTGAAGCTTCCGAGGCAGCACGAGGGAAAGTCCGTCCAGATAGAGGCGGACTCCAAAGTCAAGCGGCTGCGCTAGTGGCAGCCCGACGATCGTGCCCGCGGCAAGGAGAGCCGCCCCGGTACTGCCGGGTCTGGTGCGCCCTCGGGTTAAATAGTGGAAGCGCGGACGGCCCGCGGGAATCTCAAGGTGACTTACCGCGTCTACGTGACAAGCAACGAGGTCCCAGAGAAGGCGCTGGAGATCATGAGGAAGGTCGCAGAGGTCAGGGTCAACGACAAGTACGGCACGCCCGCGAGGGAGGTCCTTCTGAGGGAGGTCGCAGACGTCGATGGGCTGTACTGCAACATCACCGAGAAGATAGACTCGGAGCTGCTGGCCGCCGGGAAGAGGCTCAAGATCGTGGCGAGCATGTCGGTTGGGTTCGACCACATTGACCTCGATGAGGCCACTAGGAGGGGGATACTTGCGACTCACACGCCCGGCGTCCTCACCGAGGCCGTGGCAGACGAGACCTTCGGGCTTATGCTGGCGATAGCAAGGAGGCTCGTCGAGGCGGACCAGTACGTGCGGGACGGGTCGTGGAAGCTGAAGTGGAGCCCGATGCTGCTAGTCGGGCGCGACGTCTACGGGAAGACCCTTGGGATCTACGGGCTCGGGAGGATCGGGATAGCCGTGGCCAGGCGCGCGAAGGGTTTCGGGATGAAGGTGATCTACTACGACGCGATCAGGAACGAGGAGGCCGAGAGGGCCCTGGGCATCGAGTTCAGGCCGAAGGACCGGGTCATCCGGGAGAGCGACTTCCTGTCGGTCCACGTCCCGCTGACTCCCGAGACGAGGAACAGCATCAGCACGCAGGAGTTCAAGATGATGAAGAATACTGCATACGTCATCAACACGGCGAGGGGCGGCGTGGTCGACGAGAAGGCCCTCATCGAGGCGCTGCGCGCCGGGACGATCGCGGGAGCCGCGCTCGACGTCTTCGAGCGGGAGCCCGTCGAGTCCGACAACCCTCTCCTCAAGATGAAGAACGTCGTGCTAGCCCCGCACCTCGCCAGCGGCTCCATAGAGAGCAGGACCGCCATGGCCGTCCTGGCCGCCAACAACCTCGTGGCGGGGCTGAGCGGGCAGACGCCTCCGAACCTGATCAACAGGCAGGTCCTGCAGAGGAGGGGCTGATCGTCGATGCACTATGAAGGCTCGTTCGACGTCAAGGCTACCAAGGAGAAAGTCTATGACTTCGTGACGGACCCGAAGAAGGTCACGACGATCTTCCCCGACGTCCAGAGCGTGAAGGTCATAGACGCGAACAACTTCTCACTGAAGGCCAAGGTCGGGATGTCCTTCATCAGGGGGACCCTCGACGTGAAGCTCACGCTCGTCGACAACAAGAGGCCGACATTCTCCAAGCTGAAGGCGAGGGGGACCGGTCTGAACAGCTCGGTCGACCTGGAGAGCAGCTTCACCCTCTCGGACGCGCCGGGCGGGGGCGCTCACGTCAGCTGGGCGGCCGACGCGAAGATCTCAGGCATGATGGCGAGCGTGGGCTCCCGTCTGATCGACTCGGCGGCGGACAAGTACGTGAAGCAGATCATCGGGTCGCTCGAGAAGAAGCTCGCCTAGCGCTTCTTCGAGCCTGCGATGAGGGAGAGGATGTAGTCCGGCCTGACCGGCATCTTCTCCACCACCACCCCGTACACAGAGAGGGCGTCTTCGACTGCGTTGACTATGGCGGGAGTGGCGGCTATCGACCCGGCCTCCCCGATGCCCTTCACCCCGAGCGGGTTGGCGTAGGTGGGCGTCTCGGTCCTCGCCCAGACCATCACGGGCATTGTGTCTGAAGCAGGTATCTGGTAGTCTGCGAGTGTGGAGGTGAGCAGTTGGCCGTTCTCGTCGTAGACTATCTCCTCGATGAGCGCCTGACCGGCTCCTTGCACGACGCCGCCCTGGAACTGTCCCTCGACGAGCATGGGGTTGATCAGCTTCCCGCAGTCGTCTATCCCAAAGTACTTCTTGAGCTTGACGAAGCCGGTCTCCTTGTCGACCTCGACGACCGCGATGTGCGTCCCGAACGGGAACGTATAGTTGGGCGGAGCGTAGGCGGTGTAGGCGAAGAGAGTGGGCTCCATCCCCTCTGGCAGGGCTTCCGCGTCGTAGGCCAGGCTCGCGACTTCCTCGAACTTGAGCGACTTGCTCTGGCTGTTTTCGGCGTAGATCATCCCTCCCTGGAAGACCATCTTCCGTCCGTCGGAGAGCTCGAGCGAGTGCGCGGCTATCCTCGCCATCTTCTCCTTGAGCTTGCGCGCCGAGAGGAGGACGGCGGTCCCGGTGAGGGCCCCTGACCGGCTCCCTGCCGTCATCGAGCTCCAAGGCAGCATGTCCGTGTCGCCGTGCTGGACCGTGAACCTATCGACGCCCACGCCGAGCTCGTCGGCGGCGACCTGAATCATCGCTATCGCATGTCCCTGCCCGTGCGGGTGTCCGCCAATCGTTATCACGATTCGGCCGTCCTTCTGGATAGTCACGGCTGCCGTCTGGGCCAATCCGGGACCGAACCCGCAGATTTCTGTCCAGGTCACTATCCCGATCCCGAAGAGCTTGCCGGCCACCCTGGCCTCTCGCTGCTCTCGCCGCAGCCCCTTGTAGTCCGCGACCTCGAGGGCCTTGGTCATGTTCGTCTCGTAGTCGGCGGAGTCGTAGGTGAAGCCCCCTGGCGTCTTGAACGGGAACTTCTCCTTGCTGATGTAGTTGATCATGCGGAGCTTGACTGGGTCCAGTTTGAGTTGGGAGGCGAGGACGTTCATGGTCCGTTCGAGGAGGTACGCCGCCTCCGGGCGGCCAGCGCCTCTGTAGGCCCCGTGGGGGACCTTGTTCGTGAATACCGAGTAGACGTCAGCCTCGTATGCGGGTATGTCGTAGACCCCGGTGCCCATCTTGGCGGTCAGCTCGGGAAGACCGGTCGTGGCGCCGTCCGAGTACGCGCCCCCGTCCGAAATCACCTTGATCTTGTATCCCAGTATCTTCCCGTCCTTGCGGACGGCGACCTCTGCCCACTGGTTCTGCCCCCGTCCATGGGTCATAGTGAGCATGTGCTCGCGCCTGCTCTCTTCCCACTTTATCGACCGCTTGAAGTGCCGCGCCGCGTAGCATATGACGACGTCCTCCTGGTAAGCCGCGGACTTGCCACCGAAGCCCCCGCCGACGTCGGGGGCGATGACGCGCACGCTCGAAGGGTGCACCCTGAGAAGGTCTGCCAAGGTGTCCCTCAGTGTGTGGGGGTCCTGGGTCGAGAGCCAGATCGTCAGGAGGTCATTTCCGCCGTCGTAGCTGGCGGCTATCCCCCTCGGCTCCATCGAGACCGGGTGGACGCGTGGTGTGATCAGCTTGACCTTGACGATCCTGTCTGCATCGCGGAACGCGGCCTTCACGTCTCCGAACGTGTGGAGGTAGTGGTACCCGATGTTGTCCGGGAACTCCTCGTGGACCTTCGGGGAGCCCGGCTTGATCGCGGCCTCCACGTCCACTACGGCCTCGAGCGGCTCATAGTCCACTTCGACGAGCTCCGCCGCGTCCTCAGCCTGGTAGTAGCTCTCTGCGAAGACCACGGCGACGGCTTCGCCAGCGAAGTTCACCTCGCCGACAGCGAGCATCTTCCTGATCGTAGCCTTCTTCTCGACACCGGTGGAGACGCCTCCCTCGGAGCCCGCCTTGTCGACGGTGGGCATCGGGTCGACCTTGCCCTCGAGGTCCTTCCCGGTCAGCGCCCCGATGACGCCAGGCGAAGAAAGCGCGGCGTCCACGTTGACGCCTAGCAGTTTGGCGTGGGCGTGCGGACTCCTTACGAAGGCCGCGTAGAGCGTGTTCGGAAACTTGAGGTCGTCCAGATACCCCCCAGCCCCGGTCATAAACTTGGGATCCTCAATGCGCCTGAGAGACTGCCCGACGAGCCGCTTGCCCTTCTGGACAGTCACCTGTGCTGTTGCCATCGAGCTAGGCTTCGGGAATACCTACGTTATGAAACTTTTGCTAGGCGGCATTGGCACCTCTTCGGCTCACGCGTGGCGGTTAAGTTGTCAGGATGGAATCTGAATCAGTGAAGGCGGTCAAGTCAGTCCAAGCAACGTACGCAACATCGGCTGAGCTAGCCTCGCTTTTCGAGGACTTCCGGCTCATGTGCAACGACGCCCTGCGAATCGCTCTGGCCGAGAAGCCGAGGAGCAGGTTCAGGCTGATCGAACTGTCCTATCGGCGCCTCAAGGAGTACGGCCTCCACAATCATTACATCCTCTCGGCCTGCGAGGTCGCGTTCGCGGCCTATCGAAACAAGAAGCGGAAATGTGCGCCCCACATTAGGAGGGTCTTCCTGAAGCTCGACAGTCAGTCCTACTCGCTGAATCACCTAATCCTGAGGATCCCCACGAGGCCGAGGCACTTCGTCTACCTGACCCTCCAGGGCTCCGACTACCACCTCTCGATCATCGACGACCCGGCGCTCAAGAGAGGGTCGGTCACAGTTACGGACCGAGCGTTGAGCATCCCCTTCTCGAGAGAGGTACCTGAGATCGAGACGCTGGGAAGGCTCGGCATCGACGTGAACGAGAGGGACGTCACCGCCTCGGACACCCTCGGGAACACGAGCGTCCACGACACGTCCCAGGTGGCAGAGCTCAAGGAGAGGTACAGGGCGATCAGGGCGAAGATCGGCGGGAGGACCATGCGAGACGGGCGCATCGGCCAGAGACTCTACGGGAAGTACGGCGCGCGGGAGAAGGACAGGACCGCGCAGACCATCCATGGGATTTCCAAGCAAATCGTCCAGCGCGCGAAGGAGAACCGTCTCAGTATCGTCATGGAGAACCTCAAGGGGATCCGGAAGCTCTACCGAAAGGGCAACGGCCAGGGGAGGTCGTTCAGAGGGCGCATGAACTCATGGACCTTCCGCGAGGTCCAGCGCCAAGTCGAGTACAAGGCGAGATGGGAGGGCGTCCCAATCATCTACGTGTGCCCCAGAGGAACATCCCGAAAATGTCCAGACTGTGACTCCTCACTGTTCGCGCTGGAAGGACGCAGGCTGCGGTGTCCTTCGTGCAACAAGACCGAGGATAAGGATGTAATCGCCTCAAGGAACATAATGACGGCCGCACCGGTTCGTGCGGCTCGGCCACCCGGAGGAAGCCGTGAAGGGGAACCCCGGAGGCAGGAGGACGCGGGCAATCCTCCGAGCAGATGGGTGGAAGTCGACTCTCTCAGTCGCGAGCCGAGGAGTTAACAGGTGGGATGCTCGCAGCGGATAAAGAGAAGGAAAGCCGCAGCCAAGCTCATGTACGCAG
>Ga0182014_10000731_pt1 | contig 44488 bp, 42 predicted proteins | sample 612S2DmetaG_FD_120489 | JGI IMG/M metagenome (GOLD analysis project Ga0182014, IMG submission 120489) | Permafrost microbial communities from Stordalen Mire, Sweden - 612S2D metaG | ecosystem: Environmental > Terrestrial > Soil > Wetlands > Permafrost | place: Sweden: Stordalen | collected... | reverse complement strand
GGGGATCTGTTCCAAAACCTTCTTCAACTCCATCGCCCGCAACCTCAAAATCAGAGGCCACACCGAATCATATAAAATCGCGTCGGATCAATAGGATGGGCACTTCAATAAATTACCCTGTGGTATAGATACCCCATATTGACAGCAGTAGGCTGTCAATATAGTTTCATTTTCGTCTCCATGTCGGGAAGTCGTGAAAAATCAATTAATGAATTTGCTTTTCCATATTGGCGCTGAAAAAACGGGCAGCACAGCAGTCCAGGAATGGCTGCACAGAAATTCCGGCGCGCTACGCGAGTCCGGTATCTGGTATTCTGAAACGCTGGGGAGGCCTAATAACACAGGTATCTATCTTTACGCTGGGGGAGTTAGGTCCGACGAAGGTTTTTTGTTTCGCGGCGCGGTAACTGATGAACAGAAATTAGATTTTATCAAGAAAACTAGACTTCATCTGATTCAAGAAGTTGCCGAGGCTAAAAACGCAGGTTGCCATACTTTTGTTATCAGCAATGAGCATTGCCACAGCCGGTTGATCAGTCCGCGGGTCATCCAACATGCCGCCGATCTGCTGCAACCGCTGTTTGATCAGATCAAAATCTACTTCGTGATTCGGCCGCAGCTTGATATGTGTCTGTCGCTGGCTTCTACCCAGGCGCGGGTTGGGGGCGAAGTATCGTCCGATTGGTTCCTGAACCAAATGCGCCCCGACAACCATTACTTCGACTATTATGGGGTGCTGCAAAAATGGTCTAGCATTTACGGAAGAGATTGCCTGGTTCCTGTTCCGTATCGACGCAACAAGGATGTAATCGCTTATTTTGCCAGCGAACTCGGCGCAGACCCAGCCAAATTGACCCCCGTGCCGCGCGTCAACGAAGCGCTCGATTACCGTACCATGGCGGTCGCCAACGCCCTGCAACTCAAGTTGCATCGGCCCAACGGAGCGATCAATAAAAACGCTACATTTTTCATCGAGACGATCCCTGTAGTCGAGAAACTTCGACTCGATCGCTCATTCGCCATGCAGCTACAAGCCGGCTATAGCAATAGCAACGATGCCCTGTTCGCGGAATGGCCCCAGATAGAGCCTGCGGATCTTGAGGTTGATTGGTCATCCTACGATGAAAAAGGCAATCTCCATAAGCTCCATGCACTCGATGAATATTCCCCGGTCCTAACCTTCATAGTCGAACGCTTCAACGCGCTTAATTGGCTTGAACGAGCCAAGCTAAAAAATGCCGAATCCAAAAATTGTGAGTTAAAAAACGCATTCCCTCAGGCGATCAAGCTAGTCGATGATGCCATCGAATATGCCCGCACAGCCATGGAAATCCAATCGGTCAGAGCCCAAGCGGAACAACTTGTCACGACATTGCAAGCCCGCAAGCAGTTTTTGAAAAGCAAACTGAACTCCGCGGATAGTTGATTGATAAATTCGAGTTCATAATGGCTTATGGCACCCGCGATTTGCCAACGGCTTTCGGCTCACATGCCTCTGAATTGCTCATGCTGCGCTTTTTGCCGGGGCGTGCTGGCGGGCGTGTTCATCAGGCAGGTTTCTACGTGCGCGGCATCGCCGGCAAACGTTTCAGCCTGAAATAGCTCGGACCATAGCCAAAAGGAGCCCGCCTCCACCGAGGAGCGAAGCCACGTGATATTGGTCCGTTTGGCGCCGCAGGCTGATGCGGATGACCGGCAAGGGGCCGCGGGACTCTTTCAGGCACCGCATTTCACATTTACAGTTTGGGTAGCCGTGCCGCATTTGGCGGCAGGCCGGTCAGACCTCGAAACTCCTGGCAGCGGGCGATACACTCGATGTGCTTCCCATGGTGTTCGCGGAACACCCACCCATCCTCGACATAAAATTTCGTATAGCTACTATCGGGCGCCGCGAACGTAGAGAACTCCTGCGGCGAATAATCATGGGCAACCTGAATGACCGTTTTTAGCGATTGCATTTTGGCGCTCCTCTTATTTTTTGATACTCAGCTTCGTGCTCTGGATGACGCTTTTTGCCTTAATCCCGAACAACCGTACTCCACCTTTTTGAGCTTAGTCAAAGGTCGCCCCGCATTTCAATTTTAAAAAGCAAGATGGGTAAAATTTTATTTTAGTTGCCGGCCCGCAACGCGCCGCGCGATAGATCGCGGAAAAATTTATCTTGAAAATTCAAACTCTACTCGTGCAGACTTGTCACATAGCGCTGTACGAACTGCGCGACCTCGGTAACAGCTTCATCGCGGGTCAGAAAGTCCGGCCGCTCGTCTAAGTAATGGCCGATCGCGCTGATGACGGTTTTTTCGATAAAATAGCATTTGCGGGAAATCGCGACCGGATCGGCGGCGTGGAAATGCTGTTCGAGAAACATGCGGTGTGCCTGGTGGATAATCCGGTCGAAGGAAATCGGCTGGGCCGCGTCGCGCAGCTCGGGCACCTCGTTGAGGATCTGGAAGAGGGCGTAGCGGTCGCGCTCAAACAGGTCGAAGAGCAGGTCCATATGCGCGTGAATGGCGGCGGCGAGCGGCAGGTCCATTCGCGCGATGGCCTGACTCTTCAGCGTCAGCGCGGCCTGCGAACAGGCGGCTTCATAAATCGCCAGCGCAATCGACTCGCGGTTGGCAAAATACTGGTAGATCGAGCCGATGCTGACATTTGCGGCCTCGGCAATGCGGTTGGTGCTCACATAGGCATAGCCCTCCTGCTCGAACAAAGCAGCCGCCGTGGCGAGAATACGGCCCACCACAATCTGCGAGCGCTTTTGGCGCGGCCGTTTACGGGCGGCGAAATGAGGAAGGCGGGTCTCCGGGGGCATCGTGAATAATCCTTAAGCCGGTGAAATACGAGTATTATATGAGTTTATGCTCATATAATAGGGTGGACTGAGATGCAAGGACGGCCGCTGACAGGCCCCGCGTGAACGGGCCGAGGGTGGGGAGAGAGGAAGTAAAATGAACAATATTGAGCAAGACGCGGGCGTTTTGGGCGTGCCGCTGGATCGCATTGATGTATCCCAGCACCACCTGTTCCGTACGGGTGAGGTGTTGCCATTGTTTGCGCGGTTGCGGCGGGAAGACCCGGTACACTATTGCGCCGATAGCCAGTACGGGCCGTATTGGTCGGTGACGAAGCTTGAGGACATTATGAAGGTGGACACCAACCCGAAGGTGTTCTCCTCCTCCTGGGAGAACGGCGGCATTGTACTGGACGACGCGCAGGCGCGCCCGCCGGTAAAAGATTTCGTGTTGTCGGCCTTTATCGCGCTGGATGAGCCGCAACACGGCATGTACCGCCGTGCGGTGCAGCCGATTGTTTCCGCCGAGAGTATGCGCAGCCTGGAAGAGCTTGTCCGCGCACGGACGGTCAAGGTCCTCGACAGCCTGCCGCGCAACGAGGAATTCAACTGGGTTGATCTGGTTTCGATCGAGCTGACGACCTTGATGCTGGCGACGTTGTTCGATTTTCCGATCGAGGACCGCCGCCTGTTGCGCGAGTGGTCCGACGTGACGGCGACGCTGGAAGGCATGGACGGGTTCGTCGGCCACGAAATGCGCATGGTTAAGCTTGGTGAATGCCTGCAATATTTTACGAGACTTTGGAACGAGCGCGTGAATGCGCCGCCGAAATTCGATCTGGTGTCGATGCTGGCGCATGACCCGCAGACGCGCAACATGACACCGGCGGAGTATCTCAGCCAGTTGCTGGTGCTGATTGTCGGCGGCAATGACACCACGCGAAACACGATGTCGGCGTCGATCAACGCGATTAATCTGTTTCCCGATGAATACCGGAAAGTGCAACAGGATCATAAATTGATCGCGAACATGGTCGACGAGATCATCCGCTGGCAGACGCCGGTTCCGCATCAGCGGCGCACGGCCCAGGAAGATTTCCAGTTGCGTGACAAGCTCATCCGTAAGGGTGACAAGGTGGCGATGTGGTATTATTCGGGCAACCGGGATGAGGATGTTTTCCCCGATGGCGATGCAGTCAAGGTGAGCCGGACCAATGTCAGCCGTCAGCTTTCGTTCGGGTTTGGTATTCACCGTTGCATGGGCATGAACATCGCGAAGTTGCAGTTGCGAATTCTGTGGGAGGAAATGCTGGACCGGTTTGACTTCATTGAAATGGTGAAGCCGCCGGTGCGGACGATGTCCAACCAGATTAATGGCTATACCGAGGTAATGGTGCGGCTGCACGGCTGAACCGGGCGATAAGAAAACAGGGAGTCTTGAAGTTAAATGGTGAATATTACTTTTGTCGGCGATGACGGTACGCGCCAGACAGTGGAGGCGCCGGCAGGCGTGTCTCTGATGCGCGCGGCGGTGGATAATGGCGTGAAGGGTATCAACGCCGATTGTGGTGGCATTTGCGCCTGCGCCACCTGCCAGGTCTATGTGGAAGCTCCCTGGTTTGCCCAGGTCGGGGTGGCCTCGGAGGAGGAACAGGCGATGCTGGGCTTCACCAACAGCCAGCGACCTAATTCGAGGCTCGCGTGCCAGATCACGCTTACCGAGGCGTTGGATGGAATGGTCGTGCAAACCCCGGAACAGCAGACCTGAGGGAGCCCCGGTTCGAGTTGCCTGCCATCATTGGCGGTGCGGGTCCGGCCCAACCCTTTCATAAGCGGGGCCGCGGCCGGGTTTCGCAAATTGCAGCAATAGAGTCGTGCAAATTGCAAAAAGCCTCGTGCGATTTGCAGGATGCGAATACCGCATCAGAAGTCTAACCATTTAATAACAAAAGGTTTTTCAGGCCGTAGCGGGTGGCACGAGAATTGAAGTGATGAGGGTATGACCTCACACACAGTTTTGCCATCCGCACGGCGCCAAATCTTGCCCCATCCCGCGGCTTCGGCGCGCGTGGTCCACCTGCGCGTGGTCCACTCGATCGACGATCCGGCGCTCGGCGGCGTGACCCGCTGCGTGGACGCGTTGGAGCGGCACCTCGACCCCGGTTGCTCCCCCCCCCCCCGATTTGAACATGATGAGGGATTCCTGATACTACCATCAGTCAAATTGGGGCATTACACGTGTTCTATATAAGGGGCTCCACGCCCCTTGGCCTTGCTCCCCTCAAATTACGCCAGTGCATTCTCGGCGGGTTCGAGGGGGTAGCCGAGGGCAGCGGCGACGGCGGGGTGGGTTACTTTGCCGGCGTGGATGTTGAGGCCGTCGCGGAGGTAGCGGTCGTCTTTGAGGGCTTTTTTCCAGCCTTTATCGGCGAGGGCGAGGGCGAATGGCAGCGTGGCGTTGTTGAGGGCGAAGGTTGAGGTGCGGGCGACGCCGCCGGGCATGTTGGCGACGCAGTAGTGGATGACGCCGTCGACGACGTAGGTGGGGTTGGAGTGGGTGGTGGCACGCGAGGTTTCGGTGCAGCCGCCCTGGTCGATGGCGACGTCGACAATGACGGCGCCTTTTTTCATGGTTTGCAGCAGGGCGCGGGTGACGAGTTTGGGGGCTGCGGCGCCGGGGATGAGCACGGTGCCGATGACGAGGTCAGCGGTGGCGATGTGGGTCGCGATGGCGTGCTGGGTGGAGAAGACGGTTTTGATGCGGGTGCCGTGCTGGGCGACAAGGCGGCGCAGCACATCGATGTTGCGGTCCATCACGGTGACGTCCGCACCCATGCCGATGGCGATGAGGGCGGCGTTGGCGCCGGAGACGCCGCCGCCGAGGATCAGGACTTCAGCGGGGGCCACGCCGGGGACCCCGCCGAGCAGCATGCCGCGACCGCCGTTGGCGTTTTCCAGGTTGTGGGCGCCGACCTGCACGGCCATGCGGCCGGCGACTTCGGACATGGGCGTGAGTAGCGGCAGGGCGCCGGTGGGGCTGGTTACGGTCTCATAGGCAATGCAGGTGGCGCCGGAGGCGAGCAGGTCTTTGGTCTGTTCCAGGTCCGGGGCGAGGTGGAGGTAGGTGAAGAGCACCTGACCGGGGCGGAGCTTTTTGCGCTCGACGGCGAGAGGTTCCTTGACCTTGATGACCATTTCCGAGTTGGCCCAGATGGCGTCCGGTCCGGCGGCGATTTTGGCGCCGGCGGCCTCAAAGTCGGCGTCGCTGATGCCGATGCCGTGGCCGGCGCCTGCTTCGACCGAGACTTCGTGGCCGCGGAGGGTGAGCTCGCGAACGGAGCCGGGCACGAGGCCGACGCGGTCTTCATGGTCCTTGATTTCAGCCGGTACACCGATGCGCATGACATGATCCCTTTTGTTTGAAGCTGCCGGGAGGCCGCCGATAAAGTGCATAATAGCGGAATTTGGCGAAATTTTTCACGAATATACTGTGGACTTTTACTAATTTATGGAGAATTATTCTAGTATATTCAAAATTATTCGAAGTTTATATCAATGAATGCGATCGATGAGCGGGATGTGCAGATTTTAAATGCGTTGCAGGGCGACGGAAGGCTTTCCAACGCGGATTTGGCGGAAAAGGTGAACTTGTCGCCCTCGGCGTGTTTGCGGCGGCTGCATTTGTTGATGCAGGGCGACTTGGTGGCCGGGACGCATCTGGTGCTGGACCAGAAGGCGGCGGGGTATCCGGGGACGGCTTATGTTTTCATCACGCTGGATGGCCAGGACCGCAAGAAGCTGGATGCGTTCGAGGCGAAGGTGAATCTCGTGCCGCAGATTCAGGAGTGTTATTTGCTGGCGGGGCAGTCGGATTATCTGTTGCGGGTGATTTTTCGCGACATGGAGGATCTGGAGCGGCTGCATTCGGAGGTGCTGACCAGCGTGCCGGGGGTGAGCCGGGTGCAATCGACGCTGACGCTGCGGACGGTGAAGCGGACGGCGAAGTTGCCGCTGTAATCATTGTAAAAAGTAAAAACAAAAACGGCCGGACCCGAGGGTCCGGCCGTTTTGCCGTTAAGCGTAACGGATTAGAAGAGCAGACCCGCTTCGAGGGTGCCCATGAACTCAAGCTTGTCGGTACCGTTGTTGCGGTAGGCGGCGTAGCCCTTGTTATGCAGCAGGTACAGCGCGCCGCCGTTAAGACGGGCGAACAGGTCCTTGTACTGCCAGGTCGGGGCAACCGCCGCGCCAACAGCCTGCGAGCCCGGAGCGACGAACCAGAAATCCTGGCCGTTGGAGTTTTCGTATTCAACCCAGCCGCCCAGCGAGTAGGGCGACGTGCCGAAGGCGTAGTCGCCGAACACGGCGGCGCCAAGGTTGGACGAAGTCTTGTCTAGGAACAGCTTATGGTCAGTCTTGGCAACGACGTACTGGACTTCCGGCACCACGACCAAGTTGCCCTGGGTGTAGCTGTAGTAGCCGCCGATCATGTCGGAGTTGACGTAATTGGCGCCGTAGGAGCCGGTGGTGCCGCCGCCGTAGCCAAAGGTGTTCAGGCCCGTGCGGCCCAGGTTCGCCGCACCGAAGATGCTGGCGGAATTGGTGCTATTGATCGTGTAGGTCGCAAGAGCCTGCACGAAGTTGAACACGCCGGTGTCGAAGCCGTCGCCGAACTGCACGGAGGCGGTGATCGGGCCCTGTGTGTAGTTCAGTTGCACGCCACGCGCCTGACTGTTTTCAACATAGAAGAGATCGGTGGTGAGCTGGACCGCGTTGTTCCAGTCAATGCCGGACTCATAGCCTTCGAGCGAGCCGAGCTGGCCAGCCGAAAGAGTAACCGGCGAGCCGGTTGGGGCGATGGTCACATAGCCGGCATACAGCGGGCCGGTGGTGAAGTTGTTGGTCGAGCTCTGGGCCAGGTGCCCGCTGCCGTTGAAGGAAGGCGCGCCCACGGTAACGGTACCGCCGTTGGAGCCAACTTCGACGGTGAACTGCACGACACCATCGGTCTTCTGCAATTCAACCAAGCCGTTGGCGAGGTTGATGCCGTTGTCGAGCTGGCCGTTGGAGGTGTTGCCGAGGTAGTAGCCATAGCCGTCCACGCCGCCGCTGAGCTGCAGCGCGCCGAGCGGGCCACCGTCAATCTGGATTGCCGTGGGGCCGGTCAGGGCCTGGGCCGCATGAAGGGCCAAGAGTGAGGACGCGGCGACGAAGCCCAGTCCCAAAAGTTGCCGACGCATGGTAATCATTATGCCTCCTGAATACGCAGTCATTGCGCGTAAATGCCTAAAACGTAGCCTGATACGTCACTCACCAGGGGAAAGAACCTGATTTCGCGCCATGTCACAGCAACGAAATGGCAATCTACATGCCAAGCACGTAATCGGGCCAGTCAAAACAGGCTGTTTTATCGCTTTGCAGCATTCCTGTGACTAAAATAACACAAATGATGTCTTGAATTTAATCCGTGAGACCCGGTCTGCAATTACAGGGAATGCGCCGGTCCCGTGTTGTTATTGAGCGCTGCCGCCGATAAAAAACCAAGGGCGCAGGCGGCGAGGCAGAGAATAACAGAGGCTGCCATATAAACGGCGGCGCGCCCGGGGTGGCCGGCACGCATTAAATCGACGGTTTGCAGGCTGAATGAGGAAAATGTGGTGAATCCGCCACAGATACCGACCGTGACGAAGATTCGCGTCTCGTAGGGCAGGCCGAATCGGTCGCCGGTGCCGGTGAGCATGCCGAAGAAGCTGATGACGAAGGAGCCAATGACATTGATCAGCAGCGTTCCCCAGGGGAAGGCCGGGCCGGTGAGCAGGACCATGGCGTTGCTGAGCGCAAAACGCGCCACGCTGCCGAGCGCGCCGCCGAGAGCAACCCAGAGATAAGCTGCGATGCCGTCCACTTAACTTAGTTCGGCGAGCAGGCTCAGTTGCTCGTCGCGCGGCTCGATATGGTCGGTGAGGGGAATCGGGTAGTCGCCGGTGAAGCAGGCGTCGCAGAAGGCGGGGGTTTTGGCATCACGGCCGGGTTTGCCCAGGGCGCGGTAGAGGCCGTCGATGGAAATAAACGCCAGACTGTCGACGCCGATGAGTTTGGCCATTTCCTCGATGCTGTTGCGCGCGGCGAGGAGTTTGCCGCGCTCGGGCGTGTCGATGCCGTAGAAGCAGGAATGGGTGGTCGGCGGCCCGGCAATGCGCATATGGACTTCGGCGGCGCCGGCGGCGCGGACCATTTCGACGATTTTCTGGCTGGTGGTGCCGCGCACGATGGAATCGTCCACCAGCACGACGCGCTTGCCTGCCAGGATGGCGCGATTCGCAGAGTGCTTCAGGCGGACGCCGAGGTGGCGGATCTGGTCGGTGGGCTCGATGAAGGTACGGCCAACGTAGTGGTTGCGGATGATGCCTAGCTCGAACGCGATGCCGCTGGCTTCGGCGAAGCCCATGGCGGCGGGGACGCCCGAATCAGGGACCGGGACGACGACATCGGCATCGGTCGGCGCTTCACGCGCCAGTTGGGCGCCGATGAGCTTGCGGGCGGCGTAGACGGAGGTGCCCTCCATCACCGAGTCGGGGCGGGCGAAGTAGATGTATTCGAACACGCAAAACCTGGGGCTTTGGGGCGCGAAGGGTTTGATGCTGCGCACACCGGCATCATCGATCAACACGATTTCGCCGGGGTCGACGTCGCGCACGAAATCAGCGCCGACGATGTCCAGTGCGCAGGTTTCCGAGGCGAGAATCCAGCCGGCGTTGCCGTCGGCGCCATGCACGCGGCCGAGGATGAGCGGGCGCACGCCCAGCGGGTCGCGCACGCCGATGAGGTGTTCATCGGTCAGCGCCACCAGCGAATAGGCGCCGATGACCTGTTTGATGGCGTCGATCAGGCGGTCGATGACGTTGGAGTACAGGCTGATGGCGATGAGATGGACGAAGACCTCGGAGTCCATGGTGGACTGGAACAGGCAGCCGCGGCGGGTGAGCGCCTTGCGCAGCGTGTAAGCGTTGGTGAGGTTTCCGTTGTGGCCAACCGCGAAGCCGCCGAACTCGAACTCGGCGAATAAAGGCTGGACGTTGCGCAGCACGGTTTCACCGGTGGTGGCGTAGCGGTTGTGGCCGATGGCGCGGGTGCCTGGCAGGCCGGCCATGATTTTGGCGTCGCCGTAATTGTCGCCGACCAGGCCGAGGCCCTTGTGCGAGTGGAAACGCACGCCGTCATGCGTGACGATGCCGGTGGCTTCCTGGCCGCGATGCTGCAAGGCATGCAGGCCCAGCGCCGTTATCGCCGCTGAATCAGTGACGTTCCAGGCGCCGAAGACGCCGCATTCCTCATGAGGCTTGTCATCATCGATCACGGTAGCCTCTACCCCCATGCTAAATCACTCGCGCCTCAACTACCCGTGTGACAGTCCGATGTCGAGGACGCCGCGCGCATGGCTATGGCGTTGTCAGCGCGCTGCCGGCGACGGGCTGCTGCATCAGGGTGCTGGCGCTGGGTGCCGGCTTGCCCGGCAGCGGGTCCACCTTCGGCTGATATTGCTTTGGCAGCAGGGCAACAAGCGTTGTCGCGCCTTGAAAGGCTAGCGGCAGGAAGCGCGCGTTATTCACCGGCGCGGGCCATTGCGATTGTGCGACGCCTACGGAAAGGGCGACATAGGCAAGGCAGACCACCAGCGCGCCACGCGCCGCGCCGAATACCACGCCCAGGCTGCTGTCGAGCCCCGAAAGCGCGGAGTCGCGCACGAAACCGCCGATGAGGGCGCTGATAAGGCTCAGCACGATCAGCACGACAATGAAGATCACCGCCATGGCACCGTAGTCGACCAGGTTTTTCGGCAGGACGCTGGCGATTAAGGGCTGCATCAACGGATAAAATTTCATCGCCGCGAAAGCAGCACCTATCCAGGCCCCGACGCCCAGGACCTCGCGCACAAAACCGCGCACCATGGAGAAGGCTGCCGAAAGAATCACGATCACCAGTGCGGCGGCGTCAATCCAGGTCATTCCTGTTCCTTCTTATTCTTTTGTGACCCGTGCTGCTTTACCCCCGAGGTGGCGATGCCAACAAGGTCCGTCAGGTGCCCAATTTCAAGCAGTTTCAAATTGGAAGGAACGGCGATTCGCGCCGCCCCGCCGGCCACGCGTTTGGGACAGGCGGCTTGGGAGAAGCCGAGCTTGGCAGCTTCCTTGAGGCGCAGTTCGGCCTGCGCGACCTGGCGTAATTCGCCCGAGAGGCCGATTTCGCCGAAGAAGACCATGGAGGGGTCCGTGGGGACATCCGAAGCGGCGGAGATGAGGGCTGCGGCAACGGCCATGTCGGCGGCGGGTTCCGTCACGCGCAGGCCGCCGGCGACGTTGAGGTAGACGTCGTTCATCGCGAGTTTGAGGCCGCAGCGGGTTTCCAGCACGGCAAGCAACATGGACAGCCGCCCGGAATCCCAGCCGATGACCGAGCGGCGCGGCGAGCCGCCGGGGTTGGGCGCGAGCAGGACCTGGATTTCCACCAGCACGGGGCGCGAGCCTTCCAGCCCGGCGAAGACGGCGCTGCCGGAGACATTGCCGCGGCGCTCGGCGAGGAACAAAGCGGAGGGGTTGGCGACCTCGGCGAGACCTTGGCCGGTCATTTCGAACACGCCGATCTCGTCGGTGGCGCCGAAGCGGTTTTTGACGCCGCGCAGGATGCGGAACTGGTGGCCGCGATCGCCCTCAAAATGCAAGACAACGTCGACCATGTGTTCCAGCACGCGCGGGCCGGCGAGGTTGCCCTCTTTCGTCACATGGCCGACTAGCATGAGGGCGAAACCCTGGGATTTGGCGGCACGGATCAGCTCGAACGCCGCCGCGCGGACCTGGGTGACGCTGCCGGGGGCGGAGTCAACACCTTCGGTCCACATGGTCTGGATGGAGTCGATGACGACCAGCGCGGCATCAGGGTACTGCGCCAGGCTGGCGAGGATGTCGCCCAGTTGCGTGGTGGCGGCGAGGTGCATGGGGGCGCTGGAGAGGCCGAGCCGCGAGGCGCGCATGCGGATCTGGTCGACGGATTCTTCGCCGGAGATGTAGATGACCTGGCTACCGGAACGGCCGAGTGCCGCGCCTGCCTGGAGTAAGAGAGTGGATTTGCCGATGCCGGGGTCGCCGCCAACCAGCACGACGGAGGCGGGGACCAGACCGCCACCCAAAACACGGTCAAACTCGGCGATGGTGGTGGGCACGCGCGGCGGCGGCGGGGTAATGCCGGACAAGCCGACGAATTCGATTTTTTTGCCGCGCGCGTTGCCGGTGGTTTTGATGCCGCCGGGCAGCACCGGCAGGGCGGTTTGCTCATCCAGCGTGTTCCAGGCTCCGCAGGCCTCGCAGCGCCCGGCCCATTTGGGGAACACACTGCCGCAGGCCGAACAGACGAAGGTTTTGGCCGCTTTCGCCAAATCAGCCCGGCTGCCAGCCAAAATTTTTGGTCAGGTAAGCCAGCATATTCGCCTGATCGGCGGGCGCCAGGTTGAGCGCGCTCAGGCCCGCGACGACCGCCGGGGCGGGTTGCAAGGTGATGGAGCTGGCGCTGGCCGCCGCCGCCAGGGCGGGCATGACCAATGCCTCGCCGGCGGCTTGGCGCCATTGCGCGATAATGCCGGGGTCGGTCAGCCGTGGCAGCACCAGGATGAAATCCAGCCGCGCGGCGGCGGCGGCGGCACGGTAGGCCGAGTCCAGGAACGGGGAGACGCTGGCGCCAAAGTCCGCGGCAGCGGGCAGGTCGGGGAACATCGGGTCGGCGCCCACGTTGCCGTCCGCCTGTTGCAGGCCGAGGCTGAATACCGGCACGCCGCCGCTGGCGGTCAACGGCGCGATGTCTTCGGGGACACCCTCACCGCAGAGGAACACCGCATCCACCTCACCGGCGATGAAGGCGCGGGTTTTGGCTTCGGTGCCGCGCAGGCCGAATACCGGAGCCACAGGCACGCCGAGGCGCGCCAAAGCGAGCAGCGCCGCCAGATCGTTGCTCTGGGGCTGGTCGGCCGCCAGCTTCAGCGGCGCCAGGGACTGCAGATTCTGTAAATTCGGCGCCGTGCCGGCCGGTAGGCGCACGACCAGCACGCCGGAATTGCCGCCGGCCATCAGGGGCACCCAGCGGGTAGGGTCAAAATGCACACGCGAATCGCCCGTGAGCCAGGCGATCATCACCGCACCTGGTAGGATCGCGGCGGTTTTGCCGTCGGGGACTACCAGGGCGTCCAACCGGTTCGCACCGGTGACGCCGTCCAGCCCGCCGACCGGCTGGGTGATGATGGAAGGGGCGCCGGGGAAACCAGTTTGCATCGCCAGGGCACAGGCATTGCCCCAGCGGCTGGTCTGCTCGCCATCCGGCCCGGCGACGAGCAAGGATAGCGACGCATCCGCGCGGGCACGCCCGGCGCCAAAAGGCACCAGGGAAGCCAAAGCCAGCCCGCGCATGATTTGCCGGCGATTCATTCGGACTATCCCCTTTTTTGCTTCAAGCAAGTCGCAACGCATGCTGCTTAACGCATTGCCTTAATCATCGTACTGAATCAGCGTCTCGAACGGAACGTCGAATCTTTTACGCCCGTTGAGAAAGGTCAGCTCGATCAGGGCCGCCGCGGCGACCACTTCGGCGCCGACATTCTGCAATAGTTTGATCCCGGCCGCCATGGTGCCGCCGGTGGCCAGCAAATCGTCAACCACGACCACACGGGCACCGGGTTCCACGGCATCGGCCTGAATTTCAATCCGGTCGGTGCCGTATTCAAGCTCGTAGTCTAGCCCGACGGTGGCGCCGGGCAGTTTGCCGCGCTTGCGCAGCATGACGAAGCCACAGCCCAGCTTCAGCGCCAAGGGTGCCGCCAGCAGAAAACCACGGCTCTCCACCCCGGCCAGCACGGTGGGGTGATGCGCCCGGACCGCGTTGGTCAGGCGCCCCATGGCGACCTGCCAGGCATCGGCATGACGCAGCAGCGTTGAAATGTCGTAGAATAAGATCCCCGGCTTGGGGAAATCGGGGACGCCGCGAATATGGTCTTTCAGGTTCATGCCCGCGTCTATAGCGGACCCTGGCGGCGGGGCAAACCGCCTATGTTTTCCACGCCGCCGCCGCCGCCTCGTCCGCCGCGCGGGCTGCCACCCATTGGCGCTCGCCGGAGTCCAGCTCCTCGGCCTTCCAGAACGGTGCGCTGGTTTTCAACCAGTCGATCAGGAATGCCACCGCCTGCAGGGCATCGCCCCGGTGCGGGCTGGCGGCGGCCACGAACACGATGTTTTCCCCCGGCAGCAGACGGCCAATTCTGTGGATGATGGTGCAGCCGGTGAGCGCCCAGCGGGATTGCGCCTGTGCCGCGATTTTTGCCAGCGCCGTCTCGGTCATGCCGGGGTAATGCTCCAGCGTGAGGGCGGTGACGCGCGGGCCGGTGCCGTGGCTGGCGCGGACGATGCCTATGAAGCTGGCGATGCCGCCGGCCTCCGGGCCGCCCAGGCGTGCCAGCTCGGCGCCGGGGTCGAAATCCGCTGTCTGGATAAGGATGCGGGGCAAGCTCAGCCCCCGGTCACGGGCGGGAAAAAGGCGGCTTCGGCGGCGCCGGTGATGGACGCCTCCGGCTTGGCAAACTCCTGGTCTATGGCGCAGCGGACCAAGCTAGGGTCCGCGAAAGCCGCCGCGTGGCCGGAACTGCGCGTACGCAGCCAGACCATGAGATCAGCCACCGAGGCGGCAGCTTCCGGCACGCTTAGATTTTCTTCAGCGACCCCTATTTTCTCCCGCACCCAGGCAAAATAGAGCAGCTTCATTTATTTACCGTCACCCGTGGTGGGTGGAACCACCTGCGGCGTGGCCCCCGGCGGCACGCAATACAGGGTGCCGTCGTTAATCCCGGCGGCGTCCGTGCCGGCAGCCGGTGCCTGCCCCGGCGGATAGGGCGAGGGCAGCGAGGGTGTAAAGGACTGACCCAGCGGCTCGTTCGCGTGTTTCTGGATGTCGCCGAGGGTCGGCATCGGCTGCACGGGACCGGGCCACACATTGCCGGCCTGCGGCGCGATTGCGGTTACAACGGGGGCTTTGCCGATTGAGCGCTGCGCGGTCTCGCTCACCGCTTTCGGCGCGTTCGGATTACCAAAAGGCCATAGCGAATCAGCGGTAAATTGCCGTTCGCTCGCGCAGCCAGACAACAGCAGAACCAGACCAACAACCAGACGATGCCGCAATACCATTACTCCTGAGCGCATGACCCTGTGTTTAGACGATGTAGCGCCGCGAGCAAATGGATTTGCCGCGGTGGATGGGAGAGGGAGGTCAGGTGCCCGCGCGGGGCGCGCTGGCGTGGCGCAGGCCGGCTGTGAGATAATCCCAGCCGGTGATCAGGGTCAGCCCCGCCGCCGTCCACAACAATGTGCCGCCGATCCAGGCCATGGGCAGAAAGCCCAGACCGATGATGCGCGCGCCGCCGCTGCCGAGCAGCAGCAGGCCGAGGGCGACCATCTGTACGCCGGTCTTCCACTTCGCCAGGCGCGTGACCGGCAGGCCGATGCGCAGTTCGGCCAGGTATTCGCGCAGGCCGCTGACCAGGATTTCGCGTAGCATGATGACGATGGCTGGGTAGATGCCCCAGCCGGGCAGGTGGCCGAAGCCAACCAGGGCCATCAGCGTGGCGCCGATGAGAAGTTTGTCGGCGATGGGGTCCAGCATGCGGCCGAAGTCTGACAACTGCGCCATTTCGCGAGCCAGCCGTCCGTCCAGATAATCGGTCACCGCGGCAATGAGGAACACCAGGGATGCCAGAAAATCCGCCCAGGGCGCGCCGATGGCGACCAGCAGCACGAGCACGGGGATCGCGCCGATGCGCGAAAGGGTGAGGATATTTGGTAGATCACTGATCATTTTGCCCACCGTAGCCGTCTTTTCGCTCCGGCGAAACCAGCAAAGATGCTTCAATCTCGTGCAAATATGACGCGCCCGCCGTGGCCGTGGCTGCCTCCAGCCCGCGATAGGCCGCCAGCATGCGCGTCCCAAGCGGCGTGAGCCGGGCGCCACCGCCGCCGGCACCGCCCTTGGCCGCCAGCACCAGCCGTTCCTGGAAGGTGGTATTCATTGATTCCACTAGCGCCCAGGCGCGTTTGTAGCTCATCCCCATGCGGCGGCCAGCGGCGGCGATGGAGCCGCTCTCGGCGATGTAAGTGAGCAGGTCGGCCCGACCAGGGCCGAGCAGAATGTCCCCTTGCCGTTGCAGGCGGAGGCGTAGAACCATGTTCGACGATGGTGGAGGTGTGGACATGGCGGTAGCCAAGCATGATCGGGGGCAATTAACGATATAGCCATGTAAACATATCGTTTAGAAAAATCGCTCTGGAGCTTTAAAAATGCCGACAACACGCCGCTTTCTGCTCGCCGCCAGCACTTGCCTGTTCGCTGCCGGCGCCACACCGGCGATGGCTGGGGACAAAATCACGGTCGCCTTCGCCGGGTCCATGGGGGTGGTGATGGATCGCGGCATCGGCCCGGCCTTCACGGTGCTGACGGGCACGCAGTTCCAGGGGATCGGTCAGCCGTCGATGGCGCTGGCGCATTTGCTGGCGGGCAACGCGCTGAATGCGGACGTGTTTGTCCCGGTTTCCGCCGCGCCGGCGAAAGTAGTGGAGGCTGCCGGGCTGGCCGATGGCGCGGTGCCGGTTGCCAGTACCTCGATGGTGCTGCCGTATTCACCAAAATCGCAATTTGCCGCCGCGTTTGCGGCCAAGGACGCGGACTGGACGAAGATACTGACCACGCCTGGGTTGCGCTTTGCCCGGAGTGATCCAGCGACTGACCCGCAAGGGCAATATTCCCTGTATACGCTGCAACTGGCGGAAAAATACTACAAGCTTCCGGGATTTGCGGCGCAGGTGGCCCGGGCGGTAGAAAATCCGGCGCAGATTTTCGCCGAGACGTCGCAGCTGGCCCGGCTGCAGGACGGAGAGCTCGACGCAACCGTGGGGTATGAGAGTGCGGTGATTTCGCAGCGGCTGCCCTTTATCGTGCTGCCTCCGGAAATCAACTTCGGTAATCCGGCGCTGGCGAAGGATTGGTACAACCAGGCGGAGCTGACCTTGAAGGGCAAGACCACACATCCGAGCCCGCTGGTGTTTTATGCCGCCGTGCTGAAGAACGCCGCCAACCCGCGGGCGGCGCAGGCGTTCGTGGATTTTTTGAACAGCCCACGCGGCCAGGAAATTCTGGAGCAATACGGCTATAACCCTGGCAAGGGCAAAAGCCTCTGAGCCCGCTGCCCCTCGTCCGGCGGGGATTTCTGCTCCTGGTGCTGGGGTTTCTCTGCGTGCCGCTGTTCGCGCTGGTGACCGGCGGGGACTGGCGTGACGCCAGCCTGGAGGCTGATGATATTCATGCCATTTTCACCTCACTGGCCGGTGGCGGCGCGGCGGTGGTGTTGATTGCGCTGGCGGGGACGCCGGTGGCTTTGTACCTGGCGCGGTCGGCCGGGCGGCGAAGTGCCGTGGTGGAGGCGCTGGTGCTGGTGCCGATGCTGATGCCGACACTGGCGCTGGGCATTTTGCTGGTGAGCTTTTACGGCCCCGCCGCGCCGGTTGGTGCCCGTTTTGCCCGGTTTGGGCTGATTTTAACCAACAGCCCCGCCGCTTTTGTGCTGGCCGGGGTTTATGCCGCGTTACCCACTTATATTATTGCCGCCCGCGCGGCGCTGGTGGAGGTGCCGGCGGAGCTGGAGCAGATCGCCCGCACGCTGGGGGATGAGCCGTTGCGGGTGTTTTTCCGCGTCACGCTGCCGCTGGCGCAGCGGGGGTTGGCCTCGGCGCTGGCGCTGTGCTGGGTGCGCGCGCTGGGGGAATTCGGGATTGTGCTGATCCTTGCCTACTTTCCCGCCGGGATGCCGGTGCGGCTATGGGTGGATGTGCAGGATTTGGGGATCCAGGCGGTGTTTCCGTTGGTCGTGGTGTTTTTGCTGGCGACCTTGCCGCTGCCGTTATGGCTGGGGCTGCGGGCGCGGCGGTTGCCGTGAGGGGGTTGGCTGTCGATTACCGGCTGCACACGCCGATTGCGCTGGAGGCGCGGTTTGAGGTGCGCGGGTTCACGGCGTTGCTGGGGCGCTCGGGCGCGGGAAAAACCTCGCTGTTGAAGGCGCTGGCGGGGTTGCTGCCGGCCGATGGTGCGCCTTGGGGCGGAATGGCGGCGCAGGAGCGGCCGATTGGGTATTTGCCGCAGAATTCTGGGCTGTTTCCACATTTGAATGTGCTGGAGAACACCGCCTATGCGCTGCGCGGGCCGGGACGGTTTACGGCGGCGCAGGCGCTGCTGGATGAGTTGGGGCTGGGTGAACTGGCCCGCCGCGCGGCCACGGCACTTTCCGGCGGGGAGGCGCAGCGGGTGGCGCTGGCCAGGGCGCTGGTGCGCGGCCCGGAACTATTGCTGCTCGATGAACCGCTTTCCGCACTGGATGCCGCCACGCGCGATGCGGCGCTGACCTGGTTGATCGAGACTTTAACCGCGCGAAAACTGCCGGCGCTGGCGGCGACGCATGATCCGGCGATTGCCGCGATGGCGGACTGGCTGGTGCTGCTGGCGGATGGGCGGGTAATTCAGCAGGGGGTTACACGCGAGGTGTTTGGTAACCCGCAATCGGCGGAGGCGGCTGAACTGCTCGGGTTTGAGAATATTTGGGCAGAAAGCGGGGTGGGGTACGCGGTTCGCGCCGCCGACATTGAAGTGGCGGAGGCGGGGATTGCCGCCAGCGTCGTGTCAGTGCGCGCGCATGGTATGGGTCTGCGGCTGGAATGCGCGGGACCGGCGCGCTTTGTGGTGCATCTGGCGGCCGGCGATATAACCCAGTTCGCGCCGGGGATGAAAATTTTCCTCCGGCCAGACCCGGCGAAACTGAGGCGGCTGGGTTAGGCCGAGCGGGTCAGGCGTTTGATGAAGGCCGAGAGATGGTGGCGGCGCATTTCGACTTTCGCCTTGGTGCTGGTGGTCATGTAGTTCATCTGCACCACATAACGCTGGCCGACGAACGTTTTATGCCCGTGGAAGGTGGTGGGGCCGTTGGGGAAGACCAGCAGCGTGCCCTCGACCGGGGGAATTTCGGCGGCGTAGTTTTCCAGGTCCGTGCCATTGCGCAGCAGGCGCAGACAGCCTTGCTGGCGGGCCCAGCCCTCGCCGTTACCGGGATTCAGGTACAGCAGAATGGTCACCCGCTTGGCGCTGGAGTCGGTGTGAATCTGCCCGTCCTGCGCGCCGGAATTGCCGCGCAGGGTGGTCATCAGCGGTGCGCCTTTGAGGTCGAGCCCGAATTTCTCCGCCACGATGGCGCGGAATTCCTCGCTCTCCAGCTCCGCGATGGCCTCGCGCGCGGCTTTGCCGAGTTTGAGCGCGCCGATGGGGAAGCTGCCGCGGCCGCGCATTTCCGGCAGGGCAGCGACGACCGCTGGTAAAGCTTCGGGCTTCACGAAACGCGGCAGCAGGATGTGCGGGAACGGGTCGGTGGCGACTTGGGCCGCACGCAGACCCTCAAAATCGAGACTATTCATGGGCAAATGCGTATTGAAACGGGGGGCGCGCGTCAATGCGCCGCAACTGCGCCCCTCATCAGCCCCGCGCGCAATGCACCCCGGCTTAACAGTTGTTGCGCCGCACAAGCGGCGGGAGTATCGGGGTTGCGCAACATGTCCAGCGCCTCCCCCTCCTCTCCTGGCGTCATTTCCGCTTATCGCGCCCGCATTGCCGCCGGATCGATTACTTTCGATCCTGCCCAAGGCAGCGTGGCCGAGCGGCTGCAGGATTTATGGGGGAAACTGCGCGGCTATAACCCCTATCCGAAAAAACCGCCCAACGGCTGGGTCGGCCGGTTGCTCCACCGCAAGCAGGTGGACGATATGCAGGACCACCCAAACGGGCTGTATATTGTCGGCGATGTGGGGCGGGGTAAATCCATGCTCATGGATTTATTCTTCGAGGCAGCCGACGTGCCGCGCAAAAAGCGCATCCATTTCCATGAATTCATGCAGGACGCGCACCGCCGCTTCCATGCCATCAAACGCGACAACCCAAACATTGCCGACCCCATCCCCGCTTTGGCGGATATGATCGCCGAGGAAGCCTCGTTGCTCTGCTTCGACGAATTCCAGGTGCACGATATTGTCGATGCGATGATTTTAGGGCGGCTGTTCGAGGCGTTATTTGCCCGCCTGGTCGTGGTGGTCGCCACCTCCAACACGCTTCCGGATGATCTGTATAAGGGCAAACCGGGGCGCGATGCCTTTCTCCCCTTCATTTCCCTCATCAAGAAAAATCTGGACGTGCTGGTGCTGGACTCCGAGCGCGACTACCGGCGTGAGCGCCTGCACGGCATGAGCTGCTGGTATGTGCCTGCCAATACCAGGGCCGACGAGGCGTTGGATGTGATTTTTAGGGAGCTCACCGCCGGTTTACCGCCGAAGACGGAGAGTATTCTTGTCACCGGGCGCACCCTGGCCGTGCCGCTGGCTGTCGGCCATACCGCGCGGTTCGATTTTCATGCGCTGTGCGGCATGCCGCTGGGGCCCGGCGACTATCTGGCCCTGGCCACGCATTACCATAACATCCTGATCGACGGGATTCCGCGCCTCTCGCCGGATAATTTCGACGAAGCGCGCCGCTTTGTGACACTTATCGACGCACTCTATGAGCACCGGGTGAAGCTTTATGCCTCCGCCGCCGCCTGGCCGGATGACCTTTACCGCTCGGGCGAGGGTTCGAAAATCTTTGAACGTACGGCCTCCCGCCTGGAGGAAATGCAGAGCGAGGAGTACCTGAAGCTTCCGCACCTAACTTAATGCAGGGGGAATGCCGCCGGCGTTTCCCCCTCCAATCGTCAAAATCCCGCAGCGCAGCATAGGTTCTTGCCGGGAGGGGATGATTGGAGTAGCACCCCCGGCGACGCCGTTTTAACTCCAGAAAACAGGGTAGGCCGACTTCACATGAATATACATGAATATCAGGGCAAGGAACTGCTGAAAGCCTATGGCGTCGCAGTATTGGGCGGCCATGTCGCCTGGACTCCGGAAGAAGCGGTGGAAGCCGCGAAACAGCTTCCGGGGCCGGTTTACGTCATTAAATCGCAGATCCACGCGGGTGGCCGCGGGGCGGGCAAGTTCAAGGATGACCCGAACGGCAAAGGCGGCGTCCGCCTGGCCAAGAGCCTGGATGAAGTGCGCGAAGCCGCCGCCGCGATGATCGGCCATACGCTGATTACCAAGCAGACCGGCCCAGCCGGGCGCCTAGTGCGCCGCGTGTATGTTGAAGCCGGTTGCGACATTAAGCGCGAGCTGTACCTCTCCCTGCTGATCGACCGCTCGGTTTCCGAGATCGTGATCGTTGCCTCCACCGAGGGCGGCATGGAAGTTGAGGAGGTGGCCGAGCACACGCCTGAGAAAATCCTGCGCGCGCCGGTTGACCCGGCTTCCGGCATTTCGGGCTTCCATGCCCGCAAGCTCGCTTTCGGCCTTGGGCTGGAGGGCAAGCAGGTTGCCACATTCGCCAAATTCGTCACCTCCATCTATGAGGCGTTCGTCGCCACGGATGCGGCGGTCATCGAGATCAACCCGCTGGTCGTGACCGGCGCCGGCGAGATCATCGCGCTGGATGCCAAGGTGAGCTTCGACGACAACGCGCTGTACCGTCACCCGGAGATCGAAAAACTCCGCGACGAGAGCGAGGAAGACCCCAAGGAGCTGGAGGCCAACAAGCACAGCCTCTCCTACGTGGCGCTGGATGGTAACATCGGCTGCATGGTGAATGGTGCTGGCCTAGCCATGGCGACCATGGACATTATCAAGCTCTATGGCGCGGAACCCGCCAACTTTTTGGACGTTGGCGGCGGTGCGACGAAAGAACGCGTCACGGCGGCGTTCAAGATCATTCTGTCCGATCCGAACGTTGAAGGCATTCTGGTGAACATTTTCGGCGGCATCATGCGCTGCGACGTGATCGCCGAGGGCGTGATCGCCGCCGCGCGGGAAGTCTCGCTCTCCGTGCCGCTGGTGGTGCGCCTGGAAGGCACCAACGTACAGCTCGGCAAGGATATCATGGCCAAATCCGGCCTGCCGATTATCCCGGCGGACAACCTCGCCGATGCCGCTGAAAAAATCGTCAAAGCCGTGAAGGAAGCCGCGTAATGGCAATTCTCGTCAACCAGAACACTAAAGTCATCACGCAGGGTTTCACCGGCGCACAAGGTACGTTCCACTCCGAGCAGGCGCTGGCGTACGGCACCAAAGTTGTCGGCGGCGTGACCCCCGGCAAGGGGGGCACCAAGCATCTCGACCTCCCCGTGTACAACACGGTGGGTGAAGCCCGCGCGAAGACCGGCGCCAATGCGTCCGCCATTTACGTGCCGCCGCCGTTCGCGGCTGATTCCATCCTGGAAGCCATTGATGCCGGCATGGAATTGATCGTCTGCATCACCGAAGGCATTCCGGTGCTCGACATGGTGCGCGTGAAGCGCGCCCTTTGCGGCTCCAACTCGCGCCTGGTCGGGCCGAACTGCCCCGGCGTCATCACCCCCGATGAATGCAAGATCGGCATTATGCCGGGCCACATCCACAAGCGCGGCTCCATCGGCATTGTGTCCCGTTCCGGTACATTGACGTATGAGGCCGTGGCGCAGACCACTGCCGCCGGGCTTGGCCAGTCCACCTGCGTTGGCATCGGCGGTGACCCGGTGAAGGGCATGGACTTCATCGAAGTGCTGGACCTGTTCCTGCATGACGACGAGACCCAGGCAATTATCATGATCGGCGAAATCGGCGGCCCCTCCGAGATCGACGCGGCGGAATTCCTTGCCCGCCACAAGATCAAGAAGCCGATTGTCGGCTTTATTGCTGGTGTTACCGCACCGCCGGGCCGCCGCATGGGCCATGCCGGTGCCGTAATTTCCGGCGGTAAGGACACCGCCCAGGCAAAGATCGCCGCCATGCTGGAAGCGGGTATTTTTGTCGCCGAAAGCCCGGCGGCACTTGGCAGCACCATGGTGAAGGCGCTGAAGCGATAAACTTCACGCTGGTCTGATCTGTTGGAAAAAAGCTGAATCGGATGCGCGGTTCAGCTTTTTTCATGAAAGCGCCGCGCGCAGGCTTCGAAAACCCCCGCGAAATGCCTTGCATGGGCCTAAAATCATCACATTTTAACGAGTCGGAAGGAGCGGAGTGGTAATGTTGGAACACATGCACATTGAACAACCCAGCCCCTCCAAACCGGACCACGATACGGCGGGGCTAGTAGCCTATATGGCCGCTGAGTTCGTAAACCTGCCATATTTTGGTGGGAGGATAAGCTCGCCGCTGTTGTCTTACGGCGGCGTAGACTGGGCGGAGCAGAGTCGCTTTACAGAGGGATAGGTTTGGTATGGCCGGTGTAGACATCATCGCAACCGCGATGAATGGGGCAAATGCCCAGTTCATCGCACAGCTTTACGCAAAATGGGTGGCCGCGCCGCAGTCGGTGGACCCGGATTTCGCATCACTTTTCGCCGCACTGGATGATGAGACAAGGTCGATTATGACCGATGCGTCGGGTGCCTCCTGGGCGCCGCGGCCGCAGGGATTTGATGCGCCAGAGGTTGCCGCCCGCGCTGCCCTGCCCCCCACGGCCGATACCCGCACCGCGACGCTGGATTCACTACGCGCACTAATGCTTATCCGCGCTTACCGGGTACGCGGGCATTTGGAAGCAAAGCTCGATCCGCTTGGCCTGCGCCAGCCCTACCAGCACCCCGAGCTTGACCCTGCCAGTTACGGTTTCACCGGAGCCGATCTGGACCGGCCGATTTTCATTGACGGCGTGCTGGGCCTTGATAGGGCGACGATCCGGGAAATTCTGGTCATTTTGCGCGCCAGCTATTGCGGCGGCATTGGCGTGGAATTCATGCATATTCAGGACCCGGCGCAAAAGTCCTGGATTCAGCAGCGGATTGAGGGCGCACCCTGGCTGAAGGCTTTCGGGGCCGAGGAAAAAACCAAAATCCTGCGCCAGCTGACCGAGGCGGACAGTTTCGAGACCTTCTGCCAGCGCCGCTATGTCGGCACCAAGCGCTTTGGCCTGGAGGGCGGTGAGAGCACCATTCCGGCGCTGCATGCGATCATCGAGACGGCCGCCGGGCATGGCGTGAAGGAAATCGCCATTGGCATGCCGCATCGCGGGCGGCTGAATACGCTGGTGAATATCGTGCAGAAGCCGCTGGTTGCGCTGTTCAGCGAATTCGGCGGCGCCAGCGCCAAGCCCGAGGATGTGGATGGCTCCGGCGACGTGAAGTACCATCTCGGCACCTCGGCCGATATCGCCATCGACGGCAATCAGGTGCATCTCTCGCTGCAACCCAACCCCTCGCACCTGGAAGCGGTGGACCCCGTGGTGGTCGGCAAGATCCGCGCGCGGCTGGACATGGCATGCGATGCCACCCGCCGCTCCGCCATGGCTATTTTGATGCACGGCGATGCCGCCTTCGCCGGCCAGGGCGTGGTGTATGAGACTTTGGCGATGAGCCAGTTGATCGGTTACCGCACCGGCGGGTCGGTGCACCTGATCGTGAATAACCAGATCGGCTTTACCACGGTGCCGGCGCATGCGTTCTCCGGACTGTATTGCACGGACGTGGCGAAGGCGGTGCAGTCGCCGATTTTGCATGTGAATGGCGATGACCCTGAGGCCGTGGTGTTCGCGGCGCGGTTGGCGACCGAGTTCCGCATGGAATTCGCGGTGGACGTTGTGATCGACCTGGTATGCTACCGCCGCCACGGCCATAACGAGAACGACGAGCCGGCGTTCACGCAGCCGATTATGTACAAGGCCATTAAAGGCATGAAGACCACGCGCGTGCTTTATGCCGAGGCGCTGGCCGCCGAAGGCAGTGTGCCGGCTGAGCAGGCGCAGGCGATTGCCGATGCGTATAATCAGACGCTGGAAGATGCCTACAAAGGCGCGCAAGCCTATAAGGTGAACAAGGCGGACTGGCTGGAAGGCCATTGGTCCGGCCTGAACCAGGCAACCGCGGAAGACGAGCAGGAAGAACAGGCCACCGCCGCGCCGATGGAGCAACTGCGCGAAGTTGGCGCCGCACTCTCCCGCCCGCCGGAAAACTTTGACCTCAACCCGAAAATCCTGCGCCAGCTTGAAGCGAAGCGCGAGGCGATCGACTCCGGCGAAGGCATCGATTGGTCTACCGGCGAGGCCCTGGCGTTCGGTACGCTGATGCTCGATGGCCACCGCGTGCGGCTGTCTGGCGAGGACTGCCAGCGCGGCACCTTCAGCCAGCGCCACGCCGTGCTGATCGACCAGACCAACCAGAACGAATACACTCCGCTAAATAACATCAGCGAGGATCAGGCGCGGATCGAAATCTTCAACTCGCTGCTCTCGGAAGTCGGCGTGCTGGGCTTTGAATACGGCTATGCGCTCGCCGACCCTAGCGTGCTGGTGCTGTGGGAAGCCCAGTTCGGCGATTTTGCCAATGGCGCGCAGGTTATCATCGACCAGTTCATCGCCAGCGGCGAGACCAAATGGCTACGCATGTGCGGGCTGACGCTGCTGCTGCCGCATGGCAACGAGGGCCAGGGGCCGGAGCACTCCTCCGCGCGGCTGGAGCGCTATTTGCAGCTCTGCGCCGAGCGCAACATGACGGTGTGCAACCTCACCACGCCGGCCAACTACTTCCACGCCCTGCGCCGCCAGATGAAGCGGAATTTCCGCAAGCCGCTGGTGCTGATGACGCCCAAATCCCTGCTGCGGCACAAGCTTGCCGTCTCGCCGCTGAAGGACATGGCGGCGGGCTCGGGCTTCAAGTTTGTCATTCCCGAGACCGACAAGCTGGTAGCCCCCGCGCAGGTGAAGCGCGTCGTGCTGTGCTCGGGCAAGGTGTATTACGACCTGCTGGCCGAGCGCCGCGAACGCGGGATCAAGAATGTCGCGCTGGTGCGGCTGGAACAGTTCTACCCCTTCCCGGCGCGCACCCTGCAAGCCGCGATCGCGCCCTATTCCAAGGCCGAAGTGGTTTGGTGCCAGGAAGAGCCGGAGAATAACGGCGCCTGGACGTTCCTCGATCGCAAGATCGAAGCTGTCCTCACCGCCACCGGGGGAGCCGCTAAACGGCCGCGCTACGTCGGCCGCGTGGCAGCCGCCAGCCCGGCTACCGGACTTGCCAAAGTCCACGCCGCCGAACAGGCAGCCCTGGTGAATGAAGCACTTACTGTATAACCTTGCTCAATACCGCCCGAGCGACAGCGCGTCTAAAAATTAGGAGCAGTTATGGCCGCCGATATCATCGTCCCGACCCTTGGAGAGAGCGTAACCACGGCGACTATCGCCCGCTGGATTAAAAAGGCCGGTTCAACCGTAGCCGCCGACGAAGCCGTAGTAGAGCTTGAAACCGATAAGGTGACGGTGGAAGTCAACGCGCCGGAAGCGGGCGTGCTCTCCGAAATCATTGCCCCGGAAGGCGCTGAAGTCGAAGTTGGCGCGCTGCTCGGCCGCATTAGCGCCGCCGCCGCCAAGCCAGCCGGAAAACCGGTGGAAGTGAAATCCGCCCCCGCCACGGCGCCAGCCGCCTCCGGAGTGCAGACGCCGCAGACGCCGCCTGGGCCGGTGGCCCGCCCCGGCGTGGCGCTCCCCGCCGCCGCCAAGCTGATGGAGGAAAAACACCTCTCACCCGCCGACATTGGCGCCGGTTCAGCCAAGGATGGCCGCATTTCCAAGGGTGACGTGCTGGAATTCGTCAATAAGCCGCCCGTGGTGCCTGCCCCGCCCGCGCCCAAGCCGCCGCGCGTGGCCGATGCCCGCGAGGAACGCGTGAAAATGACGCGGCTGCGCAAGACCATCGCCAGCCGCCTGAAAGACGCGCAGAACACCGCCGCCATGCTCACCACGTTCAACGAGGTGGATATGAGCGCGATCATGGCGCTGCGCAGCGAATACAAGGACGCCTTCGAGAAGAAGCATAAGGGCGTGCGTCTGGGCTTTAGCGGCTTTTTTGTGAAGGCCGTGGTCGCGGGGTTGGCCGAATTCCCCGCCGTCAACGCCGAAATCGACGGCGACGACATCGTGTACAAGCACTACGTCCACATGGGCATCGCCGTGGGCGGGGCCAATGGCCTCGTGGTGCCGGTGATACGCGACGCCGACCAGAAGACCATCGCGCAGATCGAATCCGAAATCGCCGGGTTCGGCAAGGCCGCCAAGGACGGCACGCTGAAGCTGGAACAACTTTCCGGCGGCACCTTCTCCATCACCAACGGCGGCGTGTATGGCTCGCTCATGAGCACGCCAATCCTCAATCCGCCGCAATCGGCCATCCTGGGTATGCACAAAATCCAGGAGCGCCCGGTCGCCATCAACGGCAAAGTCGAAATCCGGCCGATGATGTACCTGGCGGTATCCTACGACCACCGCATCATCGACGGCCGTGAAGCCGTGTCCTTCCTGGTGCGCGTGAAGGAAAGCCTGGAAGACCCCCGCCGCTTGCTGCTGGAAATCTGACCAGAACGGTTACGCCGTAAGAGAAGGCCAAGGGGCTCCGCCCCTTGAATCCCCGCCAAAGGCGAGCCCTTGGAATCCGCTAATAAGGGTCTTGGAGGGCGGGGGAACTCGCCTGGCAAGGCCCTTTTCTATTTGTCCCAGTCCGAACGGGCGAGTTCCCCCGCCCTCCAAGACCCTCACTAATGCCGATCGAAGGGCGCGGCCCTTCGTGGGGGTCCAGGGGGCAAAGCCCCTTGGCCTTGCTTTACGGAGTAATCACCCTGGGCAGACCTCGGGCCAAGCCGGCGCCGGGGGGGCTGTCCATGGTGTAGACGTGGATGCGGCGGGCGGCGGGGGACATCATGATGACGTAGGGGTCGGGGGCGATGTAGAGCGCGTCGGTGAATTGCGCGTCGATGCCGAGCGGCACGTTGCCGATGCCGTGCCAGACGGCGAGGACGTGGCGCTGGTAGGGTAGGCCGAGGTCGGGTTCGGCGGAGTGGTAATCGGCGATGGCGGTATTCCAGGAGCCGGTCTGGTTTTTCAGCTGGTTCAGGAAGTCGGCGGCGTAATTGGCGTTTTCCGCGGGGTCGAAGGCGTCGTCGAGGGTGGCGAAGGCGCCTGGATGGCTTTGCAGGCTGACCTGGAAGCAGCCGACGTCGATATCGTGCGCGCCGGAGGATTCCGCGAGGCGGACGAAGGCTTCGGCGGCGGCTTTGTCCATAAAGTACTGGCCGTTGCCGTCGGCGTTCACGGTCCAGGGCCAGGGGGCGACGTGGCCGGTGAGCGGGTCCGGGTGGCCGCTTTCGACCATGCCGATGGAGACCAGCAGGTTGGGCGGCAAGGCTGCGGCTTGCTCGGCGGCGTGGCCGGCGGCGGCGCAGGCCGCCTTGGGGGGCAAGTCAGCGCGGGCGGTGTGCGCCAGCGTTACCATCAGCCCGATGCCAAGCAGCAAGAATCTCAAGCGAAGCCTACCTTTGTTCGGGCAAATCCTTACGCAAATGCCCGGTGTCTGGCGAGGCTTTTGCGCCGCAGTTTGATGAATTTTCCTGTTACAGGTCCTCGCAGGGCGCCTATTCCGATTTAGCCCTCGCTTTTGCGGCGCAATATGGCTATGCGGAGCGGGAAATCTTCCGCGCGATTTTTGGGCCGCTGCTCCGTTCACACGAGGCAGCGGCCCAAGCATTGCTTCAACTGTCAGGCCGCTCAAAAATGTCCGCTCCAAAAATCCGCAATATCGCCATCATCGCACACGTCGATCATGGCAAAACTACGCTGACCGACCAGATGCTCAAGCAGTCCGGCGCCTATGCCGCCCATCAGACCGTGACTGACCGCGCGCTCGACCGCAACGACCTGGAAAAAGAACGCGGTATTACCATTCTGGCGAAAGTTGCCTCGGTGGTGTGGAACGGTGTGCGCATCAACGTCGTCGACACCCCTGGCCACGCCGATTTCGGCGGCGAAGTTGAGCGTATTCTGAACATGGTCGATGGCGCGGTTCTGCTGGTGGATGCCGCCGAAGGCGTGCTGCCGCAGACCAAGTTCGTGCTCGGCAAGGCGCTGGCCCGTGGCCTGAAGCCGATTGTCGTGGTGAACAAGATCGACCGTGGCGACGCCCGCCCGGACGATGTGCATAACGAGGTTTTCGACCTGTTCGCGGCGCTGGACGCCAATGAAGAGCAGCTCGACTTCCCGATGGTGTTCGCTTCCGGCCGTCAGGGCTGGGCGGTGAAAAGCCTCGACGACCCACGCGAGAGCCTGACCCCGCTGTTCGACCTAATCCTCTCCCACGTCCCGGCGCCGAACCTGGATGCAACCGCGCCGTTCGGCATGGTTGCCTCCATTCTGGAGTCCGACCCGTTCCTCGGCCGCGTGCTGACCGGACGCGTCGAGCAGGGCCGCGCTACCGTCAACATGCCGGTAAAAGTGTTCCGCCTGGATGGCACGGTGGTTGAAACCGGCCGCCTGACCAAGCTGCTCTCCTTCCGTGGCCTGGACCGCGTTTCGGTCGAGGAAGTCTCCGCCGGCGACATTATCGCCGTCGCCGGTCTGACCGACGCCACCATCCCTCACACTATTGGCTCGATGGACCTGCCGGGCCCGCTGCCCGCCACGCCGATCGACCCGCCGACCCTGTCCATGACCTTCCGCATTAACGACAGCCCGCTGGCTGGCCGTGAAGGCAAAAAGGTCACGTCGCGCCAGATCCGTGACCGCCTGTATCGGGAAGCCGAAGGCAACGTCGCCATCATGGTGGCCGACAGCTCCGAGACCGACGCGTTTGAAGTTTCCGGCCGTGGCGAACTCCAGCTGGGCGTGCTCATCGAGCAGATGCGCCGCGAAGGGTTCGAACTGACCATCGGCCGCCCGCGCGTGCTGACCCGCACCAACGAGGAAACCGGCGAGCGCGAAGAGCCGTACGAGGAAGTGCTGATCGACGTGGACGAGCCCTATGCTGGCGCCGTCGTCGACAAGATGTCCCGCCGCAAGGGTGAACTGTCCGACATCCGCCCGTCCGGCGGTGGCAAGCAGCGCCTCACCTTCCGTATCCCGTCGCGTGGCCTGATTGGCTACCATGGTGAGTTCCTCACCGACACGCGCGGCACCGGCGTGATGAACCGCTTGTTCGCTGGCTACGGCCCGTGGAAAGGCAAGATCGAAGGCCGCCGGAATGGCGCACTGATCTCCTCCGAGGACGGTGAGGCCGTGCAGTACTCGCTGTTCGCCTTGCAGGACCGCGGCGTGATGTTCGTCTCGCCGGGCGAGAAGGTTTATGTTGGTATGATCCTGGGCGAGCATTCGCGCGAGAACGACCTCGACATCAACCCGGTCAAGGAAAAGAAGCTGACCAACATCCGCGCCGCCGGCAAGGACGAAGCTTTGCTGCTGGTTCCGCCCCGCAAGATGACGCTGGAGCAGGCGATTGCCTATGTTGAGGACGACGAGCTGGTGGAGGTTACCCCCTCCGCGGTGCGTCTGCGCAAGAAGCATCTCGACCCCAACGCCCGCAAGCGCGCCGACCGCTCTTCCGGCGACGCGGCTTAAAAATCAGGGGCGCCTTATGGGTGCCCCTTTTTTTGTCGCCTGTCTGGGGAATAAAACCTGTGACCATCGTCAAAGACCATATGATCGTGGATGCCGCCTTGCAGCGGCAGATCGCCGATCGCTTCATCGCCGCCGGTATCGGGGATGTTCCGGGCCGGGCAGTGCATGATCTGGGCAGCGTTGAAGTGCCCGGTGCCGGTTTGGTGGCGCTGCATCTGCGCCATGCAGCCGATGCTATTTTACTCGATGATTTTGACCAGGTGGTGCTGATTACCCGAATGCATAACCCCGGCGTGGGGTTGCTGGCGTTGCCGGGCGGGTTTTTGGATACCGTCCACGGCGCCGTGGAAGACCCGCTGGAAGCGGCCATCCGTGAGGCGGTTGAGGAAACCGGGATTGATGAGGGGCTGTTGCGGCGTGTCGCGGGGGTGCCGGTTGGACGGCGCCTGTATGACCGGCCCTTTGACATTCGCGTGGCCTGGAACAACCTGCCAGGTACGCAGATCCGGCAGGGCGATGTTTTCGGTGTCTCGACGCAGGGATTCCGCTTCAAGCTGCCGGGCAATTTGCGCGACCTGACTTTACAGGCCGGTGATGACGCGAAGGCGGTGCAGGTGGCAAAAATTTCCAGCCTGCAAGGCTGCCAGTTCGCGGTGCCCGACCATTTGCCGCTGATACTTTTGGCGCGGGATATCTGCTGAAGCCGTTGCGGCGGTTCGTGCTATGAGAATTTCATTACCGCGCGCAACAATGGATAGATAATGCGGATTTCAGTTTTCGGTCTCGGGCATCTCGGCCTGCCGCTGGCGGCTCTGCTGGCCGGTGCGGGTCATGCGGTTCTGGGCGTGGACCTTGACCCCGCGCATGTGGCGGCGCTGCGGCTTGGCGAGGTGGGCTGGCACGAGCCGGGGCTGACAGAATTATGCCGGGGTGTTGCCGCGAACATGCATTTTACTGTGGATGCCGCCGATGCAGTTGCCAGCGATGTGTCGATCATCGCCGTCCCCTCGCCGGCGGATGCCAGCGGCGGTTACGACGGCGCCTATGTGCTGGCGGCGGCGCGGACGATCGGCGGTGCCCTGCGTGGTCACACCCGGCCGCATGTGGTGGCGGTACTCAGCACGGTGATGCCCGGAAGCTGCGCCGGGCCGGTGCGCGCGGCGTTGGAGGAAAGCTCCGGCCGCCAACTGGGGGAAGCGCTGGGCATTTGTTATTGCCCGGCATTCGGGGCCATTGGCTCGCTGCTGCACGACTACCGCAACCCGGATTTTCTGCTGATTGGCGAGTCCGGCGCGCCGGCCGGGGCGGTGGTGGCGGCGTTGTTTGCCAGCATTCTGCAAAACCAGCCGGCCGTGCTGCACCACAGCCTGCTGGATGCGGAACTCGCGAAAATTACCTTGAATAACTACATTATTACCAAAATCACCTTCGCCAACATGGTCGGCGAGCTGTGCGGCAGAATTGAGGGTGCCGATGCCGCGCAGGTGCTGGATGTGCTGGGGCACGACCGGCGGATAGGCCCGAAATTCCTGCGCGCGGCGATGCCTTACGGCGGCCCCTGCTTTGCCCGCGACACCGGCGCGCTGGAAGCCTTGGCAGCACCACTGGGCTTGATCGTGCCGCTCGCCACCGCCACCGCGCGTATGAATGCGGCGCAGCAGGCGGCACTCACCGCGCAACTGGCGGGGGCTACTCCGGCGGGAGGTGTGATTGCGATTCTTGGTCTTGCCTTCAGGGCAAAAACAGATGTGCTGACGGCAAGTCCGGCAGTCGCCATCGCCACCCAACTGGCCCAGGCGGGCTTTCAGGTCCGCGCATGGGACCCTCTGGCGCGGCCCGATCTGCCTAGCGTTATCCGTGCCACCACACTAGTGGCCTGCGTTACCGGGGCGGATACCGTGCTGATCGCCAACGACGACCCGTTATGCGCGGCGCTGCCGGAGGTAACCCGCACGGACGGCACGAAGGTCATCGTGTTCGACCCCTGGCGGATACTGCCCGCCAATAGCCCGCTCGACGTCCGGTAATGCCGCGCATGGAGCCCGCAACCATGCTCATCCACTCACGCGACGGCGGATTTTTTTCCAACTTCAACTGCGTAATGAGCAACCTTGAAGCCCTGTTGGGGCACAATGGCTGCGTGGCCGCGACGGTGGACTGGACCGCACCCAACAACGGTTCGCATTTTGTTTATGGCGATCGCCAGGATGGCAATGTTTGGCTGCATTTCTTTGAACCGTTACGGTTTGCGCAAATTCCAGCAAGACAGTTCGATGTGTGGGATTATCCTACCCCACGCGCCACGCTGATTTCCGGCAAGGAGGCGTATGCCACCTACAAATTCAATCCGTTTTGGCGCCGGCGCTATCATGCGCTGTTTAGCCGCTACGTCACCATAAAACCGTTTTTAACCGCGCGCGCCGAGGCAATTTTTAACGCTCGCGTGGCCGGGCGGTTTTGCATCGGCGTGCATTACCGCAACCCGCGCCATGGCGTGGAATGTCCGAGCCCGATTCCGCCGCCGGAGGTTTTTGTTGAGCGGGTGCGCGCCCTGCTACCCGCGGGGCGGGACGCGGCGATTTTTCTGGCGACGGATTTCGAGCCGGCGGTTGCAGTGTTTCAGGTGGCATTCGGCGATGCCCTGGTGCTGCAACCAGCGGTCTCCCGTGCGGATGCCGGCGCGGTGGACCAGATGCACCACATCACGGTTGATCCGTCGCTGAAGCTGGGCGAGCAGGTGCTGGTGGATTGCTTGCTGCTCGCGCGCTGCCAAGTGCTGCTGCACGTCACCAGCAATGTTGCCACCACCGCCGGTTACATAAACCCAAGGCTGCGGCTGGTTTATTGCGAAACACCGGCGCAAGCATGGCACGGTTACACCTGGGCCGCGGCATGGATGCTGGAGTTATGGTTGAGGACCGGCTGGGGAAAACCGCTGTTTCCGTTGTTCAGGAGGCTGTACCGGCTGGGGAAGCGGCTGCGGCGCTGATCTGACCCTCAATCCAACGATAGGTCTTTTCCAGCCCGGTTCGCAGCGGAATTGCTGGCTCCCAGTCCAGCAGGCTGCGGAGGAGAGTGTTGTCTGAGTTACGGCCACGCACCCCCTGCGGCGCGCTGGTGTTGTAGCGCCGTTGCAAGGTGATGCCCGCAATGGCCTCCACCATGCCGGTAAGCTGGTCGATGGTCACCAACTCGGCCGAGCCCAGGTTCACCGGCACGGCGATATTGCGTTCCACCAAGTCCAACGTGCCTTTTATGCAATCGTCGATGTACATGAAGCTGCGGGTCTGCCGGCCATCGCCCCAGATTTCGATATGGCGCTCGCCCGCATTTTTGGCCATAATCACCTTACGGCAGATCGCCGCGGGGGCTTTCTCCCGGCCATCATTCCAGCTGGAATACGGGCCGTAGACGTTATGGTAACGGGCGCAGACCGTCGGCAAGCCAAAGTCCTCGCGGAAATGCCTGCACATGCGCTCGGAGAACAATTTCTCCCAGCCGTAACCGTCCTCGGGCATTGCGGGATAGGCATCGGCCTCCCGCAAGGGCGTGACCGCCGTATCCACCTGCTTGTCCGCCGCGTAGACGCAGGCCGAGGAGGCGAAGAAGTACCGCGCCACCGCCGCCTCCCGCGACGCCAGGAGCAGGTTGGTGTTGATGAGCACGGAGAGCATGCAGTTGGCCTTATGGGTCTCGATATAACCCATGCCGCCCATATCGGCGGCCAGATTATACACATGGCTGCAACCGGCCACCGCGTGGCGGCAGGCAGCGGGGTCGCGCAGGTCTAGCGCCAGGTTTTCCGCCTGTGGATGCCGCTGCCACCAGGCGGCCAGGGGTTTAATGTCGGCACAACGGACATGATGCCCGGTCTCGAGCAGCCGCTTCGTCAGCCAGCCACCGATAAAGCCGCCGGCGCCGGCCACCAGCGCAACGCTTCTCTCAGTTTGCAAGGAGCCGACCATTTGGGCGCAGGCTAGCAAGTTGGGGGGTATTTACAATGCTGTAATTTTTAGTGGCTGGAGCGCCTCCCAGCCGCGCGCCCCGGCGCCGCGAAACAGCACAAGCCGACGCCTGCCATTACCGTTGCCGGGTGAGGGGTTTTCAGATAGAAGCTCCGCCATACGGACCCGTAGCTCAGCTGGATAGAGCGTTGCCCTCCGAAGGCAAAGGTCACGCGTTCGAATCGCGTCGGGTCCGCCATGATTTCAATGGGTTACAGGCAAAAAAATCGACCGCCCGGCGAGATAGCTACAAAACAGCAACATCGGCTGCCGGGAGATAGGCTATTATCACAACTTCGTGATGCCTTTTTACCCCCTCGCGCGGATACGTGCGCAGGTAGTCACACGCGGCGAAAGATCGTGGCTGCTTAGTTGATCTTTCATCCTTCTCTGTGGGGCTAACCTTACTGCCTCGGGGGGGGCGTCACGGCTACATCCCCCAGGTGGTGAACTGGGCTCCTTTTGGCCACTTTCCGCCCGCCTGAGACGCTGGATAGGCTATGACGGGCAGGGGCGTGAGCGCGGCGATATCAATGCCCAGTTTCGCCTGGCGCTTGCGCATCAAAAGATAGCCCCGGTGGGTTCAACCGGTCGATGCAACAGCCTGGAGATGTTTCCGAATGCGGCCAGCACGGGTAAGGTGCGCCGAGCGGCAGAAGCCTTTTCAGAGTTCTCCACTCGTGTTCAGCGGGCGACGGTGTTAGCGGCGCGGTCACGTAACAGATGCCATCCGCCGTTATGATCGCGCCGCCGACGTCCACCGGGCAAAAGGGGGCGGGAAACGCCATGAACTTCTTATCCCAGTCAGCCCGGTTCTTGAGACCGATGGGATCGCGCTGACGTGCCCGCGTAACGTAGTGCACGACGCAGACATATTCATCTCCAAGATCTCCACCCCTGAGCTTGAATCGATGGAAAGGCATTTCAAAAAGCGGCGGCTCTACAAGAAAGTGTAGCTCAAGCTCGGATCTCGGTCAGCGTCGTGGCGCAACCATAATTGGTGGTCTTGGCGCAAATTCTGTGACGGTCATGGTTCCAGGCTCGTTCCTCACTTTCCAACTCCCGCTGCGCATGCCCATGCAACTGGCTTAAAAGCCGGCTATAAACCTCATGCCGCTGCCGGGTCGCCGCCTTGTAACTCTCCGGCACGGGATACCGCGGCATATGTGCAAACGAACTCCGCCCTTGCTGCCCCGGTGGTTTGGAAGGTGAGGCTTGCGACTCCCTGGCACTAACCATCAGCGCAAGGGTCAATGCTAGAAACACAAAATACGGCAGAGACTCGAAGCCGGCATCCTTATCTATTATGGCGATCAGACTTCTGATTTCGATTGAATTATTTAATTCGAGATTTCCCCGATGAACGGCTAATCTACTCCTTTTGCCAAGGAAATAGCCACTTTTTGAGTTTGGGACATTGGCGAGTCTATCATTTTCCGTGTTTCCGGCGGCCGTCTCTCTGCCGTTTGTTGCGATTTGCGGGAAGATGCCGCCTTTCAGCCGGCCTTTCTCAACAATACGCGCGCGCGGTGACCTGATGCCAGACGCGCCTCGTACAGCCTGTAGAGCAGCAGCGAAAGCGGTGCGCGCATCGCCGGCCCCGACGGACGCAATCAGCCGACGCAGCGCCAGCGGCGGGATGCTTTGCGCGCCGGAATCCGGCTGGGACAAGTGGGACGATTTTCCGACGAGCAACTTGCGCTGCCTAAGCCACTCCTTATGGTTGGCTAGCGGCCGTGCTTAAGCGCAGCACGGCCTGGTCACTGGCGCGGCGCACCTCGCTGGTGCCTCGAATGCCGTCCGGCAAGTCCAGTTCAAAGCCATGGTTGCCACTGCCCAGCCCTGCGGCGCGCAAGTCCCCGCGGTAGCGGTTGGCAAGCACCCGCCCGGCACGGCGCTGATCCACAAAAATATCGAGGCAGACCGGCGCTTCCGGCGCTGCCTCGGCTTGCGCCCAGCCGGCACAGCGGCGTGGCCCGGCGACGTCCACATAGCCGCGCAGGCCACCATCACCCGCCCCCGGGACAACGCCGCCAGCGCGCGCGGCAAGCCGGCGCAGGACGGCATCCAGCGCGAAGCCGCCTTCCAGGCGCGGCAGGCACAGAGTTAGCGCGGTCTCGGGGCCGGGATACAACTGCTCATACTCGCCGGCATTTTCGAACTGGCGGCGCTGGCCTTCCTCCCGATAGCTCTCCACCGGGCAATCCTCCGCGAAAATGATTTCGTGGGTGTCCAGCTCGATATGGAAATAGGTAACGCTCTCCTGGGCAGCGTGCTGAAAGATGGCGCCGTCGTTGACCAACCGTGCGGCATAGACCAGCCAACCCTCCAGGACGATGGCATGACCTGGGGACACACGCAGCTCGCGGGCCGGAATCCCATCCGCGATGGCGCCGGGCAGGAGGCAAATGGGCAACGTGAGAGGCGTATTGGCGAAGGCGCCCTTGTAAGTGCGCCGCCCGATCCATTTGATCCGTTGCCGGCCGGCATACATGGTGGTGACGAGATCACCGGCACGGAGATTTTCCACCGGTACAGGACCGCCCGGCGTAGCGATGAGGGTGCCAGGACAGAAACAAGGCGGGCTGATGCCGCTTGTGGTCCAATTGGCCTGCACGGCGCTGGCGAGCGTGCCGGCGAAGAGTGAATCCGCCAGGCTGGTGGCGCTGGATGTGGCCGGGTTGAAGCCTGGGTTGAGCGTGAGGAACGCCTGCATGGCGGTGGTCAACGCCGCGACATTGGCGGCCAGCAGCGTGCCGTCGCTGGTGGTGAGGTCCGCCAGTTCGCTGCCGGCCTGGAGGAACCAATTCTGCACCACCACCGACTGGCCGGTGCCGAGCACGGTGATGGCCAGGTTTTCGCCGGACTGTCCAAACCAGAGCTGGTTGTAGGAGAGGCCGCTGAAATCCAGCGCGCCCGCGGGCAGCGTGCTGGCGCCGTTGATGATGGTGGTGGCGCTGGCCCCGGCGGCTACATTGTAGGTGTCGCTGCCGCCATTACCGATGAGCGTGCTGGTGGCGGCGCTGCTGCTCAGCGTGTCGTTGCCGCTGGTGCCCTGCACGGTGGCGGCGGTGGGAGTGCCGGTGCCGTTGATGGCGTTGGCCAGCAGGTTGGCAATCTGCGTGCCGATGTCTGCGTAGAGCGTGGCGTCCGGGTGGAGATTGTCGGACATCAGCCCGGCGGCGTTCAGGGCGGCGAAATTGTTGCCATAGGTGGCGGAGAGATCGATGATGGGCACGTTATCGGCCAGTGAGACCTGCTCCAGCGCGGCGCGCAGGGCGGGCAGGCCGGCGGCGTAGGTGGGGTCCGAGAAGGGCTGGGGAAGGACCAGGATGACATCGCAGCCGATGGCGCGGTAGGTGGCGATGATCTGTTCTATGTTGGCGGCGATGGTGGCGGCTGGCACCGGCACGCCGTTATTGGTGAAGCCGGTGATGTCGTTGAGTCCGAGATCGATGAGCGCGAGGTTGGGGGAGAGTGCGGCAGTGCCGGCCACCTGGCCGAATCCTTCCGCGGAGCCGTGCAGCACCTGGCCGTTGAACACGCTGGTGTTGGCGTTGCCCGCCCCCCAGCCACCGATGGCCGCATTGAAAATCTGCACCTGATTGCTAGTACTGCTGGAGAAGGCGGCGCCCTGGATATAGGTAGGGCTTGCGGAATTGGCTGTGAGCGTGACCTCGCCATGCAGCCCGGCTGGGATCGCGATGGTCTGCGACAGCGTGTTGCCAGAATTGCCAAATTGCAGCGTACCCACCGCCGTGCCGTCCACCGAGACGGTGATGGAGCCACTGCCGGCATCGACATAGGAGACCGAGAGCTGGTTGTATTCGCCCGGCGTGTTGAGCGTGAAGCTGATGGCCTGCCCCGCCGCAGTGGTCTCGATGACCTGGCCGCCGGCATCGTACAAGCCAACATAGGCGGCGCCGCCGGAGAGGCTCACCCGCTCATCCGTGGTATCGCCGTTCTCGTTGCCCTGGCCGAGAAAATTGTCGGATTGCGCGGAGACGCCGAGGCCGGTGAGCGCCTGCGCCAGCTCGGCCGGATAGGAAAGGCCGCGGAACCCCTCTGCCGCGCTGCCAAAACCGAGCGTGGTGGAATCGCCGACCGTGACGATGCGCGCCCCCTGTCTCGCGGCAAGTGATGCGAGAAACCCGGCGAGCTGCGTGGCAGGGTCCCAGTTATACACGGCGAGCGGGCTGGCGCCGATGCTGCCCACCGGGCTGACCGGCACGAAGGTGCCGCTAATGCCGGAGGCCGAGGAGAGCGGCACCAACTCCTGGGTCTTGCCGCTGCCCGTTGAAACGGTCGCCATAACGCTGTCGAGAGAGGAGGTCCCGCTCATCTTCACCCCCAGGATTTCCGGTCCGGCACGGCCGAGCGCCGCGCCTGAGATGTTTATCTCACGGCGGCAATGCTTCACAACAATTCTTGCGTTTATTACTGCTTTTTCACGAATTTGCCGCACGCAGCCGTGATTTGACGTGAATGATGTGACATCCCTATAGTTCGCCGAGCCTGAGCCACTAGGATTCAACCTTTGGTGTCATGGTGTTAACGTTATCTAAACCCGGAATTGATAGAAATTTTTCCTCCGGCCACAATGGAAATGGCGACACGGCACATGGTACAGCAGCTTGGCGGCACCCGGAAGGCGGACGGCAAAGTTGCTGGCTATAAAGCCGCGCCTGGCACCGGCCGGGAGGATACAGCACCGGGCCCTGTGGCGCGGCGCTGGCGGGATTTTCTTGCCGGCCCCCACCTGCCTTCCGGCCCGGCGCTGGCCGTCATGGCGCTGGCCTCGCTGGTGCTGTGGGCGGGGATCATCTGGTTGCTTTATCATATCCTGCACCGGTAGTGGACACGGACGGGCGTCGTGACGCCCAGGCGCGCACCGGCGCGTCGTAGAATTTTTCGGCCAGCGCCGCGAAAACCACGACCAGCAGAATCGTCGCCCCTGCCCCAGCCCAAGCAGCGGCGGGACCAGCATGGGCCGATTTGAGCAGGTTGGAGACCACAACCACGAACGGGTAATGCACCACGTAGACCGGGTAGGAGACCAGCCCGAGCCACCGCCAGAGCGGGTCGAGGTGCCGGCTGGCGGGGGCGTGGGCGGCCGCCAGCAGCAGGGCTGGAAACAGCAGCAGCACCGCAGCGGAATCGTACCAACCGCCGCCGAAGGCGGGGGCGCATAGGATGACCAGCAGCGGCACGCATAGCGCATGCGCCCAGGCCGGGCGCCACGCACCCATGCCGGCGTACCGCGAGAGCATCACGCCCATGACGAAGGGAAACAGCACCCGCGCGCTCCCGAGCGGGAAATCCTGCCAGGCAAAGCCGACATTGAGCCCGCCATGGGTGAGCGACACCGCGAGCACGAGCCCGGCGCCCAGCGCCAGCGCCAAGCCGAGCGTCCGGCGGGTGAGCAGGCGGAATGAAAGCGCGTAGAGAAGATTGATCCATATCTCGAAGGCCAGCGACCAGAGCGGCGTGTCCAACGGAAAGGCCCAAGGGCGCAGCCACAGCAGGAAGGGCGAGGGCAGTAGCAGCGCGTTGGCGGCCGCCGCCAGCAGTACGCTGGCGACACCGGTGCCGCCATGCAGCAGATAGGCGCCGGTGCCCAGTGCCACGCCCAACAGCACCAGCGGCTGCAAACGGATGAGCCGGACGGCCAGGAAACGCGCCACGCCCATGCCGCGGCGCAGCCGGGACTCATAGGCATGGGCGATGACGAAGCCGCTCAGCATGAAAAAGAAATCCACCGCGAGATAAGCGTGGCCCGGCTGCACCGGCAGGCGGAAATATTCCGCGACATGCAATGAAACCACCGCGAGTGCGGCGATACCGCGCAACCCGTCAAGCGCGAGATAATGGCGCGTCTGCGTCATCGGGCCATCTCGGCAGAATTTGTAACAGACCCGGACGGACCTGGATAAATTCGCTCTTGGCCACGGCACGAGTGAAACGGCGTGCCGGAAGATTCCAGCCACCACGGTACCAGGTGAAACCGGGGCCGGGCGGACGCACGGTAAGCTTGCGCGGAGCCGTGAATTACCGTTACGTAAGGAAACCTCCAAGCCATCACCATGATCCGTTCACAATGTGTAAGTCGCCTTACTAAATAACACAAAAATTTTTCAGCCGTGTTAAATAATTTTGGATAGCCTGAGACCTTATTCATTGAAGAATCATAGGTTTGATCCGGTTCAGTTATATAATCATCCATCCACCCGCCTCTTATTCCTTAAAAAATGCTTGACTCCCGGCCATTCTATCGGCTTTGCTGCACTTGCGAAGTCACTCACGTCTGGCTGATTTGATGACTTCTGAATAATTCAGATCTCTACCTAGGTTTTTGCGACAAGGTTATATTGCCCGGCTGGCGCTGTCTTGGCTTTTGGGGTGTGGTCATGAGCGAGAATTCGGCGGCACGAACGCTTTTCATTAATGCACCACCAGACTTTACCGCCAGCGGCGCGAGCGGGCTTGGGCGCTATCTGCCGGCCGTCTCGCCGCATGTCTTCGCCTTTCTGGCCGCGGGCGTGGATCTTGTGGTGCTTACCGGGCTCAACATCTCCCTGGGCCGGCTTGGTTTCGTTTCCTCCTTATATTTACAGGATGATCTCGCCACGCAGAGCGGCCTGATCCTGATTGCGCTGCTGCTGCTGTACAATGTTGAGATGTACCGCGTGGAGGTCCTCGGCAATTTTCGGTTGCTTCTGCGCGCCTTCGCGAAGGCCTGGGCGTACCTGCTCACGGCGGTATTGGTGATCGATGCGGTATCGACCCGGAATACAACCTCTGATTTTCATTTTCATATACGCAACAACCTGGAGGCAACAATCCTGTGGTGCGCCGCTGGCGGCCTCGCGCTATTGTGTGCGCGCTACTCACTGACGCTGCTGTTCCGGTACGGGGTCGAACAGGAACTGCTGGTGCATGATGTCGTGGTGGTTGGCGCCACCGAGCTGGCCGCGCAGTTCATCGCGCGCGTTCGGGCCGACCGGCTCGGGGTGCGCGTGAAGGCGGTGTTCGACGAGCAGGAGCAAGCCACACCGGCACGCATGATTGCCGGCGTGCCGGTGTGCGGCGATATTGACGATCTGCTCGCCTATCATAAACGTCACGAGATCGACACGGTCGTGGTGGCGCTACCGTTGCAGAACAACGAGGTCATGCGCGGCCTGGTGCGGCGGCTCAGCCCGCAGCCGCTGAAGATTGCCCTGCTGCCGGGCCCGCTGGCACTGGAGACACCGCGCGGCTGGCGCGCGCCGCTGGGCGAACTGCCGGGTGTGCATCTGATGTCGATCCGCGACCTGCCGATTGAGCGTTCCGGCCGGCTGGTCAAGGCGGTGTTCGACAAACTGGCGGCAGGGCTGGCACTGTTGCTATTTGGGCCGGTGATGCTCGGCTGCGCGCTAGGCATCAAGCTCACCAGCCCCGGCCCCGTGCTGTTCCGCCAGCCGCGCATCGGATACCGCAACCGCGAATTCAATGTCTTCAAGTTCCGCTCCATGCACGTCACCGCTTGCAATACCGGTAAGCTGACCGTGCGCAACGACCCGCGCATTTTCGTGTTCGGGCAGTTGATGCGCAAGCTGAGCCTGGATGAGCTGCCGCAACTCTTCAACGTGCTGCTTGGCGACATGTCCATGGTCGGGCCCCGGCCGCACATGGCGGAAGCAACGGCGGCGGGGCAACTTTATTTCGACGCCGTGCAGGAATATGCGGCACGGCACCGGGTAAAGCCGGGCATCACCGGTTGGGCGCAGGTGAATGGCTGGCGCGGCCCAACTGAGACACTGCAGCAGATCGAGCAGCGCGTGGCGCATGATCTCTATTACATCGACAACTGGTCCTTCATCCTCGACCTCAAGATTCTAGTAAAGACGGCCTTTGTCGGGTTCTTCGGCAAAAATGCTTTTTAGCCCTGAACACTTAGCCGGCGCGCCGGCCAGAGTGAGCACGGTTGCACCGCTGCGCGTTGCCGTGATCGTGGCCTCCATCCGCCGGAGCGAGGAGATCGGGCAGCTGCTCACGCATCTGGCCAGCCAAAGCCTGGCGCCATCCGCCGTCATCCTCTCCGTTGAAATTCCAGCCGATCTGCCGCTCAACCTCCCCGCCAATGCCGAGATCGTCATGGGACCAAAAGGCTTGACCCGGCAACGTAACCGCGGGTTGGAACGCGCCTTGCCGATTTCCGACGTCGTGGTATTTTTCGACGATGATTTTGTGCCCGCCGATGACGTACTCGCCGGAATCGCTAGGCTGTTTCAGGAATATCCTGACATAGTTGGCACCACCGGCCACGTGCTGCGCGATGGCGTGAAACAGGGCGGCATTCCCTATGGCGATGCCGTGACGGCGGTGCGTGCGCATGAGAGTGCAGCTAGATTACCGCCGGAGATCGTGCCGACCAGCGAACTCTATGGCTGCAATATGGCGTTCCGCAGCCAAGCGGTCGGAAGCCTGCGCTTCGACGAGACCCTGCCGCTCTACGGCTGGCAGGAGGATGTGGATTTCACAGGACAAATGATGAAACTTGGCCGCACGGTGAAAACGACTGCCTTCGCCGGCATCCATCGCGGCGTCAACAAGGGGCGCACGCGCGGCATCGCGCTCGGCTATTCGCAGATGGTCAATCCCATCTATCTGGTGCGCAAGCGGACGATGCGCCCCGCGAAGGCATTGCGCCTGATGGCCAAGAATTTTCTGGCAAACCATGCCAGGCTCATCTACCCGGAACCGTTCATCGACCGCGCTGGCCGCTGCAAGGGAAACTGGCTCGCCATCCTCGACATTCTGCGCCTGCGGTGCAACCCGGAGCGTGTGCTAGCGCTGTAGTCAGACGAGTTCTCGATACACCTCGTCCATTTCCTGGCAGACCCGGGAGATAGTGAAGCGCTCGACATTCCTACGGGCCATATCTGAATATTTCTTCAGCTTGGCACGGTCTGCCAGCAGCCCCTCGATGGCGGCGGCGAGGGTCATGGGGTCTCTGGGCGGCACCAGCAGGCCCGCCGCACCGTGATCAAGCATCTCCGGGATGCCATCGACATTCGTTGCAACAATAGCGCAACCGGCATTGCGCGCCTCCGCAATCACCAGCGGACCGGGATCTGAATGAGAGGCGAGCACGAAAATATCCGCCGCAGAGAGATATTCGCGCGGATCGTCGCGAAAGCCAAGAAAATGCGCGCTGTACTCGAGATTGAGGGATTTGGCGGTCGCTTCATACTCCTCCTGGCATGGCCCCTCGCCGAGTAGATAGAGATGTGCCTCGGGATAGGTTTCCCTGACGATGCTGAAAGCCTCAAGAAGATCGCTGATTCCTTTGCGTGGATGCATACCGCCGACAGTGACGATGGCCGGATGCTGGATCTCGGCCGGCGCAAACTCCTGCTTCAGGCGCGGCGAGCCGACTGAGCCGTTGAGCACGATCCTGATTTTTTTACGGCTAAACCCGCGGCGGACCATACCCTCGTACCCAGCCTTGCTCACCGTGACGATCCGCGAGGCGAGCCCCATGAGCCAGACGGAACGGTCGAACTCGTTATGCACGGTGGTGACAACCTTGTAGCCCAACACACGGTAAGGCTGGATAAGCACGCTTTGCGCTGCCATGTGGACATGGATGACATCTGGACAAAAAGTTTTCACCGCCCACCAAAGTTCGCGTTGTGCCTTGAAGAACTGCCGCACGTTGCGGTGTGGTTCCTCAACGTTGAAGACTCTCACGCCGGCCTGTTCAAGCAGCGGGATGAAATCGCCCTTCGAGCAGCTATAGCCGACGACATGGCCGTTCCGCGACTGGGTGCAGGCCATGTCGACGGAAACATTGACATGTCCATTGGCTTTTCCGCAATGATTGACTAGGTGCAGAATGCGCATCGGGTTCCTTGCCACCAGAATTGGCCTACGTGGCCGGCAAATCATCGGACGATCTTCATCCAAGAAAACCATACCATAAGCGCGGCGCGGCAGAAAGGAGAAAGCGGCAAGTAATTGCGAATATCAATTGATCTTCAAGCCGCTCTAAAATATACTCCTCTCACAACCGCATGGCGGCTTTGCCGTCCACGCGTGGCCTCATGCATCGTCCCCCCCCCCCCCCCCCCCCCCCCCCCCCCCCCCCCCCCCCCCCCCCCGCCCCCCCCCG